>Ga0126381_100005554_pt1 | contig 13894 bp, 14 predicted proteins | sample PanSoiMetPlot_28_FD_96465 | JGI IMG/M metagenome (GOLD analysis project Ga0126381, IMG submission 96465) | Tropical forest soil microbial communities from Panama - MetaG Plot_28 | ecosystem: Environmental > Terrestrial > Soil > Tropical forest > Bulk soil | place: Panama | collected 2016-02-17
CCGTGATCCAGGTTTCGAAATGCTCCTGGGTATATCCCTTGGGGTCGTAGACCTGCGCGAACCACGCACTCAGATTAATGCCGTGCCGCAGATGAGCCAGCCGCGACGGGGGGACCAACGAGGGGTTAGGAGTTTGGGCCATCGATACCATGGCGGTGAGCAAGAATGTAGCGAGCAGTCTCAGGAGCAACCTCCAGTAGCGCCGCCGTTCTCGGCGGCTGTCGTGGCGGGCGATTCTTCCGCCATTGGTGGTTAGGAAATGTGCTTGCGTAAAAGTGGAGCTTACGAACTCAAAATCGGCAGCGCCCGAATTCTCTTCTTGGTCGCTCGGTAAATCGCGTTGCACAGCGCCGGAGCGATCGGAGGCACCGAGGGTTCCCCGATGCCGGTCGGCACTTCCTGACTTGGTACGGCATATACCTCGACAGTGGGGGTCTCATCCATGCGCAAGGGAGGGTAGTCATCAAAGTTTCCCTGTACCACGCGTCCCTTCTCGATCGTGATCTTAGCGCGCAGCGCGTTGGCAAGGCCGTACACGACTCCACCCTGGATCTGCTGCTCGAGAATCGTGGGATTCACCACCTGGCCACAATCAACCGCGGCCACCACCCGATGCACCCGGGGCTGGTCGTTCTCCATGGAGATCTCGACAACTTCTGCCATGTACGATTGAAAGCAGCCAAAGCACGCAATCCCGCGGAAGCGGCCCGGGGGCAGCGGCCTGTCCCAACCGGACTTTTCTGCAGCCAGCTCTAGTGCGCCGCGCATGCGCGCTGTGTGCCAGACGGTCGCGAAATAGGCCAGATCCTGATCTTTGGCGAGAAGTTGAAGCCGGAATCTGAGCGGATCCTTTCCCGCCGCCACTGCGAGTTCATCGATGAAGCTCTCCAGCGCGAATGCAGCCTGCAGCGCGTAGACCGATCGCATCCAACCCAGCGGCACCGGAGTTTCGGTCAGGACGTATTCGACCACATAGTTGGGAATGGCATACACCGGCCCGGCCTCATCCGGCAGATCAGGGTCGACGCCGTTGGGAACCGGTTGCCCCTTCTGCCCGCTGATGGACGGCGCGATGATGCGATGGGTCAAGCCGGACGGGAAACCGGATCCATCCAGGCTCGCGCTGAGCTGATGCAGACTTGCCGGACGATAGGTGGAAGATCGCATGTCGTCTTCGCGCGTCCAGATGACTTTCACCGGGGCGCTGATTGCTTTCGAGACCAGTGCAGCTTCGACCGCATAGTCGTGCTCCAAACGCCGCCCAAATCCTCCACCCATGAGTGTGACGTTCAATTGGACTTGATCCGGATCGAGTCCTACGGCGGTAGCGACAGAATCGCGGCAATCCTGCGGTACCTGGGTGGGCGCCCACAGTTCGCATCTTGCGCTTTGATAATGAGCGGTACAGTTTCCCGGCTCCATGGCAGCATGGGCCATGAAGGGCAGGGAATACTCGGCCGAAATCTTGCGTCCAGAGGCTTTGGCGGGATTACCTGCCGAGTATAGGTTCACACCTTTCTTCGATGCTGCCTGTTTCAGCGACGCCATGGCGGCTTGGCTGTTGAGGTCCCTGTTCGGCCCCTCCTCCCAACTGACGCTCAGTACGCGCCGGCCTTCCATCGCTTCCCAAACGCGGTCGGCGACCACAGCCACGGCTGAGTCTCCGATCCTGCCGACATAACTCACGCCGGGGATTTTTTTCGACTCCTTGTCGTCGAAGCTGGCAACCTTTCCCCCGATGACCGGGCAGCGTGACAACACCGCATATTTCATGCCCGGAATCCTCACATCGATTCCGAAGACTGCTTCTCCCGTGACCTTGGAAGGAGAATCGATGCGCCCCAGCCGCTGTCCGACGATTTTGTAGTCTTTACTCTGCTTGAGAGGAACATCGGCGGGGATCGGAAGGGTCGCCGCCTTGGCTGCCAGTTCCCCATAGCTGAGACTTCGGTGCGAAGCTGCGTGTTGGATGTGTCCTTTTTCGGCGGCGCACGAAGATCGCGGTACCGCCCATGTCAACGCGGCAGCGGAGATCAGCATCTCGCGCGCGGTCGCACCGGCTTTGCGCATCGGATCCCAGGTTGTGCGGATGCTGGCACTGCCACCGGTGGTCTGGTCTCCGAACAGTGTGCTTGCTCCTGCCTGTTCGATCTCGATCTGCTTCCAGTCGGCCTCGAGTTCCTCGGCGAGTATCATGGGCAGCGCGGTACGGACACCCTGTCCCATTTCCGATCGTGCAACCACGATAGTCACCTTGTTGTCCGGAGTAATCCGCAGGTAGGCGTTGGGCGAGAACGAATCCCGGCGGGATCCCTCCCGATGAGGCAGGTAGAACCCGATCACCAGACCGGCACCGGCAGCCAATCCTGCACCCACGAAGTCGCGGCGGGAAATCGGGCTCATCGCGCGCCTCCCTGGTCCGCCGCCCGGTGAATGGCTTTGCGGATGCGTTCATAGGTTCCGCATCGGCACAGGTTGCCCTTCATCGCTTGCATGATCTGATCGTCGCTGGGATTAGGCGTTTTCGACAGCAGCGCCGCGGCCGACATAATCTGTCCGGTCTGACAATAGCCGCACTGTGGAACCTCTTCTCGAATCCAGGCCTGCTGCAGTGCGTGCAGGCCGTTCGCCCCCAGGCCCTCAATGGTGGTTACACTCTTGCCCGCTACCTGCGAGACGGGCGTCGAGCAGGAGCGGACCGCATTCCCGTCCACATGCACGGTGCACGCGCCGCACAGTCCTGCACCACACCCGAATTTCGTTCCCGTCAGTTCGAGTGTGTCGCGCAAGACCCAGAGCAGAGGGGTTTCCGCAGAGACAGAGACTTTTTTTTCACTTCCGTTGACTCGGAGTGTGATATCGGCCATGGGGTTCCGTTTTTGGGTTTGGGAATCGACAGAACATGGTAGCAGGGAGCAGGCGCAGCAGGGCAGAGAGAAGGTTGAGGAGCATGGGCCAGTGATTGGCTGGCGGGCTATAGCAATCCGAGCCTGACGGCGGGCTTTGTAAAAGGAGACCGACGCTTTAGACCCGCCGGGGCGAGGACAATTCGAAAAGGTCGGGGCCATTCGAATGGTGCGCGCGGACCCCGATCCCTCGATCCTGTTGCTTCTGCTACTTCAGTTGCGCGAGTTTCTGGGTAGCGATCTCGCCTGCTTCGTTGCCGGGATTTTCTTTCTTGATTTGCTCGTAAATCCTCTTGGCATCGAGCGGCTGGTTGGAATTCTGATAGAGCTCAGCCAATTGCAATTGCGCGGTCACCTTGCTGACCGAGGTTGTAGGCTTGTTGATCAACTCCTGATACAGAGTGACAGCGTCCTTGGTGCGGTTGGTCTGGGCGTACAACGCGGCGAGGGCACTCTTGGCAACAGACGCCAGATCGCGGTTGCCCACGGCGGTCACCTGCTTGAAATTGCGCTCGGCCGTGGCATTGTCCCCCAGAGTCTGCGCGGTTACACCCAGAAAGTAGTGGGCCATGTCGGCGGACCGGGTGTGCGGATACTGGTCAGCAATCGCCTGAAATTGTTTCCGAGCCGCTTCGGCTCGTTCCTTGGCGGAAGTAAACGTCGGAAAATCCGGCTGCTCGGGAGTACCGGCAGGCCGCAACTGTCTGTCCATGGTTCGAACGGCGATGGAGAGATCCAGGCTGGCCTTAGCATCCTGGGCGTTCAGGTAGTACCAGGCACCGATGACGCCCCCCAAGAGGACCACGGCAACGATGGCACCGATAATGACTGTGGACCGATGCTGGCTCGTCCAGTCGGCGGTTTTCTCGGCCGCGCCGATGGTCACACGGCTGAAAGCATCCTGTTTTAATTGATGGCGGGTTTCTGCGCGCACGGACTTCCCTTCTGATGGTAATGGTGGCTGGCTAAACTCAAAGTTTAACAGGGGTAAAACGGGGTAGTCAAAGAACGCTGCAGTTGGAGACCAACGGTAACCAGCTTGGCAAACGGCAGGAAAACGTGTTGCGCAACCTGTCCTTCGCGCCTTATGCGCATCGCAGGTGAGAGCGGCACTTTCTCTCGGTTTCATGCTGGGTCCCTCAGCTTGCCTACTCGTTGTCTGCCCCCATATACTCTGATCGTTTGCGCGCTTTCGACCGAACCCTGCGGCGCAGGCCCAGCATCTCACCCGCCAGGCACCTGGAGAGCACACAATGACAACGATGGTTCCCGCTCCGCAAATCGATAAAGAAGCCAATCCCTGGGAGTCGCAGCGCGCCCGCTTCGATCTGGCGGCGCAGAAGCTCAACCTCGATGAAGGCTTGTGGCGCGTATTGCGCTATCCCAACCGCGAAATTACGGTTCACATCCCGGTGCAGATGGACGATGGCCACCTTGAGGTCTTCACCGGGTTCCGCGTGCAGCACTCGATTGCGCGCGGGCCCGCCAAAGGGGGCATCCGCTACGCGCCTGACGTGACGCTCGACGAGGTTCGTGCCCTTGCCAGCTGGATGACGTGGAAATGTGCGGTGGTCAACATCCCGTTCGGCGGCGCGAAAGGGGGCGTCATCTGCGACCCGCACAAGATGTCGATGGGAGAAGTCGAGCGCATGACCCGCCGCTACACCGCCGAGCTGATCGAATTCATCGGGCCCGAAAAAGACGTCCCCGCCCCCGACGTTAACACCAACGAACAAGTCATGGCCTGGATGATGGATACCTATTCCATGCACATGCGGCAGACTGTCACGGCGGTGGTGACCGGCAAGCCGATCAACATTGGCGGTTCCCGCGGACGTCGCGAAGCCACGGGGCGCGGCGTAATGATCGTGTGCGACGAGGCCTGCCGGAAGTTGAACATCGACCGCAGTCGGGCCCGCGTGATCGTTCAAGGCTTCGGCAACGTGGGTTCTAACGCTGCGCAATTAATGTTTGAAGACGGATACAAAATCGTCGGCATCGCCGAAGTCGGCGGAGGTCTCTACAACAAGAACGGCATTGACCTGAAAGCGCTCATCGAATTCCGTCAAAAGAACGGCACCATCCATGGATTCCCGGGGGCCGAACGGGCGGATTCCGCTGACCTTCTCGTCACCGAGTGCGAGATTCTGATTCCCGCTGCCACCGAGAATGTCATCACCAGCCGCAACGTCGATCGCGTGAAATGCCGCATTCTCGCCGAAGGTGCAAATGGGCCGACCACCTCGGCCGCCGACGACGTTCTCGCCGATAAAGGCGTCTTTGTGATCCCCGATATTCTCGCCAACGCCGGCGGAGTCACGACCTCCTATTTCGAGTGGGTGCAGGACCGCCAGGGATACTTCTGGAAGGAATCGGTCGTAAACGAGCAGCTGGAGACGATTATGAAGTCGTCGTTTGATGATGTCGTCCGTTACGCCGAAACGCACCACGTCAACAATCGCATCGCCGCCTATATGCTGGCGATCGATCGTGTGGCCTATACGATCCGCCAGCGCGGCATTTACGCGTAGTTGCAGGTTCGTGACCAGGGCCTCCGGTATCAGGGGAATCCTCGTTTCTTCTGCACCGATTCCGCCGCTCGGTGGGCGCGCCATGTAGGCGGATCAATGGCGCAGCAACTGGCTATTGTTACAGTTTTAACCGTACTGACCTTGCCCCCCCCGGCTTGGCATGATGGCACTAACGAGGTACCCCGTCGCATTCCTGTAGTCCGACCCCAAAAAGTGGCCATGGATTCAGAGGCTGGCTCGGCCTCGAATTATAAAATCAGGAGAGATAAACGATGAAAGCCACGCATTCGTTGGTTCTATTATTGTGCTTCCTTCTGGCGCTTTCCATGAACTTGAGCTGGGCGCAATCCCAAAGCTCTTCTAGCAGCGACCAGAGCTCCTCCACTGCTAAATCCAAGAAGTCAAAGAAATCAAACAAGGGTGATACGGCCGCGACCGATAACTCTCAAAATTCGTCAGCCGCGGCTTCGTCGAACACCTCTTCGGAGAAGGGGAAGAGTAAGAGTAAGAAGTCTGAGGCAGCGGCCGAGAATTCTACGTCCGCTCCTGCTGCCACTTCGTCCGCTCCTGCTGCCGATACTTCCACTGCCAAGAAGTCGTCTCACAAATCCAAAAAAGCGGAAACCGCTTCTCCCGCAGCATCCGGAAACTCGGCGGCTGCACCGGCATCGACCCCTGCGCCCGATTCCACTCCGGCTCCTGCGGCAAGTGCGCCTGCTGCCTCCGGCGCTTCTGGGTCTTCGCCCTCCAGGACAGCGAGCAAAAAGACTCCGCCCGCACCGGCCAACAACGCTTCCGATTCGGAAATCGCCTCTGCCAAAGCGTCGGGAAAGGTTTGGGTCAATACCGACAGCAACGTGTACCACAAGAGTGGACGCTGGTATGGAAAAACCAAAACGGGTAAGTTCATGACCGAAAGCGAAGCCAAGGCCGCCGGCTACAAGCCGTCGCAAAGCGATTAGCTGCGCCACGACTCTGAAGGAGAGGAAGGATATGAAACGAAATGCGTTCATCCCTGTTGTGCTGGCCCTGTTTGCTGTGCTTCTGTTCACTTCCGTGAGCGGGGCTCAGGCTGCCGGATCGAAACCTGCTGGCAAGACCGCCGCCACGCAGGCTGCCTCCAGCGACCTGCTCGACATCAACTCCGCCACGAAGGAGCAACTGGACGCGCTGCCGGGCGTCGGCGCCGCGTATTCGCAGAAAATCATTGACGGTCGTCCTTACAAGGCGAAGACCGATCTGGTAAGAAAGAAGGTCATTCCCCAGGCCACCTACAACAAGATCAAGGACAAGATCGTGGCCAAACAAAAGTAGGCTATCGGAGTCAAAGGGGCGGAGCGCGGCTAGCCCGCGTTCCGCCTCTGACTTTCGATTGCTTACCTTTATTGCGTTCCACTTCTGCGTGGAGCATAATCAGACTGGTTGCCGGCTGGCCTCCGGTACCCCCCTGAGTGTGAACCTGCCCAACTCCATCACGCTGAGCCGAATCTGCAGTATTCCTCTGCTGGTCTGGATTCTTTCCAGTTCGTACTTCAGCAGCGCGCACGGGACCAAGGAACTGCTCGCCTCGGCCGTGTTTATCGCCGCTGCCCTGACGGATGGAATTGACGGCTATCTGGCGCGCAAACGCGACCAGATCACGACCATGGGAATTCTGCTCGATCCGATTGCGGACAAGCTCTTGATCGCTGCGGCGTTCATCGCGCTGGTTCAAATCAATCCCAGCCTGGTTCCGGCCTGGGTCGCAATCGTCGTCATCGGTCGCGAGTTCCTGGTCAGTGGTTTGCGCTCCATCGCGGCATCGGAGGGTTTCACCATCGAGGCCAGCAATCTCGGCAAGTTCAAGATGGTGGTGCAGATCGTCTCTGTGGTGGCGGTGATTCTGGATCACCGCTGGAAAGAATGGCCGATCTCCAACCATTACATTTTCCCGATCCACTGGATCGCTTCCGCCGCGATCTGGTTTATGGTATGCGTGTCGCTGGTTTCCGGAATTGACTACTTTGTAGCGTTCTGGTCGAAGATCGACCGGCGGGTCGTGAAGCGCCGCCGCCGCCGCGCCTTCATTCTCAGCCGCCGGAGAAAACCTGTAGCGCCAGCGCAGGCTGACGGGGATGTCGCTGCCTCAACTTAGTCCGACTGCCGTGGAACAGAGTGAGTTCTCACAGCAAGAGAGAATTCTGCTGCTGCAACTGGCCCACGATTCGATCGTGTCCGCCCTGGAAGATCGCCAGATTTCCTCTGACCCGCCGACTCCGCACCTGGCCGAAGCTCGCGGCGCTTTCACATCGCTGTACCTCGATGGAGCGTTGCGTGGATGCGTGGGCTATGTGCTGCCCGTCAGTTCGGTGTATCGCGCTGTCATCGATACCGCCCGTGCTGCGGCCTTCGAGGACACGCGTTTTTATCCGGTGACGATCGACGAGGCGCGTCAATTGCAGATTGAGCTCAGTGTTCTGTCTCCGCCGAAGCCAATCTCCGCCGATGAAGTGGAAGTCGGTCGCCACGGACTGCTGATCAGCTTGGGCGGAAACCGCGGTCTGCTGCTGCCGCAAGTGCCTACCGAGCGCAACTGGGACCGCATTACGTTCCTCGAACAAACCTGCCGCAAAGCCGGGCTGGCGCCGGATGCGTGGAAACAGGGAGCGCTGATTGAGGCCTTCACGGCCCAAGTGTTCGGAGAGAAACCGAATCGGCGAGAACCTGACTAGGCATGCGCTTTGAGCAACCGGATAGGAATGACGCGCTTATATTGGAGGAAGTCGAAGTCCCAGGTAAAGATCTCCCAGCCATTTCGAACCGAGACTGAGCACACGAGCATGTCAACCGGCGATCCCGCGATGCCGGCACGTCGACAGGTGCTGCTGATCCTTGCGGCTTCCTCATAATCGAGCTCGTCAAGTGCGACATTGGGAAAGTCTCCAAGATGATCGCGAATCCTCCGGAATTGCGACTCTTCCCGAATTCCCGACAGAACTTCCTGCCGCGTCGAACCGAGTAGTTGGACCTGACCTTCCTTCACCAAGCGGTGGAGAGTCTGAGTCAGGGCCTTCTCTTCCTCGGACAGATCGACTGCCCTCCGCCGCAAGGAAAGCGACCATATGGAGGTATCCACGAGGACCATTACATGCGCTTTCGGCGACGCTCTGCCTTGTAGTCGTACTCAGGATCGAAATCAACCGTGCCGAAATCAGCCAAGATTCTTTGCTGCCGGTGCCGCTGGATGTATTCCTTCAGCGCCGTGGTAACCGCCTCTTTCTTGGTCTTATGATTTCCGCTTTTGCGGGCTTCTTCGATGAGCCGATCGTCGATCGCCAGGTTGGTTGGCATGTGTATATGTTCACACATTTCAATGTGTGAAACAAGGTCGGTCCTGCTTTCACGAACTTAGCGGTGTTTGCCGATGAAGCGCGCAATCAAGGTCGACATACGGTCGGCGCCGGAATGCGCTCGCTCGAGACTCTGTGGGTCGTCGGCGTGGTTCGGTCGGGAGCTTGCAAGGTACCCAGATAGCCGGTCTGCGCCCATGCCGCGGCCGCCGGCAATGAGACGAACAGCCCTGTTTTCTTCATGTTAACCTCCGGAAATGACCGCCTGGGCAATCCCTGCTCTGTTGAGAAGAAAGGCTCCAGCCGGAAGCCGACAAGCAGTAAGGCTGGGGCAAGGTTGCGAGGGTGATGGGGCACTCCAGGGACCGAAGTTTTCGAGGAATGTTAATCCCTTGTTGCATAAATAATTAGCCGCCTGTAATAATTCGCCGTTCATTGCCATGCATTTCTGTACGTTTCGAGCTGAGCAAACATGAACTCCATCGCCCCTCTCCTGCCGCGCTTGTTGCCTCACCGGCTGCCCCGCCTGTGCGTGGCGGTGATCGGTTCCGATGGCAATGAAATGGCCGAACGAGCTGAGGTCCTGGTGCGTGACAACTCTATGCTGGAGTTCAGGTTGGACTACCTTTCCAAACCCGGGCTGGCTATCCCGAGAATCAAGCGCTTCCTCGAAACTCACGTGGGAACACTTGCGGTTGCGACCTGCCGGAGAGCGGTAAGCGGAGGGAAGTTCCGCGGTTCGATCGTCTCGCAGCTCGACATCCTGAACAAGGCCGCTGCGGTCGGCTGCCAACTGGTCGATGTGGAACTGCAGACCGCCAGCAAGTGCAAGCCCGAACAGCTTCAAAAGCTGCGTGCAAAAGCAGCGCTGATCCTTTCCTATCATGACTTCCGGGCGACGAAAAAACTGGATGAAACGCTGGGCAAGATGCTGGCTTACCCCGCCGATTTCTACAAGCTGGTAAGCACTGCGACCACACTCTCCGACAATGTGATGATGATTAAGTTTCTGGTTCGCGAGGGCGATCGTCACTCTGTGGTCGGCATGTGCATGGGCGAGCAGGGAACGATCAGTCGCGTGCTTGGCGTCCGAGCCGGAAGCGTGTTTACCTTCGCCTCCGCGGGTGCCGGCCAGGAGACGGCGCCGGGACAAATCACCGCCCAGGAACTCCGCAGCGTCTACCGCATCGACCAGGTCGATGTGGCTACAAGGGTTTACGGTGTGGTTGGCGACCCCATCGTGCATTCACTGTCGCCGGCCATCATGAATGCAGCCTTCCGGCGCGAGAACGTGAACGCGGTTTACGTTGCGCTTCATGCGAAGACCCTGAAGGACCTCCTTGCGTGCGTGAAGGAGATTCCAATCCATGGGCTGAGCGTGACCATGCCTTACAAAGAGACTATCCTGTCGCACTTGGACAATACCGATTCCCACTCCGCCAAGGTTGGAGCGTGCAACACGGTCGTCCGGGCGCAGGATGGAAAGCTGTACGGATTCAACACCGACACAGCGGGCATTGTTCGCCCGCTGGAACGCCGCCTCAACACCCTGGAGGGCGCTCGCATTCTGGTTCTGGGAGCTGGGGGGGCGGCCCGCGCAGCCGTATTTGGCTTAAAAGAAAGGGGATCGGAGGTCTATATCCTCAATCGTAGCCTGGCGGCTGCCAAGAAGCTGGCTCATCAGGCCCACGCCCGGGTGGTCAAGAAACCCGACCTGAGGAAGCTGGCCTTCGATGTCATTATCAATGCCACACCGGTAGGCATGGGAAACACGCGGGAAACCCCGCTTCAAGACAAAGAGATCAATGCCCGCTATGTCTTTGATATGGTGTATGATCCAGCCGAAACCCGCCTCCTGAAGCTGGCCAAGGAACGCGGCGCACAGCTCATCCCGGGTATTGAGATGTTCGTCCACCAGGCCGCCCGCCAGTTTGAGATATGGACCGGCAAACCCGCTCCCTGGGACGAAATGCTGCGCGTGGTCCTGCTGGCCCTGCAAGACCGCGCCAAAGACCGCGCAAGTCGTTCAGGCGGTGGAAAATGAAACCTTCCGATGCTATTCGCAAAGAAAAAGTTGCTTTTTTAGGCACGTACAAAGTAAGATGCAAGCAGGAAGTGCGACAAGTAAAGCACTTCCAGGGGATGTAGCCCAGTACCGCCCGGTTCCATTACTTCCAAACTCGCTGTACAAGCTTTGGCGACAAAACTCGACGCAAGAGGTGGATTCGTCCGCCTCCATCCCGGTTCGGAGAGTTCAACATGGCGTGGTACGCGTACTGCTTGACCGAGCATCAAACCCTCCCGAATGGAACACGCACTCGCCGCCCTTTCCTGCTAGAAGGCGTACAAGGAGTTAACGGCGCCGCGGTTCTCAGCTATCCCAGTGGCGAATTCGCCGTGATCGTCAGCGAATATGACCACGCAGCCGGTGAACTGGACCAGAAAGCCGCAATCGAGCACGCAAGAGTCGTCAGTACCTGCTTCCGCAACTCCACCGTACTTCCCTTTAAATTCGGCACGATTTTTGAGAGCGATGACGCCCTTCGTCAGGCCGTCCGGGTAAACCGGCGCGCTTTCGGCCAGAGCGTGGCCAAACTCCGCGGCAAGTCCGAAATGCACATCAAGCTGGTAGTGCGCGACGGATCGCTGCGCGAGGCCATGATCGATGTGGAACTACCAGACACCGTCGACAACGACTATCTCTCCAAGCTCCGGGAAAAGGCCTCCCGCGAGCGTGAGCGCCAGACCAAGGCCCGAGCCCTTTCCGTCCAGGTCCACAAGTTGTTCAACCCCCTCGAGGAAGAAGTCAGCTGCAAGAAAGTCGCTCCCGAGGGCATGCTGATTGATATTGCCCACCTGATCGACAACAAAAGCGTGGAAAAATATCAGAATCGCTGCAACACCGCTGCCAAGCAGTTGAAGAACTGCGAAGTCTCGGTCAGCGGCCCCTGGCCCCCCTATCACTTCCTGCCCGGCAAGCTGCGCACGGTGGCGGGGAACAGCTAGAATCGTCCAACATCACAGAAAGCCCACGGCGAACTCCTCCGTGGGCTTTTTTCTCGTTCGCTTGGTATCGCTGTACAACGAATGTGCATTGTTCTGCACTTCGGTTGGCACCGCGACTGGCACCAGAACCTGCTTTGAGACCGCCCAATCGCAATAAGCTGATTGCCTCCAATCATTTAACCGCTTGCGGGACTTCAATCACATGGAACTCCAGCTTTGGTTCGGCAAATGCATCATCCAGTTGCACTAAGAGGCCGTAACTGTAAGATGACCTTCACTCTCTTCGACAAGCAGCGTCACTTCTGACCACGCCGTTCTGGATGACAGAATGGCATCCCGAATTGCCTTTCCTGATTGCCCCACCATCGTAGCCTCTTGAAATTTGGCCCCGAAAGGGGCCATTTTTTGGTTCCCGACCTTTTCCAACTGTACCGCTGTACTGGCGGCCAGGGGCCCTAAGCGAAGCCGAAGCGTCGAATCCTGATCACTCTCATTTCTAACTCCTTACTACGTCGGAACCCGTCGGGAAGTAACAGACCGGTCTACAACCTTGTGATCATCCTGGAGGGTCTTCCTCGTCTTCCCCGGAAATCACGCGGCTTTCGGCCGCGATCCTGCGAGGAAAATCCGCCCGGTATCGGCGTGACCATTCATCAAGAAATGTAGCCGGGCTCGGACACCGGGCCAGGGACTCGACGCTCTTCCGGCGGGCGATTCGCTCGACGCACTGCAACTCGGATACACTGAATGCCCTGACCATGAACCAAGCTCTCGCTGCTTTCCTCCTTGGATTTGTGTGCACGATTTCGATGGCTCAAACCCAACCTCAGGCTCGTCGCTCCTATGCGTTTCCGGAGATGTCCCAGGCCCAGCAGGAGAATTTTCCCGTGCAGTTGCTCGCCGATCTGGAAAAGATCAAATCCGCGGCACTGGCTGACGATTATGCGTATCGTCAGGTCGCGCATTTAACCGAGAACATTGGCCCGCGCCCCAGCGGATCGCCGCAGGCCAAGGCCGCGGTGGACTACGTCGCGGCGCAAATGCGCCAACTCGGCCTCGAGGTCCAGCTGGAAGAAGTAAAGGTCCCGCACTGGGTTCGTGGGGTAGAGAGCGCCGAACTCGTCGAATATCCCGGGCAGGTGGCCGTCAGCGGGCAAAAGATCGTGCTCACCGCCCTGGGTGGAAGCACGGCAACCCCAGCGGAAGGCTTATCCGCCGACGTCGTGGTCGTCAACAATTTCGAAGAATTGAAATCCTTAGGCGGCGACAAGGTGACGGGAAAGATCGTGCTGTTCAATGAAATCTACGACAAGAAAAAAGCCGCGGTCGGGCTCGCGTTCGTTGCCTATGGCGACGCCGTGCGGTATCGCGGAACCGGACCCAAAGCCGCTGCCGATCTGGGAGCGGTCGCCGCGCTGGTGCGCTCGGTCGGTAATGCCGACTATCGCCTGCCGCACACCGGCTTCAGTTTTCCCGCAGGAATTCCCGCGGCCGCCGTCACGGCAGAAGATGCCGAACTGATCGCCCATCTTGCCGCTGAAGGCAAGGTGCGCATGCATCTGACCCTCACTCCCCAGAAACAGCCGGACACGACCGGCTATAACCTGATTGCCGATCTGAAAGGCAGTGAGCATCCCGAACAGGTCGTGATCGTATCCGGACATCTGGATTCATGGGATTTAGGAACCGGAGCCATCGATGACGCGGCCGGAGTTGCCATCGCGATGGAAAGCGCCGAACTCCTCGAGAAACTCCATCTCCGTCCGAAGCGCACGCTGCGCGTGATTGCCTGGATCGATGAAGAGACTGGCGGTGCCGGCAGCCAGGCTTATTCCCACGACCACTCGACGGAATTCTCCAATCACGTGGCCGCGATCGAAAGCGATGCCGACGCCGCGCATCCTCTCGGCTTTGAGACTCGTATCAGTCGAAGCGCTGCGGAACTGTTGGGGCCGGCACTTTCGGTTCTGGAGAGCATCGGGGCCAACGCTCTCGAGCCCAGCAGTTATCCTCCTGGTGCCGACATCGCGCGAATGTCAGATGCGGGTGTGCCCGCTCTCGGCATCCTCGAGGACGGCCGTACTTATTTCAACTATCACCACACAGCCGCCGACACTCTGGA
>Ga0126381_100005555_pt1 | contig 13893 bp, 7 predicted proteins | sample PanSoiMetPlot_28_FD_96465 | JGI IMG/M metagenome (GOLD analysis project Ga0126381, IMG submission 96465) | Tropical forest soil microbial communities from Panama - MetaG Plot_28 | ecosystem: Environmental > Terrestrial > Soil > Tropical forest > Bulk soil | place: Panama | collected 2016-02-17
ATCTGCGCTAACCTCAGACGTGGTGATAGGTACGGTCATGATCCCGGACGCACCTCAATTCCTTCCGTAACCAGTTTTCCTTCCAGCCTGATCCAATGAAGTGTCTCGACCGCGAAGAGATGATTGGGATCCTCTGCCATCACCTGTTGCAATAGGTGAACTGCTTTCTCACTATCGCCTTGGCCGTGGCTTGCCAACGCGCTCAACACCAACGCTTCGATCCGATTCCGTTTGGTCAGGTCATCGTCGAAGAGGAGAAGGTTGGGCAACGAGGTTGCGAAGTAATCGATCCTGGGCACCAGATCCATCTGTTCAGTCGCAAACTCGGCCAGATTCGACAACACTCGATCAGCCTCTTCCATCTTGCCCAGCGCATTGAGTGAGAGCGCCTGAAAATAGGATTGAGTGCTTGGTGACGGCAGGGCCGCGGCTCCGGCAATCCAATAGCGATGGGCCAGTTCAGTTTGTCCGAGTTGTTGTGCCGCCAATCCTGAGAAATAATCCAGATCGCGCTCGAGCGTGAGAAGGTGCTTTCCTTCGCCCAGATTCTGGGGATAGCGCCGCGCTGACTCAAAGTGCTTTAAGGCTTCCTCAGCGTTTCCCTCTGCCAGTGCAGCCCTGCCTAGAGCCCTGTGAGCCTGAACATATTGCGCAGAAACCAGTCCCTCGCCGCCCTCCCACGGGCTGAAACGCTTCTCGCTGAGGATTTCTAGTGCTTCCTTGCTTCGCCCGCACTGATTTAAAAGCGTGATGTATTCCACGGTCAGATCGTCTCTGAAAGCTACGAGATCACCATGCTGACTTAGCAACTGCAGCCGAGCTACTGGCGAAGCGAGATTGGCCCTTTTCTTCAGCTGGTCCCACTCATGTAACAAGCGCGCATCCGCAGGGTTCGCGCTAAACGCACGTTCATACATCCGTTCGGCGGCATCGGGATCGTGCAGCACGTTGAATTCGGCGATCCCCAGGTTCCTCAAGGGAATCGAGAATGTGCCATCCAGTTCTACGGAGCGGCGCCAGCAGTCAATCGCTTCGTCATAGCGCCGTTTGTCGTAGTAGAGATTGCCAAGATAGTAGTATGCCTTGGCACTCGACGGATCCCGCGCGATCGCGCTTTCCAGCACCATCATCTCTTCCAGCCGTGCCGGGAAGCAGTAGAGCGGCGACGCGACGTTCGCCATGGCTAAATAGTCCCTGGATTGCTCATTCCTGTTGAGCAAGGCGGAAAGCCATGAGAGTGTGTGCCAGAGCATCGGATGGTTCCATTTTCCCTTCTGGCTACACTCACGAAGGAGGAGAAGTGCTTCGTCATGGGATCCGCACCAGGCCAAGTCAAAACCCACGTCGAGCAGTGTCTGATTGTCTCCCTCGAGCGCCGTGGCGAACCTGTCGAGATCGTGCTCGCTACGAGTCATCAGGTATTGCTCAGCCAACATTCGGAAATCGAGTGGATCGAGCAGAAGCGCACTATGGATCACAGCCTGCGCCTCGGTTCGCCGTCCCAAACGGCGAAGCAACGAGGCCTTCAGCGCAAGAGCTTTCAGGTTCTCCGCGTTGGTCTTCAGACTCTTCTCAATTTGTTCGAGCGCAAGATTCAGATCATCTCGACCTGCGCTGATTGACGCAAGCGCATAGTATCCCGCGCACTGCCACGCGTAGTTCCATACAGACTTGTAGAACGCATCGTAGGCCTCAGATGTCTTGCCCTGGTACTTGCGCGTCAGACCGAGGTTATAAAAAGGCTCTCCATCGTGTGGATTTGGATTCAGCGCGGTCAATCGCCGAATGGCACGCGCAAAGTGGTCTTCCGCCTTGGCGAATTCGCCCCTTCGCAGGTGAAGTAGCCCCATCGCATTGTTAATTCTTGCGTCATCAGGGTCGCGGTGGAGGCCTTCAGTCCAATAACTCTCCGGGGACCGCGTAGCATGACGGTATTGCTCAAGATGTAATCCGGTCAGATAGAGTTCTTCTGTAGTAGCAATCTGCGGGGGGTCAGGTGGTTCTGTGGCTGGTTTTGGCAGTTCACGATCCGTGCGTCTTGGGGGCTGGTACGCGATCAACTCGTTGCCGTCTGTGTCTTGAACAATCAGACGATACTTCTCGGGTCCCGTTCCATCTGTCTCGATCACCCTTGTGAACGGCTGATCCGGCGCCAAGTCAACCTGCTGATCAATGGCGAGTTTGCCATTGCGAGCGAGCACAACGCGCACTCTGCGCCGTGAAGTAACGCAAACTCCAACACGCACCAGCCCCTCATCGAACTCCAAGTTGACTGCTGCTTCTGTGTTGGCGTTTTTTGCCGGCCCAATCTCTCGTATCGGGTACCAATACTGACTGAACGTCTTGGTCTCGTATGGCTGAAGCCATGAAAAGTCCGGCTGATTATCAGTGAAGGCACCCGCCATCAACTCCACATAAGGGCCGTCTTCATCTGTAAGGTTGCGGTCCCACGCGTATCCGAACTCAGCGTTGCCCCAGGTCCACATCTTTTTCCCTGGCGCAACATGATGGTTCGAAGTGTGCACAACACCGGCTTGACGGGTATGGTCATAACCCCCGAAGAAGTCGTATTTCGACTCTGTAACCATGTAGGAGGTTGGAACCGGGATGTTCTTGTACCAAGAGATTTCCGTGCCTGGACGATAGTCCACCCCGTAGTAGAGATTGCGAGCGGTTGGAAACGAGGAGATTGCGCGCTTGGCATGGTCCGCCACAAACGATACGTCCGGCGGAAAGAATGACTGGTACTGATCGTGAACTCGCACTGCGACATTGGCCCACCACAAGAAGTTCTGCGGCAGCGGCGTCCGGTTGTACAGTCTGACCTTCGCTTCAACAACCGATTTGCCTGGATAAAGACAGATGCCCACCATGCCCTTCATCCGCAGGATCGGATCGTGCTCGCTCAGCCACACGGTCCGGCTTCCATCGGACGCTTCCTCGATTGAAGCATGGACAGGCATATACGTTGATGGTCTGTGGTGTTGGGGCCAGTTGAACTCGACGCCCCCGGAAATCCATGGTCCCAACAACCCAACCAGTGCAGGCTTAATGACATTTTGACGGTAGAAGAAATTGTACTGATTGGTTTTGTCTAATCCAGCGTGGATCCGGCCCCCGATCTCCGGGAGAATCATCAGCTGAACATACTCGTTCTCCAGCATGATCGCGCGGTATCTGAGATCTTCCTTCTCGAGCGCCACCCTGTCTGTGAATGGATTCGGGTAGACCTTGCCACTGCTTCCCTGATAAACCCGCCTCTCCAGAAACATAGGGTTTGGATCAGCGTCCTGAACCGGATAAGTGGGAATTACAACCTCCTGCTCAATGCAAGAAACCGAACCGTGTCCCTTCACTCTGCTCACCAGATTTCCACCTCAACATCATCGACAAACCCAGATACTCTTCTGATTTCTGAGGCATTATTCAATAGTTCATGCTGTCTGCCTCTGTCATCTTTGGCTTGACTTCGACTGGTCGCTCGTTGTGAACCTCATCGAGTGCCATTAGAAGAATTGCGCCCAGTGCCAACAGAATGCCGAGAAGATTCAGACGCGTTGGCAACGTATGGTACACAACGAGAGACAAGGTGATCGTCACAACAGGGAAGAGGCCGTTCACCATGGGTACGACGATGATCGCCTTACCATAACGAACGGCAAGAACGAAGAGGAGGCATCCCCATGCGTTCAGACTCTGAATCAATGCTGTCAAAGGAGCGCCCTTGAGCCCCCAGTTGATTGGAGCGGAGAAATCTGTCATCCAAAAGGCGATGGGGGTGAGCAACAAACCCGTCAGAGTCATGTAAAAGAAGAGGTCCTCCGAGGAGATTGAATCCGCAGAGGATTTCATGAAATAGGCCTGTACACCCCAGAGCAGAAAGATCAGGATTGCGAGCACAAGCCAGAGATGGCCATGTACTGGACTTGAATCAGGTTCCTGCAACGCGAGAAGAAAGATTGCGGGCATGGACAACAGAATGCCCAGAGTAGCAATGCCCCGTGCTCGCTCGCGGAGAAGGGTTGCAGAGAGAAGAATCGTAACCGCGGGGGAAAGACAGATAATCGGGAAGATAATGTACGCCGGTCCCCTAGTTAGGACCCAAAATAGAAGCAATTGGCCCGCTGCACCAGAGAAGCCGACGGCACTTCCATAGAGAATCGAACGAGCGGAAATATCCACCTTCCATTTGTTGCGCCAAAGAACAAAGAGCACTACCGGGATCATGGTCAAAGACCAGACCACGTATCCAAGCGTGGCAGGGAAAGGAGGCGATATCCATTTCTCTGGATACTCGGTAAGTGCACCCCAGACTCCCCAGAGCACAGGAGTTGCAAGAGCAAAAGGAAGCCAGCGCGAAATCTTCACCGAGTACCACCTACAGCTGATCCCTCTTCAAGGTTATTAAGGGACAGGCCACCTTCATCTGTGACTATATAAGAACAAAGACGGAAGGAGTCACAGTCTCTTCCCGCAAGTCGCGCCAAACCTTCAGCGGCGATCTGAATTGGTATGATGTCAATCACAAATTGCCATTCCGAGGGAATGGCGGGGAGCTCGAGAAATAGATTGGCTGGCGACTCCTCAACTTGCTGGCCGATTAACAGCACCTTTGTCCCGAGCGCTCTGAGATCGCTCGCGAGTTTCAAGTCGTGGTGTTGAAGATGGTCCTTGTCCAGCCACATTGCGACCCGCAATCCTTCTCTCACCATCTCTTGAGGACCATGACGAAAGCTGCTCGTCGTGAGCGCAGTGGCAGTGCTCTTGGCCGCCTCCTCCCACAAGAGTCGCGCCTCGTTGCAACTGGATACGCTTGCGCCCCGTGCGAGAAAATAGTAAGGAGCATCGACTGCAAGCCAGTCACTCGCGTCAAGTTGTCTGGCCCAACTGGTAATGGAGTTTTGAGCAGCCACGAGTGCGCGGTCAAGCCTTTCAGCGATTGGATCAATCTCTTCGCCGCACGAAAGCGCAGCCAGCAAGCAACCTGCCAGAGCGATCCCTGAATACATCGTTACAGACACGTTCCTGTCGAAAACAGATTGCAGATCGATGACGCAGTCGGATTCGAGCGCCATCGGACTCTGAGGATCATTGGTAATCGATACCGTCGTGACATTCCGCCCGCGAAGGTCGTGTGCCAGATCAACAATCTCCTTACTCCTTCCACTGCGGGATAGAAGCAGAACGCAAGAGTTTTCAGCAAGGTCGCCGTGATAGAGCAATTCAGCAGCATCGAACAGGACAGCGGGACGTTTGCGAGCGTGGAAATAGGATGCAACGGCCATTCCTGCGTGCCAGCTCGCGCCGATGCCGACAATGTATAGCACCCCGTGGCGAGACAGTAGATCTGCGGCATGCCTGTAGGAATCTCGATTCCTGCTAATTGTGGAGGACAGGATACTTCGCAATGCTTCCGGCTGTCTCTTGATGTCGCCAAACAAATGGGTCATTCTCAATCCTGAATTAGAGTGTGGTCGATGCGATATCCGCCTCGCAGAGCTGACCTGCAACTCCACCGGCATATCCAAGACTTGAAACGGCGCACTTGTGCGCTAGCGCTAGGCAATCATCGACTTTCTCTCTTCGGAGCCATGCGCGCAGAAATCCTGCATCGAAATTATCTCCGGCTCCGGTTGTGTCGACAATATGCCTGGGGCTTACCTGTGATTCAGCGGCTCGGAGTTCCCAAGAGTGATCGCCCCTAGCAGCCAGCGCACCGTTCCCGCCTCGTTTTACTACCACGAGTGATCCGTGTTGAGCCAATGTACGTGCAGCGGAAAAAACGTCGGTCTGCCTTGAAATCGCCAGCGCCTCTGCTTCGTTCGGAAGAAACACGTCGATCAATGGAAGCAATTCAAGGACACCCTCCCAACGCTCCTCTGGGTCCCAATTTGTATCGAGAGAAGTTGTAACTCCGGAGCGGCGGCAAAGCTCCAACCAATTCTTCCATGCAGGTTGAAGACGACGCATCAGGAAATATCCTGCGATATGCCAATGCCGGCAAGACTTGAGCAGTTCAGGATCAAGGTCGTTATGGGAAGGAATGTCGAGAGTGCCGGAATAGGTGAGAATAGCGCGATCGTTCGTTGCAGAAAGCGCCAAGCCAATGCACGTCTTCACAGTTGAGTGCTTCTTCATCCGAGTTACATCAACGCCGGATTTTCCCAACTCCGAGAGAACGAAATCACCGAAGAGATCGGCGCCGACCCACCCGACCAAAGCGGCCGACGCACCGAGGCGAGCTAATTGAGAGGCGAAGATTGCGCCGGAGCCACCGAGTTGGAGAGAAAGATCGTCGACGAACTGTTCAACCTGATGAAACCGTGGTCGCACATCACCAGTGACGATCAGATCAACGCAGGCGTCGGCAAGCGTCATAACCTCAAAACGGGCGCGCACTTTTCTGCATTCGATCATTGAAAAAATAGGAAAGCGCTTTCTGAAACCGATACCATATTCCTATGCATAGCGATGATTTGTCAATAGAAGCGTGTATTGGCAGCGACTAAAGTTCATTGCTTGCTCTCGAACTGCGCGCGATCAATCACGTGCAGAATATAGGCTCCCGCACCATATCCAGCCATGGGCAGTGCGCCCGTCGGATCGCCCACTTCGCCTGGAAAAAGCTTGCATGGCACGGCAACATACATCTCGGGAATGATGAAGTGGTCAGCGGCTGCTTTGTCGACGATGCGTTTGAGGATCGCGGAAGCCTCCGCATCCCTTCCTATTCGCCGATACAGTTCTGCCAGGCTGAAGTCCACAAACAGGAACTCCTGCCTCTCGTACCAATATTCAAAGATGGCCGGGTCTGTATATGTGCTGCGGACGCGCCGGTATCCGCCGGAAGCCACTTTCAGAAGTTCCATCCTTTGAACTGTGTCCCGCACGACTGCAGGGTCGGTAACGACGCCGAAATTGATAATCGCTAGTAAGGCGCCATCGATATCGTTCTTTATCCCTTCTTCCAGCGTTCCCCGCAACTTTCCTCCTCGGATGAAGGCCGCGTTGAACCCTTTCTCCAGGAGAGCGACCTGGTGCACGATTTCTGTTCGCGTCGCCTCGTCCCCCACGCGGCGCGCGACTGAAGCGAATTCTCTCAATCCCACGATCGCCATGGCCGTGGAAAATGCGAAGTGCTTCTTGTCCTTCTGATGCTCCTCCCAGATCGATGTGTCGGCCGCTACGATTAAACCGTCGTCGTACTTCTCGAGATTGGCCACGAGCGGTTTCACTACGAAATCTCTGGCGCTCTCGTACACGCCGCCGCGATACGTCAGCGTCTGGAGCAACTCGGTATCGTCGTACCGTCGCAGATACTCTCCCAGTACCCAGAGCACTTCGCCCCAATCGTCGAATTCAATATTCGTTTTGCCCTCCATTGTGAAAAACGGTTCTTCGGACCCATCGCCGAAATAGCGAACGACCGACACTTGGTAGTCCGCGCCCGCCGTTTGCTCACGCATCTTCCCGGTTGGCTGAGCGTTGAAGTAAGCCAGCAGCGCCGAGCGCGCCTCATCCCGGTGTCCCATCCGCGCAAGCGCAACAGCCGCATAGGCCATGTCGCGCACCCACGGCGTGAACCACACACCATCGGGCAAGCTGGCAACGATAAGACCGTTGTTGTTTCGGCCGGGACGGTTTGGCTCGCGGCTCTGCGCTATGCGGAGCATGACTTCACTCTGACGCCACAGGTGTCGTTCATTTTCACTCGCGAAATGCACAGCCGGCTTGACGCGCCAACGCTCGATCTCCGCCACCTCCCGTTTCGCCAACTCTCGTGGCGTAAGTCCAACCCGCCAAGCGCGGAATTCTCTCGCCGTCTGCTCCAGGTCACTATCGCTCTCGAGAGAAATCAGCGCCCATGCCGGACTAGTGCTGAGATACTCGTGTGGTCGCGCCGGTGTAATCTCCTTCGGGCTCAGCGGAATGAGCAGTAAGGACTCTTCGATACCGTCGAACTTCAGGAGTTGCATGTCGATATCAAACATCCGGACAACTCTTTGAGATCTAACCGGATGACTCCATTTCACATGCAAGCCTCCTCGTTGGGTCTGAGCGGAACCAGGCACCCAACTGATGATGAGAGCCGCATGCTCGAGACCGAACGGCATGAAGACCAGGCCCTCGCCATCACTGCTGCGAGAGTGAATGACGTGCGAGTCTTCCTCGTACTCTGCCGAGGCGCTTTGCGCAGTTCCCTCGTTCCAGCCTAGAGCCTTGACGAAGTTGGGGGTTTCGATTCCCTCGCCCAGTGGATTCTTTGAGTCCGGTCGCTCAAAACTGTATGGGTGCGCGTAGAACTTGGTCACCATCGAGGTCTTCGGCGACACCACCGCGAACCCAAAGCCGTTGCCGGTGACCACATTGGCAGCAGCGGCGGGCAAGCATACCAAAAAGCTGGCGCAGATTTGAACGGTAAAAAAGCGTGCAATAGACATTATCATTCGCCTAGATCGGATGTTGGACAACCCAAAAGAGCAATGGCTCGACATGAAGCCTCAATCGATCGTTTGTTCAAGCCGCAAGTCACGTGAGGAGGCGCCGACACTGAGCGTGCGCTTGCCCACGACCGTCACCCACTTCCCTTCCTTGGTTGACCAATATTGCAACTGACGCGGAGCCACGTGAATTGTGACTTCCTTTGAGACGCCTACGGGGATCGTCTCGTGCTCGAAGCCTGCAAGCGCTCGTACCGGGAACTGTACGCCCTGCGGAATCTCACTGGGCGTGCTGAGATAGACCTGTGGAACCTCGTCGGCGTCCATTGAGCCGGTGTTCTTGATGGTCACGCGAACGTTGAGCCCACCGTCGGCAGCCTTCTCGACCTTCAGGTTGGAGTAGAGGAAGCTTGCGTAGCTCAACCCGTGGCCGAAAGCGAAGAGCGGATCGATCTTCTCCTTGTCGAACCAGCGATAGCCCACATTGACACCCTCGCTATAGATGGTCTTGCCATCAACGCCCTTCTTAGAGCGTTCGGGGTACCTTGGATCGGTGGCTGGATAGTCTTCCAGCCGCTTGGCCCAAGTGACGGGAAGGCGTCCGGCGGGACTGGACTTTCCCAACAGCAAATTGGCGGTGGACCAGCCACCTTCGTCGCCGGGCCACCACATTTCAAGCACTGCCTTTACCTTCTCAATCCAGGGCAGAGCTACGGGCTGGCTTGTGTTGAGCACCACGATGGTATTCGGATTAACTGCAGCGATCTCTTCAACGAGCTTGTTTTGCTCGCCCGGCAGACCGAAGACCGGCTGGAGGCGTGTCCAGAGGAAGACCACAGCGACCTTGGCTCTCTTGGCCGCGGCGATCGCAGCGCCATGATCAGCCTTTCGCTGTTCGGGGGTGTACCAGTTCAGGCGTACCTGGACCGGCGAATTGGAACTGTCCGTGCTAGTGCTCACCTCGATCGCGTGCGGTCCGGCTGTCAACTGGACTGCCCTGCGAACGTCGTCTAGATGATCTGTGGTTGGGAGGGCATTGTCCTGAGTGGCCTGAAGGATGTCGCCATGGTTGCCGCCTTGGGCGGCGCCAGTACCGGCCAATCCCTTTCCGTCGAGTTTGACGCGGGCGTTGGTGCCTAAGGCCTCCAAATAGATCCAGTACTCACCGGCGTGGGGTACAGTCAGTGTGCCCTTCCACACTACGGCGGAGTTGGGTGGCAGCGCATTGCCGCCGGTTACGGTGAAGTTGATCTGGGCGTCGATCACGGGGTCGCCCGAGCCGGTACGCACCAGGCCTGGCTTGCCGTCATGACTGAAGGCGCCGCCGGGGATGGTGGTGCCGGTCATGTCGTCGTCCACAGCAAAGCGAATTCTATTGTTTCCCGAGATCTTCTTCATCGCTTCGAGCGGACCCACCTGTCGCTCAGGTAGTCCCACAGCGCACTCGCCGTTGATGCCGATGGCGTCGATCTGTCTGGACGTTGGCCCGATCAAGACCACGGAATCCAAGTCGGCGGCCTTCAGCGGCAAGGCGTGGCCTTCGTTCTTGAGCAAAACAGCGGCCTGTTCGCCGGTTTTTTCGATAATCTTCGCATTCTCTTCAATGGACTGCGTTGTGATCTCGTGTTTCGAGAGGCCGTCGAGATAGCCAAACCGGGCAATCTCGTATAGTACGCGGCCTGCGGCACGAGTGACCGCGGCATCCTTCACCGTGCCATCCTTTAGTGCCTCGGGCATCTTCTTGGTCTCGGGCTTGGTGCCAGAGTCTCCGTCGTTCGACGATGCCGCCTTGGGCTCCTCGGGCATATGGCCGCCATACATATCGCTTTCCGCATCGTCAGCCTCAGTCTTTGGGGCGCTTGGTCCGGGCGGAGGTAGAGGCCGGGAATCAAAGTAACTTACAAGCCCTCCGGGACCGGCATCGGGGGCTGGTTCGCCGGGCATTTCCATGTCCAGTCCGGCATTTATGAAAGTGACGGAGTGCGTCGCGCCCCAGTCGGAGGCAACGAAGCCCTTGAATCCGATCTCCTTGCGCAAAATTCCGGTCAGTGTGGACTCGTTACCGCAGGAATAGATTCCGTTGATGCGATTGTAAGAGCACATGATCGAGGCCACACCGGCCCGAACAGCCGCGTCGAAGGGAGCCAAATAGACCTCGTGCAAAGTCTGGCCGTCGATCCAGGTGCTCTCGTGGTCAGAGTCATAGCCAACAAAGTGCTTGACCTGCGCCATAACGTGCTGCGACTGGATGCCTTTGATCTCGGCGGCTCCGATTTCGCTGGTCAGGAAGGGGTCTTCGCCAAAGGTGTTGTAGCCGCGCCCGAACTCCAGATCGCGATCGATGTTAACAAAGGGCTGGAGCGAGACGTCGATGCCGAGTGCGCGATCTTCACGACCGATCACCTGTCCATTGGCCTCCGCTGTCTTGCGGCTGAACGTAGCGGCAACGCCCATTGTCGCGGTCTCCGCCTGCGAGGAATGGCGAGTCAAGACGCCAGGAGGGCCGTCAGCAAAGCGCAGACCGGGAATGCCCAGCCCGGGAATGCCGCCAAGATAGCCAGCCTGTCCCTGGTAGACCTTGGGGTCTTCGTGAGTTCCATGGATCAAAGTAAGCTTCTCTTCCAGTGTCATCTGGCTGAGCAGCTTGTCGACGCACTCATCGCTGGTCACCACTGGGACACTCTGCGCCGCAACCGCTAACGATGCGCCCAATATGAGCACCGGTACAGCGAACGCCAACGCGATCCCAACTTCGTGCCCCAAGACAAGCTTCCGCAATGCCATTTCTCTTCCTTCTGTTTCCTGAAAGGGGTTGTCCCGCTGCCAACCAAAATTGCTTTGGCAGCGGTTGGGTTGACATTCTCAATTGGGTTTGGTCGCCTCGACGAGTCTTTCCACTGATGGAGCGGGCATCAGGAGCAGAACCGCCTGGGGCTTTGCAGCAGATTTGAGGAACTCGATATTTTGCTGCCTCAAAGTCGCGCTGACGGGATGATTTTCGCGAAGATCATCCAAAGCCTGAAGACCAATCTCTGCAACGCGGCGCAGGTTATTCGAAACAGGAGCGAGATCCTTGGTCAGGAACGAACGCCTCAGCAATGGCTGCAGTTCTGCATCGTTGTCCCTCCACAACTCGAGCCAGATTCGAGCCTGCTTCCAATCGTGAGGAGTTGCTGTTCTCGAGCTGATCCTCTGCGCAATTTGATCAAATTCGCGCGCTGTATCGCTCTCCGGTGGCACAGCATCGTCAAGATGGTTGAGCGCGGTAAAGTCCGTCCGAAGTTCCTGACGCTGATACCCCTTCGGAGGTTGTACTACTGCTGCAAGCACCTTCAACGGTACGGAATTTATCTCACCGCTCATGCGTTCCACCATTTCATCCGTAATAAGCCGGTGGCGTGGCCCGTAGTAACTAAGTTTCTGTGAAACAATTGCGAGTCGCTCGTACATCGAGTCAACGTCTTTTACCTCCTCCGGTGACCATAAGCGCTCAGCGATCGCCGCAGTACGCGGCCATATTCGATTGTCCATGTTCTCAGCGGAGACAATATCCGTCCACATAGTTGCTTCACCACCAAGAACCAATTTCTTCTGCCCCGGTGAAAGAGTTGCGGCGTTCTCCCCCAAGGGATCGACGAGGTAATGTTCTTTCGCCGACTGATTCAGGTCGATATAGTAGCCAGACGAAAGCACACCACGATAGCCGTTTCGTGCGGCCTCTGCCAGTGAACTCGGTCCACGCCAGGATTGAATCACAACATCCTTAGGGGTGTCGGGTTGCAAGACTTCGTCCCACCCCTCCATGATTTTCTTGTGATCAGCGACGATCTTCTGAACCCTGGCGGTGAAACGAACTTGCAGAGCTGCGCCGTCCTTGATGGAGTTCTTCCGCATATATTCCTGAATCCGCGGATTGGTCTCCCACTCTTTCATGTCGCATTCGTCTCCTCCTGTATGAAAGTAGGAGTCAGGGAACAGGGCTGCCATTTCTCCAATAAATCCTTCAAGAAACTTGTAGGTACCTTCGCGCGTTGGATCGATGGCTGAGCTTTGAAAAGGATCTGTGCCACTGGATAGGTCTGGATAGCCCTGGAACCATGATTTCGTATGGCAAGGCATATCGAACTCTGGAACTACCCTAATGCCACGATCGCGAGCGTACTCGACGATCTCACGAACTTCGTCCTGGGAATAGTAGAGTGCACCGGACGCTTTTTCCTGAAGGAGCGGGAACTTCTTGCTCTCGATGTGAAATCCCTGGTCGTCCGCGAAACGCCAGTGGAAGACATTCAGCTTCAATGCCTCCATGCCATCCAGATTGCGCTTGACCGCAGGGATGGGAACGAAACGATGCCCAGAGTCAATCAATAGCCCACGCCATGGAAAGCGCGGCTCGTCATCGATTGTGACGACGGGAACGCTGAAGCCCTTTTCATTGATCCTGACTAGTTGCAGAAAGGTCTGCAGACCTCGAAGTACGCCCAGGGGATTCGGCGCCTTCAACTCAACATCGGTGGTTGAAATCGCGAGGTGGTAGGATTCATCCTCGCCAAGTTGCTGAACCATCGCACTGGGCCCGGCAGTTTGAATGATGAAGTGCGACGGACCGACAACTGCTCCGCGCTTGAACTGAATGCCAGTCTCCTTCGAAAGAATATCGAGGAATCGCTGTCGGGCTCGGACCAGACGGGGTTCTTCATAGCCTTTCATCGCTACGCCAAAGGATCCATCGATGAAGAATTCGCCTTCCCCCTGCGTCACGTGTGCAGGTGCAGGCATGATCGCCAGCGGGCTTCTTTCCTGAGCGAAAAGATAACCAGAACAGTTCAGTGTGGATACAGCCAATAAAATGCCGCACAAGAAACGTGCCAAACGATCATTAGTCAAGATTGCATCTCCTGAAAATCAAAATATGACGGATGGCGTGGTGCCGAGGCCACCGCGATCCATCTTTGCAAGGGCAGAGCCGTGCAGCCAGGCCTGCAGGGTTTTGGTCCATACAGAAGGACGTTGGTCCTCCTCAGACTCCGGGATGCTCACGATAGGCTCCAAATTCCGCTAGATCGTCTTCGCCTAACCACGCGGGAAACTTCTCGGGCTGCAGACCGAGATGGGCTTCGAGTTGTCTCCACAATCGCGTTCGTTCGTATCTCTGATGTACCAATTGGAAGCGGGTGTTCCTGAGCACATTCATCGCCCCCTGCGGGTCACCACTGTCATCCAGGAGAGTTGCGCGACGTTCCGCCACCCATTCGTCATCAAGCGCAGAGACAGCGTCAAGCCAGCGCCTTCTCTCATCAAGAGTTTCGTGACCTAGAGCAGCAAGCGCCTTGTCCCTTTCGATGACTACCTGCGGGTGAAGCGCGATTGCTTCCGATTCGATTGTTCGAAAACAATTAGCTGCCACATGAGGATCTCTTCGGTGCATGAGCCAAAGACGTCCAGATAGTGC
>Ga0126381_100005556_pt1 | contig 13892 bp, 12 predicted proteins | sample PanSoiMetPlot_28_FD_96465 | JGI IMG/M metagenome (GOLD analysis project Ga0126381, IMG submission 96465) | Tropical forest soil microbial communities from Panama - MetaG Plot_28 | ecosystem: Environmental > Terrestrial > Soil > Tropical forest > Bulk soil | place: Panama | collected 2016-02-17
AAGTAAAATAACAGTTTCAATTCTCTGCGCACGCTTGAAAATACTGCATCGGGAAAACAATGAGCGCCATCCAACCCAAAGTAAGTGAGCCCGTTAGCGACGAATTGGCGCTGGTTCAGGCAGCCAAGGGCGGAGACGTTTCGGCGTTTGAAGAGCTGGTCAAGCGTTACGATCGCAACGTCTTTCGGATCGCGCAGCACATTACGCAGAACCGCGAAGACGCGGAAGACGTAGTGCAGGACGCGTTCCTGAAGGCTTACGGGAATCTGGAACAGTTCCAGGGCCAGTCGAAGTTTTATACCTGGCTGGTGCGTATCGCGGTGAACGAAGCGCTGATGAAATTGCGCCGCCGTCGCCCCGAGCGCATGGTTTCACTGGACGAAGACGTCAAGACGGAAGAAGATTCAGTGCCGCGGGAAATCGCGGACTGGAGTCCGAATCCGGAGCAGCTCTACAAACAGGCCGAGCTGAAGGATATCTTGACGCGAACGATTCAGGGACTGCCTCCTAGTTTTAGGACGGTCTTTGTACTGAGAGATGTGGAAGGTCTCTCGACCGAGGAGACAGCTGAGGCGTTGGGCCTTAGCATTCCCGCGGTGAAATCGAGACTGTTGCGTGCTCGCCTGCAACTGCGCGAGCGGCTCAGCCGGTACTTCCAGAGACGAGAGAGCGGAGATGGTAAAAAGTGAAATGCTCTGAGTTCCTGCAAGAGCTTACGAATTACTTGGACGGCGTGCTCGACGAGCGCACCAAGGCTGAGCTCGAAGACCACCTGGCTTGGTGTCACAACTGCTATGTGGTATGCGATACAACCAAGAAAACGATTGAGATCTACCGGGATTCCGAGCTCTATGAGCTTCCCGACGATTTGCGCGGCCGACTTCGCTCGGCGATCATCTCGAAGTGCCACCAGCACAAAAAGACCCAGGAGAAGATCTAGTCCCACCCGACTAACGGCTCCCCATTCCTCCCGCAACAATTAAGTCACGGATATGCAACTGTTTTCAGTTTCTGTTCACGTGAATAGGCTGGCGAGGCTCGGTTAAGTCGAACCTTTTCCTGAGGATTCGAATCTAACCACTCAGGTAAAACACTGGCCGAAGTTTTGCAGCTGGTTGTGGAAGGACCCGGTGTTCTGGGAGGTTCGAAGTATGGTGGCAAAGCTTTTTGACGCGCTCTTCGGTTGCTGGCATACACATATCAGTTTCCCGCAGACGGTTCGTCCGGGCACCCGCCGCAGTCGGGCGGCGTCCGTGACCGGCACGTACGTTGTCTGTCTGAATTGCGGCAGGGAATTGCCTTACGATTGGCAGGAGATGCGAGTCGTGACTGAAACGGGTGGTACTCGAACTGGGGTGCAATCGCTCGCGACAAAGGAAGCGGCATAGATCGCAAGAGTCCATTCAGTTCAATGAATTGGCATAAAAATGGGATCGGCAGCCTGTCGGCTGCCGATTTCCTTTGGGGGCTTGAATCCGTAACGCTAGTCGTCGCGACGATGAAGGGTGGGACGATCGTCGCCATTATCCCCGCCGTTCTTATCTTGTCCTTGTCCTTGCCCTTTGTCGGTCGAGGCCGTACGCCGCAAGGTGGGCTTGTTGGCGCCCTTGTCGTCGACGAGTTTCCTGCGATTCTCGATGCCCGCCAGTCTCGCTTTCACATCTGCAAACTCAGAAGTCGTGACCACGTACTGGGCGCGAGCCGGCAAGATTTTGGCGATCTCATCCTGCGATTTACTTATCCGATCCGGAGTCTGGGGATGTGTCGAAAACGCCCGAGCGAGAGTGCCAGGTTTCTTCTTCTCACGAGCTTGCAGCTTCTCAAAGAACTGCACGAAAGCGTTCGGGTCGTATCCTGCTTTGTACATGTACTGGAGACCCAGGTAGTCAGCCTCCGATTCGAAGCCACGCGAGAAGCTCAGAAAGGTAAGCGGCAATCCAAGACCGACTGCGGAACGGACCGCATAGCCGATTCCGCCCCCGACGAAAATCAGCGGAATGGTTCCGATGTTTGCCCACTGCGCCCGCGTCATTTGGCGGGTTGCGTGGCGCGCCGCCACGTGCGCAATCTCGTGTGCCATCACACCAGCGAGTTCAGCCTCTTCATCCGCCGCCAAGATTAGCCCGGAGTTCACGTAGAAAAAGCCGCCTGGGAGCGCGAATGCGTTAACTTCGTCCGAGTCAATGACCTTGATCGTGAAAGGCACCTGGGCATCGGAGTTGCGGACCAGGTTTTGCCCAATGCGATTCACGTACTCGCTAATCGCCGGATCACGGATCAGCTTCGAGGTCGCTTCCACTTCCTGGGCGTACTGCTTGCCCATCCGGATCTCGCCCTCCAGCGAATACCAGTCTCCTAACCCACGTCCGCCAACCTTCCGGTCGCCGATTGCATTGACGTCACTCTTGCTGCCATCGTGTTTCACTTTGCTGTCGTCAGGTTGCTCAATGACCGGCGGCAAAGTGTCGGCAGGCTTATCGGTAGGCTTGGTGCTCGACGTCTTCGTATCCTGAGTTGTAGAGGATGGCTCTTGTTTGGTGGTGGAATCCTGTCCAGGCTTGCTGTCCCTCGAGGTTGAATCGTCAGGGGACTTGGTCTGCGTGGTTGGGTTCGGCGCGGAACTGGAGTTGGGGTCCTGCTGTTGGGCGAACAGCGAAGAAACCATCAAGAACGCGGACACGGCGACTGTTGCCAAAACAAGTCGATACTTCATAACCCACTCCTGCCCTTGACAGGGGCCCCACTTGTCAAAAATTATACGCCCGCTGGGAAGAAGAATTCCTAACGAATCTTATTGATTTGGACGCCGAAAATGCGGAGGAGGTTATCCGGGAGGAAACGATGAGTCCACGTTTCGGCTCGAATTGGGACAATTTGGTGCCCAAAAGCCGTCCGAGGCTAGTTGCGCAACACGAAACTCCGCATAATTCGCTCAAAAATCGGGTGAAGATCATTGAAGTCAGGGTCGGGTGCGATGAAAACCATGTATAGCACCGTGCTACTTCGCCCCGTCAGAGCTACTAGGCGAATCCTCTCGTCAAGAGGCTTGCCATCCACCCGAACGGCGGATTTACAGACCATCTCGACGCTTTTTGCTGGTTGGTTGTTAACGGAAATGTTAACTGCATTGCCTGCCGGACGCAGGCCGGGATTGGTGTCTTGCATCGAGGCGATTAACTGCTGGGTAGCATCATTGAGGTCGCGCGCATTGCGCTGCGGAGTAAATCCACTCAGGATGGTTCCGTAGGCGACTGTTTCTCTTGACGCGCCGCCTTTTGGATAGATCGTCAGCGACGTATTGCGGTCGCCCGTAAACTGCCAGTTGGCCGGATACTGCACACGAAACACTCCGTGCTCATAGGTGGTAAATTTCTCCCCGGCATTCCAGTCTTTGCTCGTCAGACGACGAATGTCAGGTTGGGCTTCCGCGGACCCCGCCCGACCTTGCTGCTGGGTGCTCACATTGGCGAGGGCATTTTTCGCCGCGACGAACTCCGGACTGTCCGACGCGGAATACGTCTTGGCCGGAAAGCGCGTGAGGATGCTGGCAACATTTTTGGCCCGATTGCCGGGATCCGGATGGGAAGCCAGAAAACTCGGGCCGCCGCCACTTCCCGGCTGCGCCTTCAACTTCTCAAAGAAAGTCACCATGGCATTCGGGTTATAGCCCGCGTCGTAGATGATCTGGGCTCCGACCATGTCAGCCTCGGTTTCGGCATCGCGAGAATATTTTGTAAAGACGCCGCCTGCGCCGATCGAGATTCCCATCTGCGCGAGGGAGCCAGCCCATCCCCCAACGCTAGCTCCGAGAACGCCGCTCAGGATGGCAAGAGGAACGGAGGCCTTCGCCTGCCGTGACGCCTGCCGCGTGGAATGACGCATGACGACGTGCGCGATTTCGTGTCCCATCACGCCCGCGAGCTCGGCCTCTGATCCGGCTTGAATTGTTCCGATGTTCACGTAGATCGGACCGCCGGGAAGGGCGAAGGCGTTGATCTCTTTTTGCTTTACCACCTTGAACGTGTACGGGAATTTGTATCCGGGAGCTTTCGCCGCGAGTTTGTTCCCCAGCGCATCGATGTATTTCGAGGTTGGATGGTCCGGCTGAAGGACCGGTACTTCCTTTTCAATCTCCGGAATTGCCTTTCTGCCGTAGTCAACCTCTTGCTCGATCGTGTAGCTGTTCCCGCTTGTCGGATTGGTGGTAACACGACCTTTCTTGGGGTCGATGTTCTGCACGACCGCAAGTCCTGAGATCGCCATTGCAAGGACAAGGGCGATCGTTTGGCGCGCCGTTCTAATCAAACGATTCATATTCTTCTCAGCAAAAAGCTCGCAAGAATCGCGGAACGCGACGGAAGTGTAATCGCAATTCCAGACCCACACCAAGAGATAGGATCGCGTCTTTAATCGTCATCATCCCGACCATTCGACGGAATCACGGTATGCCGCGAAATGGGAACCGGCTTCCTTCCCATCCGGTCGTGCCAGAGAATCGCATTGAGCTGGTGTGCATTCGCGGCGTCTGGGCGCGAAAAATCCATGCGTGAAGATTGCTTGGCACCGGCGGCCGAGGGCGGGTTCGCTTTGTAGATGAGACCATTATCGCGGTTGCTCGTATCGACTGTGAAAGGCGGCTGATCGCCCTTTCCCGAAAACTCCTTCGTCATGAGAGGCGCGTAGCCATCGTTGATGTTCATAGCCGGCAATCCCAGCAACGTCTCCATCGTATGAACAACACTAACGGTGGTGAAGAAACTGTGATCAACAAAGGGATGCTCTGCTGATGGGGAGTATTTGCTGATGACCAAAGCAAGCGATCGATGAGCATCCACGTGGTCAGCGCCGTCCTGCGCATCATCTTCAAGAACAAAGAGTACGGTGTCGTCCCAGTAGGAACTGTGCGAGACGGCATCCACGATTCGGCCCAAGGCGAGATCATTGTCCGCAACGGACGCTGCGGGCGTTGCCTTTCCCGGACGCGTGCCGCCGGTATGGTCATTGGGCAGGTGCATGATGACCAGATTCGCAAGCTCGTCGCCAGTGCCAGAACTTCGCGCCTTCACGAAGCCATTGAACTCATGCAAGAACTCATCGGCCCGAAGTTGGTCGGGATAATCGACATTGAACGACGCGAACCGCAGATCTGAGTGGTCACGAAGCTCCGCCATGGTCGGGACGCTGCGCTTCATATTGGGGATTTCCCATGGATAAGGACTCGGCAGTGCCTTGCCGGTCGAGTCCTTAGCCGATACGAGCGGTTCGCCGTATTTCACAACTTTGTGCTCACAGGCTGCACCGGGAGCGGTTTCGCTGGGCGAAAGTGTTTCCTTGGGAGCAGGCTCGCCGGGCTCGCGAGGTTCTACACAGAACTCGGTCGAGATGAATTCTCCATAATCGCGATAGGTCAACCCGTGAACCGAAGCATTGGCCCACAAATATCCGGTTTGCGGAGAATCGACATTCGGGATCCCGTGCTCAAGCGGATACTCATCCGCCACCATGCCCTCAAAATCGTAGGTTCGTTCGCGCCCGCGATAGGTGATCGGCCATACTTTCTCGTTATAGTCGCTGGTGATCGCTGCCGTTGACCACACGTGTCCGTCGCCGGAGACTTCTCCACTGTCGTAGAAATTGTCCAGGACTCCGAACTGCAATGCGAGTTTGTGCTCGTTCGGAGTGACGCCCTGGCCGTACATGGTGAGCGAAGGATCGCCGTTTCCTGCTTGCAGATCCCCAAAAATCTGATCGTAGGTTCGATTTTCTTTGATCACGTAGATGACGTGTTTGATCCGATTCTTAGTACCGGCAAACGGGATCGTGGTCGACTCAGCCTTTAATCGGTTATCCCGGATAACGTGCTGCGTGGAGCTTTCGAGATCCCTTGTTGCTTGCACATAGTCAATCTTCGCCAGCGATCCGTACACCAGCGTTGGAATGTAAGGGTGCTCGCGACGGTGGCGCCCCCCGGTGATCTGATTTCTCCCGTTGTTCGGACCTGATCCCGTTCCCTTGGCGGCCGCGATCAGCAGTTGTTTACCCTCGACGGCGAGCGCGCTCGGATACCACTCGGTGGGGATGAACCCTTCAGGAGTCCTTTGATCATTGGCACGGTGCTTGGAAGTGTCGAACACCGCAACCGCATCCAAGGTGGCAGCCGCGACAAAGAGAAGGCGCCCGTCAGACGATTGAGCGAGAGCCATAGGAGTCGTGCCCGCAAACTTCTGCTCAAAGAGCTTCGTCGATAGCCAAGCATCGACTTTGCCGGTTTCCGTCGCGATCGCGGCGACCGTATCCGCGTTCGAAAGTGCGACATACAAATGCTTCTCATCCGGACTCAACAGAAGCGCGGTAGGGTGGGAGCCGGCAGCAGTCGACGACTCGGGCTTCATCAACGGAATACTGCGCACGACGTCACCCGATGTCAGATCGAGTTCGACGACCTGTGAGCCGTTCCAAAGACTGCACCACGCACGTTTTCCATCTCGTGCAGCGGCCACCGTGTAGGGATATGCCGACGGAACAAAACGGTTTGTGGAAAGATCGAACTGCCGAATCAACTCGCCAGAACTTGCGTCGATGAGGATGACGCTATCAGAGAAGTTGTTCGCGACGAGCAAGCGCTCAGCATTTCCGGGGATGACTGCGATACCAGCCGGGTATGGGATAGCAGTTCCCGCTCCTGTCTTAAAAAGGCCTTTGGCGATCCATTTTCCCGACGCCAGTTTGGTGGGAGCAATTTTGATCAAACGTTCAGGAGCGATCTTGCCGTCGTGAAATGAATAGACCGCGACCGCGTTGCCAACATCTCCTTGCTTCGCGCCCGTCGGATCGGTGATTGATCCGACCGAGGCATAGATATGATTGCCGTCCACACTGAAGGCCAGACCTACGAAAAAACTTTGAGGCGTTTCTCCACAGAATCGCGGATCTGGAAAATCCGCAATCTTGCTTGTGGCAAAGGTGAAAACCGATATGGACTGACAGCTGCCCGAAGCCTGCGTTCCGAAACCAGCATGGAGCAAAGCGGCGTAGTGGTGATCCGGACTCAACGCAATCGAGAATGGCGAACTGTTGAGTGGGCCAATACGCCCCGCCACCAGGTCGAGGGTCTTGCCGGTAGGTAAATTCTTCGAAGATTCACGGTCGGTTGGCTGAGCCACCGCCCACGCAGCCGCCAACATCCACACAACAATTGTTGCCGCCTGTTTCACGCGGTCCCTCCGGCATCATCTTGTTGCCAAAAACTTCGGCGGAAAAAACAAAGGCCGGTCACATGAAGTGGACCGGCCGTCTGATCAAACTATCCGTCTGATTAATGGGTCTCGCTGGCTGCATGGCTCGCTGGTTGCGTTTGGCCGTTGCCTTCCTGAGAAGCATTGTGGCGAACGTCGGCACCGCGCACCCAGAAGATAACATCCTCCGCGATGTTCGTGGCGTGGTCAGCGACCCTTTCGAGGTTTCTTGCCACAAGGAGCGCGTCCAAAGCTTGCCGAGTCACGTCCGGCCGGTCATTCATCGCCTTCACCAGCATGATGAATGCTTCATCTCGCATGCGGTCGACAACGTTGTCCATCTCAAGAACCGCCTGAGCAAGTTCGGCCTTCGCTTCGATGAATGACTCCAGCGCGCGCCGAACCATGGCGCTTACCGCGGCTGCCATCCGGGCGATGTCGACCGGAAGGTCAACCGCCGGAAGACTGACCATGTCCATCACTCGCTCCGCGATGTTGACAGCCTGATCGCCAACGCGCTCGAGGTCGGCATTGATTTTGGTAACGGCAAGAATGAAGCGCAGATCGACCGCCATCGGCTGCTGCATGGCGAGCATGTCGAAGGCAAGCTCGTCGATCTCGCGTTCGGCGATATTGATTTGTGTTTCGCCTTCCAGCACCATCTGACAGCGGCTCAAGTCCCGGTCGATATAGGCCTGGCATGCACGGTCCACCGCCTGCTCCGCTAGTCCACCCATGCGAAGCAGCTTCTCGCGCAACTCGTCGAGGCCCTGTTGAAAACGTGTTCGCATTATCCGAACCTGCCTGTGATGTAGTCTTCGGTCCGCTTGTCGGAGGGATTGGTAAAGATCTTCTCCGTCTTGTCGTACTCAATGAGGCGTCCCAGAAGGAAAAAACCAGTGTACTCCGCGACCCGCGCCGCCTGCTGCATATTGTGAGTAACGATCACGATCGTGTATTGCGCCTTCAGCTCGAAGATCAGCTCTTCGATTTTGCCCGTGGAGATAGGATCGAGCGCCGAGCAAGGCTCGTCCATCAACAAAACTTCCGGGGCAACCGCGAGCGCGCGCGCAATGCAAAGTCGTTGCTGTTGACCGCCTGAGAGACTCGCACCGGACTTTTTGTGGATGGAGTCTTTCACTTCTTCCCAAAGCGCAGAAGATTTCAAAGAGCCTTCGACAATTTCGTCCAGATTCTTCTTGTCGCGGTAACCGTTAAGTTTGAGCCCAGCAGCCACGTTGTCGTAAATGGACATCGTGGGAAACGGGTTGGGCTTCTGAAAGACCATGCCGATTCTGCGACGCAACTGCGTCGGCGACGTCCCGTTATATGCGTCGAGATCGCCGATCTTGACCCGTCCTTCTACGCGGGCATCGGGCGTGGTCTCATGCATGCGATTGAGGCAGCGGATGAAAGTGGACTTTCCGCAACCCGACGGCCCAATCAAAGCCGTTGCATGATTCGCTTCGACCTTGAGATTGATATCGTGCAGGGCCTGGCTCTTGCCGTACCAGGCATTCACGTTTTCGACCTGGATTCCGACGCCCATAACTAAGCGACTCCTCCGAGAGTTCCGCGACGCACGACGTACCGCACAGCACTTACCGCACTTACGATAAGCACGATAAGAACAAGGGCTCCGGCCCACGCCTGGCGGTGCCAGTCGTCATAGGGCGAGATGGCATAAGTGAAGATTTGCAGCGGCAACGCTGCGGTCGGTTGGTCCAGCTTCCAATTCCAATACTGATTACCGAACGCGGTGAACAGCAGAGGCGCTGTTTCTCCCGCCACACGCGCGAACGCTAGCATTACCCCGGTGATGATTCCGGATGTCGCAGTACGCAAGACAATCGAAAGTGTCGTACGCCACCGCGAAACGCCGAGTCCATAAGCGGCTTCGCGCAACGCGTTCGGTACGAGCAGTAACATTTCTTCCGTTGTCCGGGTGATGGTGGGAACCATCATGATCGAGAGCGCAACACCACCCGCGAGAGCGGAAAAATGCTTCTGCCGCAGGACCACGATGGCGTAAGCCACGATGCCGATCACGATCGAAGGAACACCGTTAAGCACGTCGGACACGAAGCGAATAGTGTCACCGAAACGGTTCCGTCCGTATTCGGAGAGATAAATACCGGCTCCAATTCCGAGCGGCACGCCCAGCAAACTAGCGATCGCAAGAATCAGGACAGAACCGCCGATCGCATTCGCCATTCCGCCACCAAGTTCTCCCGGTGGCTTAGGAATCTGAGTCAGAAACGCCAGATTCACCGAACCGATTCCCTTGTAGACCAGATACCCGAAAATCGCGACCAGCGGGGTCAGCACAATCACGACCGTCGAAACAGCGAACGCGGTCGCCATCATATCTTTGACTCGGCGCCAGACACTGATCTGCAGAACGGTTGGTGCTGGAGAGGTATCAGGCACGAGCCCTCGCAGGCTGGCCACGCGTTACGCTCCACACCATGAAGCGCGCCAGCGCGTTCACGATGATGGTGACCAGGAACAAAGCCAATCCGATCTCGATTAGTGCTGATAGATACAGGTCGCCAGTGGCCTCGCTGAACTCGTTTGCCAGCACGCTCGCCATCGTGTAACCGGGAGCGAACAGTGACTTGGCAATCTCAGGACGGTTGCCGATCACCATGGTGACCGCCATGGTTTCGCCCAACGCGCGGCCAAGCCCAAGAATCACACCGCCGACGATCCCGGCGCGCGCGTTACGTAGAACGGCCATCCGGATCATTTCCCATCGTGTCGCACCTAGCGCCAACGCAGCTTCCCTCTGGTGCTGCGGAACGACCGACAAAACTTCACGGGTGATCGAAGAAATAATCGGGATGATCATGATGGCCAAGATGATTCCAGCGGCCAGCATTCCAATGCCGTAGGGCGGGCCTGAGAACAACCCTGTCCATCCCAACGATTTTGCGAGAAATGGCTGCACGTAACTGCGCAGGATTGGGACAAGTACGAAGATCGCCCACAGTCCGTAGATCACGCTCGGGATGGCTGCCAGCAGTTCGGTTGTGAACGAGAGCGGCCCGCGCAACCACTTCGGGCACATCTCGGTCGTAAATACCGCGACACCTACCGCCAACGGTACGGCGATGATCAGCGACAGTAGCGAGGAAACCAGAGTGCCGTAGATGAACGGAAGGGCGCCATACTGATCGTTAACGGGATCCCAATCTTGCGCCCCGAAGAACTTCCATCCGAACGCGTGCCAGGAAGGCTGTGAGCGCTCGAGTAATTGCCAGACAATGAGCGCCAGGATGGCCAAAACGACCAGAGCGCATGCCCGAATCAGCCAGCCAAACACCTGGTCCGCGAAAACTCCGTCGGAGGACTTCACCAGAGGGTTCAGGCGTTTCTTAACCTCCTGTTTTACAACAGGTTGCGGCCCCTTCAGGCGCGGCTGCGGAAGCGCTTGATTCGCCATCACGGCGAAGCTAACAGAGTCGTGTTACAACCACGTTAAAAATCAAGGTTTTATGTACGATGGCAAGCGCAACAGCCGGTGAAAATGAGGTTCTTTTTCGATTGCGCAACAAGTTTGATTTGTGAGATGAGTGAATGCGCTAACGCCCCTAATGACATCGTTGTCAGCCCCTCGCTGAATATGCCCGTCTTTGCAGCCGTCGATATCGGTTCCAACTCGGTTCGTCTGAAGATCGCTCGACTTCGCGGGCGGAAACTGCAACCGATTTATGAAGACCGGGAAGTCACCAGATTGGGGGAAGGAGTCTTCCGTTCAAACTTCCTCTCTCCTGAATCGATGGGGGAGACAGTCAAGGTCCTGCGACGATTTCATCGCACGGCGCAGCGTATCGGAACCGATCTGGTGCGAGTTGTGGCGACGGCCGCTTTGCGCGACGCTCGAAACTCCCAAGCTTTTCTCGAATGGGTGCGCTCCGCGACAGGGTGGACGGTTGAGATCATTTCCGGCCTGGAAGAGGCGCGCCTGATCCACCTGGGATTGGTTTCGCATCTTCGCCTCAGCACCTCGACTGTGCTAATGATCGACCTGGGCGGCGGCAGTTGCGAACTCACAGTCTCGCGTCACGGTCACATTCGCGAAACGGTGAGTTTGCCGCTGGGCGCGGTCCGGCTCACGAACGAATTTCTGGCTCACGACCCTCCACGCAAAGGTGAGTTGCAGCGCATGCGAGGTTTCATCGCCCGCGAGATCAGCCGAGCGTCAGGGCCGATCGTCCGATCGCGCATCAAGACCGCAATCGCCACGTCGGGCACGGCGGCAGCACTGGCGGCGGCTGCCAGTCATTACCAGGGCGCCGGATCCCCCCGCACCCCGGTCGTGTCGCAGGCCGAGATGAAGCAAATCTCGAAACTCATAAGTCGGCTGCCTCTCGAAGGGCGGAAAAAGATCAATGGGATCGGGCCGCGGCGCGCGGAAATCATCATCGCCGGCGCCGTCGTTTACCACGAACTCATGGACCGCTGTCAGCTGCGCACCTTCCGTTACTCGCCGCTCGGGTTGCGCGACGGAATCCTCGAACAGATGGCGGCTGAATATGACCAAAGCACGCGCTCGGGACGGCAGATTGAATCAGAACGCTGGGATTCACTGAAGCAAGCAGTGGACCACTATCACGTCGATATGGCCCACGCACTCGACGTCCGTGAATCTGCCATGGACTTATTCGGCGCCCTGAAGTCGTTGCACCGACTTCCCCCCGAATATCGAGAGTGGCTTTCTGCGGCCGCAATGCTCTATGAGGTCGGTGATTACGTCAATCGGAACGGCCGCCATCGTCACACTCAGTACATCATTTCCAACTCGGAGATCCTGGGATACACGCCCGAACAACGCAGAGTCATCGGCGCGATTGCGCGCTATCTCGGAAAATCCCGGCCGACGTCGGGCGATGGTGCGCTGAAAGGCGTACAAGCCGCCGAGCAGGAATACATCGCCAAAGCATCGATGTTGCTCAGGCTTGCCCGCGCGATGAACCTCGGCCGCAGCCGGGCCGTTGCGGGCGTGCGGGTGCGAGTCCGTGACGGAGAGGTCCGGTTAACTCTGGTATCGAGGCGGCGTGTAGGGGTCGACCTGGAACTATGGGCGATTGAAAGAGATCGAGACTACTTCCGGGAGCTTTTTGGGCGCGAACTTTCCGCGGCTGCGGCATAGAGAGTTCGCAAAATCTTCGGAGTCAGCACCCACTGCAACGATCCCGAGGTGCGTCGCAACTCTACTTTCGCGACGGCTCCCTTGCGAAGTTCCGTCGCAGCTTCACAGCCCGCGTCGCTGATGATACGGCCGAGGAATTCGCTCAAATTGGGATTGTGCCCCACGACCATGATGGCTTCTTGGCGAGCATACTTGTCGAGCAACTTACGGAATTCCACAAAAGTACCTTGGGGTCTGAGAGCCGGATCAATTTGCAACTTCCCTTCGTGGCCCAACTCGTTCCCAACGAGTGCCGCAGTCTGGGTTGCACGCTTGAGCGGACTCGAGATCACCGTATCGACCTGCACATCGAGGGCAGCCAGTGCTCTTCCTACGTAACCGCATTGCTCTATGCCTTCTTTGTCCAGCGCGCGCTTCTCGTCCTTCTTAGGAGTCGCGAGATGATTGCCGGCATTCGCGTGACGGAGAAAATACACAATCATGAATGGTTACCGTTCCTTCAGAGCCAGCGCGCGGCGCCGCGATTTTGACGGGAGCGCGGGGATATCTTGCAAGCTTTGTTTCCCTTCAGCAAGGGCGATGAGGAACTCCTGAGCGTTGAATCCGTTCGCTGGAGGTTTGCTCATTCTCTTCGATCCTGGTGACTGCCAGGCGCGCCGGTAATTCCCATCCCGCATGAGGATCCGCGTTTTGAGATTGTCCGCGAGATAGGCCTCGAGGATTTCCTGTCGAACCCGTTCGCGCAACATCGGATCTTTCAAAGGCACGAGCACCTCGACGCGCTCGTACAGATTCCGTGGCATCCAGTCGGCACTTCCGATGTAGACCTCCTCCTCGCCACCATTTGCAAAGTAGAAGATACGACTGTGCTCAAGGAAACGGCCGACCATGCTGCGAACACGAATGCGATCGCTCACTCCGCGAATACCGGGCCGGAGAGCGCAGATACCACGCACCAGAAGGTCGATCTCAACTCCAGCCTGCGACGCCTGGTAGAGAGCGATGATCGTTTTTTGGTCGAGCAAAGCGTTCATCTTCGCAATAATGCGGGCAGGATTTCCTTGACGCGCGTGTTGCGCTTCTCGCTCGATCAACTGCAGTACTTTCTCCGCCAGATCCAGCGGAGCCACCAGCAGTGGGTCATAGCTGGGATTCTCGGCGTACGCTGTCAGAAAACTGAATACATCGTGGACCGAGCTGGTGACCTCGGGATCCGCCGTCAACAGGCTGAGATCCGTATAGATCCGCGCCGTCGTTGCGTTGTAATTGCCTGTGCCGATGTGTGCGTAACGCCGTGTAACGCCATCCGGGTCACGCCGCGCCAGTAATGAAAGCTTGCAGTGCGTCTTGAGTCCCACGAGTCCGTGGAAGACCTGCACTCCGGCATCTTCCAAGTCGCGGGCCCACTTGATGTTTGAGGCCTCGTCGAAACGCGCCTTCAGTTCGACCACCGCGGTCACTTCTTTTTTCGCCGCGGCCGCGATCAAAGCCGGAACGATCAG
>Ga0126381_100005557_pt1 | contig 13892 bp, 10 predicted proteins | sample PanSoiMetPlot_28_FD_96465 | JGI IMG/M metagenome (GOLD analysis project Ga0126381, IMG submission 96465) | Tropical forest soil microbial communities from Panama - MetaG Plot_28 | ecosystem: Environmental > Terrestrial > Soil > Tropical forest > Bulk soil | place: Panama | collected 2016-02-17
CCTCAAGATCTTCAAGAACCTCGGCCTGACCGTCACCGACGCGAGCGGCAAGCGCGTGCCCGTCGACGACCCGCGCATCGATCCGGTCTGGGAGAAGTGCGCCGAGCTCGGCATCCCGGTTCTGATCCACTCGGGCGAACCGCGCTCCTTCTTCGATCCTCAGGACAAGTACAACGAGCGGTGGCTCGAGCTGAAGGAGTTCCCGTCGCGGGCGAGGCCTCCCGACAAGTACCCGTCCTTCGAGCAGATCCTGAAGGAGCAGCACCATCTCTTCGAGAGTCATCCGCGGACGCGCTTCATCGACGCGCACCTCGGCTGGCTCGGCGGCGATCTCGCGCGACTCGGCGCCCTCTTCGACCGGCTGCCGAACGTCTACACGGAGATCGGAGCGGTCCTGGCCGAGCTCGGCCGGCAGCCGCGCTTCGCCCACGACTGGTTCGTGAAGTACCAGGATCGCGTCATGTTCGGCAAGGACGCCTGGTCGGCCGACGAGTACCTCGTCTACTTCCGCGTGCTCGAGACCGACGACGAGTACTTCGACTACTACCGCAAGCGGCACGCGTTCTGGAAGATGTACGGCCTCGCCCTGCCGGACGACGTTCTGAAGAAGCTGTACTACAAGAACGCGCTCAAGGTGATTCCCGGCATCGACCCGTCCGCGTTTCCGCCCTGAGGGCGCCGCGGTATCATCGGCGGCCCGGATGCCGCCCCTCTGTGGTCGCTCGCGTCGAAGCGCCGCGCTGATCGGCGCGGCTCTGGTTTGGGCGGCGGCCTGTTCGTCGACCTCCCGCGAGCCCGCCGTCCCGGCGGGAAAGGCCCCGCGGGCGGACGTCGTCGGCTATCCCAACGACATCCGCTACTACACACGCGACTTCGAGGACGTCAAGCAGTTCGAGGAGGACTTCGTCGCGTCCTGGGCCAAAGAGCGCGCCGCGCTGGGGTTGCCACCCGACGCTCCGCTACCGCCGACGTTCTTTCTGGCGATCTCCGGCGGCGGGGACAATGGCGCGTTCGGAGCCGGTCTCCTGAACGGATGGAGCAGAGCCGGAACGCGCCCGACGTTCAAGCTCGTCACCGGCGTGAGCACCGGCGCTCTGATCGCGCCGTTCGCCTTCCTGGGCCCGGCGTACGACGAGAAGCTCAAAGCCCTCTACACCTCGATCTCCCTCAAGGACATCGCGACCGATCGATGGATCTTCGACGTGTTCTTCGGCGACGCGATGGCGGACACGGCGCCTCTGGCGCACCTCGTCGATACTGCCGTCACCCAGGACATGCTCGACGCGATCGCCGACGAATACGCGAAGGGCCGCATTCTGCTGATCGGCACGACGAACCTGGACGCGCGCCGCTCGGTGGTCTGGAACGTCAGCCGGATCGCGGCGACTCACCGCCCGGATGCCCTGGCGCTCGTCCACAAGATTCTGCTCGCTTCGGCGGCGATCCCGGGAACCTTTCCTCCGGTCATGATCGACGTCGAGCAGGACGGGAAGCGCTACCAGGAGATGCACGTCGACGGCGGAACCGCGAACCAGGTCTTCGTCTATCCGGCGGCATCCGATCTCGCGAAGCTCTCGCACGAGAACGCCGGCGCGCGCTCGAGGACGCTCTACGTCATCCGCAATGCTCGCCTCGATCCGGAGTGGGCCCAGGTGGACAAGCGGACTCTCCCGATCGCACTCCGGGCGATCACCACGCTGATCCAGTATCAGGGAATCGGAGACTTGTACCGGATCTACGCGATCTCCAAGCGCGACCACGTCGACTTCAACCTCGCCTTCATCCCGCCGACCTTCGACACGCCGCACACGAAGGACTTCGACACGGCATACATGCGCTCGCTCTTCGACACCGCCTACAAGATGGCCGTCGACGGGATCGAGTGGTCGAAGCATCCGCCGGTCCTGCTGGCGGGCGAGGGGCAGGAGGCGGGGATGCGCCCGTCCGGCGACGCGAGCTCCGGACCCTGACGAAAAACGGGAGCTAGAGCTCGAGTCCGGAGGCGCCTTCGGCGACGGCCGGCGCCGTCGAGGCGCAGGTGGCGTGGAGGTTCACCATTTCCACGAAGAGCGCGAGGCGCTCGAGAAACGTCGCGACGACGCCGGGTCCGTCGCTGGCCCGGCACGTGAAGGAGACCAGACCCTTGTTCGCTTCGAGGTGATAGCGCTGGAAGGCGTCGGAGTCGCGGGCGACCTCGTCGAACGAGTCGAGCCAGCGTGCGTCCACCATTCCGGCGAGGCTGACGACGTGGCGCTGGAAGAGCGGACCGAGAAGCTCCTGTCTCATGGCGTTGCGATCGATCGTGACGTTGTACATGAACCGCCCTTTCGGGAGTCCGGGAAGAGCAAGGCCGAGGCCAGTCGGGCTAAGGGCTTGTATCGCCGGGAGTTAGATCCGAAAGGCCGGCGGCAACTGACGCAAAACGTCCAGGCCAAAGGACCGGGACTGTCACTCTCGGACAGGTCCGAACGGACAGGCCGAACGATCCGTGGATCCGTACGCGTTGCGGCCGCTCGCTCGCCATCGATCGTGCGTCGGCGGCGAAGACGCCGGATCGGCGAGCGGAAACGGGGGTCGTAGAAAAAGTTTGATCGGGCCCGCGTCTTCGCCAAGACTGGTCGCGAATGTCGCGCGACATCGCCGGAACCACGTCCGATCCCAAAGCCGGAGTCTTCGTCTATTTCTCCGACTTGCTCTCGCGCACCGTCGTCGACGCCGACGGAGCGCCGATCGGCCGTCTCCGCGACCTCTCCATCCGTTTGCCCGAAGCCTATCCGCCGGTCTCGCAGGTCGTGATCCGGCCTCCCGGCGGGGCGGACCTCCTCCTCGTCGCGGACGGGAGCCAGGTGCGCTCGTGGCTCGAGAACCCCATCCCGCTGACGGCGCGCGTTCCGGAGCTGCGGCCCAGCCGCCGCCGTGACAAAACGGAGATCCTTCTGCGCGAAGCCCTGCTCGACAAGCAGGTCGTGGACGTCTCGGGAGCGAAGGTGGAGCGGGTCAACGACCTCCACTTCCTGGTGACGCGGGAAGGACTGCTCGTTCTCGCTCACATCGACGTGGGACTGCGCGGCCTCGTCCGGCGGCTCGGGTGGGAACGGGGCATCGAGACGCTTCTGCGGGCGGTCCATCCGAAATCCCGCGCGCTCGGCCGCGACGACGGCCTGATCGGCTGGAAGTACGTCCTTCCGACGCTCGGCGATCCCGCCGGTCTCCGCCTCGCGTTCTCGCAGAAGTCGATCGGCCGCCTCCATCCGGCGGACCTCGCCGAGATCCTCGAGGACCTCCCAGCGGGCGAGCGGAAGACGGTCTTCGACGCCCTCGAGTTCCAGACCGCCGCGCGAGTCCTTCCGGAAGTCGACCCCACGATCCAGCCCGACCTCCTTCCGGCCGAGAGCGACCCGGAGAGGGCCGCGGACCTTCTCGAAAAAATGCCGCCCGACGCCGCCGCGGACGTCCTCGGCGAGCTTCCCGAAGAGGACGCACGCGACCTCATCGACCGAATGCAGCCCGCGGACGCGCGAGCCGTCACGACGCTGCTCGAGCACGAGGAAGACACCGCGGGCGCCCTCATGACGACCGACCTCGTCACGTTCACGGGGACGATGACCGTCGCGGATGCCTTCGCGAGGCTGCGCGAGATCGCCCACGACGTCGAGTTCCTCTACCAGTTCTACGTGGTGGACGAGAAACACCGGCTCGTCGGCATCATCAATATGCGCCGCCTGTTCCTGGGCAACGAGACGGATCAGCTCCAGAACGTCATGGCACCCTGGACCATCCGCGTGCATCCCGAGGACTCGCTCTCCCACGTCGCCGAGGTCATCGAGAAGTACAACCAGGCCCAGGTTCCGGTCGTGGACGGCGAGGGCGTCCTCGTCGGGATGATCACCGTCGACGACGTCCTGACCGAGGTCCTGCCGCTCGCATGGAAGAAAAAGCTCAGACTCTGACCGCCCGCGTGCCCGTGCGGCTCGGCGGCTGGAAACAGGTCCTCCTGTTTCTGGGCGTCATCGGGCCGGGGATCATCACCGCCAACGTCGACAACGACGCCGGCGGAATCACCACGTACTCGCTGGCCGGCGCCCACTTCGGGACGCGGATGCTCTGGACGCTCATCCCGATCACCGTCGCGCTGATCGTCGTGCAGGAGATGGCCTCGCGCATGGGAGCGGCGACGGGGAAGGGACTCGCCGACCTGATCCGCGAGAACTTCGGCGTCAAGTTGACCTTCTACCTGATGCTGGCGCTGCTCGCGTCGAACTACGGCAACACGATCTCGGAGTTCGCCGGCGTCGCGGCGAGCATGGAGCTCTTCGGGGTGCCGAAGCTGATCTCGGTTCCCGTGGTCGCGGTGGCGATCTGGTTTCTCGTCGTGCGCGGAACCTACAAGCTCGTCGAGCGCGTTTTCCTCGTTGCCTGCATCTTCTACTTCGTCTACCCGATCTCGGCGTACCTCGCTCACCCGGACTGGAAAGCCGTCATCCACGACACGCTCGTGCCGTCGCGCATCTCCTTCGACTCGGAGTACGTCGCGATGCTGGTCGGTCTCGTCGGCACCACGATCGCGCCCTGGATGCAGTTCTACCTGCAGTCGAGCGTGGTCGAGAAGGGCATCCGAAAAGACCGGTACTGGGTGACGTGGTGGGACGTCGTGGTCGGCTGCGTCGTCACCGACGTCGTGGCGTTCTTCATCATCGTCGCGTGCGCGGCGACCCTCTACGTGCACGGGATCCGGATCGAGAGCGCGTCGGACGCGGCGAGGTCGCTCGAGCCGCTGGCGGGCCGGTACGCGTCGGGCCTCTTCGCGTTCGGCCTCTTGAACGCGTCGATCTTCTCGGCGGCGATCCTTCCTCTCTCGACGGTGTACTACGTCTGCGAGGCTTTCGGCTGGGAGGCCGGCGTCGACAAGAAGTTCGGCGAGGCGAGAGCGTTCTACGGAATCTACACGGCGATGCTCGTGCTCGGCGCCGCGGTCGTCCTCTGGCCCGGCTTCCCGCTGATCCGGGTGATGTTCCTCTCCCAGGTCGCCAACGGCATGGCGCTGCCGCTGGTCCTCGTATTCATGCTGCTGCTCATCAACCGCGAGGACCTCATGGGCGACCAGGTCAACGGCCGCGCCTTCAACGCGGTCGCGTGGGTCACGACCGTCGCGATGATCGCCCTGACGCTCCTCCTGGTCGCCAACGGATTCGGGCTGAAGCTCGGGACCTGATAGCGCGGCGAGGTATATCCACTACGGCTTGATGATGATTCGGCCGTCGGCGTGGTCGGTCTTGCCGTTGGGAAGGACGAGGGTCTGGTCGTACTTGAATCCCGGAAGCCCGTGCTTCACGCCTTGCTTGATGTTACCCGAGTCGCAGCGCGAGCCGGCGCACTGCGCGCGATAGAGCCCGTTCGGCTGCCGTGTCATCCCATCGAAGATTTCCTCGTGGAAATCGATGAGAAGGGTTGCTTTCGGATCCAGGGCGACCCAGACCACCACGTCACTGTGGGTGGCGTCCTGCCACAGGTAGTTGGTGGAGATTGAGACGTCGGCTGCGGCCGGTCCCACGAGGATGGCGTTCGTCCCTTCCGCCTCGAACGGGGCTCGAACGGGGGTTCGCCGCACGAGGCCAATGACGAGACCGACGATCAGGAGAACGAGACCGACGATGAAGTGCGAAACCTTCATGGCTCCCTCCGCTCTGGCCGCGCTAACTCACGGCTTGATGATGATCCGGCCGCAGATCGGGTGACTCCCGCCGACGTTCAGTGTGTAGTCGAAGTATTGATTGACCGTCCATGAACCCGACTGGAAGGTGGCAGTGCAGGACGCAGTCGTTCCATTGCAAGAAGAAGGGTCATAGGGCTTCGGGCCGCTCGGCGTCACCCAGTCGAACTTGAGATTGCCGTCGCTTCCGATCCACATGATCGTGTCGCCTGCGCCCATCGACACGCATGTTTGAATCGTCGGTGCCGATTGCGTACCAAGGTCGGTCTTCGTGGACACGGTGATCGTGTGACTGATCTGGGGAGCATTCACGAAATGTTTGGGCCCTTGATGTGAATCGTCCGTGCTCGTTTGGCTGCCTCCGCAGCCGACCGCGATAAGGGTTGCGAAGAGGATGGATAGGCGCCTTGCCATGGTGTCCTCCTTCTGCCCTAAGTGCCGGCCGCCTTTTGCGGCGCGGCGACGATGGCTCGAAATTCCGGGTTCTCTCGAAGGCGCGCGAACTCGTGGCGGAACGTGAGGATGGAGCGGCAGTAACCGAGCGCGACCGCCTTTCGAAGGTAGTCGATGGCCTCGGCGTCTCGCCCGGCTAGTGCGGCGACCGTCGCGGCGTCGGCGAAGACGTTCGGGTCCTTGGTCTCGATCGCGAGAGCCTGACGGATCGCTTTTTCGGCTTCGGCAGGGTGGCCCGTGTGCGCCAGGCTCGTGGCGACGTAGCTCATTGCCTCCGAGTCTCTCGGATCCAGGCGAAGCTGCTCGCGCGCGACCTCGATCGATCGTTCATAGGCCGCGGCGGCCTTGCTCGAGGCTCCCGGCGTCTCGGAATAGGCGTCGCCCAGATTTCCCCAGATGCGGTAGTCGCCCGGCGTCGCGGCCGAGGCGCGCTCGAGCGAGACGACGGCTTCCGACGGACGCCCGGCCCAGAGCTGGGTCATTCCGAGGTTCGACACGGCGCTGGCGTTCTTGGGGTCGATCGTGAGCGCCTGGCGATAGGCCTCGATGGCCGCCTGGAAGTTGCAGCGCATCGTCTCCGCGCCGCCGAGGTTGCTGTACAGCCACGAGCTGTCCGGTGTCGTCTGGGCCGCGCGTCGGAACATGTCGGCGGCCTCGGGGTAGCGGCCGAGGTCGTAGTAATGCGAGGCGAGCTGGTTGAAGACGGCAAACGACGGTTGGATCGCGATCGCCTGGGCGAACGCCGCTTCGGCGGCGGCGTTGTCGCCGACCTGTTCCAGGACGCGCCCCAGGCCGAGCAGCGCCGGAATGTCGCCCGGCCTGGCCGCCAGCGCGCGGCGGTAGGCTTCGGCGGCCTGCTGGGGGCGTCCCGTCAGCCGCAGCGTTTCGCCGATGGTCACGTCGACTTCGGGGAGCTCGGGGTCGAGCGTGCGCGCGGCGTCGGCAGCGGAGATGGCGCGCTGGGCCCAGGCCCGATCGCTGGTCAGGTCGAGCATCGCGACGTAGGAGCGCGCCAGGGCCGCCTGGACGAGCGCCGAGTTCGGCTTCTCGTCGGCGAGTTTCTGCAGGATGGCGAGGGCTCTCTCCACGCTGTCGCGCCGGTCGTAGCGCTGCAGGAGGCCGATGGCCTCGAGATACCGCTCCTGGAGCGCGGGCGTGTCGAGCCCGGACGGCGTCGGCGTGCGCTGAGGCTTCCGGCGGAGGCTCAGGTCCTTGACCACGCTGTCCGCCACGCGGTCCTGGAGGGCGAAGAGCTCGGATCCGTCGAGGGCGTTGGCGGCGATCTGGGCCCCGTTGGCGTCCAGGATCCGGTACGTGATGCGAAACCGGTCGTTCTCCAGCTGGAGCGAGCCGGCCAGGAGCGTATTGGCTCCGAGGCGGCGTGCGACGGTCGCGACGTTGGCGCTCGCGTCCACCGCTTCGACGGTGGCCCGCGGCGTGACGACGTGCAGACCGCTGACGTTGGCCAGCCGCGCGCTGACGGTGTCCGCCAGAGCGACGCCCCAGAGGTCGCCCTCCGCCTTGGTCGTCAGGTTGCGGAAGGGCAGGACGGCCAGCTGTCGGACCCCGAGCGTCGGCGGGCGGTCGCCACGCGGCCGCTGCGATCGGACGACGACCAACGCGGCGAGCGCGAGGAGCACCGCCAGAGCCGCGGCCGTTGCCGCCGTCGCCCAGGGGCGCGACGGCCGGGCCGGCGCCATCGCTCCCGCGCCGGAGCCCGAGAGGCTCGCGCGCACCGCCTCGATCTCGAGCCTCGCGTCGCCGGCGTCGCGGAGCCGGCGGCCCGGGTCCTTCTCGAGGCAGAGGCGCAGCAGCTCGCGGACGCGCTCGGGCGTCCGCGCCGGCAGCGCGGTCCAGTCGGGCTCGACGTGCAGGATCGCTCCGACGACGTCCGGCACCGTCTCGCCGGTAAAGGCCCGCTTGCCCGACAGCGACTCGAACACGATGCAGCCGAACGCCCAGATGTCGGTGCGGCGGTCGGTCTCCTTGCCGCGCGCTTGCTCGGGGCTCATGAACTCGGGCGTTCCGACGATCTCTCCCGGGCGCGAGTCGGACATCACGAGGGTCGGCGAATGCGACATGTCGGCCGAGAAGGGGATCTCCATCGCCTTCGCGAGCCCGAAGTCGAGGACCTTGACCTTGCCGTCCGGCGTGATCTTGATGTTGCCCGGCTTCAGGTCCCGGTGGATGACGCCCTTCTCGTGGGCGACCTCCAGGGCTTCCGCAACCTGAGACGCGATCCGCAGCGCGTCCGGCACGGCGAGCGGACCGGTTGAGAGCCTTTGCGCGAGCGTCTCTCCTTCGACGAGCTCCATCACGATGTAGCGCGCGTCGCCGTCTTCCTCGGCGCCGTAGATGGCCGCGATCGTCGGATCGTTGACCGCGGCGAGCATCCGCGCCTCGCGCTCGAACCGGGTAACGCGGCCAGGGTCTCTCGCGAACTCCTCGGGCAGGATCTTGATGGCGACCGCCCGGCCGAGCTTCAGGTCCCTCGCCCGGTAAACCTCTCCCATGCCGCCGACGCCCAGGAGATCGGCGATCTCGTAGCTGCCGAGGCGGGAGCCGGGCCGCAGCGTCATCGGGAGTTCGGAACGATTCTAGTTCGGAATCGATCCGTGAAATTAGAATGCACTCGTGACCCGGCTCGCGCGCGCGATCCTCGGTTTCGCCGCCGCCGCCGTCGGGGCCCTGGCCGCGGCGCGGGGCGCGGCCGAGAGCCTCTCGGCGACGATCGATCGGTTCGACCATCTCCACGTGGGGGACGCGGTCGCGGTCCGCGACCTCACGCTGTCGGCGGGACGGTTCACCTGCATCCTGCGTTCCGGGCGGGCGGCGCCGGTGCGCGCGGGCGAGGACGTGGTGGGTCTCTTCTTCGAGGGCGACGGGACGATGGAATACGTCTCCTCGGACCCGGTCGAGGCGCCGCTCGTTCTCTTCGACACGCGGAAAGGCTCGGGACTCAAGGCGAGGAAGACCGACGCCGGCGTGGCGATCGGCGACGGATTCCGCCGGCTGCTCTGGCTGGCGCAGGGCGTCGAGATCCCGCGGATCGCGGCGGGCGAGCCCGCCCCCGGCCTCGCCGACGCGTTTCGGAAGGAGCGCGAGCGGTTCGTCCGCATCCACGCAGCGCCGCTCTCTCACGACTTCGCGCTCCAGCGCCTCAACGCGCCGTCGGCCCCGCTCGTGTGGGCGGAGATGGAAGGCGGCAAGGAGGACCTGGTCTACGAGCTCGACCGCGTCGACCACCCGTCCGAGGCGTTGCTGGTGCTCCACGCGAGCGAGTCCCACGACCCGGAGCTGAGGAAGTTTCTCTGGCCGGTCGCCCTGTCGCATCAGCCGGTCGACCGCGACGCGCGCGATCCGGCGCCGCCGCGCTTCCTGCTGACGTCCGTGGACGTGGACCTCGCGGCGACCGCCGGAAACGACGCGAAGCTCGCGGTGACGGAAACGTTCGTGCCGGTCGGCGCGCCGATCGCCGCCCTCCGCCTCGACCTCGTCGGGACGTGGTACGCCGCGTCGGGTTCGAACCTCGCCACGCGCACGGAGACGGTCCGGGCGGTCGCCGACGAGGCTGGCCGCGCCCTCGAGTTCGATCACCGCGGCGACGAGATCGTGGTGCGCCTGCTCGAGCCGGCGCCTCCCGACCGTCCGCTGACGCTGCGGTTCGAGATCGAGGGCGACTTCCTGATCCGGCCGGGCGGCGACAACTACTGGGAGCTCGGAGTCTCGTCGTGGTTCCCCCAACCGTATCTGGGGGAGCAGGCGTACACCTTCCACTCCGTGGTGAAGGTGCCGCCGCCCTTCGTGCCGTTCGCGTCGGGTGCGACCGTCCGCCGCGCCGTCGAGGACGGACGCAACGTCGTCGAGACGCGTGTGGATCGCCCGATCCAGTGCGCGGTCGTCATCGCGGGGAAGTACCTGACCCACGAAGAGGTCCGCGACGGAGTCACGATCCGCGTCGCCACGTATGCCCTCGAGAACGAGTCATCGATGAAGGCGCTGACCGGAGTCGCGTCCGAGGTCATCGCGTTCTATCGAAGCTTCCTCGGGCCGTTCCCGTTCGATCAGTTCGACATCATCGAGATCAACGACTTCGGATTCGGGCAGGCGCCGCCCGGGATCCTGTTCATCACCCAGGAGGCCTTCGACCCTCGGATCGGCGACATGACGTTCCTCTCGGCCCGCTCGATCGCGCGTACGTTCGCCCACGAGATCGCGCATCAGTACTGGGGCATCGCCGTGCGCATCCCCGGCTACTCCGAGCAGTGGCTGGGCGAGTCGTTCGCCGAGTACTGCGCGGCGCTTTTCCTGAAGGAGCGGCGCGGCGAGGCGGTTTACGGTGCGCTGGTCAGCCAGTGGAAGCACGCGGCGTCGTTCGCCGCGGATGCGGCTCCGATCCCGATGGCGAGCCGCGTGTACGTGAAGGACGACGCGCTGCAGCGCTCCGAGATCCGCCGGGGTTTGCTCTACGGGAAGGGTCCGCTCTTGCTCGACGCCCTGAGGCGCGACCTCGGCGACGCCGAATTCCTGGACGTTTTGCGGGCGTATCAGCAGTCGCACGCCTGGGGCTTCGGCTCCACGCGCAGCGTCGCGGCGCTGCTCGCCTCGCGGACCTCTCGGGATTTCATGCCGTTCTTCGACCAGTATTACTGGGGCATGAACATGCCGTCTTCCGGGTCCGCAAAGCCGTAAACCCCGCCCGGGCCCCCGTCGTCTCCCGAGTGGGAGGTGACTCATGAGACTCAAGACGTTTGGTGGGAGCGTGGCGGCCCTCGCGGTCGCGGTACTCGTCTCGATCCCGTCGTCGGCGCGGGCCGGGGGGATCAAGAAGCGCGCCGAGAATCAGCAGGACCGTATCGCTCAGGGCATCAAGAGCGGCCAGCTCACGGCCGGCGAGACCGCGCACCTCGAGCGCAAGGAATCGGCCCTGAACTACGAGGTTCGGGACATGCGCAAGGTCAACGGCGGCACGCTCACGCCGAAGGACCGGCAGGTCGTCAACCAGCAGCAGAACCGGCTCTCCCGGGACATCTACGCCCAGAAGCACGACGCGCAGACGCAGGGCCATGGGACCGGTGAGATCGCCCAGCGCAAGGAGAATCAGCAGGACCGGATCGCCCAGGGCGTGGCCAGCGGCCAGCTCACGGCGAGGGAGACGGCACGGCTCGAGGGCAAGGAGTCCGCGCTGAACCAGGAGACCCGCGACATGCGGGCGCTCGACGGCGGCAAGCTGACGCCCAAGGACCGGCAGGTCGTCAACCAGCAGCAGAACCAGCTCTCCCGGGACATCTATCAGCAGAAGCACGACGCACAGACGCAGCCGCCGCTGCCACCTCAGTAACAACAGAAGGGTGTGGGCACGAAGGGCGCTCTCACGAGCGCCCTTTTCTTTCGACCTGGATTCGACGGGCAGCGGCGCGGTCGCCAGGGGATGTTTCCCTGCGGCCCCTTGCTCCCTCCGCTCGCGTCGAGCGAGCGCTCAAAATGTCTGGTGCGAGAGGAGGGGCTCGAACCCTCAAGGGCTTTCACCCACGGGATCCTAAGTCCCGCGCGTCTGCCAGTTCCGCCACTCTCGCTCGACGAAAAATGATAACCGCCCGACGGCCGTCACAGACGTCGCGTCGAAAACACTACAAAATATGCACTTCCTTCCGTCGTCGATCCGGGCATCAGATTCGCATAGGAGAGGCATCGAGGAACATGTTTCTGATCTGGATCGTCGCTCCGATGTTGGGCAGGGCGCTGACGCCGACGGCGCCGGTCGACGGCCGCATCTTTCAGGACGTGCCTCCCGGTGCGACGGCGTCGTTTCTCGTCGTCCTGAAGGATCGCGCCGATCTCTCGGGAGCCGCCGCCATCGCCGACCGTGGAGAGCGGCGCCGCTTCGTCTACGAGACGCTGCGCGCCCACGCCGATGCCGCTCAAGCTCCCCTGCGTGCGCGGCTCGATCGCGCCGGCGTCGCGTACCGTCCGCACTTTCTGGTCAACATGATCCAAGTAGTCGGCGACGCCGCGCTCGCGTCCGAGCTCTCGCAGCGCGCGGAAGTAAAAGCGATCGCCGCGGATCGTCCCGCAGCGCTCTCGCGGGCTCAGCCTCCGACGCGGCAGCTCGCTCCGCGCCTTCTCATCACGGACGTAATCGAGCCGAACGTCGCGAAGGTCGGCGCTCCCGCGCTGTGGGACCTCGGATACAAAGGTCAGGGGATCGTCGTCGGCGTCGCCGACACGGGATTCCAGTGGGATCATCCCGCCCTCATCGGGCGCTATCGCGGGAGCGCCTCGTCGCACGACTACGCCTGGCACGACGCGATCCACGACGCCGCGGCCGGTAACCCGTGCGGCTCGGACGCCCCGGCGCCGTGCGACGACGACGCCCACGGCACCGGCACCGCGGGCCTCGCGGTCGGCGACGCGGGTCCGGGCAACCGCATCGGCGTGGCGCCCGGGGCGACCCTGATCGGCTGCCGCAACATGGATCGAGGGACCGGCACGCCGGCGCGCTACACCGAATGCTTCGAGTGGATGCTCGCTCCGACGGACTCCCATGGTCAGAATCCCCGCCCCGACCTGGGCGCGGACGTGATCAACGACTCGTGGTCCTGTCCGCCGAGCGAGGGCTGCACCGATCCGGACGTCCTGGAATCGGTCGTGACCAGCGTGCGCGCCGCCGGAATCGCGGTGGTCTTTGCCGCCGGCAACGAGGGCAGCGAGCTCGCGGGCGTGCCGCAGTGCTTCACCGTGGACGAGCCTCCCGCGATTTATCAGGCCGCGATCTCCGTCGGGGCGACGTGGCTCGACGACGCGATCGCCTCCTTTTCGAGCGTGGGGCCGGTCTCGCTCGACGGCTCGAATCGCCTGAAGCCGGACCTCGTCGCTCCCGGAGTCAGCCTCCGGACCGCAGCGCCGTCCAACGGCTACGCGGAGTCCTTCACGGGAACGTCCGGCGCGGCGCCGGAGGTCTCCGGAGCCATCGCGCTCCTGTGGTCGGCGGAGCCGGGTCTCGTCGGCGACGTGGACCGCACGCTGCTGGTGCTCGAGCTCGGCGCGGTGCCCCTGACGCTGGTTCAGCCGCTGTCCTGCGCCGGGTACTCCGGCGGGGATGTGCCGAATCCCGTGTTCGGCTGGGGACGCCTCGACGCGAAGGGGGCGCTCGATCGGCTGATCGACTCTCGCTCCGCGCCATCTCTTCTCAACGACCCTCGCACGCCGCGGGTCGTGCCCACCCGGCCCTGAGGTATTAGGAAGTCTTCGTCGGAAGCCTTCTCGTCGCTATTGCTCGCCGCGCGACAAAGTTTCGCCAGTCAGGACGAGCGAGTCGTCCACCGAAGGCGGACCCGCGGCAGTAGACAACGCCGGCCGAAGGCCGGCGGTACCCGACTTGCGCGGCGGCAGTCGGTGTGCCCGGAGGGCGCAGATCCCCTCGCAAGTTCCGCGACGGTATACACTGCGCGGCTCTATGGTCGTTCTGGCAACGAAAGAAGAGACGTCCACGCGCACGGTGCTCGAGATCGAGGTGCCGGCGGAGGAAGTCGAGAAAGCGTTCGCCGCGGTCACGCGATCGTATGCGAAACGCGCGGCGATCCCGGGCTTCCGCAAGGGCAAGGCACCGGAGTCGGTCGTCTCGAAACGGTTCGCGGACGAGATCAAGGGGGACGTGCTCGAGGCGGTCCTCCCCGACGCCGTCGCGGCGGCGATCGAGGAGCGCAAGCTCGCGGTCCTGGGCCGGCCC
>Ga0126381_100005558_pt1 | contig 13889 bp, 10 predicted proteins | sample PanSoiMetPlot_28_FD_96465 | JGI IMG/M metagenome (GOLD analysis project Ga0126381, IMG submission 96465) | Tropical forest soil microbial communities from Panama - MetaG Plot_28 | ecosystem: Environmental > Terrestrial > Soil > Tropical forest > Bulk soil | place: Panama | collected 2016-02-17
CAGTATGTTGGCGCTGTTGAACGTCATCTTGCGTTGCGTCGGGTTGGTGGCGCCCGAAAGTCCCCCGTCGAGGCTCACGACGTAGGGCAGGCTCACGGTGCACTGGATGCTCAGCGTGCCCGTGGCATCCTTGTTGGTGCTCAGGATGCCCTGGCTGCCGAAGCTGATGGTGGTCGCCCCGATGGTGCAACTGTTCGAGATGGTTGCCGTCACCGACGCCGAGCCGCTGTTGGTCAATGAGCCGGTCGGGCAATTGGTGCCGTCCGATTTTTTATAGGTGATGAAGGGCTGGGACGTGAGCGTCGCCGTATAGCTGCCGGCGACGGCGGTCTGCTGCGATGCCAGGAAGCGCGCGTAGACCGTCTGATTGGTGCTGCTGTTCTTGGGCACGCTCACCTGCACGCCGGCGGTGTCCCATCCGGTCTGCCATGACCCCCACAGAGTCGTGCGCGACGAGTCGGAGTAGAGGTCATAGCGGGCGGTGTTGCTGCTCGGCCCGGTCATTTGCCGGCTGGTCGCATCGCAGGCGGACCCGCAGCCGATGCTCACGCAGGCAGTTACGGCCGAGCCCCCGCCCGAACAGGCAACCGTGACCGTCGCGGTCGTGTCGACCGCGGTCCCGGGAAGGACATCGACGGTGCCGAACGCCACGTTGGTCAGGCTGACCGTGCAGCTTTGCGCATCCGCCTGCGTGGCGGCCAGCATCGCCAACAGGCCGAGCGAGCTGGCGAAAATCCGCCAGGCAAGCCTGCGCTGATCGATCCGAAATCCCCACATCAGCTGCGTCAATTTACGTTGGTGGAATAGCGACAATTTCTAAGTGTTCCATGATTAATACTCAATTAACAATTTCTGTATACCTTTATGGAATTACCAAAGGTGGGGACATGTCATGCGTAGCAATTTCATGCGAAAGCGCCGGTTCGTTCTGACCGGAATCCTGGCGGCCACTTGCCTCCTTCAGAACACCGAGCTCTCGCTCGCGACAACGACCACGACGACCTTCGCGGTCTCGATCACGCTCACTGCCACCTGCACGATCACCAGCGCCTCGGCGCTGAACTTCGGCAACGCGGGCATCCTGAACGCGAACATCGATCAGACCTCGACGATCAACGTGATCTGCTCCAACGGCACCACGTACAACATCGGGCTCGACGCCGGAACCGGTACGGGTGCGACGGTCGCCACGCGCAAGATGACCAGCGGCGGCAACACCGTGAACTACACGCTCTATAGCGACACCAACCGTACCACGGTGTGGGGCAACACGATCGGCACGGACACGGTTTCGGCAACGGGCAATGGTCTCGCCGCCGGCCAGAACTACACGGTTTACGGTCGTGTGCCGGTTCAGACGTCGCCGGCGGCAGGCAGTTATACCGACACGATCACCGTGACCGTGACCTATTGAGTTCAACACGAATTTTCCGAGAGGCTTCCATGCGCTCCAATTTCATCAAGACCGCCGCAGCCGCCGTCCTTCTGGCAGCTGCCTTCTCGCCGGCGAAGGCCGGCTCCCTGCAGGTCGAACCCGTGGTCCTCGACGTGACCGCGCCCGGCGCCGCCTCGACGATCACGCTCCACAATTCCGGCGCGACGCCGATCAATGCTCAGATCCGCGTCTTCCGCTGGTCGCTGGTGAACGGCGAGGAGAAGCTCGAGCCGACCGACGACGTCGTGGCGAGCCCGCCCTCGATGTCGCTCGGGCCCAACGCGAAGAACATCGCCCGCATCGTGCGCGTCGCCAAGACCCCGGTCGCCGGCGAGGAGAGCTATCGGCTTCTGGTCGATCAGATACCCGACCTCTCGCAGCAGAAGAACGGCGCCGTCAACCTGATGGTGCGCTATTCGCTCCCGGTGTTCTTCGGCGCGGCAAACAAGAAGAACCCGACCATCGCCTGGTCGGTCGCCGTCAAGGGCGACAAGGTCACCCTGGCGGCGCACAACACCGGCGATCGCCGGCTGCGCATCTCGGCGCTCAGCGTCAAGGACGCCCACGGCCGCAGCATCTCGCTCGGCTCGGGTCTCGCCGGATATGCGCTCGGCCAGTCGACCAAGAGCTGGACCATCCCGGCGCACGGATTTGCATCTAGCGGCTCGGCCTCCATCTCGGCGCAGAGCGACGGCGGGCCGGTCCAGGCGATTGCGTCGATCGGTCGCTAAGGCACTTTGGCGAGCGCCCGATCGGTCGTCGGGCGCTCGCGGCTTCAGTCCGGGTCGAGACGGCAATCGGCATTTCCGATTGCGCCCTGTGAGCTCGCGTTCACATCGAACGCGTTGCCGACAGGCCTCGGGCGCTTTGTACATTTGTTGCTGTGGGAACGATTATGCCCACGATTGCGCAACGAAGGTTCCGATTTGCTCCGGCCGTGATTCTGACGGCTGTCTTCCTGTTGCAATCCGTCGAACGTCCTCTCGCCTCGACCGCAACAGCGTCGTTCACCGTCACCATCACCATCGTGGCGACCTGCACGATCAACAGCACCGCGACGCTGAACTTCGGCAACCAGGGCATCCTCAGCACGAACGTGGATCAAACCTCGACGATCCAGGTGACCTGCACCAACACGACCCCGTACAACATCGGCCTCGACGCCGGGACCGGCACCGGGGCCACCGTGACGACGCGCAAGTTGACGAGCAGCGGCGTCACGATCAACTACACGCTCTATAGCGACAGCGGGCACACCACCGTGTGGGGCAATACGATCGGGACCAACACGGTAAGCGCCACCGGAAACGGGAACGCGCAGAACTATACGGTCTATGGCCGGGTGCCGTCGCAAACCACGCCGGCGCCGGGCAGCTACAGCGATACGGTCACGGTCACGGTGACCTACTGAGTTGGATACGGTGAAGATCCGCTCCGGCAGGCGGTGCGACGGACGCTCGACCGAACGCGACGATCGAATGATCCACTCGAAGGATCGAAAGCTTGAATGGACCGCTCACTGGGTTTGGAGCCGATGAGAATGCAGGTTGCATGCCGCGTCGGATCGCCGGGAAACTGTCGAATCTCCTTGCTTAACCGAGGGCTAATTTAACGCGGCCTAAAGCTTTTTTCATAATCATGAGAGGTATTCAGTAATCAAGGCGATGGGCCAGGCTTGCTGAGCCGATCGTCGCGTCGAAGAGGAAGCCGAAGAGGAAAATGAAGATGCGGACCACACCGTTGAGCGCGCTTTCCGTCGCGTGTCTTGCCGTCGTCGCGGCGAGCTCCATCGCCTTCGCGGAGGACGGCGTCTCGGCCGACAAGATCGTGTTCGGTCAGGCGGCGGCGCTGACCGGGCCGGCATCGGCGCTGGGCCAGGGCATGAAGGTCGGCCTCGAGGCGGCTTTCGCCGAGGTCAACAAGGCGGGCGGCGTGAGGGGACACAAGCTCGAGCTCAAGAGCGTCGACGACGGCTACGAGCCCACCAAGTCGATCGAGGCGGTGAAGAAGCTGCTGGACGAGGACAAGGTCTTCGCCGTCGCTGGCGCGGTCGGCACGCCGACCTCGGCGGCGATGCTTCCGATCGCCATCGAATCCGGCGCGCCCTTCATCGGCGCGTTCACCGGCGCCGAGGCATTGCGCAGCCCCTACAAGTCGCTGGTCGTGAACGTTCGCGCCAGCTATTTCGAGGAAACCGAGGCCATGGTCGAGCATCTGACCAAGGATCTCGGGGCGACCAAGATCGCCATCATGTATCAGGACGACGCCTTCGGGCAGGCGGGCCTCGCCGGCGTCAAGAAGGCGCTCGAGAAGCGCAGCATGACGCTCGCCGCCGAGGGCACCTTCGAGCGCAACACCGTCGCGGTCAAAGGCGCGTTGCTTGCGATCAAGAAGGGCGATCCGGACGCCGTCATCATGATCGCGCCGTACAAGCCGGCGGCCGAGTTCATCAAGCTCGCGCGTCAGATCAAGCTGAATGCGACCTGCGTCAACATCTCGTTCGTCGGCTCGGACGCGCTCGCCAAGGAGCTGGGCGCCGGCGGCGCCGGCACCGTCGTCACCCAGGTGGTGCCGTTCCCGCGCGACGCGGCCATTCCGGTCGTGGCGAAGTACCACGCGGCGCTCAAGGCGAGTGCGGCGAGCGAGCAGCCCGGCTTCGTCTCGTTCGAAGGCTATCTGGTCGGCCGCACCATCGCGGCGATCCTCGACAAGATGGGCGGCGAGCCGACCCGCCAGGGATTCATCGAGGCCGTGCAGAAGAGCGGCGGGCTCGATGTCGACGGCTTCAAGCTCGCGTACGGCCCGGACAACAACCGCGGCTCGAACCAAGTCTACCTCACGGTCATCCAGGCGGACGGCAGTTTCAAGGCCGTCACGAAACTGGAAAAGCCGTAGGGCTGAGCGAACGGGCCGGGTCCGCCCGGCCCTTCGCGCGACCGCGCTACTCGTCGGGGGATGGAATATGAGCAAGTCGGCTTTGTCGCTCTGGCGCCGCCTCGGCCTGCGCGGCCGCCTGTTCGCGGCGTTCGGCGCCGTTGCGGCCACGACCGTACTTGCCAGCGGCAATGCGCTGCTGTCCTACGACCGGCTGGGCCGCTCGCTTGAGGCGGTCACGGAAACCAGCATGGCGCACATGTCGCGCGCCGCGGATGTGGCGAAGACGGCCGACGATGTCGTGGGTGCGGCTCAGGCGTTGCGTGCCGCGCGAACCGAGGCGGATCGCACGCGGGCGCAGGAAGCCGCCAACAAGGCGCGCGCCCATCTGATGGAGGGCATCGGTCGCTTCGACAACGCGAGCGCGGCGAAGCTCAAGGACACGGCGACGCGGATATCGGACAATCTCGACCGGCTGGCACGCTTCGTCGCGCAGCGCCAGGCGCTGGCGTCCGAGCATGCCGCACTGGTCGCCAGGCTGCGCCAGGCGCACGAAAAGCTCTCGGAAAAGCTCGCACCGATGGCCGACGACGTCGCCTTCACGCTCACGCTCGGCATTCAGTCGGCCGCCGACAAAGGCGAGCTCGACGAGGTGAAGAAGACGCTCGGCGAGCTCGCTGACAAGGATCTCGCTTCGCTGCAGGCTGTGCTGACGATGCGTGCCGAGGCGAACCTCGTTCTGGGCATTCTGATCGAAGCAGCCGACCTTCCATCCAAGGATCTCATGCCGCCCGTCAAGGACCGGTTCGTCGCGGCCGCGGGCCATCTGGTCAAGGCGGCGGCAGAGTTGAAGGATTCCGCGATCGCCAAGCCGGTGACGGACCTCGTCGGCTTCGGCAACGGCAAGGACAACGTGTTCGATCTCAAGGAGAAGGAATTCGCGGCCGCGGTCGCCGGCGCCGCCGTCGTGGCCGAGAGTCGGACGCTCGCCGACGAGCTGCAGAACGCGGTTGCGGCGCTTCGCGTCAGCAGCGAGGCTGCCGCCAACGAGGCGGCCCGCGCGTCGAACGACGAGATCGGCCGTGGGCGGATCATCCTCATCGGCCTCGCCCTGACGAGCCTCGCGGCCGCCTTCGGGCTCGGCTGGTTCTATATCGGCGGCAGCGTGGTGCGCCGTATTTCCAGGCTGCAGAGCAGCATGACACGGATCGCAAGCGGCGACCTCGACGCGGAGATCGCGACCAAAGGACACGACGAGATCGCCGACATGGCGTCGGCGCTCGGTGTGCTGCGCGACAAGCGTCGCGAGGCGGTGCGCAACGACGCTCAGTCCGCCGTCGAGCGCGAACGCATGGCCCAGGAGCGCCGCGACGAGCTGCTCAAGCTCGCCGAGGGGCTGGAGCGCGAGGTCAAGGCCGTGGTCGAGCTCGTCACCGGCTCGGCCGAAAAGATGCACGACACCGCCAAGGCGATGGCGGACCTCGCCGGCGAGGCGAGCGCCGAGGCCGGCTCGGCGGCGTCCGCCTCGCAGCAGGCTTCGACCGGCGTGCATTCCGTGGCCTCCGCGGCCGAGGAGCTCAGCGCCTCGATCAGCGAAATCGGCCGCAAGGTGAGTGAATCCGCGGCGGTCGCCTCGGCGGCCGTGAAGGAGGCGGATGGCACGCGCACCACCATGCGCGGCCTCGCCGGTGCGGCGCAGAAGATCGGCGACGTGCTCAAGATGATCCAGGACGTGGCCGCCCAGACGAACCTGCTCGCGCTCAATGCGACCATCGAGGCGGCGCGGGCAGGCGCCGCCGGCAAGGGATTTGCGGTGGTCGCCAGCGAAGTCAAGTCGCTCGCTGCCCAGACCGCCACTGCGACGGAGGAGATCTCCGGCCAGATTCGCTCGATCCAGGACGCGACGCAGAACGCGGTCGAGGCGATCGAGCACGTCGGCAGCACCATTGGACGGATGAGCGAGATCGCGACTGCGGTCGCCTCGGCCGTCGAGGAGCAGGACGCCACGACCCGCGAGATGGCGCACAACGTCCATCAGGTGGCCCAGAGCACGGGCTTGGTGAGCGCAAAGGTCGCAGGGCTCGCGAATGCGGCGGGCGAAACCGGCCAGTCCGCTCACATGGTGCGCGATCATGCGGGGGAGCTCGCGCAGCATGCCGAATCCCTGCGCGGCCAGGTCGACCAGTTCCTCAAGCGCATCCGCGCGGCCTGAGGGCCGCTCGCCGACACGGATCGGATCGGTTCTCGCGTCAATTGAGCGCGGGCGCGAGGCCGCACTAACAATTCGTTAAAGTCGGCCCGGCTCGCACCTCCCCTGCGGGCCTAACTCCACGACATACCTGCTCTTTTTTGCGAAATACCACGCCCGAAACCCGCCGAATTTGTTAATCACTCCGCGCTAGCGTCGGTCCAATTAGATTCAAATTGGACTGTCCATGTCCCGCGTCCGGCGTCGCATCGTCCTTCATGGCCTGTTCTGGGTGGTCATCGGCCTCATCGCGCTGGCCGTGATCGCGGTCGGTGTGACCGCGTGGGGACTGCGATCCGACCAGATGGAGGCGGGCATCGCCGGGATGCTGCTGGTCGTCTGTTGCGCGGGCTTCCTGCTGCGCGCCGGGGCGAGGCAGCTCGGCCGGCTGATCGCCTCCGAGGCGCAGCTCGCCAGGAGCTCGCGTGAGCTCAAGGCCGCGAAGGATCGGCTCGACGCCGCCATGAACAACGTGCCGCAGGGCCTCTGCATGTTCGACGCCGACATGCGGCTCACCCTCGCCAATGCGCACTATCTCGAGATGTATGCGCTTCCGCCCGCCGAGGTCACGCCCGGGTGTCCGTTGCGCGACATCCTCCAGCGCCGCGCGGCGCTCGGCAATTTCTCCGTCGATCCCGACCCGTACATCGCCGACCTGCGCGCACAGCTCGAGCGCGGCAAGCCGTTTGGCGTGGTCACGCATCTGCGGGACGGGCGGGTGATCTCGGTGCAGAACCAGCCGGCGCCGGGCGGCGGGTGGGTGGCGATGCACGAGGACGTCACCGAGCGCCAGCGCGCCGAAGCGAAGATCGCGCACATGGCCCGTCACGACGCGCTCACCGACCTGCCCAACCGCGCCTATTTCAGCGAGGAGATGGAGAGGCTGCTGGCGGGCCTTCATGACGGCGGTACGCCGTTCAACGTGCTCCTGTTCGATCTCGACTTGTTCAAGACCGTCAACGACTCGCTCGGCCATCCGATCGGCGACGAGGTCCTCAAGGCGATCGCCGACCGACTGCGCGGCGCCGTCCTGGGCCGCTACACGGCAGCGCGCTTCGGCGGCGACGAGTTCGCCATCCTGCAGGCGGAGGAGGGCGATCAGCGGGAGAACGCGGTCGTTCTGGCACAGCGGCTGCAATCGACATTGTGCGAGCCGTATCAGATCGAGGGCCACCAGATCGTCATCGGGATCAGCATCGGCATCGCGCTCGCGCCCGAGTACGGAACGACCCAGGTCGAGCTGTTCAAGAGCGCCGACCTCGCGCTCTATCGCGCTAAGTCGGCGCGGCTCGGATTCCAGTTCTACGAGCCGCAGATGGACTCCGAGGCACGGCTGCGGCACGAGCTCGAGGTCGATTTGCGCGAGGCGGTGGCGAAGGACGAGTTCGTCCTGCACTATCAGACGATCGTCGACGTCCAGACTCGGCGGGTCTGCGGCGCGGAAGCGCTGGTGCGCTGGAATCACCCCAAGCGCGGTCTTCTCGGACCCGATCGCTTCATTCCGATCGCCGAAGAGCACGGCCTGATCATTCCGATCGGCGAATGGATCCTGCGGCAGGCGTGCCGCGATGCATCGGCATGGCCGGAACACGTGCGTCTTGCCGTCAACCTGTCGGCGGTCCAGTTCCGCAGCGGCAACCTGCTCACCTGCGTGACCGACGCGCTGGTCGAATCCGGTCTTGGTCCGGCGCGCCTCGAGCTCGAGGTCACCGAATCCGTGCTGCTGGAGAACAGTGCGGAAAGTCTCACGGTCCTGCACCAGCTGCAGGCCAGCGGCGTGCACATCGTGCTCGACGATTTCGGCACCGGCTATTCGTCGCTCAGCTACCTCCGCATGTTCCCGTTCGACAAGATCAAGATCGACAGGTCGTTCGTGGCCGAATTCTCCAACCGGGCGGACTGCGCCGCCATCGTGTGCGCAGTGACCGGGATCGGCCGAACGCTCCAGCTCGACACGACCGGCGAGGGCGTCGAGACAGCGGAGCAGTTCGAACTGTTGCGGGCCGCCGGCTGCACCCAGGTGCAAGGCTTCCTGTTCAACCGGCCGATGCCCGCATCCGAGCTCGATTTCGGCGCGGACGTGGGCGAGAAGCTCTTGGGACAGGTCGCATGAGATGCGTGTGGCGAATGGCACGGCACGACCAATGGCACAGGCAATGACCATCGGCGAGATCGACGCGGCTGTCGCGCACGTTGCACGGGAACGGCGCGCGCACATGCTCGACGAGGTGACCGACCTCTTCATCCGGCATGCGGCCAGCTTCTCCGACGACGAGATCGAACTGTTCGACGATGTGATCGGGCGCCTGGCGACGGAGATCGAAATCGAGGCGAAGATCCTGCTCGCGCAGCGCCTCGCGGCCGTGCCTCAGGCCCCGCGCAGGGTGATCCGCATGCTGGCGTTCGACGATCACGTCGAGGTGGCGACGCCGGTGCTGACGCATTCGGAACGGCTCGACGAGCCGAGCCTGATCGAGAACGCCAGGACCAAGAGCCAGAAGCACCTGTTCGCGATCTCGCGCCGGCGTGAGCTCGCCGAGCCGGTGACCGACGTGCTGGTCGAGCGCGGCGACCGATCGGTCGCGATCAGCGTCGCCGGCAATACCGGCGCGCGCTTCTCCGAGAAGGGATTTCTTGCATTGATCAGGCGCTCGGCCGGCGACGACCTGCTCGCGGAGCGGCTCGGCGAGCGTGACGCAATCCCGGCGCACCTCTTTCTCAAGCTTCTCTCCGTCGCCTCCGAGCGCGTTCGCGCCAAGCTGCGTGCCTCGCATCCGCAGGCGGGCGCCGAGATCGACCGGGTGGTCGGGGAAGTGACCGACCGCATGAAGTCGCTCGTGGTCGCGCGGCCGCGCGACTATTCGGACCGTGTGGAGGTGCTCGGCGACTTGTATCGCGCCGGCCGGCTCAACGAGGCTGATCTCGCGCGGTTCGCCCATGGCGGACGTTTCGAGGACAGCGTGGTGACGCTCGCGCTGCTCGCCAAGGTGCCGGTCACGGTGGCCGATCGCGCGATGTACGGCGAGCGCTCGGACTTCGTCGTCGTGATCGCCCGCGCCATCGGACTGAAGTGGGGGACCACCAAGCTGCTGCTGCAGCTGTGGTCCGGGCCGAAGCTGCTGCCGCCCGAGGAGCTGCAGCGCAGCCTTGCGGCGTTCGAGCAGCTCAGCCCCTCCACGGCTGCGCACCTGCTGCGTTTCCAGGCGGCGCCGGCATCGGAGCGCGCGACCGAGCGGCAGTGATCGAGACGCCGGCATGTATGTGCCATTGTCACGACATGACCTGAGCGTGTGTCCGACTTCAGACTTGAACCAATAGCAGAGCCTTAAGGTTCCATAGCTACAATCGGCAAGACCGCTCGCCTTCGCAGGCGCGCTGGGTTGCTAAAAGAGGCGGATCGCCCGGCGCGTGGGGCATATCCGGTATCGAGCGTTCAATCTTTGATCGACGACGTCGAGCTGGCAGGTCGGAAATGACGGAGAGCCGAAGGAGCGAACGGGAGCTGACCTTGCGAACCGGCAAGATCAGCGGGGTCGAGACGTCCGATAAGATCGATTGCGCCGTGCTCAACATGTCGCAGTCGGGCGCCTGCATTCTCGTGCCCGACGGCACCAGGGTCGGCGAATTCTTCGAGCTCGTCATCGACTGCGAGGACGCCGTTCGCGCCTGCAGACGCGTCTGGCAGGACGGCGCCAGGATCGGCGTCGTGTTCATGGGCGGACAGGAGCACGCGTCGCACTTGGCAGAATGAGGCGCCTGGGCCACGCGCGAGCCGGGCGTGAGTCTGCAGAGGGACACGCAGATGTTCGGCCAGAAGAGCAGGGGCGACGGCGGCGTCCTTCCTTTGTTCGGCGCCGCTCAGCGCACGCCGCCGGCATTGACCACGGGGCCTGTATAGGTCTCGAAGCGCTTGCGCAGCTCGGTGAGCGTCTTCTCGTCGGAGACGAACTCCCGGTACTGGTTGGCCGTGTTGTAGGCCGAAAGCGGCTTGAGGCCCGGCGGCGGAGGCACATCCAGGCGCGCCGAAAAAGCGCCGATCCGGCTCTGCTGCTCCTTCGCCATGTACCAGGTGAGAAAGAGCTTTGCGGCGTTCGCGTGCGGCGCATCCTTGAAGATGCCAGCCGTGACCGTGAACAGCGGCGTCGCATCCTGTTCGGAGAACACCGACTCGATCGGCTGGCCGGCGCGCTTGACGGCATCGGCCGACGAGGTGGCGTCGAAGGTCGCGATGTTGTTGCCGGCACCCACGCTGCGTACGACGCCGAGATGGCCCTGCACGAAGTTCGGCTTATTGGCCATGTACTTGTCCATGTACTGCCAGCCGTACTTCTGCACGATGGTGTGGAAGAGATAGAGCGTCGCGTCGTCGTCGGCCGGATAGCAGGTGATCAGCTTGCCCATGAAGGGGGGCGAGAGAAAGTCGAGCGCGGATTTCGGCACGTCCTGCGGGGCGACGAGCCTGGTATTGTAGGCGTAGACGATCTGGTTGACCTTCACGGTGGTGAAGGCGCCGTCCGGATCGCGAAACACGGGCGCGATCTGCTCGTAGCCGTCCGGCTTGAAGTTCAGCAGGACGCCTTGCCGCTTCCAGGCGACGAAGTCCTGCACGGTCTGGAAGAAAGCCATGTCGACCTCGAGCCTGCGATCGCGCAGCTGTGCCTCGATGCGGTTGTTGAGCACGTTGCTGAAGCCGCCCGTGAGCGAAACCGTGATGCCGGGGAAGCGCTCCTCGAATTCCTTGGCCAAGGCCTCGTAGGGCGCGACCGGGCCGCCCGAATAGATGACGACCGATTTTTCCGCCTTCGCGCCCGCGTAAAGCTCATCCATGGTCTCGGCGAGCGCCGGCGACGTAGACGAGAGAAGCGCGAAGGCGGCGAACAGCGCGGTCGCGTAGGCCAGCAAGGCAAAACCCGTGCGAAGCATCCATCTCTCCGATGTTGCACATGTTCCGGCCCGGCAGTCTGCCGAGGGACCTGGCGCATGTTCCGGCGAAGTGGACGCCGGTTCGCCGACAAGAACATGCGCCAATCAAAGAATCCAGAGCGTGTTCCGATTCCACAGGAACGGAACACGCTCTCGACACGCGCAACCGGATGTCCGGGTTGATGCCGGCCGACCCGCGGAGCGGCGCTAAAGCGTGATGACTTTTCTTCGAATCGTCCTCACGCTTTAGCTCACTGTTGGAGCATGATCTTTTCCGAAAACCGGTATCCACTTTTCGGGATCATGCTCTAGCCGCGCCGCTTGCAATCCCGGCGCTTCGCCCTACTGGCCGCTGAACAGGTTCTGCGGAATATTGGCGGCGCTGAAGATGTAGTCGCGTGATGCCTCGAGCTGCTGGCGCAGCCGCGGCAGATCGACGTCGAGCAGTTGACCCTTCCATTTGCGGATCTTGCCGGCGACGATCACGGTCTCGACATTGGTGCGGTCCATCAGCGACACGACCGCGCCCGGCACCTGGTTGAGCGGCACGACGTTGATGCGGGTGGCATCGAGGATGAGGATGTCCGCTTCCTTGCCCGGCGTCAGCGAGCCGACCTTGCGGTCGAGCCGCAGCGCTTTCGCGCCATTCATGGTGGCGTAGCGCAGCACGTCGCGCGTGGTGAGGGGGGCGGGGATGCCGGCCGGCGGCGTCGGCCAGTACGGGAAATTCCCGGGGACGGTGACGGCGGATTGCGGAAGCTCCCAGTTCCGCGGGTCCGGCAGGTTCTGGTTGCCGTTCGGGCTGTCGAGGATCATCTGGTTGACGACCATGCGCTGCAGGTTCATCGCCGAGCGCATCTGCGTGAAGAAGTCCGCCGTCAGCGTGCACTCGACGTCGACCGAGAGCGACGGCTCGAACGGATGACGCGGCGTGCTCATCATCTGCATGCGCACGATGGGCGGCATGCCGTGGCGCATGTTCATCTCGATCGGGAAGGCGATCGAGACCTGCGCGCCGACGTCGTGGACGCGCTGCCACGCCGTGTCCGACATGCCGGTCATGTGGATGAAGAGGTTGTCGGGCCCGATGCCGATGTCGTGATTGCTGCCGCCCTGGCCCGCCGCGAGCGCGTCCATGATCGGACGGATGCCGAACGGCGAAAGGATGTGCGCGGCGATCTGCAGATCGAGCTTGCGCCCGATCTTCCAGGATTGTTCGGTCGACGCGTCCCCGAGGTAGACCTCGCCGCCCATGATCATGTGGACAAGCTGATCGGACGACGAGAACCACTGCTTCTTGATGCGGACCGCGTCCTGCGGATACTGGTTGCCAGGGTTGGTGCCGAGAATGTTCGCGCCGGCGCTCTCGAAATAGCCGAAGGCGGCGCGCCGCCCGGTGTCGAACAGCGCCTGGATCGCGGCGTCCGAATGCTGGGGCGAGTGATGGATCTGCGAGACGTCGTGCACGGTGGTCACGCCGTCGTCGAGCTGCGAAAGCCCGCCGAACAGCTCGTTGATGTAGACGTCCTGCGGCCGGTATACCGGCGCGAACGTGAGCAGAATGAACTCGAAATAGGTCGTGCTGCCGCTCACCGAGCCCGAGCCGTCGTTGATCAGCACGCCGTCGGCAAGGAAGCTGCGCAACGCCGTTTCGAACTGGTGATGATGCGTGTCGATGAAGCCCGGCATGACGATGCGGCCGGTGGCATCGACCTCCGCCGCGCCGCCCGCCTGCAGGTTGGGTCCGACAGCCAGAATCTTCTTGCCCTCGACCAGCACGTCGGCGCGCGCGAAGTCGCCCACCTGCGGATCCATCGACATCACCGAGCCGCCGCGGATGACGTAGCGCCGGCCGTTCGTGCCGCTGTCCGGCGGCATGTCGGACTGCGCTCGCGCCGGTCGCGGCGCGAAAAGATTGAGACCCGCGGCAGCGGCACCGGTCGCCGCAGCGCCTTTGAGAAAAGTCCGACGCGAACCGAAATGATTTTGTGGCTTGCCTTGATTGCACAATACGCACATGGCGTCGCTCCCTGCTCCTCTCGGTCGCTCACGATGACGACCGTGCGGATGTGATGATACGCGCAGTTCGCTTCGGCGGAATGGTAATCGCGCTGATGCGCACGGAATCTATCGATCCCAAGATCAATTCCCACGCGAGCGAGGGCGCGGCTTTGTGGGAGAACGCCCATGTGCGGTTTTCTTCATGCGCAAGTCTTGCGATCAGGAGCACGACGAACGCGCGAGCGCGATTCATTCTGCTCGAAGACCGTTGTGCCGCGGTCGAACGCGGTGACGCGAGACGCAAACGCGAGCCGTCGAGCCAGCAGCCTCGCGAGCGGGCGATTTGTCCGAGCATGGCAGATCGGGCGGGCCAGTCTCGCGCCGACATGGCAACGGAGGCGACACGAC
>Ga0126381_100005559_pt1 | contig 13887 bp, 11 predicted proteins | sample PanSoiMetPlot_28_FD_96465 | JGI IMG/M metagenome (GOLD analysis project Ga0126381, IMG submission 96465) | Tropical forest soil microbial communities from Panama - MetaG Plot_28 | ecosystem: Environmental > Terrestrial > Soil > Tropical forest > Bulk soil | place: Panama | collected 2016-02-17
ACGAGCGGCTTCGTCATGGAGAAGAGCGGGAAGATGGTGAGGGGATCGACCTTCAACGGCGGATCGCGACGCGCCAGGCCCACCGCATGGACACCCGCCGGCTCTCCTCGATGGGTGACGTGGAGCACCGCGCCCGGGAACAGCCCCTCGGCGGCAAAAGCGTCAAGGAGCGCGAAGGCCTTGCCGAGCCGCGCTTCCGGCGTCGCGCACATCGTCGGATTCTAACCGGGGGATGACATCCGCGCGCATCCGGTGTTTGATGGGCGTCTTGACCACGCAGGAGGAGAGATGGCGGTGCGCGCAATCGACTGCTGGGTGAACGTGAACATGGGTGAGCAGACGAAGCCCGAGTGGCTGATCCGTGTGAAGGAGGACTATTTCCGCGGGGGGGACGAGTTCTTCAAGAGTCTCACCATCGACGAGACGCTCGAGATGATGAACCGCGTGGGTTGCGAAAAAGCAGTGGTCACCGTCGATGCGGAGCGACCCAACGAACGGGTGCTCGAGTTCCCGCGCCGCCAGCCGGCTCGCTTCGCGCTCGCCGCAGGTGTCTCGCCGAACTCCTTGCTCAAGGGGTGCTGGGCCTTGGAGGACCTGACGCGAAGCGAACGGGTGGTCATGGCGCGGGTCGTCCCCTTTCAGGTCGACCTCCCGCCCGACCACCGCAACTACTACCCGCTGTACGCCAAGTGCGCAGAACTCGACCTCCCCATCTCAATCAACACCGGCATTCCCGGACCACCCGTACCAGGGGAGTGTCAGAACCCGATGCACCTTGACCGGGTCTGCCTCGACTTCCCACAGCTCAAGATCTGCATGGCCCATGGTGCGGACCCTTGGTGGGGAGTCGCGATCCGCTTGATGATCAAGTACCGCAATCTCCACCTCATGACGTCCGCCTACTCCCCGCGCTACTTCCCGCCCGAACTCGTGCACTTCATGAATACAAGAGGCCAGGAGAAGGTGCTGTTCGCTTCGGATCATCCCGTGCTGTCGACCGAGCGCTGCATCAAGGAGGCAAGCGAACTCGATTTGCGTCCGGGAGTGCTGGACAAGTTCCTGTACGAAAACGCAGAGCGTCTCTTCTTTGCGCCGCGAAAACCACGGCACTAGACCGCTACGACGCGCGGGGAACGATGAACTCGAGCACGTGGCCGTCGGGATCGCGGACCCAGATCTGGCCGACCTGCGGGCTCGTGGCGAGGACTTCGCTCAGCCGATCCCGCAGGTGCTTGAGGGTGGCTTCGTAGTCCTGGACTGCGAAGGCCGCGTGACGCGCCAGGGGGGTGAGCGACGGCGCGGGGACTCCCACCTCGACGCCCGGGGGCGTCTCGATCAGGTGGATCTCGCAGGCGCCGGCACGGTACCAGACGCCGGGAATCCCGAGCGCCGGTCGGGGAATCTCCGAGAGGCCGAGAACCCCTTCGTAGAAGGCCCGGGAGCGGGCCAGGTCTCTCACCGGAAACGACATGTGATGCGCTTCGATGCGGAAGGTCATCGGAGTTGGCTCCTCCCTCGTCGCATTGTCCCCCTCGCCGGAGCCGCCGGCCACTGAATAAAAGAAGTGACTTGTCACTTTCTTTATTCCGAGGTAGCCTGGGGACATGCCCTCGGTCCGCCCGCAGGCTCCTTCCGTACCGGGTCCTTCCCGGCGTCCCGGGCACCGCCCCCCGTCGCGCCGCACCCAGGCGGAGCGCCGCGCGGCGACCACGCGGGCCCTGCTCGACGCCACCGTCTCCAGCCTGTTCGAGCTCGGCCACGCCCGGAGCACCACGCCCGAAATCTGCCAGCGTGCCGGGGTCTCCCAGGGCGCGCTGTTCAAGCACTATCCGACCAAGCAGGCCCTGCTGGCGGCGGCGGCCGAGCACCTGTTCGACACCCTCCTCGCGCGCTACCTCGAAGACTTCGCGCAGATCCCAGGCGGAGCAGATCGCGTGGCCGAAGCGGCGCGCCTGCTCTGGCGCATGTTCGAGAGCCGGGAGCTGGCCGCGGCCTTCGAGCTCATGATCTGCGCCCGCACCGACCGAGCGCTCGCGCAGGGACTCGCGCCGGTGGTGGCGCGTCACGCCGAGAAACTCCGGGGCCATGCCCGGCGACTGTTTCCCGAGGCCGCTGGAAATCGGCGCTTCGATCTCGTCTTGGATGCCATGCTCGAGCTCATGCAGGGGATGGCACTCTCCCGCGTGGTGGACGCGGATGAGGCGCATCGCAGGCGCCTGCTTCGATTCATGATCTCGCTGGCCCGGAGCGCCTTCGAGCCGGCCAAGGAGGAATCCTGATGGGCCTCTTCACTCCCGCCACCCCTCCGTCCTTCAGCCGCTTCGGTGCCCGAGCGTCGGCCCCGGAGGCGCTCGTGGACCTCGATCGTTATCCCGTCCTCGACCTCGACTCGGCGGGTGCGCAGCGTGTTCTTTCGGCCGCGCGCGGGCAGCTTGGCATGATGGGTGCCGCCGAGCTGCCGGGCTTTGTGCACGCGGAGGGGCTCGCACAACTCGTGGAGGACGCCCGCGCCCTGGCCCCGCAGGCCTACCGCAGCGCGGGCAAGGGCACGGCCTACCTGGAACTGCCCGACACCAGCCTGCCCGCGGACCATCCGCGCCGGCACCTCGGCGCCTTTGCCGTAGGCGTGATCGCCTACGACCAGTTTCCAGCGAAGTCTCCCCTGCGTCAGCTCTACGAGTGGGAGCCGATGATGGAGTTCATCTCCGCAGTCCTCGGAAGGGGCCGGCTCTACCGCTACGCGGATCCACTGGGTGCACTGAACGTCGCGGTCATGGGCGAGGGCGATCTCCTGCAATGGCACTTCGACCAGACCGACTTCGTGGTGTCCCTGGCGATCCAATCCTCCGCGTCCGGCGGTGATTTTGAGGTCGCGCCACGCATCCGTTCTGCGGACGAAGAGCACTACGAGCGGGTGGCAAAGGTTCTGCAGGGAGCGTCGGACGAGGTCGTGAGGCTGCCCATGACGCCCGGCACCCTACTCATCTTCGAGGGTCGCCACTCGATTCACCGTGTGAGCCCGATCTGCGGGAAAATCGATCGTCTCGTCGGTCTCCTCGCCTATGACACAAAACCCGGCACCACCAGCACCGAGCTCTTGCGCCGGGCGCGGTACGGCCGTGCAGGGTGAAGCCACAGCGCCCTTGGGCGCAGCGCAAGGGGCGACCCGCTTCGAACGTGACGCGCTCGGGGAGCTCGCCCTGCCCGCGGACGCACTCTATGGCATTCACACCGCGCGGGCGCTCCTGAATCTCTCCTTTTCCGGTCGTTCGCTCGGGTCGTGCACGCCGTACGTCCGTGCCCTGGGCCTGGTGAAAGGCGCCGCGGCGCGGGCGAACGCCGACGCCGGGGTGCTCACCCCGGAGCTCGCGCACGCGATTGATCTCGCGTGCAGCCGGATCTCGTCGGGGTCGCTCGCCCACGCGCTGGTCGCGGATCTCCTGAGCGGGGGTGGCGCGATCGCGGTGCATATGAACGTGGCCGAGGTGATCGCCAATGTCGCCAGCGAATCCCTGGGCGGACGTCGCGGCCAGTACGTGCCGGTTCATCCGAAGCGTCACGTGAACGCGTCGCAGTCCACGGCCGACGTGTGCCATACTGCCCTGCGCCTCGCGATTCTCGAGCGCAGTGCCGTGCTGCTCGGGGCGCTCGATGGCCTTGCAGCCACCAGCGAGCGCAAGATCGGCGAGCTCGGCCCCGTGCCCACCCTCGCCCGAACCTGCCTCCAGGACGCGATGCCCACCACGCTCTCCCTGCTTTTGGGCGGGCACGCGGAGCTGGTCCGCCGGCGAGCCCGGGAACTCCAGCACAGCCTCGAGGGGCTCCATTTCGTCGCGCTGGGTGGCACGGTGATCGGGAGCGGGGAGGGCGCGCCTGCGCGATACCAAGAGCGGGTGGTTCCGCTGCTCGCGGCGCGCGCTGGCGTCGCGCTCCGGCCACACCCTTGCCCCTGCGACCTCCTTCAGAACAGCGACGACGTGGGCCAGGTCTCTTCGCAGCTTGCGCTGCTCGCCCGCGGCCTGGCCAAGATCGCCCAGGACCTGCGGCTCCTGGGATCCGGGCCCCGCGGCGGCTTGGGCGAGCTCGTGCTTCCCCATGTACAGGAGGGATCGAGCTTTTTCGCGGACAAGTCGAATCCCCTCGTCCCTGAGACGCTTCTCCAGGCGTGCTTCCAGGTGCTGGGCTGTGACCGCGCGGTACAGGCCGCGCTCGAGCAGGCGGAGTTGTACCTGAACGTCTTCGACAGCTCAGCGGCATTGAACGTGCTCGATGCCCTGGAGTGGCTCGCGAACGCAGTGTCCCGCTTCGACGAGGGCTGCATGCGGGGACTCGTCGCCAACGAGGCGCGATGCCGCGAGCTCGCAGCCTTCGGGAGGACAGCGTGACGGGTGACGCGGCCCTCGGACCGCCCCGCCGCGCCTGGGCCGAGACATGGCTTGCCCGGCCCCTCCGCCTCTACATCGACGGGCAGTTCTGCGAAGCGTCCGGATCGGGCGGCCAGATCGCGCTCAATCCGTCCAACGGCGCGCGTCTTGCCTGCGTGCCCGAGTCCCTGTCCCAAGACCTGGACCGGGCGATCGCCGCGGCGCGGCGCGCCTTTGAGTCCGGTCCCTGGCCGGCCCTGCCCCGCCGCGAGCGCGGGCGAATGCTGCAGCGCATGGCCGAGATCGTGCGTGCGCATCGTGCCGAGCTCGCAACCCTGATCACGCTCGAGAATGGCAAGCTCTATCGGGAGTCGTACCACGATGACATGCCCGACACCGCCGACGTCTTCGACTATTACGCAGGTTGGGTGGACAAGCTGTATGGGGAAACCTGCCCGGTCGAGGGCCCGTTTCTGAACTACACGTTGCGCGAGCCGATCGGCGTGTGTGCGCTCATCGTACCGTGGAACTTCCCCCTGCTGCTCGCCGCCTGGAAGCTCGCCCCGGCGCTCGCCATGGGCAACACCGTTGTGTTGAAGCCCTCGCCCTACACGTCGCTCTCACTGGTCCGCTTCTTCGAGCTTCTCCACGAGAAGGCGGACCTTCCCCCCGGAGTCGTAAACCTCGTTCTGGGTGGCGCGGCCACCGGGGAAGCGCTGGTACGCCATCGGGGGATCGACAAGGTCGCGTTCACCGGCAGCACGGACACGGGGCGTCGCATCGTGCACGGCGCCGCGGATTCCAATTTGAAGGCGGTGTCCCTTGAGCTCGGAGGGAAGTCGCCGAGCATCTTCTTCGAAGATGTGCCGGATCTCGACTTCACGCTGGCGCGATCGTACGACCTGATGTTCTCGCAGAAGGGCGAGAAGTGCTCGGAGCCCACGCGGTTTCTGGTTCAAGGCGGGCTCTACGACGACTTCGTGCGCCGCTTGGCAGAGAAAGCGGCGACCGCCGTGTGCGGCGATCCCTTCGACCCGGCGAGCGACCAAGGGCCCCAATGCAACCGGCCGCAGTTCGAGAAGGTGCTCCATTACATCGAGTTGGGACGGCGCGAGGGTGCACGGCTGCGCGCGGGGGGCGGCCCCGACCTGCAGGGGCGAAACGCTGAGGGCCTGTTTGTCCGCCCGACGATTTTTGACGAGGTGACGCCCCAGATGCGGATCGCCCGGGAGGAGATCTTCGGTCCGGTTCTCTGCGTGCTGAGATTCGAGGACGAAGACGAGGCGGTGGAGCTTGCCAACGCGAGCGAGTACGGGCTCGCGGCAGGACTCTATACGCGCGATGTGGCGCGGGCGCACCGCGTCGCGCGCCGTCTCGACGCCGGCATGGTGTTTGTAAACCGCTATGGCTGCTACGACTTTGCGAGTCCCTTCGGCGGATTCAAGCAGAGTGGCTGGGGCAAGGAAATGGCGCTCCATTCGCTCGAGGCCTACACGCGGACCAAGTCGGTCTGGGTGCACCTGGCCTAAGCGGCAGGCTCGTGGTGCACGCCACGGCGTGTCAGGAGGGCTAGGTTCGCAGGAGCCGCTCGTGCAACGCGCGTACAAGTCGACCTGCGCTCTCCCCGTCCCGCCCAGCCCCGAAGACGTAAAAGTCCGGACGTTGCAGGACCACCGCCACCCCCGCGCTGGAGAACCAGCGCGCGTAGCTCCCATGGAGGTCGCTCACGGCTCCCCCTTCCCCGATCCAGACGCTGATACCGCCCAAGGAAGCGAAGAATGCTGCGTGCTCGGAATCGAGTCGGGTCGCGGGGTCGAAATGAGGGCTCAAGAGCGTCCAGCCACGGCCCACCACGTCGTCGAACAGGCCGGTCCGCGCACCGTGGTGCACGCGGTCTTGCAAGAACAGCTGACCCGCAGGAGCGCCCCCCTCCGCGAAGAAGCCGGGTCCCAGCGCGGGAGGTGGAAGGGGTGGCGAGAGGCCTGCTGTCTTGGCCGCGGCAATCATCCGCGCGTCGCGAGCCGCGGCTTCCTCAGGGTCCGGAACACAGATCACCTTGCCCAGCGCCATGGAGAACTCGATCACCGCCCGTACTTGGGGGATGCGCTCGCTGGGATAGGTGTCGAGGATCGACTCGCCCGCCCTGCCGGTAAGCACGAGCTCGAGCTTCCACGCCAGATTGACTGCGTCCCGCATCCCCGAGCACAGGCCTTGGCCGGCAAAGGGCGGCATTTGGTGGGCTGCGTCGCCCGCCAGAAGGAGCCGGCCATTGCGCCAGGTGTCGACCCAACGGGCTTGAAACCTGTAGAGCGCGTGACGTTCCAGGGCAGCGTTCGACGGGGTCACACCCCACGGCTCGAGCAGGCGCCATGCGGTCTGCTCCCGGTTCAGCTCCTCGATGCTCTCGCCAGGAAGCCGCATGAACTCCCAGCGTCGCCGGCCCGGACCTCCAGAGACCAGGGTTGTCGGCCGGGCGGGATCGCAGAGCTGCCAGTTCGTGGGCTCCCAAACCCGGCGTTCGTGGGGGAGGACATCGACAATCAGCCAGTCGAAGAAGAAGCCAAGGTCGGTGACGTTGGCGCCCAGGTGGGCGCGGACGAAGCTGTTGGCGCCGTCACAGCCCACGACATAGCGCGCACCCACCGAGCGGCGTCCTCCCTCGCGGTCGAGCACTCCGAGCTCGACGGTCTCGGGCCCCGGTCGAATCGCCACCACCTCGCAGCCCCGCGCCACCGTCACCGAGGGAAAGGAGCGCGCCCTCCCGTCGAGCAGCGCCTCGAGCTCCGGCTGGGCGAACATGTTGGACTCGGGCCATCCCGAGAGACTCGTCCCGCTGTTCCGCCCGAATCGCAACAGGGTGTCGCCGGCGGCATTCCGCCATTCGTAGATCGGGGCGGGCTCCGTCCGTGCCGCGAGGTCCTCGGCGATCCCCGTGGCCTGGAGGATGCGCCCGATCTCGTGGTCGAAGTGGACGGCGCGTGGCATCGGGTATGGCGCGGCCTGCTTTTCGAACACCCCGACCCGGGCGCCCCGCCCGCCGAGCAGGATCGCCAGGGTCTGCCCGACAGGCCCGTAACCCACAATGGCGACGTCGTACGGTTCGCCCACGCCCCCGCGCCCCTTCCCGGGAGGAGACATCTCCCGCCAACCTGTGTGGGGTGGACCTTCAGTTTCGCACGCACGGCCGCCGGTGCGAAGGCGCGGGCGGTCGCTGCGAATCCTCCAAAGTCCTCTGGCGCAGCGAGGGAGGCCGGGTGGAAAGGCCTTGTCCTCGTGCAGAGCGGCCGGGAGAGGGTTGACACAGGAGTGGGCCTTCGATACTAGCCTTTGAAGCGAGTCAACTCGGCCGCGGTGCGCTGAGGCGATCGCAAGGACTGGAGGATCATCGGGCTCAATGCCGGAAGGCAGTAGTTCGAGTCAGCGACAGAAGGAAGCGCGCGTCCCCGCCACCTGATCGCGAAGCCAGGATCCTCCTCGCTTCCGCTCAGACGCCTGGCCGCGAGCGGAAGCAGAAGCCAACCGAAAGACCCTTCTCCTTCCCTGCTTCCTAACAACGGAAGATGTGTTCGTACGGGCTCGGCATCGTGATGCCGCTCCGTGCCCTGCGGCTTCGGAGCGCCCGCATCGTGGCATCGCCGGGATCCGTTCGACCCCTATCCGCAGTCCGCTGCGGGGAGGTGCAGGGTCATGCTGCATGGGTGCATGCTTGGAAAGTTCGCCGTCCGAATGCGGGGAGAGCGGCTCGCGCGAGAGAGCGCCGTCGCGCGCCACGACGCCTCTGCCCTTCTCGCCGCTTCGGACGTGGATACGGACCGCGCCCTCGAACAACTCGGGTCAAGCGGGAATGGGCTGCTTCCGCAACAAGTGTCCGAGCGTCTCACCGAATACGGGCCCAACCAGATCGCCCACGAACAACCCGTTCGCTGGTACGGACTGCTGCTTCACACGCTCCACAATCCCTTCGTCCTCGTGCTGGGCGTCCTCGGAGCAGTTTCTTTCTGGACCGGCGACGGGCGCGCGGCACTGGTCGTTTCCGTGATGGTTGCAGTGAGCGTGCTGATGCGGTTCGTCCAAGAGTTCCGATCCTCGCGCGAAGCAGAGGCGCTGCGCGCGATGGTCCAGACCTTTGCCACGGTGATGAGGCAATCCAGCGCGCTGGAACCCGACGCGCCGTCTGCCTGGCGCTGCGAACAGCGCGAAGTTCCCTTCGAAGAGCTCGTCCCGGGCGACATTGTTCATCTCTCGGCGGGGGACATGGTGCCTGCCGATCTCCGGATCCTGAAATCAAAGGACCTCTTCGTGACGCAGTCGGTGCTGACCGGAGAGGCCCTTCCGGTCGAGAAATACGACGCGCCGGGGGGGCTCCCGGGAAAGGAGCCCCACCATCCGGGCCGGGCAGATCTCAACCCGCTGGAACGCGGGAACCTGTGCTTCATGGGTACGAACGTGATCAGCGGATCGGCGCTCGGGCTGGTGGTCGCGACGGGGCGCCGCACCTACTTCGGAGCGCTTGCCCGCGGTGTGATCGGACACCGCAACCTCACGAGCTTCGATCATGGCGTGAACAGTGTGACGCGGGTCTTGATCGCTTTCATGCTGGTGATGGTTCCGGTGGTGTTGTTGATCAACGGTTTCTTGAAGGGCGACTGGCGGGAGGCCTTCCTCTTTGCCACCGCGATCGCCGTCGGTCTCACGCCGGAGATGCTTCCGATGGTGGTCACGGCCAACCTGGCGAGGGGCGCGGTGGGGATGGCTCGTCGCAAGGTGGTGGTGAAGCGACTCAACGCCATTCAGAACTTTGGAGCGATGGACGTCCTGTGCACGGACAAGACGGGAACACTGACCGAAGACCGCATCGTCCTCGAAGAGCACCTGGACATCCGCGGCCTGGGGGACTCCCGCGTCCTGGACTATGCGTACCTGAACAGTCGCTTTCAGACCGGGCTCAAGAATCTGCTCGATCGCGCTGTGCTCGAACGTGTTCCATCCGAGCGGCAGCGAGTGCTCGGCACGCGCTATCAAAAGGTCGATGAGATTCCCTTTGACTTCGCACGGCGCAGGATGTCCGTCGTCGTCTGGACAGAACGCAGCCACGATCTCTTGATCTGCAAGGGCGCCACCGAGGAGGTGCTCGAAATCTGCGCGTACGCCGAAGAGCGCGGGGTGGTCATTCCCTTGACCGACGATCTGCGCAGTGAGTGCGCGGAGCTCGTGGCAAAGAAGAACGAGAGCGGCCTGCGCGTCGTCGCGGTGGCGTACAAGAAGATGCGCCTCAGCGGCCGTGCCTACACGATCGCGGACGAGAGCGACTTGGTCCTGCTTGGGTTCGTCGCCTTCTTGGATCCGCCGAAGGCGAGCGCCGCCGCGGCGCTCGCCGCACTGCGCGACCACGGCGTCGCGGTGAAGATCCTGACCGGAGACAATGAAACCGTGACGCGCCGCGTCTGCCGAGAAGTCGGCCTCGACGTCGCACGTCTGGTACTCGGCAGCGAGATCGATGCGCTCTCGGAGAGGGAGCTCGCGGAACTCTGCGACCGGGTCTCGGTCTTCGCCAAGCTCGCCCCGCTGCAGAAGGCACGGATCGTGCGGGCGCTGCGCAACCGCGGACACACCGTCGGATTCCTCGGCGACGGGATCAATGACGCGGCTGCCCTGCGGGACGCGGACGTGGGGATCTCCGTGGACTCGGCGACCGACATTGCCCGGGAATCAGCCGACCTGATCCTCCTGGAGAAGAGCTTGCTCGTGCTCGAGGAGGGGGTGCTGCGAGGAAGGCAGGTCTACGGAAACATCATCAAGTACATCAAGATGACGGCGAGCTCGAACTTTGGAAACGTCTTCAGCGTCTTGATCGCGAGCGCATTTCTGCCGTTCCTGCCCATGCTCCCGATCCAGCTCCTGATTCAGAACCTGCTGTATGACTTCTCGCAGCTCTCTTTGCCCTGGGACCGGATGGACCGCGAGTTCCTGGAACAGCCCCGCAAGTGGGAACCGAGCGGAATCGCGCGTTTCATGGTCTTTGTCGGTCCCGTGAGCTCGGTCTTCGATGTCCTCACCTTCCTCGTCTTGTGGTGGGCCCTGGGCGCAAATTCCCCCGAACGCCAGGCGCTGTTCCAGTCGGGATGGTTCGTCGAAGGGCTCCTCTCGCAGACCCTCATCGTGCACATGATCCGCACACAGCGGATCCCCTTCCTTCAGAGCGTCGCTGCGCCTCCGGTTCTGCTGCTCACGGGTCTGATCATGGCGTTGGGAATCTGGCTGCCCTTCTCACCGATCGCAGGAGCGAGTGGGCTCGTTCGCCTGCCTGGCGCGTACTTCCTTTGGCTTGGCGGCATCCTGCTCAGCTATTTCCTCCTGACCCAAGGGGTAAAGACCTGGTACATCCGCCGCTTCCGAAGCTGGCTCTGAGGCGAGGCATCGCCGTCGGTAGTCTGCGGCGCAGGGCCCGAGGACCACACGGTCGGGCAACGGATGCGGCGCTCCTAGCGGGAAATCCGCAGTGCGATCGGCCCCCTCGCGCCCTCTGCGTCCCAGGTAAGAACCTGCCGCGCCTTGTCGTGGGCGAAGCGGCCCCGAGAGACCTCGATCCGCGGCTCCCCTGGATACTGGAGCCGCGGCACAAAGACTTCGGTGGGCGCTCCCACCGAGGGATCGCTCTCGATCTCGAGTTCGAACACCCCGCTCGCGCACGTGAACTGCATGCGCAGGGGTCGCCCCGCCGCGTGGCGAAGGCAAGGACGCACGAAGGCCCGGGTGCCCCGCCCTCCGGAATCGAGCTCATGGGGCGCCTTCTGGTCATCGCGACTAAACAGCGAGAGATCCTCGCCATTCCATCCGTCGCCGTGGGCGTGCGTGTTGTCCGCCGTATAATTCCAGTGCGTAGAGTTGAGAAGCGTCGCGTCCAGGGCGCGGTAGGTGGCTTCCAGGGCGATCTCGTGCTTCGCGTAGTCTCCGGTTCGGTGGCCCTCGCCGCCATTCATCTCGTAGGGAATCCCGAGCTCCCCGAGCAGCACGGGGAGCCCACCCATCGTTTGGCGCGAGACAGACGCGAGCCCCCGAAGCTGATCCTGGTAGGCCGCCGCAATGTCGTCCACGCCGCATCGAACTCCCCCGAGCGTGGGATGGGCGTCTGGATCGAAGCGCCGACGGAGCAGCATCACCACGTCATACCAGTGCCGAGCATCGCAGACGAGGGGATCCGGGTCGCTCCAAGGCGTCGCGAGGACTCCGGGCACGCCCTGCAGAAAGAGCATGCAGCTGGGATGCGCACGCCGCAGGCGCTCGCGCAAACGACCGATGAAGGGCACGAGAAAATCAGACCAGGCGGAGATTTCGCGACCCTCCACGCTGCGGAAGTAGTTCGGCCGGGAGAACACGGGACGGCCGTGGGCGTCGAGATCCCACACGCCGAGGCGACGCCAAGGACAGCCGTTCTTCCAGATCGAGAGGCCCCGCGGGTTCAGCACTCGGTCGTCTGTCCCATGAACAGTCAGGCCTTCCGCCGCAGCGAGATGCTCGAGGGGCGAAAAGGACTTCGGTCCGTCGCCCATGAAGCGCGTCCCGCGCACGAGGTCCTCGCCCCGACCCACGTAGCCCGGAGAGGGCTCATTGAACGTGTCGTAGCCCAGCACGTTGTCGAGGTCGGCGAGGCGTTCGGCGAGGGCGCAGAGCGCGCCGATGTAGTGCTCCTGAAGCGCGTTCTGCACACCGCGCAACTCCGGACAGAAAACGTCCCCGCCCAGGAAGAGGGTCCACATGGTCGCGCACGGCACGCGCTGGGCGTTGCTGGGCCAGTCCAAGGCGTTGAGTTCAACCGCCTCTGCCGGCACGAAGCAATCGGGCAAAAGCCCCGCCCACTCAAAGGGCCAGAACGGCGCACCGTCGCCCCCGGTCCAGCGGCTCCACACGTCGTGATGGGGATCGACGAACACGAGCAGTCCGTGGGCCCGGGCCTTGCGGACCACGGTACGGAAGTAGTCGAGGTAATCCTCGTCATAGAGCCCGGGCCCCGCGTGTTCTATCGCCTCCCAGGTGGTGAGCAGGCGCAGGACGGAGAATCCCCAGGAAGCGATGCGCTCGAGGTGACGATCCGCCTCCTCCAGCGGAAACGGTCGACCGACGAAGGAGATCTCACGCCAAGCCTGGAAATCCACACCCCGATGCGTCGCGCCATCGGGCGTCGCGGGCACCTTGCTGCTCCCGCCGAGGTTCACGCCCCGCAGCAGCGCGTGGCGGCCATGCCGGTCGATGAACCAGCCATCCCGTGTCGTGTACCCGTGCGACATGCGCTTCTCCTCTTCGTCGTTCGTCCCTCGACGTCGCCCGCACGGCGGCGGAGCGCGTCCGCCTTGCCCATGTGCGGCACCCGAAACCGCGTCTACTTCAGCAGCTTTCCGAGCAGGCGACGTAGTCTCGGGGCGCGAAGCAGAGCCCTTCGCAGCTCCGGCAAGTCCTTCTCATCCAAGATCAGCGGCGAGCGCTGAAAGCGACCGCGTTGATCATAGTGACAGAAGCGGATCTCGTGAGTCCCCTTCGCCTGACCTTCGAGGAAGTGCAGGAGTTGAATCGTGGGGACATGATAAGGCGTCGCGATCTGTACCTCCTCTTCAATCACACCGCTCCCCCAATGGAGGGAAAACGTCTTGGCTACCGTCTTGGGGACGCTTCTTGTTTTCGCTGCCATGACTCCACGTTCTCCCCCGCGGAACCCTTCGCCGGCTAGAGCGGTGAGAGGATCACCACCGGTATTTCTCGCCGCGTCCTCGCCTGGTAGTCCTCGAAGTCGTGGTACATCTCGACGAGCTTCGGCCACAGCACACGCTTTTCCGCGTCGCCAGCCCGCTTCGCTCTCATCTTCCTGCGCTCGCCTCCGATCTCGACCTCGACGCTCGGATTGCTCTCCAGGTTTCTGTACCAGAAGGGATGCGAGGAGAAACCCCCCTTCGACGCCACGACGACGAAGCGATCGCCGTCCGCGAGATACAGCACGGGGGCGGTCCGCCGCTCACCCGACTTGCGCCCGACGGTGGTGAGCAGGAGGACCGGCGCGCCCCCCCGAAACCGGCCGCCGACCCTCCCCTTCGAGAGACGGAAAACCAGCACGTTCAACCTGGACATGACGCGGATGACCAGATTGCCCACGCGCTCCTGGGCCGGCGTGAACGGCTTGGGTCTGGGTTGCCGTTCGGGCATAGCACCTCCCGCAGTACGCTCTAAGACTCGCACACCCGGGCCGAAGGTGAACGCCCGTGCCTTGACGCAAGGCGACCCGCAAGGCGAGGTGCGCGATCACGGTGCCTCGTGGCGATGCCGTCCGCTACCTCCCGCCCCGCAGGACCAGCCCCTCTCCCCGGAGCATGAGCTGATCGCAACGATCCAGGAGCGCCTTCAGGAAGGCGCCCCGGTCGTCCGGCGAGACGAGAATCCCAGATCGGCCACCCTGGTAGCGGATCTCCAAGCGGTCGAGGGAACACGCCGGGGAGGATCTCGGATTCCGCGAGGGGGAAACCGAGGTGATCTCTCC
>Ga0126381_100005560_pt1 | contig 13883 bp, 10 predicted proteins | sample PanSoiMetPlot_28_FD_96465 | JGI IMG/M metagenome (GOLD analysis project Ga0126381, IMG submission 96465) | Tropical forest soil microbial communities from Panama - MetaG Plot_28 | ecosystem: Environmental > Terrestrial > Soil > Tropical forest > Bulk soil | place: Panama | collected 2016-02-17
ACGCAACCGCTGTTTTTCCTATATCGTTCGCTCATTCGCGGCAAGTATACAGGTGCCGCTCAACTAACACAAAACGAGCGGCCCTTCGCACCGCACGCCCTTTCCGCTGTCGCCTGAAGGCGACAGCCCCCAAGGCGTAACTTCTATGGAGTGATGACCAACGGCCAGGCTCTTTCATGCGCCCCAACGCTGGTCAATCGTCACCAGCTTCCCCCGGCGCCGCCGCCGCCGAATTCGCCACCGCCAAAGCCGCCAAAATCCTGCCCGCTCGATCCGCTGCTGCTAACCGCGCTACTTGAGCTGTTGTCATTGCGATTGTCGTCGCGATAGGAGGGTTCAACTCTGCCACCACTGCCAGCCCATGGAAACGGACTCTTCCAGAGACCAATTGCCCGGCCAATTTCGTAACCGATTCGCAGAAATATCGGACCAACGCCAAACAGGAGTACAAGTGTGATGAAGATGGCTTGAAGCGAAGGGATTCTCGGTTTCGGTGCCGGCGCGTCATCGAGCGAGATTTTGGCATCGGCAGAAACGGCCTGCGCTACCTGGCCAACGGCCAGTTTGACGGCATTGTCGTAGTCCCCAGCGCGTAAATATGGGACCATCGCCCGGCCAATATCGCCGAGCCTGCCGTCCGGCAGAATACCTTCGAGGCCGTAGCCCACATCGATTCGGTACTTGTGCTCGTCGACAGCCAGGAGGATGAGCACGCCTCGATCCGATCCCTTTTTGCCCATTCGCCACAGGTCTTCGACCTGGTTGGCATAGTCTGCGGCATCGTCGCCATCGAGGGAGTGGACAGTGAGTATCGCAACCTGCGCGTTGGCCTGGGAGTGGTCGAGTTCACCGCACATGCGGTCGAGGAGCGCAATCGCGTCGGATGACAGCACGTGCGCGTCGTCGCTGACGTAGTCGGTGGGTTTGGGTAAGTCATGAACGCTCTGGGCGACAGCAGACGTAACGAAGATGCAAAGAAACCCAGCCAGGAGCCACACGAAAACCACCGCACACTTTTGGCGACAGGTTTTCATCAAGCCTCCTGAAGCGCCCGGGCCAGACAGCGCGGAGATGGCGCGCGGCAATGGCCCACCAGATACAAGGGATAAACGGTGATTTTGTAATTATGCGCCCAAATCTCATATCGAAAGGAAGTCGATCAGGAGGTTGAGAGCAGCCCGACCTTTCCTGAAAGGTCGCGGGACAGCTGGCGCAGCATCACAATCCGTGTTTCGGGATTGGCGTGGAGATAACTTTCCAATGTCGTTACATCCCAACGCAGGGCCCTGACGGGCTCGATTACTACCGCATCCACGTTGGAGAGCACACCGCTCATGAGAAGCGCCGAACCTACGAAGTTGCCGGCCACAAGTTCACCTAGCGCGTGATCGCCTCTGGTGATGCGGACCCTACCCTGAACAATCAGCGAAATGGTCTCGAGCTTCTTGCCGCTCGCGATCAATCGCTCGCCATTCTCCGCGGTGGTCCAGACTCCAAGGGCCAGCACCTGCAGGACTCTTCGAGGCGGCAAGTCGGGAAAGGCAAGCCGGCGAACTTCCTCTTCTTCGGGCGTCAACTTCATCGGTCGTCGTTCGACAAACAGACGCCATGATTGGAAAAGATTGATCGCCGCGAACAAAAGGCTCCAGACGATCGGTGTCCGCAATAGGGTTGGCTGAAGCGCGAAATAGGGGATGGAAACTAGCGACGAAGCTACCGCCAGCAACCGCAGCCAAAGGATGTCCCGAACGCTATAGCCGATCAGCAGGATGACGTTGGCAATGTGAAGGAAATAGTTCAAGTTCATATTCCGCTCCCCTGCCGGCACAGCCGCCGTTCATGTCGAGATCTTAGGAGCTCAGCATTGCCGACTGCGTTTGAACTAGATGTCGATCTTGACCGGCCATGTCTTCCATATATCTGAGCAGTAGTCTCGGATCGAGCGGTCAGAGGAAAACTTGCCAATTCGGGCCACATTGAAAATCGACATCCGAGTCCACTGATCGTGATCCTTGAATGCCTGCGCTACCCTGTCCTGGCAATCCACATAGGATTGATAATCGGCCAGAAGCATATAGTCATCGCGCGTAAGCAGCGATTGCAACAGAGGCTCAAACAGTTTCCGGTCACCCCGTGAAAACTCGCCTCCGGCCAGGGCGTCAAAGATCTCCCTGAGGAGAGGATTCGACTCATAATACGACCGGGGGTTGTATCCCTCCGCCTTCTTTTGCACGACCTCCGGTGTGGTGAGCCCGAACAGGAAGAAGTTATCCGCACCCACTTCCTCGCGAATCTCGATATTGGCGCCGTCGAGTGTGCCGATTGTCAGCGCGCCGTTCATTGCAAACTTCATATTTCCGGTCCCCGACGCCTCTTTGCCAGCGAGCGAAATCTGCTCGGAGAGATCAGCCGCCGGGTAGACCTTGTGTCCGAGTTTGACGTCGAAATTGGGCAGGAAGATGACCTTCAGGCGGTCGCGCACCAGCGGATCGCCATGAATGACCTCGGCCACGGAATGAATCAGTTTGATAATGAGCTTCGCCATGCGATAGCCAGGAGCCGCCTTGCCTCCGAAGATGAAGGTCCGAGGCGCCAAATCGACGTCGGGATTGTGCTGAATGCGTTTGTAGAGGGTGAGAATGTGCAGGACCTTGAGGTGCTGGCGCTTGTACTCATGAAGACGCTTGACCATCACGTCAAACATCGAATCCGCATCAACTCTGATTCCCATCCGCTCATAGATGTAGGCAGCAAGATGTTCCTTGTTCTGGCGCTTGATTGCGCGCCATTCGCGGGTGAGTTCGGGGTCGTCCATCTTCGACTCGAGATGACGGAGTTTTTCAAGATCGTGAATCCAGGCTTTGCCAACGCGGGATGTAATCAGGTCCGTGAGCCGGGGATTGCTGAGCACCATCCAGCGCCGCGGCGTAACGCCGTTCGTCTTATTGGAAAACTTTTCGGGGGCGAGCTCATAGAAGTCGCGCAGGACAAGTGCCTTCAGCAGTTCGGTGTGAAGCTCGGCGACGCCATTGACGGCGTGGCTGCCGACGACGGCGAGGTGGGCCATTCGCACATTGTGTCCGCCGTTCTCATCGAGGATTGATACCCGTTGAAGGCGCTCCTTATCGCCTGGATACCTGGCGGCGACTTCTTCGAGGTGGCGGCGATTGATCTCCTCGATGATCTCGAAGTGCCGCGGCAATAGCGCCTTGAAGAGCGGGATCGGCCACTGCTCGAGCGCCTCTGGCAGCAAAGTGTGATTCGTGTAGGAGAGAGTGCGCGTGGTGACGCCCCACGCGGTTTCCCAGTCCATATTGTTTTCATCGATCAGCAGACGCATCAATTCGGCGACGGAAATTGCCGGGTGTGTGTCGTTCATCTGAACAGCGAACGAGCGATGAAGATCAGTGAGTGGCCGTTCCTGGAGCTGTTGAATCTTGAGAATGTGCTGCAACGAGCAGGAGACGAAGAAGAACTGTTGTTCCAGACGCAGTTGCTTGCCCTGAATTTCTTCGTCATTGGGGTAAAGAACCTTGGAGATGTTTTCGGATGAAACCTTCTCGGCCACCGCTCCGAAGAAGTCCCCGGTGTTGAATGTTTCGAAGTCAAATGACTCGACGGCCTCGGCCGACCATAGCCGCATCGTGTTTGCAGTATTGGTGCGATAGCCAAGGATTGGAGTGTCGTGGGGAATACCGCGCACGACCTTTTGTGGAATCCAGCTGACTCTGGTTTGACCATCGGGATCGGTGTGCTTTTCGGTATGCCCTCCGAACTTGACATCGAAGGTGTCCTCGGGCCGCTCGATTGCCCAGGGGTTGCCGAGGCGAAGCCACTTGTCGGTCGTCTCTACCTGCCAACCGTCGCGAATTTCCTGGTCGAAGATTCCGAACTCATAGCGGATGCCGTACCCGATCGCTGGGATATCGAGGGTGGCCAGCGAGTCCATGAAACAAGAGGCCAAACGACCAAGTCCTCCATTGCCCAATCCTGGCTCTTCCTCCTGCTCAATTAGCTTCTCGAGATCGAGGCCCAGCTTGCGCATCGCCTCGTCAGCTTCGTCATAGATCCCAAGATTGATCAGATTGTTGGCGAGATGAGGTCCCGTCAGAAACTCGGCCGACAGATAACACACCACGCGCACATCCTGGGCCCTGTAGTTCTGCACGGTGTGAATCCATCTCTCCACCAGCCTGTCGCGCACCGTATGAGCAAGCGCCATGTAGAGGTCGTTCATCGTGGCTCGGTCTCGCGGTCTGCCCTGGACAAAGAACAGATTGTCAAGAAAAGAATGAGCCAGGGAATCGGCGTCCAGAGCCATTCGTTGACTCTTGAGGGAACCTTCCGGATTGAGATACGGCAATGTCGACAGGACCATGATCTACCTCTTCATTCGGCTATGGCTGAGTCGGATACCGGGACGGACACACTGCCTGCGGTCTCCGACGGACACACTTATAACTCCGGCGTGCCTTTTACCGCCATCGGATCACCCCAGTGCGCAGTCATCGGGCGTCCGGACGGATGCCCGCCGATTCAATCTCTTGGAGCGCCTCCGGCCGCACCAGACCGGTGGGATCGCTCTCCGCGCTGTGGGCGGTGAATCTTCCGTGGCTGCGGTGGTTCAGGATTGCCTCGGCCAGGATCGAGCGCACGGAGTTACCAGTTGAGAGGAATAAGACATGGTGTCGGTCAGTCATTTACCCCTCATGTAATGTCAGGCGTGCGGGAGCGTGCGACTGATTGACAGCCCCGAAGAGACAAACTTTCTGACCACGATCAGAGCGAGCCGAGTCTTCTGGGCGCACTGTGCGCAGTTCTGCGCCTGGCCCGTGAGGTCTCTCACGGACAACTGAGTATTGGGCGGAAGGAGGGCAACTTCAACTGTCAGAACGAACAGGTAGCCGCGGCCCGCGCGCCTGGCGATCAGCGATAACCACAGCTAAAACGGCCAGGGGCAGCTGAACTCGACGTCGAAACGTCCTCTTTTGTCATCAGTTTGTAAAGCTAATGAGGCCCTGTGCCCTCAGTGCAAGTTCTTTCTTGACCCTGTAGATAACTACGGGGTTTAGGCTTGCATCCATGGAAGTCCTGACAAGAGGCCAACTTGCGCAGCGCGTCGGCGTAAATCTGGAGACCGTGCGTTTCTACGAGAAGGAAGGTTTGCTTGCTCCGACGTCGCGGACCGCGTCGGGCTATCGGCAATTCGCGGAAGACACGGTAAACCGACTGGAATTCGTGAAGCGGGCCAAGGAGCTTGGGTTTTCATTGGCGGAGATTCGCGAACTTCTCGTTCTTCAAGACAGCAACGCGGACTGCTGCGACGATGTCAGGGATCGGCTCCAGAAGAAACTCTCAGCCGTGCTTGCCAAGAGGGCTGAGTTGGAAAGCCTCGAGGCGCAGCTGCGTTCAGCGCTGCGGAAATGCAACCGCCAATTGAAGCAGCTTGCACCACAGCACGCAAGCGAATGCCCGGTTCTGAAACAAATGGCAGGATCAGCCAAATCGCGGTCACGATGATTTCCGCAGCAATATCCGAACCTCCGCATCGTTCTTCTCGAGTCGTTTTCTTGAACAGTTATCGGCTCGAGAGGGTGTCCGGAACAAGTTTGGGACACCATGCTCCACTGGGGTGGTCTGGGGGAGGCGCCCCAGTGGATGCAAACGATCAAGCTGGGCCGGCTTCTCAAACACAGCTTGCCGGGTGACTTCTGCGCCGTGCGGGGTCGTTACTGCACATTGATGGTTCCTGCAACGACAAGGCTCGACATCGCCGACGAGTTGCCGAGATACACGGTGTAGGCGCCAGAGGCGACCTTCCACGCATTTGAGTTTGTGTCCCAGTAGGACATGGGGTGCGAGGAGTCGTTCTGGTCGACCTCGATGGTGACACTCTGCGAGGCGCCGGGATCGAGCTTCACCTTTTGCCAGCCGACGAGCCGTTTGGGTGGTTCGTTGAGATTGGCCGGCATACCGAGGTAGACCTGCGCAACTTCGGCTCCCGCAACGGTGCCAGTGTTGGCCAGCGTGAAGGTGATCTGGAAGTTCGGCTTCGAGGTGGAGCTGAGGTTGTTCACGGCAGCAGGATTGGTAATCGAGAAGCTTGTGTAAGAGAGGCCGAATCCGAAGGGAAAGAGCGGCGTCAGGCCATTCGCGTCGAACCACTTGTAGCCGACGTTGTAGCCCTCGGAGTAGTTGACGTTGAACGGAGTGGTGCCGTCAGGCGGCTGCGGAGTGACGGGCCTTGGGAGTTGGGAATCGCCCGCCGGGAAGGTGATCGGCAGCTTGCCGGAGGGGTTGGCCACGCCGAAGAGCAGGTCTGCGATGGCGGGGCCTCCGTTCTGGCCGGGATACCAGGCCTCGAGCACAGCGCTGACCTGGCTGAGCCACGGCATCAGGATGGGCCCTCCACTCTCGACGACGACGATGGTGTGCGGATTCGCCGCCACGACGGCTGCGACCAGCGCGTCCTGATTGATGGGCGCGGGATTGACCAGATCGTTGAGTGCGAGGCTGGGCTCGTCCATTCCTTCGCTCGCCCACTGGTTCACGAAAACGATGGCGACCTGTGAGGAGGAGGCGAGCGCGGCGGCCGCGCCTGCGTTCGATCCGTCGGCGTACTGCACCTTCGCACCGGGCGCTTTGGCCTGAATCGCTTGCAGCGGCGAGGAGGGATCCCACACGACCTGAGACCAGCACGGCGGACAGGGATTGTTAGGCTGAGTGTGAAGTGCGCCGCCAACGGGCTGCACCTGTGCCGAGCCTCCGCCGGAGAGCACGGCGGTGTCGGCGTGCGAGCCGATAATCGCGATCGACTGCACCGAGGTGCTGAGTGGAAGCTGATTCGAAGCATTCTTCAGCAGAACTGCGCCCTGCTCCTCGACTTCCTGCGCAACAGCGGCGTCGGCAACGGCGGGGATGGGCTGAATATTCTGCGGATTGTCGAAGATTCCAACCGCATACATCGCGCGCAGGATGCGATGCACCATGTTGTCCAGTCTCGACTGCGCCACCTGGCCGCCCGATACCGCCGTGCCGAGCGATGAGAAGTACTGCTGGTTGGGCTGTTCCTGGTCGAGGCCATTGTTCGCTGCTATCGCAGTGCTGTGGGTGGCCCACCAATCGGACATGACGAAGCCGGGGAACTGCCAGTCGTTCTTGAGGACGTCGTTGAGCAGGTGGTTGTTCTCGCAGTCGTAGACTCCGTTGGTGAGGTTGTAGGAGCACATGACCGACTGCACGTTTGAATCCTTCACGCCGATTTCGAATGCGAGGAGATCGCTCTCGCGCCCGCTGCGCTCGTCGATGACGACGTTGGCGGTGGTGCGGCCCGACTCCTGGTCGTTGAAGCTGAAATGCTTGATGCCCCCGATGATGTGCTGCGCCTGGATGGCCGAGATGTGCGCCGCGGTGATTTTGCCAGCAAGGATCGGATCCTCACCCTTGGTCTCGAAGGTGCGGCCGTCGCGCGGATCGCGGCCGGTAAGGTTAATGTTGCCGCCGAGATTCACGTTGATGCCGTAGGCAGCCAGCTCCGTTCCGATCACGTTGCCGTATTTGGTCGCTTCGTTGAGATCCCATGTCGCCGCGCTGGCCATCGAGGAGGGCAGCGCTGTCGCCTGTCCTATCGCGTTGCCGGCGCCGACACTGCCGTCGGCGAGGTAGAGCGCGGGAATGTTGAGGCGGGTATTGCCTGGGACCCAGCCGCCCGCGCCTCGGGGCACAGTGTAGTTGTAGTTGCCGTCGGGAACGGTGACACCGCCCTGAACCAATTGCAGTTTTTCGGCCTGCGTCATCTGCGCGAGCAATGCGTCGGCCTTTGCGTCGGGAGTTGTCGGCGGAGGTGGAGGAGGGTGAGAGGTGGAAGTCCCGCCGCAGGAGGTCAATCCCGCAGCTGCTACGAACAGCAGAAGACCGGCGACAGCGGCCTTTAAGGCATTGAGAGAAGACATCATTGCATCCCCACGGATTTCAATCGGGAAGTCAAACGCAATGATAGACCGGCGTCACCGGCAATGGTTCCAATAGGCATGTACCGATCTGGTGACCTGCGGCGCAAATCTTCACACGGTGTGGGATTGACGGAACTTTCCACCGGCGCTACTCTCTCCCCATACAACGCCACTTGGTTGCCCGCGCCAACACGGAGTTTGTTCGCATCGGCCTCGATCGGGTGCGCAGCTATGACCCCAACGGCCAAGACCTGTCGTTGGGAGCCCCGAGAATCTTGGGCTCATTCCCGCCAGGCGCAATTAAATTCGCTGAATTTTCACCCAAAATCAACCTGAAATCATCCAATAACCAGACACTTTCTGCCAAGATGGCAGGGCCAATGGAGGCACTCTGAACGCTGATCTGGAGATCACGCCAAATCTTGAGCCCCTTTTCGGGACCCGCGATGAAAACCTCAGACTGATGGAGGATTCACTAGGCGTCAAGATCGACCTTCGATCCGACGCTGTACACGTGGAAGGGCCAGACGAAGCAGTCGCCAGAGTCCAGCGAATCTTTCAGGACTTCGAGTCTCTCCGCCGCCAAGGCATCAATCCTCACAACGGCGAACTGAATGGCATGTTGCGCCTGGTCGTGGCCGACCCGGCTACGACGTTGCGTTCGCTTGCTGATGCGGGCAAGGCGCGCTCAAACGGCGTAAAGCGATCGGTGCAGCCGCGCTCGCTGAATCAGCGTAAGTACATTGAAGCCATCGAGCAGAACGACATGGTCTTCGGCGTGGGACCCGCCGGAACAGGTAAGACGTATCTCGCTGTGGCGATGGCCGTTTCCGCGATGAACGCGAAGAAGGTGAGCCGCATTGTGCTGGTGCGCCCGGCCGTTGAGGCAGGCGAGCGGCTGGGCTTTTTACCCGGTACGCTGCAGGAGAAGGTGGACCCCTATCTGCGTCCGCTCTATGACGCGCTGTATGACCTGCTCGATCCCGAGAAGGTCGACAAGATGCTCGAGAAGAACATCATCGAGGTGGCGCCGCTCGCCTTCATGCGTGGGCGCACGCTGAACGACGCGTTCATCATCATGGACGAGGCGCAGAACACCACGATTGAGCAGATGAAGATGTTCCTGACGCGCATGGGCAACAACTCCAAGGCGGTGATCACAGGCGACATCACCCAGATCGATCTGCCAAATCCGCGCAAGTCGGGCCTGGTGGACGCGATCAACGTGCTGGATGGAGTGGAAGGAATTTCGTTCTGCCACTTCGCAGACTCCGACGTCGTGCGCCATGCGCTGGTGCAGCGGATCGTGCGCGCCTACGATGCGTCCAAACCGCAGCAACAGGAACTGCCGCTGAGTCTCCCGGAGGCTGTCATCGAGCCGGCAGCTGAACCGCAGGCGCCGCAGCAGACGGTGCACCCGGCAAAACCGCAGTAAATGCACCCTTCGCGTAAAATAAGGGAAGACACGGGGCTACGCCAGTCGTGGCCCCGCGCACGATGATCCTTCTCGACCCAGACCTGGATTCCGACCTCTCAAAGTTGAAACCGCGGAGGGGGTCAAGCTCCGCTCCCACGACCATACCCCGGAACCACCGCCTTCCGTCCGCGCAGACGCTCGGCCGATTTCTCGGTAACGCTCAATCTGCGTTGAAGCTGCGGGGCCAGGTGACAGTATTGCTGACAACGGACGGCGCCATCCGCCGGTTAAACCGGCGGTTTCGCGGGAAGGACAAAGCGACGGACGTGCTGTCGTTTCCGGCGGCCGACGTGGGACCGTTGAAGATCGCAGGGGACTTGGCGATCAGCATTCCCACGGCCTGCAGGCAGGCTGAGGAACGTGGCCATCCTCTCGGCACAGAAATCAAGGTCTTGATGTTGCATGGCTTGCTGCACCTTGCAGGATACGATCACGAAAGAGATAACGGCTCCATGGCCCGCCGGGAGCAGACTTTGCGAGCCAGGCTGAGGCTGCCGCATGGGCTCATTGAACGCAGCGCCGGGCAAGCGACGGAGAAACTTCCCTCGCGGGCTAAAGCCCCAGTTAGCTCTGGATTGCCCACGGCACGATTAAAATCGTTCCCTGATACAAAACAGGATGATGCTTTGGCACGAGTAAAGTCGCGGCCTCGCAAAACCCAAGGTCTCGCCGCAGTCCGTCCACCAAAGACAGCAAATGGTGCTGCGAAGGGTCGGCGCCCATGAGCTGGATGACGGTCGTGCTCCTGGCGCTTGCGGCGCTGGTGGATACCTTTGCCGCGTATATCAGCCGCGTCTATTCCGAGTTCGGCAAGATTCTGCCCCGAGAGGTGCAGGACAATCTTGACGAGTGGGAAGAAAAGGTCGAGCCGCTGATCGGGCTCACGCGCGAACACGCCGCTCTCTGTGCGGGGGTGCTGCAGCAGCTCACGCTGGGCGCATTTGCCCTCGCGATCGGCGCGGTGCTCTGGGATCGTGCACCGCGTGCCGCGCCCCCTACCTATCCGGAGATTGCGCAGGCCATTCTTGTGGTGGTGCTGGCGGTGGTCTTCTGTAACCAGATCCTTCCGAATCTTCTCTTCACGCATACAAAGGGCCGCTGGGCCGCGCGGCTGGTCTGGCCGATCCGCCTGCTTCTGTGGCTCATGACGCCGATCACGGCTGTCATCCGCTTCTTCTTCTCGCTGGCCGCTCTGGCTGAGGAGGCGGCCACCACAGACGAGGAGCCGGCGCCCGACGTGGAGTCATTGATCGAGGCGGGCGAAGAAGAAGGCATCCTGAAGGAGAGCGATCGGGAACTGGTGAAATCGGCCGTCGAATTCGGCGATAAGCTGGTGCGCGAGGTGATGACGCCCCGGCCGCAGGTCTTTGCAGTTCCGCAGTCAATCACGCTGGAGCGGTTTCTTGAACTGCTCAAGGAGCATAACTTCTCTCGCGTACCGGTTTACGACCGCACTCTCGATTCGATCAGCGGCATCGCGTTTGCTCATGATCTGCTGCAGATTACGGATGAAGAAGCTCGGACACGCACCGTCGCCAGCATTCAGCATCCTGCGGTGTTTGTTCCGGAAACGAAGCGCGGATACGACCTGCTTCGCGAGATGCAGCGCGAGAAACAGCATATGCGCATCGTCATCGACGAGTATGGCGGCGTCTCCGGCCTGGTCACGATCGAAGATCTGCTCGAGGAGATCGTCGGCGACATTCGCGACGAGCACGAGAAGGACGGCCACATCGGCGATCCGCAACTCGAGCCGGGCGGAGTCTGGGTAGTTCCCGGCGATTACCCGGTCAATGAAATCCCGCGGCTTTTCGGCCACGACGTTGAGGTCGACGGGGACCACGAGGCGACAACACTCGGCGGCTTGGTGAGCGAAATCGAAGGCCGAATTCCGCTGCCCGGCGAGGTCGTGATGCTGGAGCACAGCGGGCTGCGGATCCAGGTGATTGCGTCGACGGATCGCCGCGTCGATCGCCTGCGCATCTTTCCGCCGGCTAGAGAAGAGGCTGATGCGGTAGGTAAATGAGCCGCGGCTATACTCTTGTCAGTCAGATTCTCCCGACACAGGTCACATTCTGTGCGATACGACGTACTCATCGTTGGAGGCGGCCCAGCCGGATCAGTAGCCGGCTGCAATCTTGTCGCTAATGGCCTTCGTGTCGCGATCCTCGATCGGTGCCGATTTCCCCGGCTGAAACCGTGCGGCGGTGGAATCAGTTGCCGAGTCTACAGCCGGTTTCCTTATCTGGAGCCTGTGTTGCGTTCCGTTCCAACCAACTTTGTCAACAAAGTTGTATTGGAATCTCCCTCCGGGCACGTCATCGATTTCGAATCTGATGGGCCTATGTATGCGTTGATCCGCCGCCTTGAATTTGACGAGGCTCTTCTGGATCATTGCAAGAAGGGCGGCATTGAAGTCCGAGAAGATGTGACGGTTTCGCGTGTCACTGTGACCGAAAAAGGAGTTTGTCTGTCTTCCACCTCGGGCGAAGAGTTTGAGGCTGACGTGGTTATCGGCGCCGATGGGGTCAACAGTGTCGTGGCGGTGCATGCGGGCTTGCGCGGCCCCTGGCGCCCGACCCAAGTTGCAGTGGATGGAACCGAGGAGAGCCCCTTATCCGACGTCAGTGCCGGTCAGGCCGCAATGCATGTCTATTTCGGCATGGGCGGCGGTTACGGATACGGATATGTTTTTCCCAAGCCTGCGCATGTGAACTTCGGCGCCGGCTTTCTGCTGGACTATGTCAAGAAGCATGTTCCTGCCAAGCCCTATGCACAGCATCTCAGTCTCTTCGAGGATCTAAGAGCGAGAGGAGTGCTCTCGGGCCACTCCGAGCGGGAGAACTTTCACTACTATCCTTTGCCTTTTGCAGGGCCTCTCAAAAAAATCTCCACCCATCGCATCCTGCTGGCGGGCGACGCCGCGGGGTTTGTGAATGGATTCACGGCCGAGGGAATTTACTATGCGATGGTGAGCGGCGAACATGCAGCGAGGACCGTACTGGCCGCTGTCCATGCGCGCGATGCATCCGCCAGGTTCCTTCGCCGCTACGACGAGGCATGTGAAGCAGAAGTCGGTCTGGAACTGCGGAAGTCCGTTGCGCTGCAAAAGCGCTTTTATTCCAATCCGGCGCTGATCGATCTTGTTGTGGAGTTCGCCAGCCGCAACGCTTCCGTTAAGGCGCTCGTCGCTCGATTTGGGACCGGACAGTTGTCCTATGAAGAGATGAAGAGGCGCATTCTCGTTGAGGCGCTGCCGGATTATCTCGGCTATCAAACGAGGAAGCTGCGAAACTGGCTCGGCGCAAGTGCGCCACTCTCGCACTAGTGATCATTCCGCTGATCTCCCGTTTTTATTTGTCCGTTCCCTGCGCTCGTAGGTGATCGATAATTGGATACGGGAGAGCTCATCTGCGCTCAGGATTCGTCGCCATCCTCGGCCGCCCGAATGCGGGCAAGAGCACGCTGCTGAACGCGCTCACAGGCGAGAAGGTTGCGATCGTCACGGCCAAGCCCCAGACGACGCGCAATCGCATCGCCGGAGTCGTGGAAGTCGAAGCGCGCAAGGGCGTCCATCCTGCGGCGCAGATCGTCTTTGTCGATACGCCGGGAGTGCACAAGCCGGCGTCGCAGCTCGATCGCCGCATGCTGCAGGAAGTGCATGAAGCGCTGGAGACACGAGATCTGGTGCTGGTGCTCATCGATGCCAGCCGCCGCGTGCAGCTCGAGGCTGCGGGCGAGCCAGGGGGTGCCCCAGGTCTAGCTTCTGAGAGCTGGGAGACCCGCTCAGAATCCCCTCGACTTCCGAAAAAGGCCCATTCCGCGTCGACAGAAGACGAATTTCTCTTCAGCCTTATTCGCGCGCTGGACTGCCCGGTGTTTCTGGTTCTGACCAAAATAGACCTGGTTGCAAAGGACGTGCTGCTGCCGCTGATCGAGATGCTGACCAAGCAGTACAAATTTACCGAGGTGATTCCGGTGAGCGCGCGCAAAAAGGATGGCCTCGACATTCTGATTCGCAAGATCGTCGGTGTGCTGCCGACCGGCGAGCGCTACTATCCCAAGGATCAGTACACCGACCAGCCGATGCGGTTCATGGTTGCGGAACTGATTCGCGAGCGAATTCTCGTCGAGACCGGCGAAGAGGTGCCGTACGCGTCGGCGGTGGTCATTGAACGCTTTGAAGAACCTCAGGCGGAGACTGCGGCTCCGCGGAAGAAGGGTCCGGCTAAGCCGCCCCTCACGCGCATCGCGGCGGCAATCTATTGCGAGCGCGATGGACAGAAGGCAATTCTGATTGGGAAGGGCGGGCAGAAGCTGAAGGAGATCGGGACTGGCGCGCGCAAGCAGATTGAGTCGCTGCTGGGAACGCGGGTTTTTCTGGAGCTTCACGTCATCGTCGAGCCGAATTGGCGCGAGTCGAGGGCGTTTGTCGAGTCGCTGGATTGGCGGCG
>Ga0126381_100005562_pt1 | contig 13879 bp, 7 predicted proteins | sample PanSoiMetPlot_28_FD_96465 | JGI IMG/M metagenome (GOLD analysis project Ga0126381, IMG submission 96465) | Tropical forest soil microbial communities from Panama - MetaG Plot_28 | ecosystem: Environmental > Terrestrial > Soil > Tropical forest > Bulk soil | place: Panama | collected 2016-02-17
GTTCAGGCGGTGCTTCCGGCGCTCCCTGTTTGATCCAGCGGGCAATCTTCTCTGTTTCTGCCGGACTAATCGGCTTTACTCCGACAACAATCAATTTCTGCTTAGGCGGCATATCGCCGGACTTGATCCTCTTGATTAAGAGGCTCTCTTCGGGTTTGCCGAGCACCATGGCCGGCCCCGAGTTGCCGCCCCGGAGGATGGATGCCTTACTGCGAAGGTCCAACCCTGCTTCTTGCTTTCGAAGTCCATGACAAACCGTACATCTGGTAAGTAAAATGGGGACAATTTCTTGCTGTGTAATGGGGGAATCATTCGCCTTGAGGGCCGCCTTTGTGCTCCCGGAGCCTTTGATCCAAAGCCGAATTGTTTCGATGTCTTTGTCCGATAAGTGTGGCTTGCCCATGGGCATTGCGCCGCTCTGAATTTTCTTAAAGAGGATGCTCTCGTCAGGATTTCCGGGAACCACTACCGGTCCGGATTCGCTGCCTTTCAGTGTCGTCTCTTCGGTACTTAGGTTCAGTTCCTTCATCTTCATGGAGGTACCGTGGCAGCCCACGCAGTTGGACTTGAAGATAGGACCGGCAGTCGAATCAAAAGGAGCGCTTTGGGAGGCACCTGGTGTCTGAGCTGACCCAATAACAGCCAGAACGGCGAGAGCGATTCCAGCCATGGTCGGACGACTCACAGAATAGGCCATTTGTCTCGGGATACCTGGTGCGGTTGCGAGACTGAAAAACCTCAGCGCACCATTGGGGTGATGATAATCCTTGCGAGTAGCTGCTGTCAAACAACCTGATGTCGGTAAATTACCGCACTATCAATGATATAGGTCTTTTCCAATCAGTGCCGGATCATACGGCTGAAACTGGCCCCGCGACTTAAATAACCTGTGGTATTGATCGAGCTTTTGCTCGTCAATTTCGACGCCAATCCCCGGTCCTGATGGGACACCCCAGTCAGGACCTTTGCTTATCGGTATCTCGTTGACGACGATGTCGTCCGTCATCAGATGAGCCGTCTGCTGATTGCCATCGACGACGTTGGGGAGAGTCAGAAGAATGTGGTGGCAGGCGGTTGCCGTGATTCCTAACTCCCCGTGCGTGTGGCGGCATACTTGCAGGCCCTGATAATGTGCAACCCAGGACAGCCGCTGAAATTGCGCCAGGGATCCGGTGAAGTACGGGCTGAAGCAATAAACGTCTGCGGTTCGAGCAGCCATCTGACCAAACGCGTCTTGGACCGTCCAAAGCCCTTCGTTGGCGGAAACGGCTGCAGTTCCCCGGCTTCGCACTTCTTGCATATTGGCGACAGGGTCTTGAACTACGGGTTGCTCGATAAAGTCGATTCTGAATTCGTCGAGCCGTGCAAGATTTCGTAGCGCTTCGTTTACCTTCCAGGCCCCATTCGCATCAAGGCGAATTTTGTTCTCGGGGCCGATCGTTTCCCGAAGTGTCCGAACCATCTCTATCTCGCTGTCGATATCGATACCAACCTTTAGATAGAAGACGCGAAATCCCTTCGCGAGACCATCTCGCGCTTGGTCCGCAATATGGTCTTTCGTCCCTTGCGAGCAATAGAAGAAGTAACTGGCAAGTTCGCGTACCTTGCCACCAAATAGGTTATAGAGAGGTTGCCCGCTCGCTTTGCCACAAATGTCCCACAATGCCATGTCAATACCCGGGTAGGCGAAACAGGCGGTATGCTGGCGCCAAGACCAGATTCCCCGATGCCACAACTCCTGGCGTATTCGCTCGCTCTCCCACGGGCTTCGATTAATCACGAACGGAGCCATGGCATGCAAAGCACCGAGCACCGATCCGACATCTGCTCCGCTGCAGCTTTCTCCCCAGCCAATTAAGCCGTCATCAGTGGTCACTCTAACGATGACGTCAGTTACACCGTCTCGATTTATCAGCGAGCTGACTTCGCGATGGGTGTAGGGGACGCTAACAGGGATGAATTCTAGTTCTTGGATTTTCATGAGTCTTACGGATTTTCGATTATCACAGACACAGCCCCACTGGTACCATACCGATGAGCCGTTAGCTACTGAAACAACCGCAATAGATAGCGATTGATTGAGAGCGAGATCTCGTGAAGAGTTGGACCACGCGTAATGATGCGCATCGACAGAGTTTGACTATTGTTGGTCTGTTGTTTGCGTTTAGCAGCGTGAGCTACTTCGACCGCACCATCATTTCGATCGCTGGGCCGAGCATGATGCGCGATTTCCACCTTTCTGCTACTCAAATGGGCGCCATCTATTCCGCCTTCATCTTTGGCTATGCCCTTCTGATGATCCCTGGCGGTCACCTCACGGATCGCCTGGGCCCGCGCCGTACTTTGGCCGTGATGGGTTGGTCCTCTTCGGCATTCACTGCACTCACTATTTTGGGAGGAGCGCCCGTTATAGGCGCAGGCATTGGCATTGTACCTTTGCTTGTCGCGATTCGCTTCGGAATGGGTGCTGGAACCGCACCGCTGTATCCCGCTTGCGCAAAAGCGGCTGGCAACTGGATATCCCGCGTCTACCATGCGCGAGTGCAAGGCCTTATCATCGCCGGATCGTCTGCAGGAGCAGCGATCTCCCCCTTCGTCTTTACCTGGCTGATGGAAATGTTCCGATGGCGCATTTCCTTCGTAATTGCGGCTCTTGTGACTGCATTCTTGACGATTGTCTGGCAGTGGCAAGCTCGCGATTACCCACCGGATGTTCAGCACCAACAAGTGACCAGAGTCGAGACGCCGCAGCGAGTCTGGGTAAGTCTTTTTACAAACCGCAGTCTCATGCTCCTCACCTTCGCGTACGGAGCGCTCGGCTATTTTCAGTACATCTTCTTCTACTGGATGTACTACTACTTTGGCGAAGTTCTCCGTCTGGGCTCTCGAACCAGCGCTGTCTACACGACGATATTGTTCCTGACGGAAGGCGCAATTATGCCGATGGGTGGATTTGTATCGGACCGCCTCACAGTTCGCTACGGGCCACAGTACGGGCGCCGTGTAGTGCCGATCACCGGACTGACCCTTGGCGCAATTCTTCTCTACGGCGGGACGATAACATCCGGATTCGTTGCAGTCACATGTTTCTCCTTCGCCTTCGGCTTCGCTGCTTGCTGCGAGGGCCCTTTTTGGGCCACGGTTACCGAAATGGCCGGCGAGCGACTTGGCCGTGCGTCTAGCATCCTGAATACCGGTGCTCAGGTCGGGGGTGCTTTCGCGCCGATTGTCACTCCCTGGATAGCGGCAAAAATGGGATGGGCTTCTGGCCTCCATGCTGGAGGCCTGGCAGCACTCTCTGCTGCCGCCGCAGTTTATTTCATCAAACTAAGGCCAATTCCAGAGAACGAGCCGATGCCGGAGCCTGTTTTGGGAAATTAGCAACATTTTGTGCGTCTACTTGCACCTGAAGGCAGCCAGGTTGCCCCGGTTGCGACTTAGTTTGAGGGGCCCGCTTCCGGCTTTGAATCCGGCTCGATGGGGTCTACTGTCGTGCCTTCGCGCAAAACATCACCAGGATGGGCGATGATAGAGTCGCCATCGTTCAACCCGCTCATCACTTCAATCTGATCACCGTAGTCGCGCCCCGGAGCAATGGATTGCAAGTGCACTCGGTGGTTCGCTTCTACCACCGCCACCTGCGTACCTGCATCCGAGACTATAAGCGCATCGCTTGGGATGAGTAGAGGCGGATTGACGCGAGGGCTGTTGAGTTTCACCTGAGCATACATGCCGGGTAGCAGCACCCCATCAGGATTTGGGACGTGTACCTCTACAAGCAAAGTGCGGCTGGAAGGATCCAATGAATCCGCCGTCCGGGCAACGGCGCCAGTGAAGGACCTGCCGGGTAGGTTTGACACCGAGAGTGACGCTGTATCACCACGATGGACCGAGCTGGCATTTGTCTGCGGGACGTTGAGGTAAATACGTAGCGCATTCGTTTGAGCAATGCGAAACAGAAGCGTGCTGCCGCTATTCGCAAGCGCGCCCGAATCTACATTGCGGAGCGTAATCACACCGTCGAAAGGCGCGACGACGATCCGGTACCCTTTCATATTCTCCAACCGGGCGACGTTGGCCTGAGCCGCGGCAACCCCGTCTTCCTGACCCTTTAATGCTTGCTCCAGCGATTGCACAGCGGCCATTTTCGACTTGTACTGGGCCTGGTATTGATCGTTTTCCTGAACCGAGACAGAACCATCGGTTACGAGATGAGCCCAGCGGTTTGCAGTCACGCGCGCTAGCTCCAAATCAGCGCGGCCTTGTTGTAGATTTGCCTTGGCTTGATCGACGCCCGCCTGAGCTTGCCGTACAGTAGCCTCGGCCTGACGAACCTGTTCATCCAATTCGGGGGCTTCGATAACTGCAAGTGTGTCGCCAGCGTGCACACGGTCGCCAATATCCACGAGACGACGCTTGATATAACCGTCTGCGCGGGCGAGAATCGGAGCTTCGGTAACCGCCTGAATATTACCCGGTAATTGCAAGCTACTGTTGTGTGACGACTTTCCTACGGTAACAACCGTTACCCGCGGCCGTGCCCGTTCGCGGTTCCGGGCTTCATCGGTAATGAGTCTGTTTCGACGAAGCAGGGGAATGTAACCGGCAAAGAAAGCAACCAGTAGCAGCACTAAAACAAACAGGCTCAAAGCCCAAAGTGTCAATGGAGAAGGGCGCCAAAGCTTTGTAGGAACCCCAACTGGCACTTGGGACGCAGAACGTAACTGTTGAACTTGTCTGCGTAGCTCCTCGTTCTCGCGGCGCAAGCTCTCTTCAGTGCCGCGCCCAACCTCGGCTGAAGTAAGATCAGGATCGCTGTATCGCATCAGAGGGCAATTCAGTTGCGCGCTCGCGTTCCTCGAGGCGGCGCTCATGATCTATCGGAGGTTCATTGCGCAAATAGCTATAGATGATAGGGACTATGAAGAGTGTGGTAATTGTTGCGAAAAGCAAACCTCCGATTACCGCGCGCCCGAGTGGGGCGTTCTGCTCGCCTCCTTCCCCAAGCCCAAGGGACATCGGGAGCATTCCGAGGATCATTGCCGTAGCAGTCATGAGAACGGGTCGGACGCGGGCATATCCCGCGGAGATCACTGCTTCCCGCGCGGAGGTGACAGTGGCCCGTTCATCGTTTGCGAAGGTCACAATAAGAATACTGTTCGCTGTCGCAACTCCTATGCACATCAAGGAGCCCATAAGGGATGGGACGCTAAGAGTGGTGCGCGTAACAAACAACATCCATAATATGCCAGCCATTGCACCCGGCAGCGCCGTAAGAATGATGAACGGGTCAAGCCAGGACTGGAAATTGACGGTCATTAGAAGGTAAACAAGCGCAACTGCAAAAATCATCCCCAGTCCAAGCCGGAAAAATGACGATCGCATGGTTTCGACCTGGCCACGCAAGTTGAAGGAAGTGCCCCTGGGCAGGTGGGCCTCTTCCTCCCGCATGATACGTTCAACCTCACGTCCAACGCCGCCGAGATCGCGGCGATCTACATTTGCATAAACATCGTAAACAGGCCAAACGTTGTAATGATTTACGATGACGGGCGTATTCGCCCGCTGAACGCTGACCAGATTAGACAGCAATTGTGTAGTTCCGGCAACGGCCCCAGGATTCGCATACGCCTGGGAAGAACTGTCGGGAGCCGTAGCTATAAAAGCGTTAGTACCCGATGCGGCTCCAGTTTGTGAATCAGGTGTAGCAGCGTTTTCGACACCTGACGAGACAGAAATAGGCGTTCTCAGAAGGGCATCGAGTGAATTGACCCGGTACTGAGGAGTCTGTACTCCGACGTTATAATTTACGCCGTTCGACCAGTTCAGCCAGAAATTGGGAGCGACACTCCCGTTACCGCTTAGCGATATAAGCATGCTGTTGGTAATGTCACGCTGTGTAAGGCCAAGCTGCGATGCTTTGGTGCGATCGACATTCAATTCCAGTTCGGGTTGAGCGACAACCTGATGAACATGAACGTCAGCCGCGCCTGGTATATACGAAATCTTTTCGGCAAGGCGATTGGCAATTTGGTAGTTGGCTTCCGCATCACGACCTACGACCTGCAGATCAATTGGTGCGGGAATTCCGAAATTGACAATCTGACTCGTAATGTTAGCCGGTTGAAAGAAAAACACCATATCGGGAAAATCGAGGCTCAGTTTCTTGCGAAGCAGCACTTCGTAGTTACGAGTTGAGCCGTGCTTTTCCTTATTAAGGGAGATGAGAATCTCCCCGTCGGCGGAAGAGATGGTCGGAATATCGCCCTGGGCGATAGCGGGCCAGCTATTCGGGATGCCGATATTGTCGATAAGCGTGTCGATCTCATTTTCAGGAATGACAGAACGGATTTCCTGCTCCAGGGCAACGAACCGCGCTTCCGTTTCCTCAATACGAGTCCCAGCCGGGCCGCGTGCGTGAAGACGCATCTGCCCTGAATCGACATTTGGGAAGAAATCTTCACCCACAAGTGCGATGAGGCCGAGTGACAGAATGCAAAATGCGCAAAATGCGCAGAGGAACAGGCCGCGATGGCGGAGCGACCAATCGAGTAGCCCCATGTAACGAAATCGGAGTCGTTCAAACCCTGCGTCGAAATGGTGATGGATACGCCGGAGAAGATTGCGGCGGCGAATCTGCTGTGTGCCATGAGGCGTCCGATAAAAATCCAGTTCAGCGCCCAGCAAAAAGACCATCATCGTGGGCACCAGCGTGCGTGACAGTAGATAAGAAGCCATCAGCGCAAATACCACCGCCAGAGCCAACGGAGTAAATAGGTACTTCGCCGTTCCAGTAAGCAAGAGTACCGGCACGAAAACAATACAGATCGAGAGCGTTGCTACAAAAGTGGGAACGGCGATTTGGGACGCGCCATCGAGTACCGCTCGCACTAGAGGTTTTCGCATGGCGATGTTACGATGCGTGTTTTCGATTTCAACCGTGGCGTCGTCCACCAGAATGCCGACGGCCAGAGCAAGGCCGCCGAGCGTCATTACGTTGACCGTTTGTCCCAGCAGACTGAGGATGGATAGCGAAGCGAGGATCGAGAGTGGAATCGAGATCCACACGATCATCGTGCTGCGCAAACTCCCCAGAAAGAGAAGAATCATCAGGCCGGTCAGAGCTGCCGCGATCAACGCTTCTCGCAAAACACCCCGAATCGACGCCCGCACGAAAATGGACTGGTCCGCCAGCGCCACCACTTTTAGCTCCGGCGTGACATTCGCAAGAATTTTTGGAAGGGCAGCCTTCACGGCGTTTACGATGGCGAGAGTCGAAGCTTTACCGTTCCGGGTGATCGTGATCAACACTCCGCGAGATCCGTTTGTACGAACGATATTGTTCTGCACCGAAAAACCATCCCGAATCTGTGCGACGTCTTTCATGTAGATGGTCGCCCCGTTGACTGTCTTAATAGGAAGGTTGTTCAGCTCATCGAGAACTACCGGACTGCTATTGACGCGAATTTGATATTCGGTTTTTGCTAACTTTGCGGTCCCGGCCGGCAGAATCAGATTCTGCGCGTTCAACGCATTCGAAATGTCAATCGGAGAAAGCTGCTTGGCGTAGAGTTCATCCAGGTTGAGATCGACCATGATCGAGCGCTGTTTTCCTCCGAATGGATAGGAAACGGATGCGCCTTGAACGGTACCAAGAGGTGTTCGGATGAAGTTGTTCCCAAGATCGAAAATTTCCTGCTCACGGAGCGTTTTGCTTGAGAGGCCCAGCTGAAGGACTGGGACACTGGCAGCGTCGTACTTGAGTACATTTGCCGGAAACATACCCGGCGGCATCTGACGAAGGGCCGTCTGCATGGTTGCGGTTACCTGCGCGACCGCCATGTCGATCTTCACGTTCGAATGGAAGAAGATCTTTACGACGCCATATCCGTAGTATGACTGCGATTCTATGTGCTCTATGTCGTTTACGTTCGAAGTCAGGCTGCGTTCGAATCCGGTGACAACACGTTTCTCCATCTCTTCCGGAGAGAGCCCGGAGTAGACCCACAAGACGCTCACCACCGGGATATCGATGTAAGGAAAGATATCGACCGGCATGGTGACGATAGCAGTACTGCCAAGGATGGCGATAAGAATCGCCATGACCACGAAGGTGTAGGGCCGGGCGAGTGCGAGCCGGACAATCCACATATTGGTACTTAATTCCTGGTGACGGACTCAGGGATTTGGTAGCAGTATAGCGTCAGGCCCCGACACCCTGGGTGTAGAGATCAGCCTTCGGACCGTAATGAAGCTGGGTGCCCCGAAATTCCCACGGGAAACCGCGTGCCGGAAAACGCGAAGAGCGGATCCCTTCTAAAGAACGTCGCAAGTTTTACGTCAGCCGAGGCAAGTTCATATACTGACGTTGCATGCGTGCTGTTCTTATTTGTGCGATAGCCTGGGCGCTACTATGTCCGGGCGCTCTTGGAGTCGATCGTGATCCAGTCAGCTACGTGAATCCGCTGATTGGAACTCAAAAGAGCGCAATCGGCTACGGCGGCACAATGCCATTTGTGACTCCTCCGTTCGGTATGACCGACTGGACGCCGCAAACTCGTCAAAACAAGATCAGTATCACCTCTTATTACTATGACGACGGGACGATCTCTGGATTCATTGGCACTCATCAACCGGCAATCTGGATGGGTGACTACGGCTATCTAACTTTGATGCCGCAGGTGGGGCCACTCCGTACCGCGCCGGAAGATCGCAAGTTGCCATTTACACACGCGGATGAGGTAGCGGGGCCCGAGTACTACGCTGTCTCGCTCCCTACAGGAAACAAAGCGTTCATTCGGGCTGAGATGACCGCCACAGAGCGATGTGCGATTTTCCGCTTCCGGTTTCCAAAAAATGATAGCGGCCGCGTGCTGGTCGAGAGTTCGCGTCCTGGCATCGCCGGGTTTGCCGCCGTCGACACAAACGCCCACGAAATTACGGGCTATAACCCACATCGCATGGATGCACATCTTGGGCCGAAGAAGCTGCCAAACTTCAAGGGCTACTTTGTAGTTCAATTCCGGCAGGCTCCCGAAAACATGAAAACGTATGGCGACCAGGATAAGAAGCTTTCGACGAGTCGCGGTGCATATGCCGATTTCAAGACCGGCGAACTAGTTGAATTGCGTGTTGGCACGTCGTTCATAAGCATTGATCAGGCGCGGCTGAATCTGCAGCACGAAATACCTGAGTGGAACTTCGATGCGATCAGGCACAAGTTGCATTCTGTCTGGGCAGAGAAGTTGGGCCGTTTACGGATCGATGGAACGACGGACCGAGAGAAAACGCGCCTCTACACTGCTCTTTATCACGCATTGCTGTACCCACGAATCTTCTCCGAGTATGGCCGTTACTACAGTGCCTTTGACGATCAGGTGCACGCGGGCCAAAGCTACACTGCCTACTCGATTTGGGACACCTTCCGCGCAGAGAATAGTCTTCTGACCCTGTTTGCCCCGGAACGTATCAACGGCATGATTACCGCTCTGCTGCAGGACTTCAAAGAAGGGGGGTGGATGCCGAAATGGCCGAACCCAAGCTACACAAACATTATGATTGCAACGCACGCCGATTCTCTCGTTGCCGAAGCAGTTCGCAAGGGCTTTGACGGTTTCGATCGTGAATTGGCCTGGCAGGCTGTGTATAAAGACGCGATGACGCCTCCTGACGGAGATACTACGCGGCGCTGGGTTGACCGCGAAGAAAGAACGCCGTATGAAGCTCGCGCCGGACTTACCTATTACAAGCAGCTTGGCTACATTCCGACCGACAAGACGGATGAAGCGGCGTCAAACACACTAGAAGACAGCTACGACGATTGGTGTGTAGCGCAGATTGCGAAGGCTCTGGGTCGCGAAGCAGACCATCGGTTCTTTCTTCGGCGTGCATTGAACGACCGTAACCTTTATAACCCTGCTGTTGGACTGATGAACGGGAAGACCTCCAACGGGAATTGGGCGCCGCTGGGCGGATCGCAAGACACGCCGACGAATCGGTCTGTTTCCGGATGGACCGAAGGAGACGCATGGGTGTACACCTGGGCGCCACTCCACGATTTAGCCGGCATCATTCGGTTGATGGGTGGGGCGGAGCCATCTGCAGCGAAACTCGATGCGCACTTCAAGGGCGGGCACAACGTGCACAGCAACGAGCCGAGCCATCACTACGCCTATCTATACGACTTTGTTGGCCAGCCCTGGAAGACGCAAGCGAAAGTACGCGAAATTGCTGCCGCTGAGTATGGCTATGATGCTGGTGGCCTAGACGGCGATGACGATTGTGGTCAGATGTCCGCCTGGTTATTGTTCACCATAATGGGCTTTTACCCGGTCAACCCTGCGAGCGGTGAATACATGATCGGGAGTCCGTTATTTAAGCGTGTCGAACTCAAATTGGATAACGGAAAAATTTTTCGTGTTGAGATGCAAAATAACTCGGACAAGAACATTTACATTCAGTCGGCGATGCTCGACGGACATGCGTTAAATATTCCATTGATCACCTGGGAGGAGGTTCAGTCTGGGGCGACGCTCGTTTTTCAAATGGGACCGACGCCATCTCAGTGGGCTAAGGATTGGCGTCCTACTCCCATACCGGTTGGAAAAACTCAGGTTCGTGACCACCACACCGTTCATCAATAACGAGGCTTATCTTGACGTCGCAATGGTACGGACCCTTTGACCTCGGAGCGGCCGCGGCGGCGCATAGTCAATCCTACTGCGGCCAGCCCGATGCCGAATAACGTCGTTGTGACGGGTTCGGGCACACTCGAACCGGGCGTCGTGGCAGCAGGAATCAGCAACGAGGTATCGCCCTGAGTGAAGGTCATGTCGAACGTATGGAAAGCATCGGCGTCCGCCGCCAGTTGTTGGGAACGGGAATCGACGAAAGTATCCAGCGTTGCTTGCACAAAGAAGTCTTCTCCCGGGTTCACTTTAAACGTCACGTCACCGATAAAGTGCACTTGCTTCTCGCCTCCGTCTCCATTCACGTGATCGAACACAAATCCCAGCACAGGATTAACTTCCTGATTCGGGTTAAAACCGCTGCCGAAAACCGTAAACCCGCCGGCGATTTCTGCCAGGATCCCACCGGCGACTTGCCCGTTGACGGCGTACTCGAGTGTGTAGGTCGACGGTTTGGTGCCTGTGTACGTGTATTGCTGTGTGGAACGAGCAGTAGAACCTGCCGCATGGAAGAACGTGGATGGCGTCGCCGGTTCAACTTTAATACCGGCGCTAGCCCGGGCGCGCAGGTGCGGGAGCGCTTTCGGTCCGTTGAATATTGAGATGGCATCGTAGCTGACCTCATCACTTGAGAAATCCACGGCAGCAAGCGTTTGTCCAAACCCGCCATCTGTTTGAGTGCCGAAATCAGTAATCGGGTTGGGACAGGTGCCGCAGGTAATCTCGAACTGCCTTGCGTTTCCGCTCGCTTCTGCTCCCCAAAAGGTTGAAGCCTGCAGGGGAGTGACCCCGGCTACGCCTCCGATCAACCCGAAGAGCAGGCCGCAGTACAGCCATCTGCTGATTCCTTTCGCGCGAACTCTCTTCCCGATAATTCGAAAAACCATTTCGATCTACTCCAATGGAATTGAACTGACATCGATACATAGGGATTTGGGAGCGGAGAAAGCTCATCCTTCGTGCGCGATTGTTATTCAAAGCAACAGAAGCGTACGGTTCCCCACAGATTCTGCAGCAGAAACGGCCGCCAGCATGACGGCTCACGCGATATTCGAAATCTTGATACGCTATGTGACTAAGTTCGGGATTCCGATGGAACGGGATGACGTTTCCAGGCTGCTGGAAAGCGCTCGAGACGGGGATAAGGGCGCCTTTGACTCACTGATAGCACTCGTCTATCCGGAACTGCGCCGCATTGCCCTGTCGCTCATGCGTGGTCAGATCAATGGTCGTACCATGCAGCCCACCGCAGTGGTCAATGAGGCCTGGATCCGGCTCAATGCGGGCGGTAACACATGGGAGAACAAGGCGCACTTCTTTGGGGCAGCTGCACGCGCCATGCGTCAGGTTCTCACTGAAGAGGCCAGACGCCGTTCCTCCCAGAAGCGAGCAGGCCACATGCAACGTGTTACTTTGCAAGATCTTGTAGGTAACACCGAGGATCCGACTGTTGACATGCTTGCGCTCGATGAGGCGTTGACTGCCCTGGGCGAAGTGGACGAACGCTTTGTCCGCTTGATCGAACTGCGTTACTTTGGCGGGTGCACCCTCGAGGAAGTTGCGGGGCTGACTGACTGCTCAGTTGCGACCGTAAAACGCGATTGGACCTACGCTCGGGCATGGCTGTTCGAGCGGTTACAAAATGTGAACCGTTCTCACTAACTGTCTGGAGTCGCCATGGACGACGTATTACGCGAACGGGAGCAGGACCTATTCCACGCCTGCCTGGACCGACCGCCGGCGCAGTGGGAGTCATACCTGGACGACGCCTGCGGCGACGACAGTGAGTTGCGCCATCGCTTGCTCCGATTGCTTGCTGTGCATTCTGCGGCGGATAAACTCACGCTCGGCCCACTCATTCTGGAATCCATCAAGCAGCAGAACGAAGCAATTGGACCATACCGGCTCATCCGTATCTTGGGCGAAGGTGGGATGGGCACTGTCTACGAAGCGGAGCAACTCGAGCCAGTCCGCCGTCGTGTAGCACTCAAACTTGTCAAACCCGGAATGCACACCCGGGAGGTGGTGGCTCGTTTCATGACCGAACGGCAGGCGCTGGCGGCGATGGATCATCCCTATGTCGCCAAAGTGTTCGACGCCGGAGAAACAAGCACTGGTCGGCCTTACTTCGTAATGGAGTTGGTCGATGGCATACCGCTGCTGGAATATTGCGATGTCAATCGTCTTTCTGTCCGTAAGCGGGTTGAGCTGCTGATCCTGATCTGTCAGGCCGTCCAACATGCGCACCAGAAGGGTGTACTGCATCGAGATCTCAAACCCTCCAATGTGCTGGTCAGTGGAGAGCTGGCAACACCCATTCCCAAAATCATTGACTTCGGCATCGCTAAGGCAATCGGATTGGACATCTCCGAAGGGTTGACGGAACACACCCGCCCAGACCAGGCACTTGGTACCGCAGCCTACATGAGCCCGGAACAAGCCGGGTTCGGCCGAATGGACGTGGACACACGTAGCGATGTGTATTCGCTCGGTGTGATCCTATACGAGTTGCTTGCCGGATGCCTGCCTGCTGATCCCCAAGACTTTGGCTACGCGCGATTTCTGGCCGCTTTGGCCAGTGGTGAACTGCGGACATCCCGACCAAGCATGCGAATCTGCGGATCGCTATCCGGAACTGACGTGGCAGCTGCAAGGTGTACCACGAGTTCTGGCCTGAGGCGGGAACTCGAGGGCGATCTGGACTGGATCGTCATCAAGTCGCTAGAGGTGGATCGTCTGCGGCGGTATGACACCGCTGAATCATTAGCCGAGGATCTGCGTCGCTACTTAAGAGGAGTGCCCGTCTCGGCGCATCCTCCTACAGTCTCGTATCAACTTCGTAAGTTCGTTCAACGGCACAAAGTGCAGGTGATTGCCGCCGCCGTCGCCGGCGTTGCTCTCGTAGCGGGTGCCGTCACCGCGACTGTTGGCTTTGTTCGGGCAACACGAGCCGAGGCAGTCGCAAAACAGGAGGCAGCAACCTCTCGCCAAGTCTCGGAGTTCCTGGTCCAACTCTTCAACCTGCCCAATCGGCAGCAGGCCCCAGACAAACCGACCGGCGTCAAGGAATTACTGGAACGCGGCGCAGCGACGATAGATACGGAATTGAAAGGGCAACCTGCCGTCCAGGCCAATCTCTACGGCACGATGAGCAGGGTGTACGAGGCCCTGGGGCAATATCGTGAGTCGAA
>Ga0126381_100005563_pt1 | contig 13879 bp, 12 predicted proteins | sample PanSoiMetPlot_28_FD_96465 | JGI IMG/M metagenome (GOLD analysis project Ga0126381, IMG submission 96465) | Tropical forest soil microbial communities from Panama - MetaG Plot_28 | ecosystem: Environmental > Terrestrial > Soil > Tropical forest > Bulk soil | place: Panama | collected 2016-02-17
GCAGCCCGGATGGGGCCAGCAGGGCGGCTACGGACAGCAGGGCGGCTGGGGCCAGCAGCCTGAGCAGGGGCAGCAGCCCGGATGGGGCGAGCAGACCGGATACCACCGGTCGCAGGTGTACGGCGGACAGCCCGGGGGCCCGGCGGGGAAGCAGGGCCCTGCCAAGCACGGCCGGCACCGGAACCGGCGGCCGGCGCTCATCGGGGTCACGGCGGCGGTGCTCGCCGTCGTGGTCGGGGTTGCCGCGTACTTGGTGGTCGGGCGTGGCGGCAAGAACGTGCCCACTACCGGATTCGTGCCTACCGGAACCACGCCCGCGCAGGACGCCGGACAGATCACCACCGCGTTCCTGCAGGCGTGGCACAAGGGTGACCTCGGGCAAGCCGCCCGGTACACCGACCACCCGGCCGCGGCCCAGGCTGCGCTGACCACGTACCAGAAGTACCTGAACCTGAAGAAGCTCTCCGCCACCGCCGACCCCGCCATCGCGGCGCCGTCTTCCACGGCCAAGTCGCCGCACGAGTCGGTCAGGTTCGCGGTCGACACCACGGTGTCGGCGACTTACCGCGGCAAGGTGCTGCGCGGCGTTTGGAGCTACCATTCCACGCTGGTCGCCTATCAAAAGGCTGACTCGCAGGTGTGGTACATCGCCTGGAAACCCGACGTCGTCGCGCCGAACCTCACCGCGGCCACCCACCTGGCGGCGGTGTCGGTGGCTCCCCAGGTCGTTTCGGTCACCGACGCCGGCGGGAACAGCCTCACCACGTACGGCGACGCCGGGCTGAACAACATCGCCAAGTATCTTGGGCAGGCGGCACCGCCTGGGCAGGGCGACCCGGGCCTGTACGTGGAGATCCAGACCGCGAAGAACAAGCCGGTGGCCAACAGCCAGGCGGTGGTCATCCCCACGCAAAACGTGCAGAGCCTGAACACCACGATCACGGAACAGGCCGAGAACGCCGCCCGCTCCGCAGTCGCGATGCACAAGAACAGCGCGATGGTCGTCATCCAGCCATCGACCGGCCACATCCTGGCGATCGCCAACAACGCCGGCTTCAACGACTTCGCGCTCACCGCCGAGGTGGCGCCGGGCTCGACGATGAAGGTGATCACCAGCGCTGCCCTGTTCAACGGCGGGGTACTCAATCCGAATACTCCGGTCGAGTGTCCCAAGACCTACACCGTGCAGGGCATCACGTACCACAACGACAAGGGCGAGACCCTGCCCGCGGGAACCCCGTTCATCACAGACTTCGCCCAGTCCTGCAACAACGCGTTCAGCACGCAGTGGCCGCACCTGTCGGGCAAGCTTGCCAGCACCGCCAAGGACTACTTCGGCCTCGACCAGAAGTGGAACATCGGCATCACCGGCATTACGGCGAGCTACTTCAACGCCCCGGCGAGCGCAAGCGGCTCCGAACTGGCCCAGGAGGCGTTCGGCGAGGGACAGCTGACCGCGTCCCCGATCGCGATGGCCTCGGTGGCGGCCACCGTGGATTCCGGGACGTTCAAGCAGCCGATCATAGTGCCAGGTACGAAGCAGGTGACCGCCAGCCCGCTGCCGGCCAGCACCGACGCCGACCTGAAGCAGATGATGCAGGCCGTGGTCAGCAGCGGGACCGCGGCCGGGCTCGGCTTCGGGTCCACCGTCTACGCCAAGACCGGCACCGCCGACATCCAGGGCCAGGAGCAGCCCAACAGCTGGCTCATCGCCTTCGACCCGTCCAAGGACGTGGCGGTCGGCTGCCTGGTCGTCAAATCCGGTTACGGTGCCCAGTTCGCCGGCCCAGAGGTGAAGGCCTTCCTGGACGCCTACTAGCGGATTACGCACGGGGCGGATGCCCGTGACCGTGCGTCACGTGCCAGGCGTGTATGGCTTGTAGGTGACCGGCCCGGCGGGCTCGTCACGGACCAGCAGCGTCCGCAGCGAGTCCTGCTGTATGTAAGCCTTCAGCATCGTGCTGAACGAGATTCCGACCCCGAAATGTGTGTCCCACAGTGTCGCGTCGGCACCGACCACGGCCGCGGCCCACCTGTCTGGGTCCGCGGCACCTGGCAGCCAGGCACATGTCCAGCCGGCGGTCTCACCCCAGCAGACGGTCCCGCCGGTCTCCGGGTAGAACGGCGGATACACCCCGTCGTCCCGGTTTACTTCGTGGACCTGGGTGTACTTGCGCGCGAGCAACGCGAACAGGTCCATCTCTGGCGGCTGCCCCGGAGCCATGATCCGTACGTCCCCGAGCGTCCCGGGACCGTAAGTGTCGATGAACTCCCGGTAATCCGCGGGCAGCTGGAGACCGAGCCGGGCATGCACGTCCGCCCAGTCCACCGCTGGCACTCCCGCGGGCGGAGCACCGACAAGCTCACGCAGCGCAGCCATTTCGTTGACCGGGCTTGAGCTCTCGAACTGTCTCAGCAGAACCGGCCAGAACTGCTCCATGGGTCTATCGGGCACCGGCTGAAGGGGTGCTCTCGGAGGCGGGAACGGCGTGAACACCGGCCGTGTCGCCAGGTCGATCCAACGTTCGCCGTTCTCTCTGTACAGGTCGGGGAACCCGGTGGCGTCGTAGCGGCCGGCGGCCACCTCAGTCAGGAATTCACACACTGGCCCGTCAAACCTTTCCCAGTGGTCACCGGGGTCCGTCGCGGCGATCACCGGCCAGTCATCGGGATCGCCCGGACCGGTAAGCCAGAACGCCAGCCCAGGGCTACGAATGGAACCCCACGGCAGCACCCCGCCCGGCTCAGGGAAGACGGGGTAAGGAAATGGGCTCTCCCCCGACGCCCGTACTTCACGCAAGTAGTCAAGCTCAGTTACCGCGTAGTCGCTTAGCAGCCGAGGCTTGCCAGACTCCTGCTGCTCCGGCAGTCGTACCGACACGAACAGCCGGAACCAGCCTTCCGGGAACGACTCAGCCAGCAGCTTGTAATCCGCCGGGAGGCGCAGGCCGAGATGGTCTTCGATGGCCGCCCAGTCGAAGGCCCTCGGCTCGGGCTGTCCTATCCCGGCCAGTTCAGCCAGCCGCCGCACGCAATCAGCTCTGTCACTCATCCAATCACCTAGCGTTAATCGCAGCCGATTGGGCGTACGTGGGCTTCCCGGGCAAGCTGGCAGCTCGGGAGCGCGGGCAACTCGAAGAGTTGCATCATCCCGAAGACGGTGCCGACGCCGGCCCGGGTGTCGGCCTGCCACTGGACGATGTGCTGGCCGCCACCGACCCTGGTCACCGTCACATTCGTGAACGTGGTGGAGTAACTTTGCTTCCCCGCTATCGGCGTTTCGGTTGATATCGCCTGCTGCACGTCCCCCGCATACCGCTTCGCCGCGTTCTCGCTCGGCCAGGCGGCGCAGACGACCGTGCGTGGCGTCGCGGTGTTGCTGGCGGGCCGAAGGACGCCGATGGCTACCTCGACGGGACCGCGGCCGACACGCTGGCCGTAGTAGCTGCCGTGCACGTTGAACTCCGCCGCTACCACGTCGCCGAGGCAGTTCGCGAGCGCGCCGATGAGCGGATCGCTGGCGAGCGTCGGGCCGGACGGCGAGCCGATCGCGTCGAGGTTGGTGCCCGAATTACCGAACTTGACGTCCGGGCCACTCGGCTTCACCTGGTTCAGGGTGAACGCGTACGATCTCCTGGCAATCGCGCTGTCCACGGGCTCCTCCATATCAACAGAGGGTGGCGGCGCTTGCAGCGTGCCGCGGTTGTCCTGCCAGCCGAGTGCGGCCAGGCTGACGTTGACGGCCATGGGATTCTGGCCCCCGTGGATCAGGGTCATTGCCTTCGGCAGCGTCCCGGCAGTGATGGAGTAGCCCTCGTTGTAGATGTTGATCCCGGTATCCTTCGCCGCCTGCGCCGATTCCAGGGTCGAGGTTCCCGTGCCGATGCCACGCAGGGAGCCGAAGCCCTTCGGCTGATAGCCGGGGCGGCTGCCGGTGCCCGCAGTCTGCGCGATCGCAGCCGTGTCGTCGTACCAGATCCAGCTGCGGCTGCTGGCCGAGTCCGCCACGTGCGCGAGCGCCGTCAACAGGCTGGCACCGGTGCCCTCGCGGGTACTGCGCGCGTCGACCGGGCCGCCGGAGCAGCCCGCGACGGCCGGGGCAAGACCGGCCAGCACCACCATGGCAAGCACAGACAATGCCCGCGAAGACGCCCGAATGCCCGGCACGCCGGGATCCTACGCCCAGCCACAGCGGCCCGCTGGCGGGTTAACCCGATGTCCATGACCGGACCGCGTCACGTTTCCGTCAGGCCGCGACCGTCAAGGCCCGCGTTATCATCGGGGCGGTGAGGCGCAATCCGTCTACTGTGGTGGTGCTGGCCGGGCAGGCGTCCGGTGAACTGCTAGGCGCCGTTGGCCGGTCTATGAACGTGTCGCTCGTCCGGCCTCAGGACTCGGCCGAGGGGATCGAGGCGGCGGCCGGCGCGCTGCGCCGGGCGGCGGGCATCTCGTCGCCGTACGTGCTCGTGGCGGCAGATCCGCTCGCGGCGGTCGCTGAGCAGTGGCGGGCGATGTGGGACGTGACGCGAGAGCCGCGCGGCAGCGAAGAGTTCGAGATACGGGCAGCGGAAGCGCTGGCCGCCTGGCGGGCCAGCCGGTTCGAGCTGCCCGACTATTACCTCGTGCTCGCCGAGGAGGCGGCGCCATCGGCTGCGACCGGCGCAGCACCGGAGCCGCGACCGGACTTCTACCTGGGGCCGCTGCGTTCGGTGCGACCGCACCGGGTGGCGGTGGTCGCACCGGCAGAGCCAGCGGAACAGGTCGCCGGGCTGCTCAGCGCGCTGGGCTCGCTGCGGCACGGCCGCTGGTGGCCGCAGTTGGACGAGGTCATCGAAACGGCGCGGCGGTTCTACCCGGGCGCGCTTGCCGAGTCCGGGTCCACGCTCGCCGCCGGGACCACGCGCTAAGGTTGCCGGTCAAAACCCCGAATTGTCAGACCCCGTCGGCATCATGGTCCGGTGGAAGGTACAACGGTCACGAGCGAGCCGAGGTTGTCGGCGCGGGTCGCGCAGCGGGCCGCGGGCGGGCTGCCGCGGCCCTTCTGGGTGCTGTGGGCGGGAACGCTCATCAACCGGCTGGGCATGTTCGTCGAGCCGTTTCTCGCGCTGTACCTGAGCGGCGCACGGCAGCTGTCGCTCACCGAGATCGGCGCCGTGCTTGCCAGCTACGGCGCGGGCTCGGTGCCTTCCCAGCTGATCGGGGGCGCGCTCGCGGACCGGATCGGCCGCCGGGCGACGCTCACCGCCGGGATGCTCGCTAACGCCGCGGCGCTGCTCGGGCTCGGCTATGCGCGGGGGCTCTGGCCGCTCATCGTCGCCTCAATCGCGGTCGGCCTCACCGTGGACGTGTACCGGCCGGCAGCGTCCGCGCTGGTTGCCGACGTCGTCCCCGCCGCCGATCGAACGCGAGCGTACGGGCTGCTGTTCTGGGCGGTGAACCTCGGGTTCTCGGTGGCGATGGTGCTCGGCGGGTCGCTGGCCAGGTCGGGCTTCACGACGCTGTTCTGGGCGGACGCGGTGACGTGCGCGATATTCGGGCTGCTCGTCTGGCGCGCGGTGCCCGAAACGCTGCCGGCGGCGGACGGCGGCGGGCGGGACGAGGGCGGCTTCGGCGCCGTGCTACGCGATCCGGTGTTCGTTTCGTTCCTGCTGCTGACACTGATCGTGGAATGCGTCTACATGCAGGCGTATACCACCCTGCCGCTGGCCATGTCAGGAAGCGGACTGCCGGCCCAGGCGTACGGGCTCGCGATGGCCGTCAACGGGATCGTGATCGTGGCGGTCCAGCCGGTGGTCGCCGGCTGGATCGGCCGCCGCGATAAGGCGACCATGATCGCCTGCGGCATCGGCTGCTTCGGCCTGGGCTTCGGGCTGACCGCGCTGGCCAGCACGACCTGGGAGTACGGCGGCTGCGTGGCCATCTGGACGATCGGTGAGATCCTGACGAACGCGACAGCGGTCGCGCTGATCGCCGGGCTGGCGCCTCCGCGGCTGCGCGGGAGGTACAACGGGGTCTTCGGTCTGGCGTTCTCGGTCGGCTACCTGATAGCGCCGATCGCCGGAACCCGGCTACTCGCCCACGGGCACGCGGCATTGTGGCTGTCCTGCGCCGGGGCATGCGCCGCCGCGGCGGCGTGGCAGCTCGCGCTGCGGCCCGCCATCCGGCGGCGGGAAGCGGCTGCCGGGGCAGGCGCCCCGCATCGTTCGGTATAGGTTTTTGGAGTGACCTACACCGGAGACGTGCGTGTCGGCGGGCCATCGGACACGCGGGAGATCAGCGGCGTGACCGTGACCAAGATCGCCGTGGGGCCTTACGAGAACAACTCCTACCTGCTGCGCTGCGCGAGCACCGGCCAGGCGCTGCTGATCGACGCGGCGGCCGAGCCCGAGCGGCTGCTCGAGATGATCGGTGACGTTCCTGTCGAGCGGATCGTGACCACGCATCAGCATCCCGACCACTGGCAGGCGCTCGAGCGGGTGCGCGCCGCGACCGGCGCCGCCACCGTGGCACACCCGGCCGACGCACCCGGCATTCCAGTGGCGACGGACGAGCTTGTCAGCGACGGAGACACTGTCCGGTTCGGCGACGTGTCGCTGTCGGTGATCCACCTGGTGGGTCACACGCCGGGCAGCATCGCGCTGGTGTACGGCGGCGCGTCCGAGCCGCACCTGTTCACCGGGGACTGCCTGTTCCCCGGCGGGGTCGGCAACACGCAGAAGGACCCGCAGCGGTTCACGTCGCTGTACAACGGCGTGGTGGAGAAGGTCTTCGACCGGCTGCCTGACGCCACCTGGGTGTACCCGGGGCACGGCAAGGACACCACCCTCGGGGCCGAGCGGCCGCACCTGGCGGAGTGGCGCGAGCGGGGCTGGTAACCGGCCGAGCAAGACGTCGCGGTGGGCGATGGCCAGCTCGAGCAGGGCCGCGCCGGCGGCCTGGACGGGGTGGCGGGTCGTTAGCTCCGCGACCGTCGCCGCGTCGAACGGGCGCGGCGGGAGCACCGCCCCCTCGGCATTGCTGTCCACCAGAGCCGCGAACAGCTCGTCGTACAGCGGAGCGTCGAACACCGCCACGGTGAGCAGATCCTCCGCGAACGTAAGCGGATCGGTGCCGAGCCCGAGGCAGTACAACCGGATGCGGCCGTCGTGCAGTTCGGCTGTCATCCGCCTGGCGAGCGGCCAGCGCTCGTAGTCGATCGGCGCGGCCTCGCTGCCGTGGTCCTCGTCCTCGCCGAGCATCTCCTCGGCGAACTCGCGGAGCATGCCGCGCCAGAGGCCGAAGTCGTTGGCCTCGTTCCACGGCGCCTCCCCTGACGGCTGGAAGATGCCGACGGGGATGACCTGAAACAGGCCGCCCGCGTGCGCGACGCGAGCGGGGTCACGGAAGTGCAGCGGGAAGCTCGCCGTGCCCGCCGCCCGGTCGCAGCGCAGCGTCAGCGTGCTGATCGCCACGTTGCCAGGGCGGGCGCGCAGATCGCATGGGTCAGCGATCGCGGCGCGCAGGCGCTGCTCGCGCGGCTGACCGTCCGCGCTCGCCAGCGTCGCGGCGGTGTATTCGTGGGCCACCGCGCCGCCGACGTCGACGCCGTCGAAGAACCGGCCACGGGTGAAGGTCAGCCGCGGCCGGTCGCTCGCCAGGTCGGCCTCGATGAGCCGGTAAGTGACCCGGTTCTCGAAAATGGCGGGCTTGGCGAGATCGCCGATCACATCGGTGAAGCGGCGGTACCGGGTGCCATCGGGCCGTTCGGGCAGCAGGTAGGGCGCCAGGCCAGGGACGTCCACCGCGGCCGGCGGCTCCTGCGGGCGGTACTCCAGGCGAATGTCGGACAGCGGGACCGGCGCCGTCGGCCGCCACGACGGCGCGGTGAGCAGCGGCGTGCCGGCCACCCTGGCTTGCGGCGGGTACTCGCCAGCGGCACGGACCGCGAGCGCATGCCGGTTCGAGTGCAGGCATGCGTTGACACGGAGCCACTCCCCTTGTTGCGGAGTGAGCCTGCCCTCAGAGGTCACGGGAGTAGCGGATCTCGAGGACGCCGCCGAGGCCGGCGAGGATGTTGGTGCCGTCGTCGGCGGCGAAGCCGGCCCGCTCGTAGAACCTGCGCGCCCGGGCGTTGTCGGCCAGCACCCACAGCACGACCCGGCGATAGCCATCGTCTGCGAGGAATGCGAGCACGCGGCCCATCAGCGCCCGGCCGGCGCCCGCCGACCACCAGGCAGGGGTGAGGTAGAGCGCGTACAACTCCCCCACCAGGCCGGCCCGGCCGTCCGGGGTGAGGGGATCCGGGGCCGCCTCGCCGTCGGTGGCGGAGGGGTTGACGGCGGGCTGGACCGGCCTGCCACCGGCGGCGTTCAGGGACGATGTGACAGCCGCCACCGCTCGTTCGGGGCCAAAAGACGCGTAACCAATGACGGCGCGGTGCTCGCCCGCCTCCGCCACCAGCGTGCGGCGGTAGGGCGGCGGGTCGGCCGCGGCGCCGCCATGAGCAGTCGCGCGGTCGATGATCGGCGTGGGGATGATTCCCTCGTAGGCGGCGCGCCAGCTTTCCCTGCGCACGCGGGCGATCGCGGGAGCGTCCGCCGCCAAGCCGGCGCGAATCTCGATCACTCTGGACAGAATAGTGCTGCGGCATGATGTACTTAAACGGTTTAGTCCTGCGGGCGGCGCCGGACCGAACGCGCGACGTACCGTGGCACGGATTGCCGGCCAGCACGCAGGAGGTAGCAGCACATGAGCACCGACGACCAGCTCCGCTTCCCTGACGGGTTCCTTTGGGGCGCGGCCACGGCCGCCTACCAGATCGAGGGAGCAGCGGACGCTGACGGGAAGGGCGCATCCATCTGGGACACGTTCAGCCACACCCCGGGCAAGACCTGGCACGGGGACACCGGCGACGTCGCCTGCGACAGCTACCACCGCTACCAAGAAGACGTCGCCATGCTGCAGCGGCTCGGCGCTGGCGCCTACCGCTTCAGCCTGTCCTGGCCGCGGATCCAGCCGGACGGGCGCGGCCAGGCCAACCAGGCCGGGCTCGACTACTACAGCAGGCTCGTCGACCTGCTCCTTGAGAAGGGGATCACCCCGCTGGTGACGCTGTACCACTGGGACCTGCCGCAAGCGCTGCAGGACAAGGGCGGCTGGGCCACGCGGGACATCGCCGAACTGTTCGCCGACTACGCGGCGATCGCCGGCGAGGCGCTTGGCGACCGGGTGCACCGGTGGATCACGCTGAACGAGCCGTGGGTCGTCGCGACCGTCGGCTATCGCGACGGCAGGCACGCGCCAGGGATCACCGACCCCGCCCAAGCGGTCGCGGCCAACCATCACCTGCTGCTCGCGCACGGCCGCGCGGTTACCGCGCTGCGCGCCGCCAGCCCATCCCCCGCCCAGGTCGGCATCACGCTCAACCTCGGCGTCTTCCGGCCTGCCTCCGACGCGGCCGCTGACCTGGCCGAGGAGATCGACGCGCGGCACAACGGCACGTACCTGGGGCCGCTGCTGCGCGGCGCCTACCCGGAGCGGCTGACCGGCGACTACTCCCCCGCCAAGATGGAGGGGCTAGTGCACGACGGCGACTTCGGCGTGATCGCGGCGCCGATCGACTTCCTCGGCGTCAACTTCTACGCGCCGCAGTTCTTCGGGATCCGCCCCGACGGCGAGCCGCGGCGCGGAGAGGAGCTCATCGGGCCGGGTCAGGTGCTGGTGCGGCCGCAGGGCATGCCGGTCACCGCGATGAACTGGCTGGTCGACGCCAGCGCTCTGCACGAGCTACTGGTGCGGCTGCGGGACGAGGCATCAGGGCTTCCGCTGTACATCACGGAGAACGGGTCGGCGTGGTACGACTACGTGACACAGGACGGCACGGTTGAGGACTACGAGCGCCTGGCGTACCTGCGTGACCACCTCACGGCGGTGCACCAGGCGATCACCGACGGGGTGAACCTGCGCGGCTACTTCGCCTGGTCGCTGCTTGACAACTTCGAGTGGGCCGAGGGGTACGCGAAGCGGTTCGGGCTGGTGTACGTGGACTACGGCACGCAGAAGAGGATCCTCAAGCGCAGCGGCGAGTTCTACGCGAACGTGGCACGGGCCAACGCGCTGCCGGCGTCGTAACCGCGGGCGCTACCGTTTGATGGCGTGAGCCTGGCTTCGTTCAACGCCGCGCCAGCGGACGAGGCGGTGTCCGCCATGCTGGCCTGCTGCGCGTCGCGGCGGTTCGCCGTCTCGATGGAGGCCGGGCGGCCGTACCCGTCGCTGGACGCTGTCGAAGACGCGGTCTCCGTTGTTTTTGAGACGCTGACCTGGGACGACGTTCTCGAGGCGATGGCCGGGCACCCGCGAATCGGTGCCCGGGTGTCCGGCCAGTCCGCCGCCGAGCAATCCGGTGTCGATGATGGGTCGCGTGCGGCGCTGGCGCGCGGGAATGAGGCATACGAGGCCCGGTTCGGGCACGTCTTCCTGATCTGCGCGACCGGGCTGAGCGGCTCGCAAATGCTGGCCGCTCTGGAGGAAAGGCTTACCAACGATCCTTCTTCCGAACGGGCGGTAGTGACTGTGGAACTGGAGAAGATAACTGTGCTGCGGGTGCGGAAGGCTTTCGGCTGATGAGCGTGTCCACGCATGTGCTCGACACCGTGGCAGGCCGGCCAGCGGGCGGTGTCGCGGTGTCGCTGTCGTACCTGGACCCCTATGGCGGACCCGACGGGGAAGAATGGACGCAGCTCGACGACGGGGAAACAGACCCGGACGGCCGGCACCTCTTCGGGGCGCCGACGGAGCCCGGCATATACCGGCTAACGTTCGAGACCGGCCTGTACTTCGCCGCTGCCGGGGTCGAGACCTTCTACCCCCACGTGACGATCACGTTCGAGGTGGCGGATTCGGCGGCGCATTACCACGTGCCGCTGCTGCTGTCCCCGTTCGGCTACTCCACCTATCGCGGCAGCTAGCGCCGCGCGGCAAGATGAGCACCATGGGATTCGAGCTAACCGAGCAGATCGAACGCCACTTGATCGGCGACCAGATCGCCTGGTTCACCACGGTGACGCCGTCCGGGTGGCCCGCGCCGCGGCCGGTGTGGTTCGTGTGGGACGGTACGGCGATCACCATCTACAGCCTGACTAGCGGAGCCAAGCAGCGGCATATCGCCGTCAACGACAAGGTGTCGCTGCATTTCGACTCCGGACCCGGCGGCGGCGACATCGTGGTGATCGTGGGCCGCGCGGAGGTCGTGCCGGGCGCCCCGCCGCCGTCGCGCTTCCCCGGCCTGCTCGACAAGTACTCCCCCGCGATCGAGTACATGGACCGGACGGCCGACTGGTACGACGAGGAGTACAGCGTGGCGCTGCGGATGACGCCGGAACGGGCCTGGACGATGCCGTAGCGGAGCCTGGCCCCGCGGGCAGGTAGGCAGCAGGCCAGCCAGAGCTAGTGCGCGCCCTCGCTCTGCAGCTGGCCGAGCAGCCCCAGGACGTCCTGGTTGGCCCACGACTCGACGATCTTGCCGTCGGCGACGCGGTAGACCCGGATCGCGGTGAAGATGACTTGGCGCCCGGTTGGGGCGATGCCGCGGAAGTGCCCCCGGTGCGTGCCGCGGATTGTCATCCGTGCCATTACCTTGTCGCCTTCGGCGATCAGGTCATCGATGTCGATGCGCAGATCAGGAAACGCGCCGGTCAGGATCTTGTGCAGGGAGTAGGCCTCGTCACGAGTAGGACCATCCCACAGCTCGGGGAGTCGTCGCAGGTCGCCGGCGTTCCACACCTCGTCGATCAGCCGGACGACGAGGTCTTTGTTGTGTTCGGCGGTCGCGAGGCGCTGCTGCCCGACGACGCGGAACTCCAGCGCCACTGCCAAGGTGTCGTCGTCGACGGTGAACGACGCGTCGTCAAGCGCCTCCCGCATCAGCTCGGAATGCCAGAATTCCTCGTGTGCGGCGCGCCACTGCGCCACGGTGGTGTACCCCTCGCCCTCGCCGAGTACGTGTGCGAGGTCGATGTCGCCGAGCCGGATGACCCGGACGGCGACGGTCTCGATCACCGTCACCGGCTGACCCGCGGAGTCGACCACGACCTCCCGCTGTCCGACGCGGGGCAACGGCTCGTTCTCGTGCTCGTAGTCCGCGATCAGCCCGGTGGTGGTGGTCTTGGCGCCGGACACGATCGCGGCGACAAGCTGGTCGCGCAGCGGCCCAGGGAAGGCGAACTCTGCGACCCGCAAATCTGGTGGCGGCACGCGACCCAGCGTAACCGAACCGAGTGGGCAACCGCCGGCTTGATAGCTACCAGGTCATATGTCCAGTTCGGCCCATACTGCTTTCCCCATGGCGGTAGCGCGTAGTCCCCAACTCCGGGCTAGGCCTTCTACCAGCACGAATCCGAACCCGCAGTCATCGAGGCCGGCCGGCCGGCGCGGCTGCGGCCAGCGCGGGTCGGCGTCCTCTACCTCAATACACAACGTGGTCCGGCTGGCTTCGAGCCGAAGCGTCATCATGGGGCCGCCCGCTCGGGCGTGCCGCACCGCGTTGGTCACCAGTTCTGACACGAGCAGGACGGCTGTCTCCTGCAGGTGCATGAGGTCCCATGAGCGCAGCGCCTCACAGGTTGCGCGCCGGGCCAGCCTCGCCGCCTGTACGTCTACAGGCAGCGTCAGCCGCCGCGAGCACGTTACGTCCCAGCCAGCAGCCCACGACGGGCTTTCGCAGCATCCGTTCCACTCACCGATCTGGACGTGCTCCCAGCCAGATATCACCGCTTCATCGCCTCGATCTTCGTATGCGCGCGAGTTCGCTGCGCTGCCAGTTCCCCATCGCCCCCGTTGGCGACTGGATATGCCGAGCGTCACGTTAGGTGATTTTCATCGGGGCTGCTTGACCTGGGGTGACAGATCAGTAGACATCTCGTGACAGGGCATAACTGGACGGTGACAGTCAAGCCTCTTGTCCGGTACGCGGCTCTCAGCGGCTACCCAGCGCTCAGCCACTCGCTGGGCCTTGACTGGGTGCCGCTCGTGCGCAGCGTCGGACTCGACCCCGGTGGCCTGGCAGCCCAGGACACCTGGATTCCCGCCGCGGCCGCGGCCCGGCTGCTCGAGATCTCCGCGGCGGCGTCGGGGCGCGAAGACTTTGGCCTCAGGCTGGTCGAATTCCGCCGGCTTGCCAACCTGGGTGCGCTAACCCTGGTCATCAGGGAGGAACCCGACGCCAGAAGCGTTCTGGAGATGCTCATTCGTTATGAGCACACGTATAACCAGGCGATATGGGTCCAGCTGTCCGAGGCTGATGGCCTGGCCACGATCCGCATAGATCTGGAACTCGGTGAGCCGGCGGGCACCCGCCAGGTCACCGAACTGGCCGTCGGCGCGCTGCACCACATCCAAAGCAAACTGCTCGGCACGAGGTGGCAGCCAGTAACCGTAAGCTTCCCGCATCCCGCGCCCGCGGACATCAGCACCCACCTGCGGATTTTCGGGCCGGTGGTCCAGTTCCAGCGCGAGTTCGCCGGGATTGTCGTGCGCGCCAGCGATCTGAGCGCACCGAACGAGATGTCCGACCCGCTACTTCGGCCCTATGCGCACGAGTACCTGGAGTCCATCGCGCCATCGGACGATGTCACGACGGTGACTGGCGTCAGGGAGCTGATCGAAACGCTGCTACCCACCGGCCACTGTTCGATCGTGCACGTGGCGGGCTGCCTCGGCGTCGACCGCAGAACGGTCCACCGGCGCCTCGCCGACTCCGGCGAGACGTTCTCCTCGGTGCTCAACACCGTCCGCGCCGAACTCGCCGAACGACTCGTGCCAAATCCGCGCCGGTCGCTGACCGAGATCGGGATCGAACTGGGGTTCTCGGAGCCGAGCGCGTTTTCTCGCTGGTTCCGCGGCC
>Ga0126381_100005565_pt1 | contig 13878 bp, 9 predicted proteins | sample PanSoiMetPlot_28_FD_96465 | JGI IMG/M metagenome (GOLD analysis project Ga0126381, IMG submission 96465) | Tropical forest soil microbial communities from Panama - MetaG Plot_28 | ecosystem: Environmental > Terrestrial > Soil > Tropical forest > Bulk soil | place: Panama | collected 2016-02-17
GTGTCGAATGCGCAATTCCGGGCTGAACCGCTTGCGGTTAACGAGTTTTGCCTGATTGCCAGTTTCCAGACCAAATCTGGCGCGGTCTATGAGGATCAAGCCGACTACCCGCTGCATTAAGCGGAAAGGAAAGGGAGATGGCTTACTGGCTGTTGAAATCCGAACCCTCCAGCTATTCCTGGGACCGGCTAGTCGCTGACGGTCGAACCCATTGGGACGGAGTCCGTAACGCGCAGGCCCTGAACAATTTGCGGGCCATGACCCGCGGGGACCGTGCGTTCTTCTATCATTCGAACGAAGGGAAAGAAATTGTCGGCATCGTCGAAGTGATAAAGACGTTCTACCCGGATCCCAACGATAAGAGCGGCAAGCTTGGCATGGTGGACATCAAGCCGGTAACGCCGGTTGGAACATCTGTTGGCCTGCCCGCAATGCGCGCAAATCCTGAGCTCGCCGGCCTTTCTCTGTTGAAACAATCACGACTATCGGTCTGCCCGGTGACTGAACGCGAATGGGCTGCACTCTGCGAAATGGCCGGCGTCCCGACATGATTTCCCACACATGGATTTGCACCGGTCCCGTTACGTTCGGTTACGCGGAATTACAAAAATTTACGCTTTGAGTGTTAATGATGGCGTCATTATATCGCACAGCATTCTTGTAAAATTTGTATCGCCCGAAAGTGCCGACCACCATGCTCCATCACATTGTTGAAACCGAGGCGCGCTTCCCGCTGAACGTGACTGCCGCATATGGTGGCCCGATCCGGCGCCATCTAGCGATCGTCGACCACAACCGATTGCGATGCGACTGCCTTAAACTGGCGCTTGCACACCAGCCGCGCCGCTGGCGGGTCACCGATGTGATGCTGGCGGCGGAATTGGCAAAACTGGTACGCCACGGCGAGGAATTCGATGTGATCCTCGTCGGGGGATCGACCGGTGCACATATAGACTTGGCGGATATTACCCTGCTGGCTGCGGCGGCACCGCAGACCCCCATCCTCGTGGCTGCGGAATGCGACGACCCAGAACGCGCGCACGCGATTCTTCGAGCCGGTGCCCGTGGCTTCCTGCCGACGAGTCACAGCCTAAAGGTCCTGATGGCTGCGCTTGAGCGGGTCCGCACCGGGGGGACTTACGTCCCGTTGGCTTTGACCGAGGCAGCCCCGTCAGCAAATGTCGGGCGGGCGCAGCGCACGCCGTGGCGGGAGCTGACCCGCCGCCAGCGCGATGTCTTGGAGCTGATCGCGGAAGGCAAGTCCAACAAATTGATCGCGGACGCGCTAAGAATGTCTGAGAGCACGGTCAAAGCGCACGTCAAGCAGATCATTCGCCGCCTCAATGTTGCCAACCGGACGCAAGCGGCACTGCTCGCGATGCGTGCGAGTGCGGGTTGATTGGCAAGGGCGGCCGCGGAAGAGGTATTGTGACAACTTAGCTGGGCAGAATATCCTCGGTTTATTGGTAAGGCGGCATTAGCGCCGACAGCCGAGGAGGAAGCCTATGTCCGGCCGGAGTGTCATTCCAATCTCTGCCCACCCGCCAGCGGGCAAGATCAGCGAAAGCGAATATTTCCGGCTCTATCAGCAGTCCCTCGCGGAGCCTGACCGATTCTGGGCCGAGCAGGGAAAACGGATCGATTGGATTCGGCCGTTTACCAAGGTCCGAAACGCCTCGTTTGGGGGCGACGTTCGTATCGCTTGGTACGAGGACGGGACGCTAAATGCGTCCTACAACTGCATCGACCGCCACTTGCCGAGGCGCGGTGAGCAAACTGCGATCCTGTGGGAGGGCGACGACCCTCGAGAAGATCGACGCGTCACTTATCGTGAACTGCACGAGGCGGTGTGCCGATTTGCCAACGTCCTGAAGGCTCGCGGCGTCCGCAAAGGCGATCGCGTCACGATTTATCTGCCTATGATCCCCGAGGCCGCGATTGCAATGCTGGCCTGCGCTCGCATCGGTGCAATCCATTCCGTCGTGTTTGGCGGCTTCTCGCCAGACAGTCTCGTCGGGCGCATTCGAGATTGTCGTTCGACGGTGCTCATCACCGCTGATGAGGGGCGGCGCGGCGGTCGCGCAATACCGCTCAAGCGCAATGCGGATAATGCGTTGCGGCACTGTCCGGAAGTGCGTGACGTCATCGTCGTCCGCCATACCGGAGGCGAAGTCGATTGGTCGGAAGGGCGCGACCTCTGGTACCACGAGGCGTGTGCCACGGCTGCGCCGGATTGCCCGCCCGAAACGATGTCGGCAGAGGACCCGCTGTTCATCCTTTACACTTCCGGCTCGACTGGCCAGCCGAAAGGGGTCTTGCATACAACCGGCGGCTATCTCGTCTATACCTCGATGACGCATGAATACGTCTTCGACTACCGTGACGGCGAGATCTATTGGTGCACCGCCGACGTCGGCTGGGTCACAGGCCACAGTTATATAGTATATGGGCCCCTCGCAAATGGCGCGACGACCCTAATCTTCGAAGGAGTACCGAATTACCCGGACCCCTCGCGGTTCTGGCAGGTCGTCGACAAACACAATGTCAGCATCTTTTATACTGCCCCGACGGCGATCCGTGCGCTGATGCGCGAGGGCGAAGATTACGTCCGGCGGACCAGGCGGCGCTCCTTGCGCATCCTCGGCACGGTTGGCGAGCCTATCAATCCGGAGGCGTGGCTCTGGTATTATGATCATGTCGGCGACCAACGTTGCCCGGTCGTCGACACGTGGTGGCAGACCGAGACGGGGGGGATCTTGATCACCCCGATCCCCGGTGCGACGCCCTTAAAACCAGGATCAGCGACCCGCCCTTTCTTTGGGGTCGAACCAGTAATCGTGGATAATGACGGAAAGCTTGTCGACGGCCCTGGTGAGGGCAATTTGTGCCTTGCCCATGCCTGGCCGGGAATGATGCGCACGGTTTTTGGTGACCATCAGCGCTTCGTCCAGACTTATTTCACGCACTTTCCGGGGATGTATTTTACTGGGGACGGTGCGCGACGCGATGAGGATGGGTTCTACTGGTTGACGGGTCGGGTTGATGATGTGATCAACGTCGCCGGTCACCGGCTCGGTACCGCCGAGGTCGAGAGCGCGCTCGTCGCCCACCCAAAGGTTGCCGAAGCGGCCGTCGTCGGGTATCCGCACGAGATTAAGGGCCAGGGCATTTATGCCTATGTGACGTTGAAGGTCACCGAAGCGCCGAGCGAGGAGTTGCGGCGGGAGCTCGTGGCCTGGGTGCGGCAGGAGATCAGCCCGATTGCCGCCCCCGACTTCTTGCAATGGGCTCCGGGTCTGCCAAAGACTCGCTCTGGCAAGATCATGCGACGCATCCTGCGCAAGATCGCAGCAAACGAGCACGACACCCTCGGTGACGTGACTACGCTGGCCGATCCCGCGGTCGTCGATGAACTTGTCGAGAATCGGATGAGCCCGGGCGCATAACACCTGCTAGTGCTTGCTGGCGCCATCCAGTGCTTGGCGCAGTTGGCGCGCGGCGACGACGAGCATCGCCAAGTCAGGGGTGACGTCAGCGCGCAGCTCGCGCAGCAGCGGTTCGGTATGGACGAGAACCGCCGCATGCCCTGCCGACCAGGCGCCGACAGGGTCCGATTGCGCGGCAAACTCGCTGGTCAGGACGCTCGATGCGAGGTCGGCTTGGAGCGCCGCGAGATCGTCGACAATCACCTCGACGGCCTGCTTCTGCCAGGAGGTTTCGGCAATCAGCCGAGGTGCGGCCGCCTGCATCTCGTCAAACGCAAACCGGGCGCCAACACCGTAATAGACCCGGGCGGCACGCTCGAGTGGGCTCCCCGACCGCTCGGCTAGATCGGCTATTTCAAGAGCGGCGGCGAGGAATATCGAGCCGCCCAGTCGGCCGGCTAGAGCCGGCGGTACACCCGCTTCCGTGAAGCGCGAGCTGCGCTCCGCGATGACAGCGCGATCGCGCGGCGGCAACAGCTCGGCCAGAGATACGGCCAGAGCGCTGGTACTGGGCCCAAGCCGAGCGATCTCACTCCTGAGCTCCAGGCGCTCGTGAAAAAGTAGCCAAACAGCGGCGCGTTCGATGAGATCATCGATCTCGATCAGCATGTCGATTTGGATTTCCGCCGTAACCTTATTGTCCAGCGCCTCGATTTCGCCCCATAGCTCGCGGAGCCCAAATACCTCACGCACGATTGAGTAAGCCCGGGCGATGTCCGGCGTCGATCGACCGGTGCGCGCGCGCATGTCATGAATGAATGTGATCCGGGACCGATTGACGAGCTCGTTCGTGAGGGTTGTCGCGACAATCTCGCGACGCAGCGGATGGGCGGCGATCTGTGCGGCGACACGGTCGCGCGCTGCCTTCGGAAAATAATCGCAGAGCTGTTTCGCCAGTTCCGGCATATCTGGGAGATCCGATGCCAGCAGGTCCTGGTAAACCGTCATCTTTGCGTAAGCAAGGAGCACCGCCAGCTCAGGCCGGACGAGCCCACGACCCTGAGACAACCGGGCGGCCAGCGTGTCGTCATCGGGCAGGTACTCGAGCGCACGAGGTAATCGCCCGGAGCGTTCGAGGTCACGCATCATTCGAAGCTGTCGGTCGACCGAAACGAGAGCTCGCGCTTCCGCGACTGACAGCGCTTCTCCTTGCAGGTAGTTGTCCCGCAACACCAACAAACCGACATCCTCGGCCATCGCGGCGAGGAGGGGCTCGCGTTCTTCGGATGCGATCGCTCCGGAGGCAATCGCGCGATTGAGCAGGATCTTGATGTTGACTTCGTGATCCGAAGTGTCGACGCCCGCCGAGTTGTCGATCGCATCGGTGTCGATGCGGCCGCCCGAGAGCGCGAACTCGATCCGTCCCCGTTGGGTTACTGCCAGATTCGCGCCCTCGCCTACCACTCTCGCGCGAATTTGGTCGCCATTTATGCGCAACGCGTCGTTGACACGGTCGCCGACTTCGGCATGCGTCTCGTTGGCGGCCTTGACATACGTCCCGATCCCCCCGAACCACAGCAGATCGACCGGTGTCATTAACAGTTTACGGATCAGATCGGCAGGGGTTAGGTGGTCGCCCTCTATGTCGAAAGCGCGCTTCATCTCGGGGCTGATCGGGATCGATTTGACGCTGCGCTCGAACACGCCACCCCCTGTGGATATCAACCCTCGATCGTAATCGGCCCAACTCGAACGCGGTAAGCGAAATAGCCGCAGCCGCTCGTCGAAGCTCCGCTCTGCATCCGGATCCGGGTCAACGAAAACATGCCGGTGATCGAAGGCGCCCAGCAGCCTCAGATGATGCGACATGAGCATGCCGTTCCCGAAGACGTCGCCAGACATGTCGCCGATGCCGATCACGGTCAGATCAGTTGCAGCAATATCCCATCCAAGTTCGCGGAAGTGGCGCTTGACGAGCTCCCAAGCGCCGCGCGCTGTGATGCCCATCGCCTTGTGGTCGTACCCTGTCGAACCTCCGGAGGCGAAGGCGTCACCGAGCCAAAACCCATACTCCTCCGAGATCGCGTTCGCGAAATCGGAGAAGGTCGCGGTGCCCTTGTCGGCTGCGACGACCAGGTAAGGATCGTCCCGGTCATACCGAACGACCCGTGGCGGTGGCACGATGCGATGCTCAGTCGGCCCTTCAGCAACGATATTGTCGGTGAGGTCGAGCAGCCCTCGCATAAAAAATTTGTAGCATTCGACGGCTTCGCTCTGGAGCGCGTCCCGAGATGGTGGCGGCTGCTTGACGATAAAGCCGCCCTTTGCCCCGACCGGCACGATCACCGCGTTCTTGACTGTCTGCGCTTTCATGAGCCCGAGGATTTCGCTGCGAAAATCCTCCTTGCGTTCGGACCAGCGGATGCCGCCGCGGGCAACCTTGCCGGCCCGCATGTGTACGCCCTCAACGCGCGGACTGTAGACATAGATCTCAAAGAGAGGCCGCGGCAGCGGTAGTATATCGATCTCGCTGCTGGCGAGCTTTACTGCCAGATAAGGCTTCGTCTCTCCGGAAGGCAATGCCTGGAAGTAGTTCGTGCGCACTGTCCTGAGGATTAGCATCAAGTAGGTGCGCAAGATTCGATCTTCGTCGAGGCTGCTCACCGCGTCGAGAGCATGATCGATCGCCTGAATTTCCGCGATCGAGGCCAGCGAGGATTCGGCCCGCTCAGGATCGAAGCGAGTTTCGAAGAGGCGGACGAGCCGACGGGCAATATCGGGATGGCCGCTCACCGCATCTTCCGTATACGCCTGACTGAAGATCGGGGCCGCCTGCCGCAGTAATTTCGCGTAGAGCCGCAGCACCGTCACCTGACGCGCCGAGAGCCCTGCAGCAAGAACGAGCCGATTGAACCCGTCATTCTCGATTCTGCCCGTCCACGCTGCGGCGAGTGCCTCTTCGAAACGCGCCGTGATTGCTGACGAAACAGACGTCAAAAGGCCGACGCCGAAGAGCTGAAACTCATGGACCCACACTGGGGTGTCGTCGTGGCAATGGATGCGGAACGGCTCTTCGGCGACGACTCGCAGTCCAAGATTCTCAATGATCGGCAGCACATCGGAAAGCGCGACCGGCTCCTTCGCTCGATATAGACGCAAGCCGGGAAGCGGCCCGTCTGCTGTAGGATGAAGCGAGACCTCGAGTGCGGATCCCCCGAGTACGGCTTCGATCCGGCGAATATCCGCTATTGCCTGGGCGGCATCTGTCCGCGCCTGATAGGCGATCGGGAAGGTTCGAAAGCGACCCAACCGCGCGCGGGCGTCCTCGTCTCCAAATTTCGCGGTAGCGGCTTCAAGGACCCGGTCCGTCCAACTGTGACCAGCCTCGGCAAGGCGCCGCTCGAGTGCATCGGTATCGATCGCCGGTATCGCGCCGCGCGTCGTGCGAATGATGAAATGAATGCGCGCCAGCGCCGATTCGTCGAGGTGTGTATAAAAGGTCGAGACTTGGCCGGCGAACGCTTGTTCGAGGATCGTCGCGAAACGGGCGCGTAGGTCGCTGTCATAGCGCTCGCGCGGCGCGTAAACCATGCAGGATATAAAGCGCTCAAGCGGGTCACGACGAGTGAACACGGCGATGCGTTGGCGCTCTTGCAGATTGAGGACGCCGGTGACCGTATCGAAGAGCTCGTCCTCGGTGCTCTGGAAGAGCTCGTCTCGCGGGAATGTGTCGAGGATGTGCAGCAAGGCTTTGCCGTCATGGCTAGTCGGTGACAGCCCGGCGCGTTCGACGACGCGGCGGACCTTCATTCGCAACAGCGGGATCGACCTCGGGGTGCGGCTGTAGGCGAGCGAAGTAAAGAGCCCGACGAACAGCCGAATGCCCAGGACGTCACCATTTGGCGCAAATTGGCGCACGCCGATCGCATCCATATGGGCAGTGCGATGAACCGTGGCCCGGCGGTTCGACTTGGTGACTACCAAAAGTTCACGGCGGCGCGCAAAATTCTGCACATCCGGCGGCAGGGATGCGAGGTCCCGCAATCCTCCGAAGACTGGATGGGCGGCCTCGCGAAGAATGCCGAGCGGTTGGCGAATAATCTCGGCTGCTCCATTGAAGACGTATTCGCGAAAACCAAGAAAGGTGAAATTGTCGTCGTCGAGCCAACGCAAAAAATCTAATACTTCGGCGAATTCGGAGGAGGGAACCGGAGGCGGCTGCGCTGACAGCTCGGCGACGACCTGCCGCAGGACTTCACGCATTGGTTGCCAGTCCGACACGGCGGCGCGAACGTCGGCAAGGACGCCCGACAATGTCCGTGTCAGCTTTGCGAGGTTGTCCCGATCAGCTTCGCGCGTGATCTCGATTTGCATCCATGATTCACGCCTCCCTGCCATTCGGGGTTCGAGGATGTCGTGGAGATGACCGTCAGGGTCGCGCGACACCGTCACGATCGGGTGGATGATCAGATCGACGACCCGGCTGCTGGAATTGATCGCGCCGGTCACCGAGTCGACGAGGAACGGCATATCCTCGTTGACGATTTCGACGATAGTGTGTGGCGATGACCAACCGTCTGCGTCCGCATCGGGGTTGTGCACGCGGATCTTGGCCTGATCCGGTCGCCGCCGTCCCGCAAACCGCCACAGCGATAGCGCGGCACCATATAGGTTGCGTGGGCTCCGTTCGGCGACATCGGCTGGCGGGACGTGCTCATAGAACTGCGCGATAAATCGGTCGGCCGTCGCCTGCTCCACCGGGTCGGATAGCTGGCATGCGAGCGAGGCCGCCTTGCGCACGAGAGCAGACTTTTTTGCTTCGATAGTACTCATCATCCGCGCTCCCGCCACTTGGCGCGTCGATCAACCCTCAGACACCACCGAGGCAATGCAAATGATCGACAGCTCCAACCGCCTTTCTCAAATCGCATAATCCGCACCGACAGGACCGGGTTCCTGCCTCATCTGAGAGCAGCGAGATAGCCAGGCTGACGAGGGCGATCTGCCTGGAAATGTCAGACTCTTATAACGATGTTCACGGACACTGCTAGATGCGTCCGATCCTGATGCAATTCCACCCTGCGCTGCGTCGTAGTTTCGTTTTTATGTTGCCGCTCGCAGTCCTCGTAGTGGCTGTCTTAGCGAGAGTCACGGTCTCGAGCATCCTCGACAGGTTGTCGCTAATCTGCTTCGATTTCTACCAACGGGCGGCACCACGCGAGGCAGGGGAGGCGCCGATCCGGATCGTCGATATCGACGACGACAGCCTTGCCAAAGTCGGGCAATGGCCGTGGCCGCGCACGATTATTGCGCAACTCGTCGAAAAGCTGCGTGACGCCGGCGCCGCGGCTATCGCATTCGACATCGACTTTGCCGAATCAGATCGCACCTCACCCGAAGCGCTGCTTCCGATGCTTACCCAAAGTGGCGTCGATGCTGCGGAGGCACAAAGGCTCCTGGCATCGGTGGTGGATCCTGATCAGCAACTCGCGAAAGCAATGCGCACCGTTCCGGTCGTGACAGGGTTCATTATGGCCGAGCAGGGAGGACCTCGGCTTCCGGCAGCCAAAGCCGGATTTGCACTTCTTGGCAATGACCCCCTGGCTCACGTTGACGGTTTTCCCAAGGCGATCCCCAACCTGCCTATGTTCGAGGAGGCGGCGGCCGGGAACGGCTTTCTCAATCAATACGTCGATTGGGACCACATTGTTCGCCGCATCCCGCTGGTCCTGAGGTTGGGCGATATAGGTCTATCCGTCGCTTGTCGCCGAAGCGCTAAGGCTCGCATTAGGCGCGCGGGGCTACGTTTTGCGCGCCGCCGGAGCGAACGGGGAAAAGAGCTTTGGCGAGAGCACAGGGCTGACCGCGGTGCGCATCGGACAGCTGCCGGCGATACCAACCGACGCCGCGGGGCGGGTATGGCTCTATTATTCGCTCCCCGAGCGCGACCGAAGGGTCTCGGCAGCCGATCTCCTCGCCGGTAATTTCGACCGAGCTGCCTTTTCCGACCATATCGTCTTCGTGGGAACCTCCGCGAAAGGCGTCGTCAACGACGAGCAGGCGACCCCGATCGCACCGGATGTTCCTGGAGTGGAGATCCACGCTCAGCTGATTGAACAGATCCTCGAGCAGGCATTTCTCGCGCGCCCAGACTGGGCGGTTGGCGCCGAAATTCTGTTCACGATCCTGATCGGCGTCGGAATGATCCTCGTCCTACCGCGAACCGGCGCGTTATTGGGCGCGGTCCTCGGGGGTAGTGCCGTAATCACCGCGTTCGGGACATCATGGGTCGCCTTCAAACAGGCACGGCTGCTGATCGACCCAGTATATCCCTGGGCTGTGCTCACTCTCGTCTATCTTGCCGCCTCTCTGATCGGATATTTGCGGACGGAGGCGCGCCAGCGCCGTATCCGAAGGACCTTCTCGCAATACATGTCGCCACACTACGTTGAGGAGCTCGCGCGACACCCGGAAAGGCTCAAGCTCGGCGGCCAAGCGCGGCTGATGACGATTATGTTTTGCGACATTCGCGGCTTCACCAGCCTATCCGAACATCTCGATGCCGAAACCCTCACTCGATTCATGAACAGCTTTTTATCGCCAATGACCGAAATCATCACCGAACGAAAAGGAACGATCGACAAGTATATCGGGGACTGCATCATGGCGTTTTGGAACGCTCCGCTCGATGATCCCGACCATGCAGAGAATGCCCTACGCGCGGCACAAGCGATGCGTCGTGAGCTGGCCGAGCTGAACCGCCGTTGGCAAGAGGAGCCGCCCTATCGAGTGTTCCTCCCAGTTCGCATCGGCATAGGCATAAATACTGGTGAATGTGTTGTCGGCAATTTCGGCTCGGAAGCGCATTTTGACTACTCGCTTCTCGGTGACCCTGTGAACCTGGCGTCGCGCTTGGAGGGGCTGGGCAAAACCTACGGCGTCGATCTCGTGATCGGCGAAGAGACGGCAGCGCAGCTTGACGACCCGACACTGATCGAGCTCGATCTGGTGGCCGTAAAGGGCAAGACCCAGGCCGGACGGATTTTCACATCGCCGCCCGAAGAATGGGAGGGCGAAGAGTCTATCCGCGAGCATTCCGCGCTCTTGGCCGCGTACCGTCGGCAAGATTGGGTGGCGGCGCTCAAACTCCTCAACGACAGCCGGCTCGCCAGCGTCTATCACCTTGCTCCGGTTTACGACCTTTACCGCCGACGCATCGCGCATTTTCAGTCGGACGCGCCGCCGGAAGACTGGGATGGGGTTTATGCCGCCGAGGAGAAATGAGGGTCTGAGGCCAAAATATGGCTAAATTGCGTCCTCGCCTGCGCATTTGTGACAGCCTGTAACGAAAGGCATCTTTATTTAAGCAATAAGCTCTATCATATTACGGATCAAAGAAGCAGAAACGAGCGGCCTAGAAATGGGAGTCATGGAGTTTCAAGTTTGCCGACGTGGTCGGGAGCCGAGGTGGATCGTCATGTTGGGTGGTTCGGTGTACGGCGCCTACCTTGACAAGGAGCAGGCACTTTTGGACGCCGTGGACGCGGCGCGTGACGCCTTACAAGCGGGCCGCCAAGCGCAAGTTTGGGTCAGGGAGCGTTCAACCGCCGCCCGCGTTTTCTAGAGCCCACGGCATAGCCGGCGCCGCTCATTCCAGAGCAGCCAGCATTTCTGCGCTGACCAGGGTTACGCCGCCGTCGCTCCGATAGAACCGTTTTGCATCGATTTCCGGATCTTCGCCGATGACCAGCCCTTCGGTTATGCGGCAGCCGCGGTCTACGACGACCTTGTTGAGCCGAGCGTGACGCCCAACGACGACCTCGGGGAGTAGCACCGCCTCCCGGGTCGCGGCATACGAGTTGACACGACAATCTGAAAACAAGAGCGATTGACGAACGGTGGCCCCGGAAATGATGCAGCCACCCGAGACCATCGAATCGACCGCCATGCCCCGCCTGTCATCATCGTCAAACACGAATTTCGCCGGTGGCAATTGCTGCTGGTACGTCCAGATCGGCCAGTTCGGGTCATAGATGTCGAGAGAAGGGGTCGGCTGGACGAGGTCGAGGTTAGCCGACCAATAGGCGTCGATCGTGCCGACATCGCGCCAGTAAGCTTCGGCGTCCGAGGTCGTCTTGACGCAGCTGTCTTCGAACGAGTGGGCAGCTGCCAAACCACGTCCAACCAGATTGGGGATGATGTCCTTGCCGAAATCGTGGCTTGATGCCGGGTCGCGGTGATCGCGCTCGAGCTCGGCATAGAGAAATTCGGCGGTGAAAACATAGATGCCCATACTGGCAAGCGCGCGGTCGGGTTTGCCAGCCATCGCCGGAGGATCTTTGGGCTTTTCGAGAAAATCGACAACCGCCATGGAATCATCGACCGACATGACGCCGAAATCGGAAGCCTGCTGGAGCGGCACCTCGATACAGGCGACCGTGCACTCGGCGCCTTTGTCGATGTGATCCCCCAAAATGTCCGAGTAATCCATCTTGTAGATGTGGTCTCCCGCAAGAACGATGAAGAATTGCGGGTTGGCGGCGCGCAGAATATCGAAGCTCTGATACACCGCATCGGCGGTACCGCGATACCAGCTCACCTCGTCGAGGCGTTGCTGTGCCGGGATCAGGTCAAGGAACTCGTTCATTTCCGGACGAAGGAATGACCACCCCATCTGGAGATGGCGCAGCAGGCTGTGCGCTTTGTATTGCGTAAGGACCGCAATTCGCCGCACGCCCGAATTCATGCAATTCGACAGCGCGAAATCGATGATGCGGAACTTGCCGCCGAAAAATACGGCGGGCTTGGCGCGACGGTCGGTTAATTGCCTGAGCCGGCTCCCGCGGCCGCCGGCGAGGACCAGAGCAAGCGACCGCTGGGCCAGCCTCTGTTGGATGCGAGCGCTCGACAGCATGTGCCCGTCCTTTCTCCGGGCATCCCCCCCGGGCCACATGTGACGGTGCGCGCGCCGGAGGCCGACGTCAACGCCGACTGTAGGAGATAGAGTGCCGACCCCTGTCCGGACCCGGCGCTTTACCGTGCGATTCGCTTTACCGTGCGATTTCGCCGATTGCTCGCAGTTCGGCCTGCAGGACGTTTTGCCGACGTTCGAGGCGGCGGAGCTCGACCAGCAGAGTGTCGCGTTCCGAGCCTGTCGCGCGTCCGACATGCTCGCGCAGGCTCGGGAGATTCCCCTCGACAGTCTGCAGTTCGGCCTCGATGGCGCCCCGATCGACTTCATCCGGGGCCATCGCTTCTTCCGCGAGAACGGTGCAGAGGTCGGGGGTCACCTCGGCGATGCCACTGACGACAAAGATGCGGCGGACGATCGCCTGACCCTCATAGATGTCGACTGTCCCTGGCCGGATCGAGGAGATCAGCGGCGCGTGACCTGGTAGGACGCCAAAATTGCCTTCGGTGCCCGGGATTACCACCATCTCGACCGTCTCCGAAAGCACCAGGCGCTCCGGCGTAACCAGCTCAAACTGCACGCGGTCGGGCATCGCAATCGCTACCGACTGTTACGCCGCCTCGGCCGCCATCTTGCGCGCCTTTTCGACGGCTTCTTCGATCTTGCCCACCATGTAAAACGAGCTCTCCGGCAGATCGTCATAGTCTCCTGCGACGATGCCCTTAAAGCCCTTGATCGTGTCCTCCAAGTTTACGAAGGCGCCGGGAGTACCGGTGAACACTTCGGCCACGTGAAAAGGCTGCGACAAGAACCGCTGGATCTTACGCGCTCGGGCAACGGTCAGTTTGTCCTCTTCGGAGAGCTCGTCCATCCCGAGTATCGCGATGATGTCTTGCAGTGACTTGTAGGTCTGCAGCACCCGCTGCACCTCACGCGCCACCTGGTAGTGCTCATCACCGATGATCCGCGCGTCGAGCATCCGGGATGTCGAGTCGAGCGGATCGACCGCCGGGTAGATGCCGAGCTCTGCGATCTGCCGCGACAGCACGGTGGTTGCGTCGAGATGCGAGAAAGTCGTGGCGGGTGCGGGATCGGTCAGATCGTCTGCCGGCACATAGATCGCTTGAACCGAGGTGATCGAACCCTTCTTGGTGCTCGTGATGCGCTCCTCCAGGGTTCCGAGATCAGTGGCTAGGGTCGGCTGGTAGCCGACCGCGGACGGGATGCGGCCGAGCAGTGCCGACACCTCGGAGCCCGCCTGAGTAAATCGGAATATATTGTCGACAAAGAACAGAACGTCCTGGCCTTCCTCGTCGCGAAAATACTCGGCCAGAGTCAGGCCCGAAAGGCCGACACGGGCGCGCGCGCCCGGCGGTTCGTTCATTTGGCCATAGACGAGCGCCGCCTTGGAACCCGGTCCGTCGATGTTGATGACGCCTGACTCCATCATCTCGTGATAGAGATCGTTGCCTTCGCGCGTTCGCTCCCCCACCCCGGCAAAGACTGAATAGCCGCCATGCGCCTTGGCGATGTTGTTGATCA
>Ga0126381_100005566_pt1 | contig 13877 bp, 11 predicted proteins | sample PanSoiMetPlot_28_FD_96465 | JGI IMG/M metagenome (GOLD analysis project Ga0126381, IMG submission 96465) | Tropical forest soil microbial communities from Panama - MetaG Plot_28 | ecosystem: Environmental > Terrestrial > Soil > Tropical forest > Bulk soil | place: Panama | collected 2016-02-17
ATGAACGACAGGCCCGCCAGGTCGAGCAGCGAGTAGCCGAAGGCGAGCGTGGCCTGCGCGACGATGAGCAGCCGCACGTTGCGCAGCAGGTGGTAGACCGCGGTGCGCCAGGACGAGTAACCGAGAAGCTGGCACGCCTCCAGGTACGGCAGCTGCCGCTCGTGCACCGCGGCCGCGCGGACCACCCGCGCGATATAGGGGGTGTAGGCGACCGACAGGGCGATCACCGGCGCGATCAGCCCGGCACCGAAGGCCACCACGGCCAGCACGGCGAACAGCAGCCCGGGGAACGCGAACAGGATGTCCATGAACCGGGCCGCGACCCGGTCGAACGCCCCGCCGGTCCAGGTCCCGGCGATTGCGACCGCCGTGCCAAGCGTCGTGGACACGACAGTGACCAGCGCGGGGCCCAGCAGGCTGAGCCGGGCGCCGTAGAGCACCCGGGACAGCACGTCACGGCCCAGCGAGTCCGTTCCGAGCAGATGCGCGGCCGACGGCCCCTGGTTGATGGCGGCCGCGTCGATGCTGTCGGGCTGGTAGGGGGCGATCAGCGGGGCGAGGATCGCCACGGCCAGCAGGGCCAGGCACACGCATCCCGCGGCGACAGCGATCTTGTCCGCCTTAGCGCGCGGCTCCCCCGCCCGCCGCCGCGCCGGGGCACGGGCCAGCCGGGCGGTCAGTGCCATCTCGCCGCCGCCTTCAGCCGCAGCCGGGGATCCATCAGGTACTGGAGGAAGTCGAGCGCCGTCGTGGTGAGCACGAAGACCAGGACCAGGATGAGCCCGATCGCGAGCACCACGTTGGAGTCCTTGTCCTGCACGCTCTGGTCGAGCAGCGAGCCGATCCCGCCCAGGCCGAAGGCGTACTCGACGACCAGGGTCCCGGCCAGCAGGCTCGCCACGGTCAGCGCCGACACCGTCATGATCGGCATCGCCGCGTTCCGCAGCACATGCCGGCGCAGGATCCGCGGCCCGGACAGGCCACGGCCCCGGGCGGTCTCGACATGCGGGCTCTGCTCCTCGGCGCTGACCGCGGCCCGGGTGATCTGCGACACGTAAGCGATCGACGCGATGGCCAGCGCGAAAGCGGGAAGGGTCAGATGCTGCAGCCGCCCGGCCAGGCCCTGCCCGGAGCCCAGCACCGGGAACCAGCCCAGCTTGACCGCGAACACGGCGATGAGCATCTCGGCCGCGACGAAACCGGGGATGGCCACGCCGAGGCCGTTCAGCCCGGCGACGGCGGGAGCGGCCCGCGGCGACATCCCGCCGATGATCCCCAGCATGACGCCGACGACCAGGATGATCACGCTGGCGTACGCGACAAGCAGGAACGTGGTCACGATGCGCGGGCCGATCAGGCTCGCCACGCTCTGCTTATAGACCAGGGACGTGCCGAAATCGCCGTGCACCGCGCCTGTCAGCCAGTCCCAGTACCGGACCGGCATCGGCCGGTCCAGCCCCAGCTTGTGCGCCATGTACCGGTACTGCGCCGGCGATGCCCGGGTGCCGAGGATCAGTGTGAGCGGGTTGCCTGGCTGCAGCCACACCGCGGTATAGAGCACGAACGACGCAGCGACCAGCGTCACCAGCGGTGTCACTATCCAGCGCCGGACGTGGCTCAGCATGGCGGCCTCCCCGGCAGCGCCACCGGGCCGGTGGGCAAGGCGGTGCGCCCGGAGCCGTGAGCTACAGGCGGCCCAAGGCACAGCCATGCGGTCATGTCACTTTGCCTTGCCGATCAGTGCCAGCGACGGCTCGTTCAGGTAGGCGAAGGAGGTCGTGGCGCCGCCGAGGCCCTTCTTCAGGAACATGATCTCGTCGAACTGCACCAGGGTCATCTCGTTGTAGGCACGTTCGTAGATGGCCTGGGCGTCGGTCATCAGCCGAGCCTGGTCGACCAGATTGGACGTCTGACGGGCCGCATTGATGTCCGCGGTGACCTTGGCGTTGTTGTAGTTGGTGTAGTTGTAGGGGTTGCCGAGCGTGTAGGTGAGCCCCTCCGGCTCGAGCGGGTTGGGCGCGTTGTTGAAGGTGCTCCCGAGCAGCAGATCCATGCCCGTCCGGTACTTCGCGTTGTAACTGGCGTTGCTGTAAGCCAGCGGCTGCAGCGGCTTGATCTGCACATTGAAGCCGGCCTCGTGGGCCCAGCCCTGGATCAGCCCGGCCACCTCGGCCAGCGTCGCGTCCCCGGCCAGGGTCGCTAGCACGATCGGCTGCCCGTGGTATCCGCCCGCCGTGGCGAGCTTCTTTGCCGCAGTGAACGCGGCCGGCGTGCCCCACGACTTTTGCTGCCGCTCGAAGCCGGCGTAGGCGGCGGACCAGATCCTCTGCGCGGCCTCCGGCCAGCTGCCGTTCTGCCACGAACCGATGTTCGCCTGAGTCCAGTTGGGGATGGCGGCGCCGTAATAGGCCGCCTTCGCGATCGCCGGCCGGTTGATCGTCATGAACAGGGACTTGCGGATATCGAGGCTCGCCAGCACCCCGGTCGGGCGGGCCACGTTCAGCGTCAGGTAGAGCTGGCTCGGAGCGCCGAAGATCAGCTTGCCGCTGCTCGCCGCCCGCAGGCGGGGAATCGTGGCCGGCGAGACTTCGTAGGCGCCGTCGAGCTGGCCGGAGATCAGGGCTTGTGCAATGGACGTGGAGTTGGTGTTGAACTGGATCTGGACGGTATGCGCGTGCGCACGGTCTGCAGGGTTCCAGTAGTCCGGATTTGCCGTCAGCGTCATGCCGCTGCCGGGCGTCCACGAGCTGAGCTCGTAAGGCCCGCTGCACATGATCTTCCCGGATGCGCTGCCCAGCTTGCTGCCCGCACGCTGGGCGAACCGCTTCTCCTGAACCATGGCCACGAAGGTCGACATCTCGAACAAGAAGAGGCTGTCAGGCTTTTTGAAGCTAATCGTGACCTGACGCGGGCCGGTCGCCTTGATCGACCCAACGTTGGCGAAGGTGAAGGCGACGGCCGAAGACGGCGCCGCTGCGTGATCGAGGCTCCAGACCACATCCGCCGCGGTCACCGGCGACCCGTCCCAGAACTTCACACCGGGGCGCAGGTTGAACACCAGGGTCATCGGGTTGGGCTGGTGGTAGGTGGCCAGGTAGGGGCCGATCGAGTAGTTCGGGTTGAGCCGCAACAACGGATCGCACAGGTTCCCGGCGATCAGGGAACTGCTGTAGTCCGCGGTGTTCGGCGGGTCGACCGTGTTCGGCTCGCCAAAGGGAAGATCCCAGGTCAGGCTGGAGACGTTGCCCTTGACCGCACCGTAGGTACCCACCACCAGATGCGCGGACGCGGCGCCAGGCGCGGCAGAGGGGGAGGACGAGGAGCAGGCGGCGGCTAGGGCGGCGACAACCGCGCAGGCTGCTGCGGCCAGGGCCCGGCTACGGCGCAGGCGCCCTTGTCGGTGACGGTTCATCGGATCTCCTTGAGAGGGGGGAGCGAACCGCATGGCGATTCAGGGATCGTGAGGGCCTGGCAGCCCACCCTGGCGGGTATGTGACGGGCGTTATGTAACGAGCACTGTATGACCTGTGCCACACCTAAGCAAGGGTCGGCCGCACCCGGGAGATCACCCTTGTGGATGTGTGACACGCGTTATACAGTCATCGCTATATTACGAGCGCCCGGCAGTCCGGACCTGTGCTCTAGTCAGTCAACCCCTGGGCACAGCGGCGCCCGCCGCTGTGAGCGCGAGCTCAGGCCGACCAGAAAGAGAGCAGTACAGGATGGCCATTGACACTGCCGACCTCGCGGAGGTGCAGACACTGAGTGTCGCGCACCCGAGCCAGGCCCCGGGCCTGGTCGGCAAGACCTTCGTCTCACCCTGGTTCACCATGGATCCCGACCATTCGGAGCTCTTTCACCGCGCCACATACATGGACGCTTATCTTCACCCCTACCCAGACGACGGCTACGGCGAAGGCCTCGTCGAGGGATACCACCTGCTCGGCATGCTCGACGTCCTCCTCAACCACGTTCTATGGTCCGAGACCCCGCTGATCCCGTGGAACTACGGTCTGGACCGGGTGCGCTTTGTCTCGGTCATCCGCTGCTCGGACCGGTTCCGGCTGCGCGGCACGGTGACCGATGTCATCGACCGCGGCAGCCAGGGCTGGCTGCTCGTCGCTGACATCGTCGGCGAAGTAGAAGGCCGCGACCGGCCTGGCTTCATAGCCACACAGCGCGTCCTCTGGGCCACGCCGGACACCGCAGCCAGCGGGCCAGCCGATGCATCCCCGGCCGCGCGATGAGGCAGCAGGTGCAGATAGCTCTGTACGAGCGCCACAAGGCGCTGCTGGCCATGACCATCCCGCAGGCCGTCGAGTGGGCCGGCTCAAAATGGGGGGACAAGCTTGCATTCTCCTTTGTCGATGCCCCGGATACGCTCACCTACGCCGAGCTCGCCGAGTCCGTCGCCCGGCTCCGGACCGGCCTGACCGCGCTAGGCCTGCGCACAGGCGAACGGGTCGGCATTATGATCCCCAACCAGGTCGAATTCCCGCTGGCATGGCTGGCCGTTATCGACGCCGGCGCCGTGGCAGTGCCGCTGAACCCCAAGTACACCCAGCGCGAAATCGAGTTCGTCCTGGCCGACACCGGGGCGACATGGCTCATCACCACCAGCGAGCTGCTCGCGCACCATGAGGCCGCTACCTTCGCACCCGTACCTGCCACGAACGTGATCGCATCCGGGGGCACGATCCCCGGAGGGCACAGCTTCGGGCAGTTGCTGTCCACGCACGCACAGCCACGGCAGCACGAGGCGGACCGCCTCGACCTTGTCGGCATCCAGTTCACCTCCGGCAGCACCGGGCTGCCGAAAGGCTGCATGCTTACGCATGAGTACTGGCTCACCATGGGTGCCTACGGCGCGGCGTTGTTCAACGACCCGCAGCACTTTCTGGCCGACCATCCGTTTTATTACATGCAGAACCAGGCCTACTTCATGCACGCGCTGGCCGGCGGGGGGCAACTGCACGTGACGCCCGGCCTCAGCCGCAGCAAGTTCCTGTCCTGGCTGGTCGATTACGACATCGACTTCGCGTGGATCGACGAGGGCATGCTGGACATGCCAGCGTCGGACGCGGACAAGCGGCTCAAGCTGCGCTACGCCCCGGTCGCGGCGATACCGCCACAACTGCACCGGCCGCTTGAGGAGAGGTTCCACCTCAAGGCGCGTGACCTGTACGCGAGCACCGAGGTGGGCGGCGGAGTTTTCGCCCCGTGGGAACGTGACGATCTCGTCGGGTCCGGGACGATGGGCCTGTGCTTCCCCAACCGGGAGACGAAGGTCGTCGACGCGAAACTCGGTGAGGTCCCGCCGGGCGAGCCTGGCGAAATGCTGATCCGCGGGCCGGCGATGATGCTCGGCTACTGGAACCGCCCGGATACCAACGCCGAGCTCCTGCTGCCCGGCGGCTGGTTCCGCACTGGCGACATCGTCCGCAAAGACACCGACGGCCTGCACTATTACATAGGGCGAACCCGTGACATCATCCGCCGCAGCGGGGAAAACATCTCCGCCGTCGAGGTCGAGCAGCAAATCCTGACGATGCCGGACGTGACCGAGGTCGCGGTCGTGCCCGTGCCGGACCCCGCGCGCGACGAAGAGGTGAAAGCGATCATTGTCCTGCGACGCGGCAGCGCGGCGACCGCGCAGGACATCATCGACTGGGCCAGACAGCGACTAGCGCCATTCAAGGTGCCCAGGTTCATCGAGTTCCGCGCCAGGCTGCCGCATACCGGCAGCGGTAAGATCGCTAAGTCTGACCTCCGCAGCGAGACCCCGATCCACGACAAGGTTTACGACCGGGCGGGGAGTCCAGATGCCTCGAAGCGTTGATCACGAAGAACGGCGCCGAGACATTGCCCGAGCCGCCATCCGCCTCATATCAACGACCGGGCCCCGCGGGCTGACGGTTCGAGCTCTGGCTGAGGAACTTGGCGGATCGATCACGATGGTCACGCACTTCCTGCCAAACCGCCGTGCCATCCTCGACGCCGTCACGCAGCAGCTGATCGAAGACGCAGCCAGCGAACTCGCCGAAGCGGACGCGCAGGGCCTAACTCCCGCCGAACGACTGCGGCGATTCCTCACCTGGCTGCTGCCCACGACGGCCGACGCGCTGGCCCTGGAACGCAGCCGCGTGCTGATGTCAGCGGAATCAGATGCGCATTTCAACGTCCAGGAATTCTTCGACACCTGGGAAAGAACGATCCGCGACCTTATCGAGCGGTACATCGCGCCGCTGGTCCCTCCACCGGAACTCCAGTTCTATGTCGACTTGCTCCGCGTGATCCAAAACGGGGTTGTACTGTCCGCCGTGGAGCACCCCAAATACTGGACGGAAGAGAGGCAACTCGCCTTCATCGACAGTTTGGTGCCCTTGATTGATCAATCGCCGCAAGGACCAGCAAGTAAGGCGCGGAGAACACGATATGTCCATCCAGGGCTGACCCGGAGCTGAGGAGAACACGACGAGTCATGGCGATCACCCGGACCATCACCGAGATCGATGACATCTGCTACACCCCGGCTGTTGAGCTCACGGCGGCCCTGCGCCGTAAGGAGATTTCCTCTGCCGAGCTCACTGAGGCGCTGCTGGGTCGGATCCAGAGGGTCAACCCGGCGGTCAATGCCTTCGTGACAGTCCTGGCCGAGCAGGCCATCGAGCAGGCACGGGATGCCGACCAGCGGCGCGTGACAGGCGATCCCGACGAGCTTGGCACGCTGCACGGCATGCCGGTGACGGTCAAGGACCTCACTCCTACGGCGGGTGTGCGCACGACCTTCGGCCACCCGGCGTTCAAGGACCATGTCCCCGATGAGGACGGTGTCATCTGGGCACGCCTAAAGGCGGCCGGGGCCATCCTGCTCGGCAAGACGGCCACTCCGGCGTTCGGCGAGCACAGCGTCACCGAGAGCGAAGTCCACGGGGTGACAAACAACCCCTGGGACCTCACGCGCACCGTAGGGGGATCGAGCGGCGGCGCGGCTGCCTCGGTGGCGGCCGGCATGGGATCGCTGGCCACCGGAAGTGATGGCGGAGGGTCTATCCGCGTGCCGTCGGCGCTGTGCGGGGTCGTGGGGTTGAAGGCGTCACGCGGGCGGATACCACAGGGCGGCGACGACTCGCCGCTTGATCAGGTGACCGTCGTTGGCCCGATCACCAGGACGGTGCGGGACAGCGCGCTGATGCTGAATGTCGTAGCCGGCCCGGATCCCTTCGAGATGTTCGCCATCCAGGAGACGGGCTTCGACTACCTGACCGCGCTGGACGGCGCCTCGGTTGCGGGGCTGCGCGTTGCCTACAGCCCGGACCTCGGGGCTCCTCCCATCGAGGAACAGGTTCGTGAGGTAGTGCGCCAGGCTGCCTTGGTCTTCGGCGACGCGCTCGGGGCGCATGTCGATGAGATTGCGATCAGCCTGCCCGATCCGCTTGACTACTTCTTTGACTGGTGGGGTCCGCAAGCGGTAATGATCCTGGAGGACCTGCAGGCCGGGGGCGCGGTTTCCGGCCCTGACCCGCTCCACGAGCCCCTTGTCGATCATGCGCGCAGAATGACGGCCGTCGACTATGCGAGGGTCCAGTTCCAGCACCGCGAGGGCATCCACCGGGCCTTCGCGCAGGTATTCCTCGATCACGACCTGCTTATCTGGCCGACAACGCCCATGGCAGCCTTCCCGCACCCGGGCGAGGCAGGCGGTCCCACGTCGGTCGCCGGCCAGCAGGTCCGGTTCCCGCCGCTGCAGAACCAGCGGTACACCGAGGCGATCAGCCACGCCGGCTATCCCGCCATTACCGTGCCCGCGGGCTGGACCGACGATGGCCTCCCGGTTGGCCTGCAGATCGCGGGCCGCCACGCCGCGGACGCCGCGGTCCTGACAGCCGCCGCGGCCTTCGAGGGAGCCCAGCCCTGGTCCAGCAGGCGGCCCGAGCTATAGCGGCCCCGGCCAGCCGGCGCGGGCAAGCGGCACGAACTCCGGTCACGATGTGCGACGAAAGCGAGTACGCCGACCGACCGTGCTTTCCGGCCGGCCGGTCATCATGAAGCCAGAAACCGATCCGGGCGGCCGGTGTGGACGTGAGTGTCGTCGGGACAGGCCTGGTCGCCGCCAGAGAGTTGCGCGCGGCCGGGCGCGCTGCCTCAAGCGTGCGCCCGGCTCGAGCGGCTCGGGGTGACGGCCCGCCAGATGGCAGGGCGATCTTCAGGATCGCTTTTCCGGCCCGGCGGACAGTCGTTCGATCACCGGAACCAGGGCGTCGATGAACTCGACCTGCTTTTCCGGCGTCCAGTACTTGGGGTGCTCGACGGAGGACAACACGACGCCGTTCTGCACAACGCGGAGCAGATCGATGTAGAACTGCCGCTCGCCTTCTGACACCAGCGGGGCTACGTACCTCTCGATGAGGTCACGGATCGTCCTTTCCCAGGTGTCGAAGAATTCCTGGACGTTGAAATGCGCGTCCGACTCGGCCGACAGCAGGACGCGGCCGCGCTCGAGCTGCAGCGTCTCGCTCGTGGTGGGCAAAAGCCACACCAGGAAGGCGCGCAGCCTCTCAGCGGGAGCTAGCTCGGCGCTTTCGAACGACGCAAGGTCGGTCGCGCCCTCTTCGATGAGCTGACTGGTCACCGCGTCCAAAATGGCGCCCCGGTTCGGGAAGAAGTGCGTCACCATGGTGATCGAGCCGCCGAGTTCATCGGCGAGCGCTCGCAGGGTAAGGCCCCGCGGCCCGTTCAGCGCCAGGAGCCGGATGGCCGCGCGCGTGATGTCGCGCCGCCGCTCGTCGTGGTCAACGCTGCGAGGCAACGTACCTCCCCGTCCGTTCGGTCACGGCTCGTGCCCTCGCCTGGAGGACCACGCAAGGCCGGAAATCTTCGTTCGCCGGGCATCCGGTCATCACGGCACCTCAGCCTTTCGCGTGTCGATGACACCTTCCCCGAACGGCGGCTCGTCACGCAGCTGCGATTTGGCGACCTTCCCGTTTCCGGTGCGCGGGAGCTCAGAGCGAAATTCGACGTATCGCGGCACCTTGAACGGTGCCAGGCGTTCGCTGGCCCAGGCGGTGACGTGCAGGGCGCTGACCTGATTGCCAGGGTGCAGCACGACGATCGCCTTGGCTTCCTCGTCGCGGTCATGATCTGGGACGGGTACGACGGCGACGTCCATCACTGCGGGCATGGCCAGGATCTGCTGTTCGACTTCGGCCGCGGCGATGTTTTCGCCGCTGCGCCGGATGATGTCACGAGTCCGTCCCACATAGAAGTGCAGCCCATCGGCGTCCTTGCGGACGATGTCGCCGGTACGGAACCACCCGCCGGGCAGGAGGAGCTCAGCATTAGTCTCGGGCCGGTTCCAGTATCCGAGCATCATGCCCCGGCCCCGGATGAGCATCTCGCCGGCGATGCCGGGCGGGAGTTCTGCCAGCCCGGCGTCGACGATCTTGGTCTCGCGAGTCGGCCAGCACAACCCCATGGAACCCGAGCCCACCAGATCGTCGCGCTCCCACGGCACGAAGGTGCCGGAGCCGGCCTCAGTGCTCGCATACCAGTCGCGTGCTTTGAGGCCGAAGCGCTCTTCCAGGGGCCGGTGCAGCCCGGGAGGAATCCCCGCGACCGGGGCGAGTCGCAGCTTGAGCCGCTGATCCGCCTCGGACGGCGGGTAGTCGAGCATGCCTTCGTCGATCCACGCGAAGTCGATGTCGTGGTCCAGCAGCCAGGACATGAACTTGCTCCGGCTGAGCCCCGGCGTGACGTGCAACTGCCCGCCCCCAGCCAGCGCCATCATGAAGTAGGCCTGGTTCTGCATGTAGTAGAAGGGATGGTCGGCCAGCAGGTGCTGCGGGTCGCAGAACAGCGCCGCGGAGTAGGTTCCCATCTCGAGCCAGTACTCGTGGGTCAGCATGCAGCCCTTGGGCAGGCCGGTGCTGCCTGAGGTGAACTGGATGCCGATGAGGTCCCCGCGGTCGGCGTCGTGGCGGCGCGGCTCGCTCGGCGTCGACAGAAGGTTGCGGAACCCGTGCGTGCCAGGCACGACGCCGCCAGCGACAACGACGTGCGAGCCCGGCACCGGCGCGAAGGTTGCCGTCTCGCGCCGGGAGAGCAACTCATGGGTGGTGATCAGCCAGCTCGCCCCGGCGTCGCCGAGAACGAACTCGATCTCCCGCTGCGTGTACTTCGGGTTCAGCGGGACAGCAACCGCACCCGCATCGATCACCGAGAGCCAGGCCAGAGGGAACTGCAGCTGATTGGGAATCATGATGCCGACCCGGTCCCCTGGACGGAGCCCGAGCGACGCAAGACCGGTCCGCAGCCGGGCTACCGACTCGGCCAGCTGGCGGTAGGTGAGCACGTCCGGGGTGTGGACAAACGAGAACGCGACCTGGTCCGACCACGTGGCCGCCGCCCATTCCAGGGCCTGCGGGATGGTCATGGACAGCAGCGATTCATGATGCTGACCGAGTTCGATCCGCAGCTTCTCAGTCACCGCGTCGCTCCCGCAGGGCGGTACGCAGCGTCGACCCGTCGCCCACCGCCGTCCGGGTGAGGCGCTGGGTGGCGCTGTAACCGCCCGGACAATCTGACAAGGTCATGACGCTCCGATCGCTCCATCGTGGGATCGCCCGTAGGTCTGGCAGCGCAGGTGCTCCGATGCCCATCCGGCAATGTGACAAGCAATGTATATCGCTTGCTACACATAGCGCTAGTGGGTCACACCGCAGGCGCTCTGCCGGTACAACTGCACCGCCACATCGGTGATCACCTCTCCCGGCGCCCGGCGCCACGGCGTCGAATGTCAGCCAGGCCGATAGACGATGAGTTCGCCGGCCCATGGGCTGTGCTGCAGGGCGGTAAGCCTTCCGGTCAGGTACTGGGCGTGGGCCGGCGAGGCGGCGCCCACCAGGAAGAGCCGGTTCGTGCCGCGCGAGGCGCGCACGGCGGCGACCGGCACTATGGGTAGGCCGACGGCGAAGTCGGCTAGTCTGCGGCGTGCTTGCTGGTCGACGGCCGCGCTGCGATCGGCGTGGTGGTAGACGATGACTGACTGGCCACGCTGGGCGAAAACAGCGAGCTCGTTCAGATAGGCGTGCTTGACCGCCTTGGTTCGGTGCGCGGGTTCCCGGTGCGCTGCTGGCCGGATGCCGTTGTCGGGATCGGCGAAGATCAGGTCGCACCCTGCCGTCGCGGCCAGGGCGCGCCGCAGCCAGTTGCGCCGCTGGTCCTGCCGGGCTGCTCGCCCTGCTGGCCCGGGCGGAAGGTCGGTGAAGTCGAGTGGGTCGCCGAAAAAGCACGTACGTGTGCTGAGTATGCCGGCCTGTGCCAGCGCGGCGGTACTTCTGCGCCCAGAGGTCACCACTCTAGCCAGTCGCTGGTACAGGTCCGGGTCCAGCGGGCGCAGGCGGTCCGAGGACCGGTGGCCGGGCTGCACGTAGGCGATGTACTTGCCGTCGGCGTTGTGCCCCTCATCGAGGGTGCGGTACCAGACAACTCCCAGCCGCGGCGAGTAGGGCGAATCCGGCGGAGCCAGCCACCGAAGCAGCCCAAACTTCAGATAGTCACCCAGATCAGCGGCATATCGATCCTGCATAGCGCCCTCATCATTCGCGTTCTGCCACGCGGAGCCCCCATTGCGGCGTCCACGACCCGATGACCAGCACCGTCGTCTCCAGGATCAGCACGGTGGTGGCGACCTCGGGGATATCGGCGAGAAGCAGACCTCCAGCAGGGCTTCGGCGATCGGACCGGCGAGAACCGCCCGCCCGGCGATCTTCGCTTCGCCCGGCCACCCGGCCTTCTTGCCCTGCTCGGGGTGGAACGTCGGGCCATGCAGAGCGAACCTCGGATCCCGCCTCAGATTGGCACCCTAGCGCGCCTCCGGCATCGACCCGAATCTGAGCGCCCGTCAGCGAACTCGCACTCGATGCCCGAGATCCGCGGCGAGCCGTCGCCCCGCAACGTCGCGATCGTCTTGGGCTTGACCTGCGGTTTTTGGTGGCAGGTCCAGGATTCGAACCTGGGAAGACTGTCGTCGGCGATTTACAGAGAGACGGCGACCGCACTAGCTACACGCCTGTGAACTGGGCGGATACGTTCTCAGCGACCTCGTGGACGGCTTGCCGTTTCGCCAGGGTTTCCCAGCGGCCGCGCAGCGCGAACGGCTGGTGCGCGCACCGAATCGCCGTACAGGCGGGTCTAGCCAGCGATAGGGCAGACGTCGTGCACCCAGTGGGCGATCACCCCCCGAACGCCACACGCCACAAGAAGTCAGGTCGTAGCGTTAAGAGGTCCCGGCGGCCTGGCTCCTGAGCCGCCTGCCGGCCCTTGCGGGGCTTGGCTTACGAACGATGTGCCAGCTGCCGGGCTTCGCCGTGGCGTGGCTCAAAGAGGCGCGAACGCCAGTAAAGGCCCTGGAATCAGGCATGCCCGCCGCGGTCATTCCGGTGATGGGAGGGCTGTTCATGGCAACAGTGACGATCGGGGTCGATCCGCACAAGGCCTCGCACACGGCGGTGGCGATTAGCGCGGCTGAGGAGCCGTTGGGTGAGCTGCGAGTGCGCGCCTCAGCGAGCCAGGCAGGGCGGCTGCTGGCGTCGGCGGCGGCGTGGCCGGAGCGGATCTGGGCTATCGAGGGCGCCGGCGGCCTGGGCTACCTACTGGCTCGGCAACTCCTGGCCGCGGGTGAGCAGGTGCTGGACGTGCAGCCTAAGCTCGGTGCCCGGGTCCGCCAGCTGGCCGCCGGGTGCACAAATCAGTCTTCTGCAGCGCGCCCGAGCCATCAGCTCATGATCACCTTATGCGCTAGGACATGGGTAAGAGGACAACCGCCACCTTGGCCCACGGTCCACTCACATGCCGCCCACGGGAGCCTCCGCAGGGGAGAATTCTCTGGCACGTATTTGGCACAGCTACCTGATCTTCGCGACTTTTGGACGCAAGTAGCGTGAGATGCGTTCAGGATTTTCCAGTGTCCTGGCTGGTCACCGGCCTACTGGGGTGACGCCATGGCCAGGGCCCGGCCAGCGCAGCCTGCTCCGGCGGTGCCGAACACCGCGCCCGCGTGCCGCCGGGCCCGGCTCGCGCGCCGAGCTTGACCTGCGGTTTTTGGTGGCAGGTCCAGGATTCGAACCAGGGAAGACTGTCGTCGGCGATTTTACAGGCCTCCGGCGCAAACACTGTGACCTGCACGGACGTCGGAACCGGTCGCCATTTTGGCACGTATTGGGCACGACACCCGCTAATGTGTATCGCATTCCACCGTCGCGGTCGACGGGTAGCCGTGGTCACGCGTGGCCAGTAGAACGTGGCCTGTTGCTGCTGCACTGCTCCGGTATGTGCTCCCAGGGTGACCGCAACGAGCACGCCCTTCAAGCACTTATCGCCGCTTACCTGGCGGGCACGACTGGCGCTTTTCGCTTTCCGCCGTTGACGCGACGGTTAACGTTCCATCATCCTGACAGGCACCTGGCAGCTGCGAACACGGGAGAAGGGGGCCGCGGATGAGATGTTTAGAGTGCGGGGTGGACACTGGTGAGGCAGCACAGGAATGCGTCTCGTGCGGGGCCCCGATCGCCCGGCAGTCGTCTTCGGCGCCGGCATCGGCGGCGGCGGGCCGGGCCGGGCGAGCGGCCAGCAGATCCCGCAGGACGGCCTGGCTCCCCGGCAGCCTTCGTCTGCCCGTCGGCGCGCCCTGGTCGGTATCGGTGGAGGACTCGCTGTGCTGGCGGCGGTGATCGCGGCTGTCGTAATGACCCGCTCGTCACCGAGCGTTCAGAGGTCGTCACCGGGCGTTCAGAGGTCGTCATCGAGGGTTCAGAGGTCGTCATCGGCGGTTCAGGTGTATCAATCGCTCCAGCAGGAAACTGCCTGACGGGATCGGA
>Ga0126381_100005567_pt1 | contig 13877 bp, 9 predicted proteins | sample PanSoiMetPlot_28_FD_96465 | JGI IMG/M metagenome (GOLD analysis project Ga0126381, IMG submission 96465) | Tropical forest soil microbial communities from Panama - MetaG Plot_28 | ecosystem: Environmental > Terrestrial > Soil > Tropical forest > Bulk soil | place: Panama | collected 2016-02-17
AAAACGGATCGATTGGGATGCAGTGGCCGCCAAGGCCGGGGCCGGGATAAAACGGCATGAACCCAAAAGGCTTAGTCTTCGCCGCCTCTATGACCTCCCAGATGTCAATGCCCATCGCAGCATAGATAACCTTAAGCTCGTTGACCAACGCGATATTGACACTCCGGAAAATGTTCTCAAGCAGCTTGGTGGCTTCAGCAACGCGACAAGATGAAACGGGAACCAGCCTGTCGATGGCTCGGCCATAAAGCGCCATCGCTTTCTTAAGGCAGGTCGGCGTGTAACCTCCTATGACCTTTGGTATCGTTTTCACTTTGCTTTGCTCGTTGGCCGGATCTTCCCGTTCTGGTGAAAAGGCAAGGTGAAAGTCCAATCCTGCTTTCATTCCCGATCCCTGCTCCAATACAATGCGCAGTTCATCGTCAGTTGTTCCAGGATAGGTAGTCGATTCCAGAACAACCAAGGCTCCCTTTGCGATGTGTGGCGCGATCGACCGACCCGTTTCCTTGATGAACGAAATGTCCGGCTCGCGATTCTTAGTGAGCGGCGTCGGCACGCAAATGATCACCGCCTCGACCTGTTCAATCAGACTGAAGTTCGTCGAAACCGAAAACTTTTTGGAATCAACCAACTCTGCGATGGCCGAAGCTTCAACATGCTTGATGTAGCTCTTGCCGTTGTTCAGGAGCTCGACTTTTTTGGAATCGATGTCGAGCCCCAATACGTTTACGTGCGAGCGCGCGAACTGAATCGATAACGGCAGTCCAACGTAACCAAGTCCGATAATGGCAATCTTCATTGAATGTTTCAGTTACTCGGCATAGCCTCTCTTCCGACGTTTTCGCTGTGGAGATCTTCACTCATTGCGGTATCCGTTTTCCGACGTAGCCCAGACCTACGATAGCGATTTTCATAATAAGAATGAAACTTTTCGACCACCGATGACACGCATTCACGAATAAATGGTCGGTGAGCGAAGCGCATGCCCTACCGATTTACCCCGGCGTAGCGCCCTTTGGTTTTCTCTCCAAGCGGCCAAAAGAAAAGTCTGGCATAGATATAGGCGATACTCTCGCCGATGACTTCGCGAACGCCGTCGCTATAACGCCACCAATACTTGGGATCATAATCGGGATTTGGAACTGCGATAATGCCGACCTTGATACCCTCGCCAAAAGCCTTTTGAAAAAGAAGCCTCGTCCGGCGCGCGTGGACGTCTTCAGTGACCACATTGATTCCGCGCGCAGTCATGTGATGCTCGTTGAACCAGATTTGCAGCGCTCGACCCGCGCTGTAAGTGCGATCACGGTCGCTGACTTCGGAAGGCACCATCTGAATGAAATCAGGGGAAAATCCATCAGCCTTTAAACGGCCTGCGCCCACGCTTGCCGAGGTATTGTAATCGTTGGTGTAACCGCCCGTTCCGACGATTGGGCCGCCAGTCGTAAACACACGCTGATAATGACCAGCGTTGAACTCTTCGATCGCAGCGCGAATAGCATATTCATGGACCCAGCCTTCAACTACCAACGCGTTTGTATTCACCCGCTGGGTGACAGCAAGAAATGGATAAACGCCGTCGACCGACCAACTGACCAGGCCGATTATTAGTAATCCGATCACGAGCCAGGCTTTCCACGAGAGTCCCCATCGCTCCTTGCGGTTTATCATTCCAAATAAGCGGTCCTTCCGGATGAGGCAAGGTGAATCCTTCATGATGCGTATCGGGCGCCGCGAAGCCGATTTGTCGATGATGGATTCTTTCACTCTCCGTTCTTTTCAACGTCGGGCAGCTCGGATTTCATGGATTGGATATTGCGATGTTCGCCTGGAAAGCGGTCGGCATCTCCCGTCGGAGAAGCCTTGCTTAATTACGTAATGACTGCCCTCGGCGCTGTCGTTCTACGCTTTGTTACCTCCTGGAACGCGCTGAAGACATGCGCGACAACTTGTCGATGCGAACTAAAACTATAAATGAACACAGCACTTACTATTAGCCCAACAGGCATACACACAAGCAACTGAAAGAGTGGTGGCAGGTTTAGAACCAGAGCGCGGGACAACCAGGTCGCCGAGAAAACGACCGCCCAAACCGGCAGCTGCCGAAAGAATCCTCTCCACAAGTCCGGAGTCGTCACAGGCCCGGTTCTTCCGGCAACGGAGTACCAGATAGGTACGCGAACGCACAACCCAATAATCGAGAACGCGAAGGCCACACCTACAGGTCCAAATGGTAAACCGACCAAATAGGAGATGAATATGATCAAGGAGCTAATCGATTGCGCAGCCAGAATGTCGGTTCCACGACCCTGGCTGGTCAATAACCATGTTAGAGCGTAAGCCACTGAGATCGGAAGCGCAGCGGTCGTAAATGCAGCGAAGATGACAGCGGCATGTTCCCACTTCGGCCCTAACAACACCAGCGTCAGCGGCCGAGCGAGCGCCAGTAATAAGCCTGCTCCAAGGAAGGCAATTAAGGCAACCGATTCATAAACACGCAAAAATGTGGAACGGTATCGCTCCGGCTGCGATTGCAACCTGGATAGCGCCGGAATGATCACGGCCTCAACCGGCCCGAGAAAATGGTCCAAAGGACGCACCAGCAAAACACTTGCCCGAGAATAGAGACCCAGCGCAGTTGAACCAAAAAAACGGCCAATCAACAGGTTGTCACTTCCTCGCGCGATTGAGAGAACCAGATCACCGGCCGTTTGGTGCGCGCCAAACTTCAACAGCGGGCCTACCCCACTTCGCCGCGTTGGCAATTGCGGACGCCAACGCGATATCGACCATGTGAGCACTAGCCCGGCGACTTCGGTCGATAAGATAGACCAAACTAGCGACCAGTAACCATATCCCAGAGCCGCCAGAGTGATGCCGACAAGAACGCCAAACGCCATCGAGACAACTTCAATAACAGCCAGCGCTTTGAACCGCATCTGCCGCTTCAGCAAAGCCTGATGCTGGACGGTGGAACCATTGATCACAAATGTCAGCGATAGCAGCAGCGCAATCGGCACCAGTCGCGGATTATGGTAAAACTTCGCAATCACCCATGCGGAAGAAGCCAAAATCAAACCTACCAGGGAGCTCACGCCTACATTGATCCAAAAGAGATTGGATACTTGGGCCTGTGTAATTTGTTCCTTCTGCACCGTGGCTATGGACAGGCCTGCCTCCTTAAAAACGCGCAATAGACTCACCACGGTGGTCACCATCGCGACCAACCCGAAATCGTGCGGCGTCAATAATCGCGCCAGGATCATTGTTGACCCAAGCGTCAATAAGAATTTGGCTCCTTGACCAGCAATAGTAACAAAGCCGCTTGAGATGGTTCGGCGTTTAAGATCCGGCAGCAAATGGTCGGTTGCGAAGTGTTGCTCCACCGCGCTCGTTGCTGGCAGCGCCACAGAGGAATGCACGCGCATCCGTCCAGGCGCGTTGGAGATCTCAATGCTCATCAGTGCGAATAGATTTTTGGTTTTAATCGAGGTTTTCTCGTCGTAAATGCAGCAAACCCACTTTGGGGCCGCTGAAGAAGCCCCTCTGTCCCGCCGTGACACTGGGCAGCCGGCGATGAGATGAATCCAGCTTAGCGACTTGAAGTTTTAGGCAAACCGAGTGCAGGACTGGCGCTCCCATTTGCGGTTTTTAGCGCCTTGTATCTAATTTCTGCAGGAATCGGACTCACCATCGGGTCGCGAGTGGGGTCGATCGGCGGCCAGAGGAATCCATCCGGCCACCAGCCCGGTCGGCTGGAGTAATACAGCGAATCCGGTATGGTATGATCAGGGATCGACGGGTCCCAGATCGTCGAATTGCTAGCGTAGTCAAAGTTGCCGTGGCGCAGGATGGTGGCTTTAACATTGCGGTCGATTTGCTCGCAGCCATCCCGAGTATTAGGAAGTCCGCTGTAGTCCGGCGGCGTGGTTGGCCCGAATGTCCCGCTGTAGGAGCAGTTTCCGATGTTAGGAAATCCTAGCTCATAGACTGCTCTTACCCCGTTGGCACAGTAGCCATTCGTTTCGGGCGCGTCATAGTAGTTGACGCCGGTGGTGCTCAGAACATTGCCGAGAACGTTATAATAGTTCGAAAAATGTTTCAGATTCACCACGCCTGCAATTCGATTGCGGAAAAGCGTGTTGTAACTGGACGATCCGAAATAGCCGTCGTCTTTAAACTCCCGAATCGCGTTGCCTTCTGCCAGATTAAGAATGCTGCCCGACCCGTGATTGAAACTAATGTCCCAAAAGCCGGGAGCAGTATTGATCACATAGTTATAGCCAATCACGTTGCAGGACGCAGGGTTAATGGCGTCCTCCAAAATGATGGACGGTTGACCGCCGTTGTTGCAAATGTTGTCCTCGATCAGGTTCCACGACCCCGGGCCAACGATGACCCCTTCGTGATTGGGGCCTGTTCCCTGCACGTCATGTGTGTAACAGCCGCGCACCTCACAACGTACGGCCACTGTCCAAAGCATCTGTCGCGAATATGCTCCAGTGATCTCCACATCTTTCACCCAGCAACCCCACGCCTGCTGGAACCAAATGGGATAGGATCCGGTGCTCTTCGACATATCCAGTGTCAGGCTCTCGATCCCAACTCCTTTCAGCATGGTCGCGCTATCAGCCAGAGCCGCCGGGTTCATCCGACTGAAATCAAATGGACATGGCGGGTCGAAAGTAACCGTTGTGGAAGTCTTGCTGCGAATCTTGAAATATACCCTGATAGTTTGGAAAGTGTCAGGATGCCCACCGAGATTGTGCGCCCAGGTTGGCAAACGATCCGGGCCGATTGCCATCGGCGCGCCCACGACAAAGGTAGTTGTGTCGGCCAGCGTAATTGTATTGCTCCCCTTGGTTGCCCCAGAGGTAATGGAAATCCAGTTGTTAGGGGGAGGCCACGTTGCGTTGCCGAACGTGAATACATTGTTACTGTTAGCAGAAAACACAGTCGTTAATCCCGTCCCTGCTCCACGAATTGTACGGTTACTTCTGCTATTGGACAGAGTAATCTGCGTCCCCACCCGGAAACGACCCTCGGGAATATAAACGACCTGACCTTTGGGGCATTTGTTGAACGCTCTTTGAATAATCGCAGAACAATCCCGGACCCCCGTGGGATCAGCTCCAAGGTCGGTTACAATGTTCTTGTAAATCGTCGTTGGGTTGGGAATACCACCGGGCACGCCAACGTTGCCCTCCCATGGAGCCGTGCGATCGTCAGCTATGATCCGCGCGGCAGCGAGATCGGCAGCGCAAACAAGCAAGAACAGAAGAGCTGCGAGCAGCGATGACACTTTCCAAGCGGACGACATTGTGCGTTCCACAGTGACTATGGAATCTATGCGTTTGTACAGCCAAATGCCGTGCCTCCTGAGGAGCGCTCGACAGAAAATGTCCACTCGCAAGGTCTCATTGGACCGATTCCGCGATCGGAATCGGGTGCGATATGTCCAACGTTCTACACCATTCCTTGGTCACGTCATAGATGGGCAGCACAACTGCACGCGATTTGTTGGCATATTCAACGATCCGCTCAAATAAGATCGGGGTACAACCGAACCGAGTCGGCGCTTCACATACTTCATGCGTTGCAAAGATTAGCCAGCCATTCGCACGGGCATTGGCATCGATCGTCTGCCTGATGGCATTAAAATCATCGCGACTTTGCTCGATGAAAAATGCTTTCAAGTAATTTAGGTCTAGGACTCCAATGTTAAAGGTCTGACCGCCGCCGCGCGCGCATTCGAAGTGAGCGGCAACTCGGCGTTTGGTCTCCGGGCGCGGGCAACTGATGGGGTAGGAGAAGCTCGTGAGTCTTAATCCGGGCACTTGCTCTGCAACGGCCTGTTGGTTGCGAACAATGGAAGTCTCAAATTCGTCCGGATTAGTTTCCCATGAATCACAGTGATCGAACGTATGACACGCCAGCTCGTGCCCCTGTTGGACAAGCTCCTCCAAGTCTTCCCGCCGGAACATTTCACCAGTCGTGGCCTCCTTGCCCATCAGTCCCAAAGACGCGTAGTAAGTGCCGCGGAACCCGCGCTCGCGAAGAATAGCGCCACCGGTGGTCAATGCCGAGCGCGGGAAATCATCAAACGTAAACGAGATCACCGGCGATTCCAGGGTTATCGGACACGGCCGGCGCCCAAACCATTGCGCAATCCGGCGCTGGATGGGACGCGGCATGTGTGAGAGGAACATGTTAGAGATTAGCGGTCAGAAACTCGGAATGAGCTGCACAACGAATGGATCCACGTAATACGTCTGTTGCAGCTACTACTTGGCTCGACTTCGCTAACGACTTCGGACTTATCGAAGCGCAATCACGCACGCTCTTCGTTGAAAGTGCCAGGAATTCGGAGCAATGCTTAGAGGCACGGTTGAGGATCCCTTCTTCTTTCGTGCAACAGTCTCACATTTGACATCTGACTTCTGACCGCTGGCGTCTTAGCTCTGTAGTCCAAAGAAAATTCGCGTTGGAATTCTGTCTTGCACAGCCACGATGTTGGATCAGGATCGAACGAGGTCGGACGGAGTGCCTTCGGCTGCAAAGTCGTACGAATCGTCAATTGCGGCAGTTTCCTCTGCGGCATTGCCGGCGCGAGCCAGAAACCAATACCCGATGGTAGTCAGTAGAAAGGCGCTCCACAAAGGACCGCGCCGGGCAAACAGGGATTCGGAAATGTTGTTTAACAACAACATGCAGAAGAAAGCCAGGCCAATGACACCCGCCGGGTAGTCTCGAACAAAACTCCGGGCGTGATTTACTCCAGAGTTAATCAACATCAATAGCAGAAAGAACACACCCAGATAGCCTCCGTCCAAATAGACCTCAAGATAACCGTTGTGCGCCGTTTTAAGGTTCGCCTCCCCGCTTTCTATTTCGATCGTGCCGACAATGTCCCAAAAATTCAAGTAGCCGCACCCGAAGATTGGATCAACGGGATGCGTTTTAACCGCCGTCCATATTTCGGTGCGGCCGGTCAGGGTCGCATCGCGCCCGAGCATTCCAAGGATCGGTTGAGATATGTGAAAAACATTGTCCAGGAGGACGAATGCAGGCGCGGCAACCAGGCAAATCCATACGATGGCTAGCCGCCTGTTTTCAAAAAAGCGAATTTTCGTGCTAACAAGCAGGGCAGCGCCGACGGCAAGCCCTATCATTGAAGTTACGCTGTTACATTCATGCAACAGCCACAGACCCATCGACAAAGTTATCAGCCATTGCAACGCGGGCGCCTTGAAGTAGTCGCGTGCTTTCCCGCCCTTTAGATCGAGTAGCTGCCACACTAGAATCAACCCAAAGACTATCACTACTTCGCCAAGGGAGTTCTTTTGTTGCGCAATTCCATGAATTTCCGCAAGCCCACTGTGCCTGTTGTAATCGCGACTTATTTCAGGAATATACTTGATCGTTAGGATGGAAAACGTAAACAGAACATAAGCGCATCGGGAAAATACGACCTTAGTGGCTTCGAGCGGATTGGTATCAGTAAGGATAATCAGCAGCACTGGGATAGCGCCAATTTCCTTGGTCCAGCGTTTGAATGTTGGAAAGGGGTAGGTCGCCCAAATGACCGTCAAGCCCAGAAAAGCATAAAACAGCACAAGACCCGTATTCCCGCCGAATACCTCGCTCCATGAGACACGTCTGTGAGCAACGATAATGAGAGAAAGGCAAATCAGAGCGGAGTAAAACGTGGCGTCGAACGCATTCCCCTCGATGTCGGAAGTAGCAGAGCTGCCCATGCCAAAGAAGAACCATGACCACCATGAAAGCGGCCTGGACCCAAGCAGCAGAAGCCAAATCAATGGAATCCAAAGCGCCTTTGACAGGTGCCGCCTGCTCTTGGAATCTTCACGCCACAGCCAAATCGCGAAGAGAGTGTAGACGAGTATAGCTAGTTGACGAGGCATTGGTCAGGGTTCAGAAGGTAGTGGATACAGGCAGAGATCAGAGGTGAGAAGTCGATGATCTATTGTGCCTTGTCGGTAATGATTGTTTGTCACATTCGGCGTTCCGTCACTGGATTGAGGCCTACCGAGGCGAGGAGACGGCCAACATGATCGGCCAGCTTTACCAAGTATTTCATGAAGTGGTGATGACCGGCTAGAAATAGGACGGGAAGAGCCAGAGCATACGCCGGAACCGCAACAATCGATTTCAGCAGGTTGCGGAAACGCTGTTTTGGATGTCGAAACGTATTTCGGCCCCGGAGGAGTGCCCGGTGAATCATAAAACCCCGGCTCCAGCGCGATGGTGGAACGACCTCGAAGACGACCGCCTCGTCGCACCAGATGAAGCGATGTCCGCGTTCGATCATCCGGCGAAAAAAATCCTGGTCTGAACCGCCCGATCCGAACTCGCGGCGGAACGGCGGCTCCGAAGAATCGAGGATGTCGCGGCGCAAAAGGACATTGCCAGTGCGGCACTCCAGCCAGGGCATCAAAAATCCAGTCGGGTGAGTCGGACGCTGATAGAAGCCGCCTTTGATGAGCCATTGAGGGGGTTCGAGTTCGAAGTGCGGCTTTACCGGCCCGAGAACGCCGGCAACCTGATGCGCCTCGCATGTCCGAAACAGGTTCAACAGCCAGTTAGGCGCAGGGAACTCATCGTCATCAATGACCGCAATGAATGTCCCCGTCGCATGAGAAAAAGCGGTGTTATGGGCCAAAGCGATGTTGCGCTCTGGCTCTACAGCATAGGTCATAGCGATCTTGCCTTTTCTGCTGCACGTTTCCACTACAGGCCGAGCGGATTGAGCCGAGTCATTATCCGTAACAACAACTGAGCAGGTAAAAGCCCCCGCTGGATCCTGCTGCGAGATCGCGCGAAGTAACCGCTCGAGCATTGCAGGCCGGCAATAGGTGCAAATGCAGATCGTGATGTGTGGAAGCACGTTTGCGAAAAGTTTAGGAGGCAGCGGTCAGTCCAGAAGAGTGCGATGGAGCAATTCCAGCGAAAGTAGCTTATGGATTTCGATCGTGTAATTGCGCAGACCGCTGACGTGAGCGTTTACCAACGGCTCCAAAGCTGCCCCGTTCACGTAAAACCGGGAGCGAGAACGCCGGTCTAGTAAGATGTCCTTCACGTAGCTGGCAAGCTGATGCCGGTACCACGTCCGGAAATGATAATATTTTTGCCGTCCGAGAAAGAGCTTTTCCAAGTGCAGCGCAGCGAGTTTCCGGTCGAGCCGGGCAAGCCATTGAGGCATGCCGTAATCGTAGGCATATTCACCCCTGGCCCAAAATTCGTGGTATTCGCGTTGAAGCCGATTTGCCCATTTTCCCGCCGGCGAAGTAACGCCACGGTCCGTAGGAATGCGACTGAGTTCAACATTTCCAGCGGCGATCAGCCGCATGCAGGATTCGAATGCGAAGGATGCATCCTCCGTGTTAGTGTTAACGACAGACGTCGCGTAGGAGATCGACCTCGAACAGGAGGAAAAACAAGGCGCTCGGAACGCTAGCGCAACAAGGTCATTGTCCAAAAACGGAGAGCGGATGTTGATCTGTGATTGTTCGAGTGCAAAGCGCGCATAATGATGCCAGGGCACCTGCTTGAATGCGATAAACGAAAGCTGATTACCGTGAGCTTCATAGAAATAAGTATCAGCAGCTGCAGCGACTTCCGAGAGAAAATCAGGCGAAAGACCTTCTGACGATACAGCGCGTGGTTTGAAGGCAACATGCCGGCGCAGAATTTCCGAGCCATAATTGCCTGTAAGCCGGACGGGGGCGATGTGTCGCGCCAGACGATTGACATACAATCCGGGGGCGCCAGAGACATCCATCGCGCCATCGGTGATGCGGACAGTCTGTTCGGCCAAGCCTGGGAACTGCGAAAGAAATTCATCTCCGACTGAAATCGTGTGATGTAACTGCCCGCACGCTTCGGCTACCTTGCGCGCGATGCGCACGTCCGCGCAATCGCGGTAAGAACCATTAAAGGTAAAGCAAGGAAGCTCTCCATGCTTGGGTCGTGCCCAAGCCATGATCATTCGGCCATCGAGACCACCTGTAAGAGACATGGCAACTGGCCGGCTGCCGTTAGTGTAATGGTCTAGAATTCTAGGAAAGACTGCTGCAAGTTGTTGGAAGTAATCTTCAGGAGAAAGCGCCGGCTGGTTTTCCCAGACCGATGGATGAAAGTAACTCTGCTTTCTTAGACCGCCATCCCGGGAAAAAATCCACGCTGAGCCGGGCGGCAACAGCGAAATCCCGCGAAACAACGTCCGATTTCCCAAAGAGCAACCACAACTCAACCATTCTGCGACCCCGCGTGTGTCCAGTTCACGCAATGCGGGGAGCACGGCAAGCAGCGATTTGGCTTCCGAGGAAAAGAAAAGGTGATCATTCTGCTCGTGGACATAAATACGATTCAGGCCGTAGCGGTCGTTGAACAGAATTGCCTGTCCGTGTCGCAGATCAACCAAGACTCCGGAAAAGCAGCCGTTCAGTGTTTCGAGTGCATCAAGACCTAGCTTTTCGTAGAGACTGAGGAAACCTACCTCTGCGTCCGCCGAGCCTGCAATGGCCTCGCCAGAAATAAAGCATCCTATCTGGGCAGAATCGTCCCATGTGAGTTCGGGCGGATGAGATGGGTCGGCAGTGACGAATCCGATGAAAAGTCCGAGTTCACAGTTCACGTAGTCGTCTGAAGAATAAAAATCTTCGTGCAACATTGGCGCAATCATGCGCGCTAGCGCCGCCACATTTCCGTCCGCGTGGACGGGTCCAAAAAAGCCAGTGAGTCCAGGCAAGAGGGTAAATTGTAGTTGGAGCCGGCGGGAGGACTTGAACACTCCGTCTGCTGATTACAGATCAGCCGCTCTCGCGTTGAGCTACACCGGCGATAAATCGTGCGTGCCTATTTCGGGAAATGAAAACGGCTCATGCTGCGTGGGAGACCTCGTAACCGGCTACATTGTTCAGGCACGCGCGGCATCATGGAGTTTTTCCTGTGAGCTGAAGCGGCGGCGATAAATCGCGGCGCGTGCGCCAAGGAATAGGTTGGTGATACTCTCCGGCAGAAGTTGTGCCAGTCCTCGGTGCACGCCACAGCGAATGGCGAACGCCCCGAACCGGGTAAGTGGAACGTAATACCGTGGAAAGTTGAACTGCTCGAAACCGTTGCGCCGTTTGAACTCTGTGACTGGGCTGGTTTGCTTTCTTCCGTAAACGTATTTGCCGTAAACGAAGTGCGTAGCACCGTTTTCACAACATACTGCGATGGCTTTTGCCAGTAGCGCGTTTGTGGGGCGCTTGTCGGCATGTGCTTCCATCGAAAGGATCTGCATGATGCGAGCAACGTTGTTTACCATGACCAACTTGATGAAACCAACTAGCTCATTGTTCAAGAATGCGCCGATAAACTTGCTCCGGCTTAAATACGTAGCGTTCGCTACCTTGACCTGATCAAAAGTCTTTCCGTAGTGCCAGAATTTCCGTCCCTGCCGAATTGGAATTTCGTTGTAAATCTTGGTGATCCCCCGCACGAGCTTGTCGTCGAAATTCACTTGCCTGACGCTTACTCCACGGCGCTGCGAGCGCCGCACATTCTTTCGGGTCTCCTGCGGCACCGACTCCCACCAATGTGAAAACTCTGCCAGTTTAACGACAGCGGCGTTGTCCCATTCGAAGTAGAACGGAAAGGAAGGCTCAGAAGCTGGCAGCGGTCGCGCAAAGGAAAAAATATCCGCCGACGGGGCTTGTCGCAAACAGCGAACCAGAGCTTCCGGATCGGCAACTGGTTCGTTTTCGATCCACTCCTCACCCTGAATCACCGCAAGGCTCAGCAGGCCGTGTCGTTTGATAGTGAGAGCTTTTGCGTATACTTCAGCCATCTTCTCCGTAGCACCTCACCTGCCTACGCTTTTCTGAAGACGCGGCGCAGCCGCGCCATCTGTTCTGCGCGGTGGAATCCCATGAGATCGGCGGAAACTGCGCGCTCACTACGACGCAACGAGGTCCAGACATAACCGGCGATGAACCACAGACCCCCGAGCACAAAAGGTCTCTCCCGCATCTGAAACACACCGCGCAGGCATTCCCATACCGGATGGCCCCCAACCAAATAAGCTTTTCGCCCATAGTGGAATCGCATCTGGAGGTTGCCGGGTGATCCAGCGCCGACACCAAGTTTCCGGTGATGAAAGCACACCTTTTCGGTAAATGTGCGGGTTTCCCAGCCTTTCATCCGCGCGGTCGTTACCGCAACCCAGTCAATCGCACCGGCCTCCACCGGGGTGTAACCGCCTACTACTTCGAAACATTCTCTGCGAAACACCTGGCAGGCGCCGGAGACGTGAGTGAAATTCGCAAACTGATGCGCATAACTGTGCTCGTGAATCCGGTCGTGATCTTCGACAAACGGCGTGCCTGCTACTCCCAGGTGAGGATTGGCGCTGAATTTCTGCAACAGGAACTCGAAGTAATCGGAACCGAAGGTGATATCGGCATCAAGATTGCCGATGAGGTCCCAAGCGGTTGATGGGTCAGAATTGAGGCTTGAGAGACGCGAGTACCCAGCGTTGAAGGCGATCGCCTTTGCGGCAAAGTGACGGTCGTGCCGTTCCGGCAATCGCAACAGCTCGATCCAATTGAATTGGCTTGCGTAGCGCTGAACGATTTCGTCGCTCCCGTCAGTCGAGCCATCGCTGACGATGACCCATTTACGGGGTAACACGGATTGGGCCAGCACCGAACGAATGGTGTGCTCGATGAAAGCGGCTTCGTTACGCGCAGGTGTAACGAGCACATATGAAAATGTTTTGCGGCTCAACGCAGGCGGCGCCTGGCGGTCGCGCGGTTTGACAACAGTTGCAGCGGTCATGGCACGCTGGCGAGTTCCAATCCTTGCGACTCTGCGTCGGCCTTCACACGATGCTCCGATTTCAGTAGCAGATGCGCCAGTGCCTTAAACATCGTTGCCTGCCCCCAATGAAAGTAAGGCGTGCGTGAAGTAACGAAGGGATACTTACGGTAGTAAAAATATCCGGACGCATCTTGGAGGTGCGTAATTGTCCACTTCGCAACTTTGGCGGCCAGGGCCAGGTTTTCCGGATATTCATCTGAGAAAAAGGACAGGGTATCAATAGCTTGCGCGGCGCATTGGATGTCGATCGGATAGGTTTTGTTGTGGTAATAACGCGGGCAACCAGAGGATTCGAAAAACCTCTGGACAAAGTAGCGATAACCCTCGCGCAGATTCCCTTCAAATGACGTATCGCCACTGGTTTCGATATAGCGCTTAATGCTATCAAGATTGTAGCCTGTGTGGAAGTTATCGATCCAATGATACTTCGGTTCCTCGCCATACCACCATGCGCCATCCTTCAACTGGCGATGACAGCTGTAACGCACAGCTTCACGCGCGACCTCAAGAAACTCGGCATGCCCCGTGTGTTTCCATGTGCGTGTCAACAAACCTGCGCCAAGGAGGTTGGAATTGTGAATCGAGGACTGACAACGCCCGTGGTAGCTGAGGCAGTGGCCATGCAGCGTGTGTTCGCGCGGCAGTTTCAAAATCCATTCGCAACTACTTTGCGCCACGACGAGATATTTTTCGTCACCCGTTTGCTCGAATGCTTCGAGGAAAACCTGCCCAATCAAACCACTCCAGACGATAGTTGGTTCTTGTGTTGGGATGCGTCCCCCACGGCTTGCGAAATCGAAGTGGTTGCCCCAGCAGTACTCCGCATAGCGCGGGGATTTGTTTGCCATCAGCCAATCGAGACAGGCAATGGCTTTGTCGCGAAAGCTCAAGTCGCCCGTAGCTTTGAAGCGCAAAAGATAACCCCACGCCATAAAGCCGCGCCCTTTGGTGGAATCAAGCGGTTTGACGCCGACAAACGGGCGCACGTTCCA
>Ga0126381_100005568_pt1 | contig 13875 bp, 17 predicted proteins | sample PanSoiMetPlot_28_FD_96465 | JGI IMG/M metagenome (GOLD analysis project Ga0126381, IMG submission 96465) | Tropical forest soil microbial communities from Panama - MetaG Plot_28 | ecosystem: Environmental > Terrestrial > Soil > Tropical forest > Bulk soil | place: Panama | collected 2016-02-17
GGACTGACCACTGCGGACTGACCACTGCGGACTGACCACTGCTCTTACGCCTTTGCCGCCTTCGTCTCTCCGCGATACCACTCGACCGTGCGCCGCAATCCTTCTTCGAAATTCACCTGCGGCTTGTATCCAAGATGTTTTTCGGAGCTCGAAATGTCGGCCAGCGAGTGCTTCACGTCACCTTCGCGGTCTGGACCATATTTCACAGACCCCGAAAACCCGGTCAACTTTTTCAGAACTTCAAACGTCTCGTTCAGATCGGCGCGCGTTCCGGTCGCTACATTGAAAACCTTGCCCGCAACCTGGGCCGCTGGCGCTTTCGCCGCCAAAAGGTTGGCATGCACGGCGTTGTCGATGTAGGTAAAGTCGCGGCTCTGTTTGCCGTCGCCGAAGATTGTTGGTTGCTCTCCGGCCAACATCTGCGTGATGAACTTCGCCAGCACACCCGAGTACGGCGACGTCGGATCCTGCCGCGGGCCAAAAATATTGAAGTAGCGCAGGCACACCGTCTCGAGCCCGTAGCACCGGTAGAACGACACCATGTAGTACTCGCTCGCCAGCTTCGCCACCGCGTACGGCGAGATCGGATTCGGCTTCATCTCTTCGTGCTTGGGCAGCGTCGGTGTGTCGCCGTAGGCCGATGACGACGCCGCGTAGACCACCCGCTTTACCTTCGCATCGCGTGCGGCGATCAGGATGTTCACAGTTCCATCGACGTTTGCCTGGTTGCTGCCCAGCGGATCGCGTACCGACTTTGGCACCGAGGGAATTGCGGCCTGGTGAAATACCCAGTCCACGCCCGCGCAGGCTTTTTTCATCGCCTCCATATCGATCAGATCGGCCTCGCGGAAATCAATGCGATCGAGAATTTCTGTGATGTTTTCGCGCTTGCCAGTCGACAGATTGTCGATGCCGCGCACCTGCTCTCCCTGCGCGAGCAAAGCCCGCGCGATCGACGACCCAATGAAGCCGGCAATTCCTGTGACGAGATAACGTGCCATAGATCTTTATCATAACGAAAAAGGTCTGGCTCCCAGCGGACGGCAATGGGTACGAGCGTAACGTCCCAACGCTCAAGCAAGGCGTTGGTCATCTTTGCGACGAACCCGTGGCACAGGTTGCTGGACCTGTACGCGGTTGCCGCTTCAACGGCCCTGGGTCTGGCTCTTGCGGATTACCTGCAGAAATTCGTCGCGGGTCAGAACGCTATGGGACTGGAAGAAGTCGACCACCGTCTGTAACGCTACCTCGGGAGTGGCGATCGCCACGATGAAAGGCTGACCCTTTGCAGGTTGTGTCGCGGCTATGGAACTGGCGGGATTTTGCGCAGCCATCAGCGAACTCACCATTGCTTTCAAGTCACGCTCGTTCTCAGGCGAGATGTCGCGGAAAGCCACGCCAATCCCGAGAAACGGATAGCTGACCCGGACTTCGCCCTTCACGCTGACGCGAAATCCGTTGAGCCCGAGCACCAGATCCACCATGGCTCCCACCGGAAACGTCGCCGTCATCTCTATGTAGCAGCCGTGCACGCTGAGATCGGTGAATGTTCCCCAAGTCCGCACGTCAGTTCCACCAACCCGGAATTCCGCGCTGTCCTCGCACTTGAAACGAGGAGCACGTCGCCGCTCGCTTGCAGTCGGCGTGCTGGTCGTGCTCCCTTGCTTCAACTCAAAGCGAGGAGCTGTGTGCTGGGACTAGGAGAGGATCCTGCACGACTGCGGACTCAGGCCGACCTTCCTTCGACGGATCTTGCGGCTGTTGATGAGCCTGGTGCTGATCTGCCTTCAGACGCCGCCGATAGTCGGCACCTCCAACATCCCATTCAGGCTCATTGGTGCCGTAGTTCCAACCTATATCGCTCCCGGCAGCCTCGTCTGCTAATCGCTATTATCGAGAGCAGTGCGCTGCCGGCAGCATCACGAAAGTAGCCATCTATGCCTGGGAACAGCTGTTTGGTTCGTTTTAGGGAACAGTTCGAGAATGGGAAACGGCCAGCTCCTCCACCGCCGTTCGTATTTGCTTCCACAGTTCATCGCGGCCCGCACCGGTCTTCGCCGAAAAAGGAATGATCTGCGCTTCGGGATACTTCTCCTCGAATACTCGCAACGCATTACGCAGTTCGTTCCCTGACAACCGGTCGCTCTTAGTGGCGACGATCAGAAACCGACGCCCGATCGCGCTCAGGAACGTCAGCAGTTGCTGATCGCTCTCCTGCGGGGGGATGTTCGAGTCCACCAGCGCCAGGCACAACACCAGCGTAGGCCGGTCCTTCAAATATGGATCGATGAATTGTGGCCACTGCGCCGAAACTTCACGCGACAACTTGGCATATCCGTAGCCGGGCAGATCCGTAAACAAAAACTCGGGCCGAGGCTTGCCCGCGATGCGCAATTCGAAGAAGTTGATCGAGCGTGTGCGGCCCGGTGTGGAACTCGTCTTCGCCAGCTTGGTGCCGACGAGGGAGTTGATCACGCTCGACTTGCCGACATTGGAGCGGCCTAGAAACGCGATCTCCGGCAGATTCGGAGCGGGGAAGTGGCTTACATCGCTGGCCGACAACAGGAATCGGGAGAGAACGCGCACACGTTAGTGTGGAGGTTCTGCGTCGAAGTTGCAAGTGGACCGGCTCACGCGATCGTCGCTATAAACGTGCCACGGAGGTCTAAATCGATGCGATCCCTTGCGATTTCGTTCCTGTTTGTTGCGTCTCTGTGTTTCGCCCAGATGAACCCAGAACAACACACCATCAACGTCACCGGAGACGCCGAGGTGAAAGTCGTCCCTGACCGCGCCACGATCATGTTTGGTGTGGAGACTCGCGACAACAATCTGGAGATCGCCAGTTCAAAGACGGATGCCGCTGTAAAGCGCGTGATCTCAGCCGCGCGGCGACTAGGAGTGGACGAAAGCGATATTCAGACAGATTTGATCCAGGTGAGCATCTCGTACGATGAGAAGGCCCACGGAATAATTTCGTACTACACGACAACCAAAGGAATTCAGGTCGTCCTGAAAGACACGACAAAGTTCGAGCCCTTACTGCAGGCGGGTCTTAAGGCGGGTGCTAACAGGATTGAAGACGTAGTCTTCACTACTTCCGAAATTCGTAAATATCGGGATCAAGCGCGCGCTATGGCGGTGAAAGCGGCGATTGAGAAAGCCCATGATCTGGCTACGGCTGCCGGGGTGCGTATCGCCGACAAGCCGCTGAATATCAATTCGTCTTCGCCCGGAGTTTTCTTCTACGGAATGCGACGAGGGTACGGCTACGGAACCCAAAACGTCATGCAGAATTCCGCTGGAATAAGTGGCGGTGCCACCGAGGGGAGCGTGGCGTTGGGCAAAATTAGTGTGAGCGCCACGGTCGAGATGATTTTTCAGGTCGAGTAGAACACCTGTATTGGACGAGTTGTGCTCATTACCCCAATCCCAGAGGGTGCTTATCGTCGTGAACCTCAGCCTCTTTGACTGGCTTGTATTTGTGCCAGAGATGCAGAATCCCGGCGATCGCTAAACCAAGCAGCACGCTGACGGCAAAAAACAAACGGTAAGCGGGCAGCCCGACCAGTAGCACAACCACGATCAGGATCGCGGCAAACAACCCGGTTCTTCCCGGAAACAAGCTCCCTAAGCGATTCCCGGAGGCCATAGAAAACTCCTGCTCATATTCTAGCCGGACTTCGCTGCCATCGGCGTTTCGGCCTGAACCGAAGCCGCGCAACCTCCGAGTCCGATCGTCGATCCCCGCACATTCGCGGAGGTTTCGCGCGTCCTTCGCAAACCCCTTCCATTGCCGCTTCTTCCCTCGTAGCGTAATCTTTCCAATCCGGGACCATTTGCTACTTGAGAAAGATTCTCTTCATCGCAGTTCTCCTGCCGGTCATTGGCGCATTGGGCTGGTGGTATTTCCAGGAGAGAGCGCTTCCTGACTACGGTCCTGCTTACCGCGAGTACGCCTACATCACCAACGGAAAAAGCAACACTGTCACCGTCATTGATCTACGCACGTTCCAGCCGGTCAAGACGCTGCGCGTCGGTAGCGAGCCTACCGGGGTCGCCGCCAACAGCAAAAAGAACGAAATCTACGTCGTCAACACCGGATCGGCCAACGTTTCCGTAATCGACGCCGAGAGCAATCAGATCGTTGCGACCATCGGCGTCCACGGCCGTCCGTACTTCATCGATGTTTCCGACGACGGCAAGCGCGCCTACGTCGCCAACTCGGGCTCATCGAATGTGTCGGTCATAGACCTCGAGAGGCGCGTGGTGCTCGGCAACGTGCGCGTTGGCGCTTCGCCGGGTTTGGCGCGCGTAACCCTCGACGGCGCAACCGTCGTCGTCAGCAATCGCGCCGACAAGACCGTTTCTCTCATCGATGCTCAAAAGCTCGCGGTGCGTGCCACCATCGAGGCCTGCGCGCAGCCAGAAGACATCGCCATCCTGCCCGATTCCGCCAAAGCCTTCGTGGCTTGCAGTGGCTCCGCGCAAGTCGCATCGATCGATTTGAAGGCAGGCAAGGTTTTGGCGCTGCTCGATGTCGGCAAAACTCCGGTCCACCTGGCTTTGAAACCTGACGGCGGTGAACTGATCGTGACCAACTTCGACGCCGACAGCGTCTCGATCATCGAGACCACGACCAACGAAGTCGGCGGTAGCTATCTCATCGGTACCCGCCCCGCACGTAGCGTCGTTTCGGCCGACAACTCGCGGCTGTACGTGAGCAACTTCGGATCAAACAGTGTCGCTGTCTACGACATCGACTACGGAAAAATGGTCGACACCATTCCGGTCGGCAGCCAGCCCGACGGCCTCGCGTTGTCACAGAGCCAGAACTATCTCCTCGTTCTCGATTCGCAATCCGGAGACGTGACCGTCATCCAGAAGCGCCGGCCGCGTAAGCTCGAACCGAGCGAGTATTCATTGCTGACCATGATCCCGGTCGGCGTGCAGCCCAACAACATCGTTGTGAAATCATTTTTGTTGAAGGGGCCCGCCAGGAAGTAGAACCGCACTAGCATTACTTCCGTCCTTCGCCACAATTACTTTTTCCCTCATCGCCGACATAAAACCTAAGCCCTCCGCGATGTGCTGCCGATCCTCCTCGAAGGGCTTATTCCGCCCGGGGAGGCGTTCACGATGGCGCGGCTGAAATTCTTCTTGCTGACGATTGCTCTTGGGCTGCTCACGGCGTGCGGCGGCAGCACATCCGGCGGAGGCGGCAACTTCACCTCCGATCCGCCGCCCACGAACAGCGTCTCCGGGACCGTTACGTTCAAGGGCGCGCCGCTGGCTGGCGCCACCGTCACCACGTTCCTGACGAATTCGAACGTCATTCATTCCGTCACGACCACCGATGCCAACGGCAACTACAGTTTCAACGGTTTGCCGGCATCCGGTAACGTTCCCGCGGATTTCCAGTTCTGGGCATCGAAGACCGGGTGGGGTTTCTATCCGTCGGTGGGAAGCCGTGCGCATCGACGGCCGGTAAATGGCGGATGCCGGATCTCAACGAACTCGCGAGCTTGATCGACGTCTCCGCCGACAACCCCGCACTGAGTGCCGGCCATCCTTTCATCAATGTCTCCAACGGAATTTACTGGTCCTCGACCAGCTATTTCGGCGGCGCGGGCGGCTCTCCGCAGGCCTGGACGATTCGCCTCGGCGACGGGCGCTACATGAATGACTCCCGCGCCAACGTGAAAAGCAACCGCCTTCAACAACGTGTGGGCCGTCAAGGGCGCGGGTGGAGGCACGGCGCCCTTGCAGTCCACCGGAATGTATGTGTCCTACGTCGCGGGCGATGACGGCAGCCTACAAGCGGGCGTACCGCTCACCTATCCCCGCTGGATCGACAACGGCAACGGAACCCTGACCGATACCATGACCGGTCTGCACCGGCTCAAGAAGACCGACTGCATTCATCAACCGTGGGCGGCAGCGATCGCCGAGGTGAACTCGCTCGCCAGCAGACAATGCGGCCTCACCGACGGCTCCGTCGCGGGCGACTGGCGTATGCCCAATCGCAACGAATTGCAAAGCCTCTCCGACCGCATGGAGACCAACCACGCGGACTTTTTCAATCAGACATACACATGGAAAATCGGCCAGACGCTGTATCAACTGCCAATCTTGTCGAACTTCATGGTCAGCGAGTATTACTGGGCGTCGACGACCAATGCCGCTGATCCGACGGAAGCATGGACCGTCTACAGTTGCGACTTTGGCGTCTACGACACTTCGAAGGCGAATATTGGATACACGCTCGCAGTGAGGTGAGATCGATGGTGCGCAACATTTCCGTGGACATCCTTGCCACCGCTCGTTTAGTCTGAGGTTTCAAGATCACAACGCCCGTGCGCAGCTTGCGCGCGGGCGATTTTTTTGCGCCGAAAAGGAGCGTCAAATGGAAGCAGTCACCTACCTCAACGAAGACGCCATCCGCGAAGTCGTCGACAGATTTGAGACCTGCGTCTACGCCCCGGAAGAATTCATCCACGCCCGGCACCTGACCGTCGCGGCCTGGTACCTGTGCACGCTAGCAGAAGACGTCGCCCTGAGGCGGATGCGTGAAAGCCTTCTCCGCTTCACAGCACATCACAATAAGCAGGCATATCACGAGACCATCACTCGCTTCTGGATGCTCCTGATCGCCGAGTATCTCCGCCGACAAGAGCCGGAACTGTCTGATGTCCAGAGAATCAACGACGTCGTCGTCCGGTACCCCAAGGAAACGCTTTTCGACTACTACTCGCGCGACCGCGTGATGTCGGACAACGCGAGGCGAGACTGGATCGAGCCCGACCTCCGTGAGATTGGTAGCCGGGAATCCCTCGTATAAGTTTGAAAGAACGTCCGTTTCAAAAGCTAACTTACTTCCCCAGCAGTTCCAGCACGGCGGTCGTCTCAACCATGATCCCAGTCTTCAAGCTCGGCTCTTCATCCGGAGCAAACAGCGCCGAGTGGGGACTTGGCAACGCTTCTCCGCTTTTCTGCGCGGCGTCGAACTTCGCCGGATTCACCGCGCCGAGGCTCAGCATGACCGAAGGTACACCTGCCTTGCCATATTCGGCGAAGTCGTCGCTCGCCATGAGGGGCTTGCCTTCCACTATGTTGTCTTTGCCGAGCGTGCCTGCGAGCGCGCTCCGCACGCGTTGCGTCGTCGCGGGATCGTTGTACACAGCGCTTACCCCTTCCACGACCGTGACCGTCGGTTTTTTCTCAGAGCCTGCTGCGGCGGCTTCTCCATCAACGACGCGCTCGATCGCCGCGAGCAGGTGCTTGCGCACGTCGTCTTTGTACGAGCGCACCGTCAGCTGCAGCTTCACGTCATCCGGGATGATGTTGTTCTTCGTGCCGCCATGAATTGTGCCGACCGTGATCACGCCCGGATCCTGCGCGCTCTTCTCGCGCGAGATGATCGTCTGCCAGGCCAGAATCGTTCGCGCCGCGATCACGATCGGATCAATCGTGAATTCCGGCGCCGAACCGTGTCCGCCCTTGCCGTAAATGGTGACGTCCACCGAATCGGCGTTCGACATCGCATATCCTGAAACGTACGCCACCTTGCCCGCAGGCGTGTAGTTCGTGTCGTGCACAGCGAATACGTAATCCGGTTTGGGGAAACGTGTGAACAGCCCGTCCTTCAACATCGCCGTCGCACCCATGATCCGCTCCTCCGCCGGTTGCCCGACGTAGATGAACGTGCCATGCCAGTTGGCTTTGTTTTGCGCAAGGATCGCGGCCGTCCCTATGCCGACCGACATGTGCAGATCGTGCCCGCAGGCATGCATGATCGGCACTTCTACGCCCTGATCGTTGTGCGTGGTCGCGTGGCTGGCGTAGGGAAGGCCCGTCTTCTCGAGTACCGGCAGCGCGTCGAGTTCCGCCCGGATCATCACCCTCGGTCCCACGCCATTCTTCAGTACTCCGACAACCCCGGTTCCACCGACGCCAGTGGTCACGTCGTAACCCAGCTTGCGAAGCTGCTCGGCGATCTTCGCCGCCGTCTTTTCCTCGTGAAGTGAAAGCTCAGGGTTGCGATGCAGATCTTCGTACAGGGTCTTCATCTGCGGATAGACCGCGTCGACCTGCTGCTCGGATGGTGCGCGCCAGGGATCCGCAGCGAAAAGAGACGTGGCGAGAAAAAGAGAGAGAACGACAGGTGAGAATCTCATCGAGATGATTTTCATGGCAAACCTTGGGAGGGCATTAAAACATGCGCAGCGAAGAAATCGGAAGAGTCTACGTTGGCGTTCTCAGATTTCTCGCACACGACCGCTCCAAGCGCACACGAACAACCTGCCAGGCGCAGCTCATAGGGGCCGCAAGTTGTTACGCTTTTGTAGTCGCGCCAAGTTGATCGAAGGTGCTGGCCAGATCGGCGGCTATAGCGGGAGCTTCGCGGGTCTCGATCTGGTTGCGCTGCATCATGTAGACCAGCTTGCCATCGCGCAGAATTCCAATCGAGGGCGACGACGGCGGATACCCAGTGAAATAGGAACGCGCGCGTTCGGTGGCTTCTTTGTCCTGGCCCGCGAATACGCTGTACACGTGATCGGGCTTGGCCGAGTGCTGCAACGCCATCCGGACAGCGGGACGCATGCGGCCCGCGGCGCACCCGCACACCGAATTCACGATGATCATGGTCGTGCCCGGAGCCGAGACGGCGCGATCCACCTCCGCCGCCGTGCGCAGTTCCTGCACTCCGGCTCTGGTCAACTCCTCGCGCATCGGGATCAGCATGACTTCAGGATACATGTACGAGCTCCTTTGAAATAGTGCGATAGAAAAACACTAACACGACTTGGATGCGATAGCCCGCACATCCGACGCAGCCGAAGTGGTAGCACCGGCGTCCCGCCGGCTGTCCGGCGGGCATCTTGCCCGCCGAGCTGTCCCGCGTTAACGCGGGACATTCCTTTCCCCGTATATATTGAAAGCGCCCCATGCTCCTTCAGGAAAACGTCGCGCTCGCACCGCTCACGACCATGCAAGTCGGTGGTCCCGCGCGTTTTTTTGTGGAAGCGATTACGACCGACGACGTGCGCGACGCTGTCGCTTACGCGAAATCCCGTAAGCTGCCATTGTTTATTCTCGGTGGCGGCAGCAATCTCATCGTCTCCGACGCGGGCTGGCCCGGTATGGCCCTGAAGGTCGCGATACCCGGCGTCAATCACCGCCACGTCCACGGCACCGCCTACTTCGACGCGGGCGCGGGTGAAGACTGGGACGGCTTCGTCGCCATCACCGTACAGCATCACTGCGTGGGAATCGAGTGCCTGAGCGGCATTCCGGGCAGCGTGGGCGGCACGCCCGTGCAGAACGTCGGGGCATACGGTCAGGAAGTCGCAGACACGATCGTCTCGGTCGTTGCTCTCAATATCGAGACCGGCGAAGAAGAAGAATTCGAAAAGGGTGATTGCGGCTTCCGGTATCGCACCAGCGTCTTCAACACGAGCGCGAAAGGGAAGTACGTCATCCTACGCGTGAGCTTTGCCGTCATCCATGACGGCGAGCCGCGCCTTGCCTATGCCGACCTGCAGAAATATTTTGCGAACCACAACAGCAAACCGACCCCTGCCGAAGTGCGCGAAGCGGTGCGCCAGATCCGCGCCAGCAAAGCCATGCTGATCACGCCCGGCGATCCCGACAGCCGCAGCGCGGGATCGTTCTTTAAGAACCCGGTTCTTTCCGCGGAGCAATTCGACGAACTAAAAACCCGCGCTGCATCTCGCCACCTTGAAATCCCGAACTATCCTGCCCTCAACGCACAACACAAAGTCTCGGCCGCTTGGCTCGTAGAACAATCTGGATTCGCGAAGGGCTATGGCAACGGACGCGTCGGCATCTCGCGCAAGCACGCGCTCGCCATCGTGAACCGCGGGGGCGCAACCGCGGCGGAAATCGTGCAATTCAAAGACGAGATTCAACGGCGCGTCGAAGAGACCTGGGGAATTCGCTTAGAGCCTGAGCCCGTTTTTGTGGGATGAGCGAAGTGGTGTCTGACGGGAGTGTTGTCCCCGTGGCCCAACGTCGCGGGGGCGGTCGCCCCGATCCAAATGCTGCGGGGGTGGTGGACCCGCAGCATTAGCTCCGGAGACACTGAGGGACCGGCCCCGGCGACCGCCGCCACCTTACCTATCGGCCAGTCGCGCCGCTTCCTTGAATATGTCCACGAACATCTTCCCGGTCAGCTTCCCCGTCTGTGTGTTCTGGTTCGAAGGATGATACGAAGCCAAAATGATCTTCCCGTCGGGCAACTCGTACTTGGCGCCATGCCCGAACTCGTACAGCGCTCTCACCTTGATCAGGCCCCGCCGCTTCAGATAGTTCAAATACGCGTCGAACCCAATCTTCCCCAGCGCCACGATTACCTTCAACCGCTTCAGTCCATCGATCTCGCGATCCAGATATGGCGCGCAGTTCGCCAGCTCTTGCGGAAGCGGCTTGTTGTCGGGAGGAGCACAGCGCGCCGCAGCGGTGATGTAAAGGTCGCGCAATGCAAGACCGTCTCCGCGATCAATCGCGGTCGGCTGATTGGCAAAGCCGGTGTCATACAGCACCGGGTACATGAAGTTTCCAGAAGCGTCGCCCGTAAAGGGACGACCCGTGCGGTTCGATCCATGCGCCCCCGGCGCTAGTCCCAGGACCATCACGCGCGCGTTCGGATCGCCAAAGCCCGGAACCGGCTTTCCCCAATAGTCCCACTCGCGGTAGGCCCGCCGTTTCTCTCGCGCGATCTGCTCGCGGTACGCCACCAGCCGCGGACACTTCGAGCAGGTGATCACCTCGCGGTTGAGAATCGTCAGCCAACGCGGTTCTCGCTTGGAAGGTGCGTGTTCGTCGATTGCGACCGACCCCAACTCGGCCTCGCGTTTTTTGCTCATTTCCTTTTTCCTGACAGCCGGAACAAACCTTACTTTCCGCCTGCAACATCGAAGACCGGGAACCTTACGTGTCGAATTCCGATCTGACGTCGATCCTTCTCCTGCTCTTACTGCTTGTTTCGTTGGCCCAGTTGCTGGGCTATCTTTTCACCCGACTTCGCCAACCGAAGGTCGTGGGCGAGATCCTCGCCGGCGTCGTGATCGGCCCGGCTCTGCTCGGCAAACTGCCTGCAGCGTCGCGGATCTCGGACGCCATCGTGCATCCATCCAGCATACTGAACTTTGTTTACTGGTTGGGTTTGCTGCTGCTCATGTTTCTCTCCGGCGCCGAGACGCAGCAGCTCTTCACCCGCGATGAGCGACGCGAGGTGGGATGGCTCACCATCGTTGGCACGGGCATCCCCTTCTGCCTGGGCCTAATTTTCGGTCCGAAACTCATCAGTCCAGCGCTCGCAGGACCGAACGGGAACAACATTTCCCTGATCATCATTCTCGCGGTGGGAGTTGCCGTGACGTCGGTTCCCGTGGTGTCGAGGATTTTCGCGGACCTCAAGATTCTCCACACCCGTTTCGCGCGGATTGTGCTCGGCGTGGCCGTGCTTGAAGACATGGTCTTATGGCTCGCGCTGGCGATCGCAACCGCGCTGGCTGGAACGAGTGCGCTGAGTCCGCGCCAACTCGCCGTTCACCTCGGCTCCACCATCGGTTTTTTCGGCCTTGCCCTGACGGTTGTTCCCCGCATCATCAAGCATCTGAACAAGTCGCCCTTTAACGTTTTTGCCCAGCAGTCTCCAATTGGATACGCAATCGCGGTGCTGCTCGCTTATTGCGTGGTCGCGGGCGTCCTGAACGTAAGTCTTGTCTTCGCCGCGTTTCTGGCTGGCTTCGCGGTCCACAAAAAGCGACGTCTGTTTGCGAATGCCCTCGATGCAATCTGGAAGGTCTCGTTCGCATTTCTTTATCCCCGTCTACTTCGCGATCGTCGGACTGAAGCTCGACCTGATTCGCGGCTGGTCGCTCGGCATAGTCGGGGCGATTGTGATCGGAAGTTGCGCGGTGAAGATCGCGTCCGTTTGGCTGGCGGGACGATTCGCCGGATTCCGCAGGCTCGATCTCCTGAACCTCGCCATCACCACCAACGCTCGCCGAGGCCCGGGCATCGTACTGGCCAGCGTTGCGTTCGACGCCGGCGTCATCAGCCCGCAGTTCTATACGACCCTGATCGTAGGGGTCTTCACGTCGCAAGTCGCTGGTGCCTGGCTCGGCTTCGTCCTCGCCCGCGGCTGGCCGCTACTTACGCCGCACGACCGCACCGAACCCGCCTTGAATGCCACGCCGGAGAGCACGATAACTCCGTAATCAGTCCGCGCCTATGCTGAATTCGGATCCATTTCCCGGCCTCACTCCGGAGACCGCACATCCGAGCGCTCGAACTTGAAGCCATTGCTCACCCAAAAGGGGACTTCCGAAAGGCTCATGACTTTCCCGTCGACCTTTCGCGTTTGACGCTAATCTCTCCCAGTCTTTACACTGAATTGTCGCAAAGCGGGGCGGCTTGACCCCGCCCTTTGACCTGTTTTCCTAACCGCAGGAACGCCGTAATCTGAAAGGTGTCCCCGTGAGCCCCACAGAAGCAAAAGAGAGTACGAAGCGCGAGATTGCCGTCGAGGTCCCCGCGGCCGAAGTTACCCGCGAGACCGAAGCGCTGATCCAGAAGTACCAGAAACTCGCCCGCCTGCCGGGTTTCCGCAAAGGACGGGTGCCGGCCTCGATTATCCGGCAGCGCTTCGCAGAAGACATTAAGACCGACGTGGTCGAGTCGCTGGTCCCCCGCTACTTCCGCCAGGAAGCCGACAAGCAGGGACTGGTTCCGGTTTCCCAGCCGCGAGTATCGGACCTCCATATCCATGATGGCGAACCGCTTCGCTTCAAGGCCAGCTTCGAGGTTCTGCCCGAAATCAAGGTTGAGGGTTACAAGGAACTTCGTGCCGACCATCCCGTGATCAACGTCACCGACGAGGAAGTCGATCAGGCGTTGAATCAGTTGCGCGAGCAGCACGCCACCTATACCGCGATCGAAGACCGCCCGCTGGCGGACGGAGACTTTGCACAGGCCGCGCTCGATGGCAAGCCGCGTGCCGGAGAAGGTCAGCCGGTCCACATGGACGATGTCCTGGTCGAGATCGGCGGCAAGAACACCATGCCGGAATTTACCGAAAACCTCCGCGGAGCCTCGGCCGGCGACGAGAAGACTTTCGAAGTGAAGTATCCCGACGATGCTTCTGACAAGCGCCTTGCGGGTCAGACTTTCGACTACACCGTCAAGGTTTTATCGCAGAAACAGAAAGCATTACCCGAACTCAACGATGACTTCGCGAAAGAGCTCGGCGAGTTCACCGGCATCGACGACATCAGGAAGCGCATCCGCGAAAACATGGAAGGCGAAAAGAAACACTCGGCCGAGCATGAAGCCAAGGACAAGCTGGTTGCAGAACTTGTGAAGCGGAATGACTTCGAGGTGCCGGAAGCGATGGTAGACCGGCAGATCGATGTCCGGCTCGAACGCGGACTGCGCGCTCTCGCGGCGCAAGGCATGCGCGCGGAAGACATGAAAAAGATGGACCTAAACCGCCTGCGTGCCGGTCAGCGGGACCAGGCAGTACAGGAAGTGAAGGCAAGTTTGTTGCTCGACAAGATCGCTGACCTGGAAAAAGTGGAAGTCGGCGAGGAAGAGATCGATCACGAGATCGAAGCGCTCGCAGCGCAGACAAAACAAACATCAGAAGCGGTGCGGGCTCGATTGACACGCGATGGGGCGCTGGATAGGATTAGGAACAGAATCCGCTCCGAGAAGACCCTCAACTTTCTGTATCACCAGTCCGCGTAGTTGCGGATCACTTTCGATCCTCCCTCGCAAGCGAATTGGCAGTCGGGGCAGGAGTGTGGCAGGTGAACTTGAACGATCCAAAGATGATGCTGGTGCCGA
>Ga0126381_100005569_pt1 | contig 13874 bp, 7 predicted proteins | sample PanSoiMetPlot_28_FD_96465 | JGI IMG/M metagenome (GOLD analysis project Ga0126381, IMG submission 96465) | Tropical forest soil microbial communities from Panama - MetaG Plot_28 | ecosystem: Environmental > Terrestrial > Soil > Tropical forest > Bulk soil | place: Panama | collected 2016-02-17
GACTTCGTCGGCGTGGCGCGCCAGGGCGTCGCGGTGACGTCCGAGGGCGTCGCGACCGCCGACGCGACGCTGAAGCTCTCCGCGTCGGCCGAGGTCGTCGTGACCGGCAAGCGGACGTTCCGCAACCTCGCCGACGCGACCGAGCCCGGAGAAAGCCTGATCGGGATCGCCGGCGCGTCGTCGCAGGGCGTGGTTCCGGCGGAGCAGATCGCGCTGCTGCCCATGGCGCGGCCCGGCGACGTGCTCGAGACGATCCCCGGACTCATCATCAGCCAGCACTCGGGCGACGGAAAGGCCAACCAGTACTACCTGCGCGGGTTCAACCTCGACCACGGCACCGACTTCGCGACGACGGTCGCGGGGATGCCGGTCAACCTCCCGACGCACGCCCACGGCCAGGGGTACACGGATCTGAACTTCGTGATCCCCGAGCTCGTCTCGGGAGTCCAGTACAAGAAGGGCCCGTATTTCGTGGAGGACGGAGACTTCACGACGGCCGGATCGGCCAACGTCAACTACGCGAACACGCTCGAGAAGCCCGAGGCGCTCGTGCAGGGCGGCTCGGACCAATACGTTCGAGGACTGGTCATGGGCTCGCCGAAGGTCGGCGGCGGCAACCTGCTCTACGCCCTCGAGGGCGTCTACAACAACGGGCCGTGGGTGAACCCTGACGATGACCGGAAGTACAACGGCGTTCTCCGCTGGAGCCTGGGCGACGCGCAGAACGGCTTCGCGGTCACCGCCATGGGCTACCAGGCGACGTGGAACGCGACGGACCAGATCCCCGAGCGCGCCGTCGAGGACGGCGAGATTGGCCGCTTCGGATCCCTCGATCCGAGCGACGGCGGAAAGACGCAGCGCTACAGCCTTTCGGCGGAGTACCAGAGGTCCGGCGTGAACTCCACGACGAACGCGGTCGCCTACTGGATCCGCTCGAAGCTCGACCTCTTCTCGAACTTCACGTATTTCCTGAACGACCCGATCCACGGCGACCAGATCGAGCAGCTCGACGACCGCGACGTGTACGGCATGAAGGTCGTCCACCGCTGGATGGCGAACGGGCTGGGCATCCACACCGAGAACGAGGTCGGCGTCCAGGGTCGGTTCGACGACATCCACACGATCGGCCTCTTCCACACCGAGGACCGTTTGCGTCTGTCGACGACGCGGCTCGATCGAGTCGAGCAGGGAAGCATCGCCGCGTTCTTCGAGAACGACACGCAGTGGGCCCCGAGGTTCCGCACGATCCTCGGCCTGAGAGGCGACGTCTATCACTACGACGTCACCGGCGTCAGCGACCCCGAGAATGGCGGCGTCGTGACAAAGGGAATCTTCAGCCCCAAGCTCTCGATGATCCTCGGCCCGTTCGACCAGACCGAGATCTACGCCAACGCGGGCTACGGGTTCCACTCCAACGACGGGCGCGGGGCGACGACGCGCTTCGACCCGAGCACGGGCGAGCCGGTCTCGCCGGTGACGCCGCTCGCGAGGGCCGAAGCCGCGGAGATCGGAGTGCGGAGCCTGCCGCTCAAGGGCTGGCAGACGACGCTGGCGCTGTGGGGGCTCGACATCGCCTCCGAGCTCGTCTTCCTGGGCGACGCCGGGACGACGGCGCCGTCCCGGCCGAGCCGCCGATACGGAATCGAGTGGTCGAACTTCTACCGCGTCCTCCCGTGGATGTCGCTCGACCTCGACCTGTCGTTCTCGAAGGCGCGGTACCGCGACGACGCGCCCGTCGGCAACCTCGTCCCCGGATCGGTCCAGAACGTCGTCGTCGGAGGGATCTCCGTCGACCACGTCGGCGACTTCTACGGCAGCGTGCGCGTCCGCTACTTCGGGCCCCGGCCCCTGATCGAGGACGGCAGCGTCTCGTCGAAGTCGTCCACGACGCTGTCGGCCCTCGTCGGATACGAGTTCACGCCGGGGATCCGCGCGCAGGTCGAGATCCTGAACATGCTGAACGCGCAGGTCTCGGACATCGACTACTTCTACGCGTCGCGCCTTCCGGTCGAGCCCGCGTCCGGCGTCGACGACATCCACTTTCATCCCGCGCAGCCGCGCTCGGCGCGCCTCGCGATCGTCGTGGGCTTCTAGAGAAGACTAGAACCGGAGCGAGAGGCAGCTCAGTCCGCCGTCCATCTTCTCGAACTCGGACATCTCGAGCTCGATCGTTTCGAGGCTGCGGCGGCGGAGCTCGGCCGCGAGCTTCGGGTAGCCGGCCGCGACGAGGAGCGCGTCGTTGACCCGGACGCAGTTGGCGGCGTAGCTCTCGGCCGGGTCGACCTCGAGGCGCTCGTACGTCCGGAACGCCGGGTGCGCGGCGAGGGGCCCGATGACCGCGAGGAGGCGCTCGGAGATCGCGGCGATGCCGCTCTTCAAATGGAGGATCTCCGACATCCCGCGGATGTCGACCTCCTCGGACGTGTGGCCGAGGCGGCCGAGGTGGAGGGCGAGCTGCCGGGCGCCCTCGGCGTTGGTGCGCTGCGAGACGCCGATGAAGTAGTGATTTCCCGCTTCGCAAATGTCGCCCCCGTCGACCGTGCCCGGGGGCTCGATGCGCGGGAGGCCGGGGTAGAAACACCGCAGGGCCGGCTCGATCGCGGCGGCCTCGTCGGCCCGCGTCGGCGCACCCGGACGCGTCAGCACCGCACCGCGGGGCGTCAGGATGGCCGTGTCTTCCACGAAGGTCGAGTCGGGATACCGAGGATCGGGCGAAAGGTGCGTCACCATCAGCCCGCAGCGTTCGAGTGCCGCGCAGTACGCCGCGTGCTGGTCGAGGGCCTTCGCGACGTCGGGGCGGCCGAGCTCGACGGTCGTCAGTCCCTCGGCGAAGTTGTCGGCGGGCGGGCGGACGATGGCGCGTCGAAACACGGGCTCGAATCCTACACGTTGAACTTGAACAGCACGACGTCGCCGTCGCGGACGAGGTACTCCTTGCCTTCCTGGCGGACGAGGCCCTTCTCCTTCGCCGCGTTCATGGAGCCCGCGCCGATCAGGTCCTCGTAGGAGACGGTCTCGGCCTTGATGAAGCCCTTCTCGAAGTCCGAGTGGATGACGCCGGCGGCCCGGGGTGCCGTGTCGCCGGCGTGGATCGTCCAGGCCCGCGTCTCCTTCTCGCCCGCGGTCAGGAACGTGCGGAGCCCGAGCAGGTGATACGCGGCGCGGATGAGCGCCGAGACGCCCGAGTCGGCCACGCCCAGGTGGGAGAGATACTCGCGGGCCTCTTCGTCGGGCAGCTCGGCGAGCTCGGCCTCGATCGCCGCCGAGACGACGACCGCCTCGGTGCCGAGGTGCGTCCGGGCGAACTCGCGCACCGCCTTCACGTGCGGCGACTCCGTCTCGGCCGTCGCGAGCTCGCCTTCAGCGACGTTGCACGCGAACAGCATCGGCTTCATCGTGAGGAGGAAGAATCGCCGGGCGATCTCCTTTTCCTCGTCGGAGAGCGGCGCCGTGAAGGCCCGGCGTCCCTGGTCGAGGTGCGCGACGAGCTTTTCGGCCACGGCGAGCGCTGCGCGCGCCTCCTTGTCGCCGCCGCGGGCGTTCTTCTCGAGCTTCTCCTTCTGGCGCGTCAGGGTCTCGAGGTCGGCGAGAACGAGCTCGGTCTGGATCGTCTCGATGTCCGCGACCGGGTCGAGCGACCCGGCGACATGGACCACGTCTTTGTCCTCGAAGCAACGGACGACCTCGACGATCGCGTCCACCTCGCGGATGTGCTGGAGGAACTTGTTGCCGAGGCCTTCGCCTTTCGACGCGCCCTTCACGAGCCCGGCGATGTCGACGAACTCGATCGTCGCCGGAACGACGCGCTCCGACTTCGACAGCTTCGCGAGCGGGTCGAGGCGTGCGTCCGGAACGACGACGACCCCGACGTTCGGCTCGATCGTGCAGAACGGGTAGTTGGCCGCCTCCGCTTTGCGCGTGCGGGTGAGGGCGTTGAAGAGCGTCGATTTTCCGACGTTCGGCAGCCCGACGATCCCGGCGCGGAGCATAGGGCGGGGTAGTATAACGTCGCTCCGCTTGCTCGGAGGCCACCGTCTCCGACGATTTTGATGACTCGGCTTAGAATCCCCGATACTTGAGTTCCTCGTTGCCCACGTCTCCCGGCCTCCTGCGCGCGGTCTCCCGCTGGGAGATCGTGGCGCTGTCGGTCAACGACGTCATCGGCAGCGGCGTCTACCTGATTCTGCCCGTCGCGGCCGCGCTCCTTCTCGGTCCGGCGAGCGTCTGGGCGATCCTCGCCGCCGGGCTCGCGGTCGCGCTGCTCGTCCTGTGCTTCGCCGAGGCGTCGAGCCTCTTCGACACGCCCGGCGGCGCCATCGTCTACACGCGCGCCGCCTTCGGCGAGTTCGTCGGGTTCGAGGTCGGATGGATGACGTGGATCGCGCGCATCGCGTCGATCGCCAGCCTCTCGGTCTTCTTCGCGAGGGCCGTCGGCTACCTCTGGGACGGAGCGAACCACGGCCTCGGCCAGGTGCTGACCGTCGTCGTGCCGCTGCTCGGACTGACCTGGATCAACGTGCGCGGGATCAAGGCCGGCGCAATCACCGCGGTCGTCCTTTCGCTGGGGAAGACACTGCCGCTCCTGCTGCTCGTCGCCGTCGGCCTTTTCGCGGTCTCGTGGAATCGCGTCTTTCCCGTGCCGATGCCGGAGACCGGGAACTTCACGAAGGCGGCGCTCCTCGTCCTGTACGCCTACGCCGGCTTCGAGAACACGCCCGCGCCGGCCGGAGAGTTCCGGAACCCCAAGCGGGACGTTCCGTTCGCGCTGCTGATTCAGATCGCGATCGTCACCGCGATCTACACGTTCGTGCAGCTCGTCGCGATCGGGACGGTGCCGAACCTGGGCCGCTCGCAGACGCCGCTCGCCGACGCGGGGCGGCTCCTGCTCGGCCCGGCCGGCGGCTTCCTGCTGACGCTCGGCGCGGTGCTCTCGGTGCTCGGTACGAACAACAACACGGTCCTGGCCGGTCCGCGGTATCTGTACGCTCTCGCCGAGAACGGCCGGCTTCCCCGCGTCTTCGCGAGGATCCACCCGCGCTACCGCACGCCGTACGTCGCGATCCTCACGCAGAGCGGCATCGCGCTCGCCCTGATCGCGATCGACGCCGTCCTGCACGCGCTGCAGCCGGGCGCTCTCGGCGTCGCCGAAGAGCTCGCCGTGCTGTCGACGATCGCGCGCCTGGCCACCTACATCGGCACGTGCCTCGCGGTGCCGGTGCTCCGGCGCAAGCTCCCCGCCAGCCCCCGGACGATCCGACTGCCGGGCGGCCCTCTCATCCCGGTCGCGGCGCTCGTGATCTGCCTGCTGTTCCTGTCCGCGGCCGAAGCGAAGAACTTCGTGGCCGGAGGGATCGCGCTCGCCGCGGGCGCCCTGATTTACGCCAGCCGGGGCCGGCGGGCGGGGGCGGCGCCGGCCGAGACCGGGCGCGCCCGTTGACGCCGGACGAAACGGCGGCTACTCTCCCCGGATCGCGAGCAACGGAGGAATCGTGACGTTTCGGTGGGGTCGAGCTGTATCGGCCGCGGTCCTCGCCGCGGGCAGTGCGGCCGCGTCTGCGCACGCGTCGGACGCGCGGTTGACGCCCGTCTCGGCCGCGGCGTCGGGCTTCGCGATCTCGCAGAACGTCCGCGATCTGCCGGCGGCGAGCCCCGATCCGACGCTGCCGGCCGAGTTGATCCGCGACAACGACCGCCTGCCGCGCTCGAACGGCCCGTTTCCGGAGGGACCGCGGCTGGATGGAACGCTGCAGCGAAGCCAGATGGCGGCGCCGACCGTGCCGCTCATGCCCTCGCCCTCGGTGACGTTCGCCGGCATCAGCGCCGACGACGCGGCGCCCGTCGGAGGACGATGGGTGCCGCCGGACACGGTCGGCGACGTCGGCCCGAACCACTACGTGCAGGCGGTCAACACCGTCTTCCGCGTTTTCGACAAGAGCGGCAACGCGCTCACGCCGGTCATGGCGTTCGCGACGTTCTTCGGGCCCCTGGGAAGCGGATGCGCGAGGAACGACGGCGACCCGATCGTCCTCTACGACCCGCTCGCCGACCGCTGGCTCATCAGCCAGTTCGGTCTCCCGAACGGCTTCCAGCCGCCGTTTCACCAGTGCGTCGGAATCTCGATCACGCCCGATCCGACCGCCGGGTTCTACCTCTACGACTTCGTCATGCCGATCCGTGTCAACGACTACCCACACTTCGGCGTCTGGCCCGACGGCTACTACATGTCGGACAACCAGTTCACGGTCGGCGGCGGCTCGTTCGCCGGCACCGGGTTCTTCGCGTTCGACCGCATGAAGATGCTCGCCGGCGATCACACGGCCACGTACATCTACTTCGACTTCTTTCCGATCGACCCGAGCGCCGGCGGCATGCTGCCGACCGACCTGGACGGATTGACGCCCCCGCCGGCGGGTACGCCGAACCTCTTCATGGAGTTCCGCAACACCGCCTTCGGCGACCCGATCGACGCGCTGCGGATCCACGTCTTCCATGCGGACTTCGCGAACCCCGGCAACTCGACGCTGACCACTCTGCCGGATCTCCAGGTGGCGGACTTCGATCCCCGGTGGCCGGTCGGCCGAGCGATCATCGAGGAGCCTCCGCCCGCGGGGACGGGCGACTATGTGGACGCGGTCGCGGACCGCATGATGCATCGGATCGCGTACCGCACGCTCGCCGGAGGCGTCCAGTCCTTCGTCGTCAACTGGACGGTCAACGTCAGCGGCGTCAATCCCATCAGCGCGGCGACGTATCAGGCCGGCGTCCGGTTCACGGAGCTGCGCCGCGATCCGAATTCGGGCGCCATGTCCATCCAGAACGAGGTCACCTACGCGCCGGGATCCGGCAACGGCGCCACCGGGCGCAACGTCTGGATGGGCTCGGCCGCCCAGGACAACCAGGGCAACAGCGTCGTGGGGTTCTCCGCGTCGAGCACGACGCTCTTTCCGTCGATCATCTGGGCGGGGCGGCTCGCGGGCGATCCCGCGGACTCGCTCGCGCAGGGCGAGGCGACCGTTGTCTCGGGAGCGGGCAGCCAGACCCAGAGCCAGAACCGCTGGGGTGACTACAGTGCGATGTCGGTCGATCCGTCGGACGACTGCACCTTCTTCTACACGCAGGAATACACGATCGACAACATCCCGGCCGACTGGGTCACGCGCGTCGCGAGCTTCGCCTACCCGGGCTGCACGCCGCCGCCGCTCGGGACGGTGTCGGGCGTCGTGACGAACTGCATTACCGGCCTGCCGATCCTGGGCGCCACCGTCGCGGACGGGCTCGGCCACGTTCGCGTCACGGACGCCAGCGGCAGTTATTCGATGTCGCTTCCTCCCGGCAACTACACGCTGACGATCACCATGCCGACCTACACCTCCGGCGGCGGCCCGGTGTCGATCTCGGGCGGCGCGGGAACGATCTTGAACGCCTGCCTCAGCCCGTTCCCCGTGATCGCCGGAACGGGCGCGACCCTCTCCGCCGAAAGCTGTCTTCCCGGAAACGGCGTTCCCGACCCGGGCGAGACCGTGACGGTCTCCTTCTGCGTTCAGAACACGGGCAGCGGCGACACGACGGACCTCGTCGGCACGCTCGAGGCGTCCGGCGGCGTGACGGGTCCCTCGGCGCCGGCCGACTTCGGCGTCGTTTCCGCCGGCGGCCCTGCCGTCTGCCGCTCGGTGTCGTTCACGGTGGATCCGACGATTGCGTGCGGCGGCTCGCTCGTCGCGACGCTCGATCTTCAGGACGGCGCGTCGAGCCTCGGATCGTCGGTGACGACGTTCCAGGCCGGCGTCCCGAAAGCCGCGTTCGCCGAGGGCTTCGACGCCGTGGCGCCGCCGGCGCTGCCCGCGGGGTGGGTCGCGTCGAACCCGGTGGGCCCGGGGCCGCTGTGGGTCACGACCACGAGCGTCCCGGACGGCGGCCCGAACGCGGCGTTCGTTCCGGATCCCACCGTGCCGGTGGACCGGATCCTCCAGGCGCCGCCGATGGCGATCTCGAGCTCCGTGGCACGGCTGACCTTCCGCAGCAACTTCAACCTCGAGGCCGGATTCGACGGCGGCGTCCTCGAGATCGCGGTCGGGGGAGGCGGGTTCCAGGACGTCGTGGATGCCGGCGGCAATTTCGTCTCAGGCGGCTACAACGGCTCGCTCGCGGCGTCCGCGAACCCGCTCGCCGGACGCAACGCGTGGACCGGCAGCTCGGGCGGGTACATCACGACCGCAGTCGATCTCCCGGCCTCAGCCGCGGGACAGACGATCCTGCTGCGCTGGCGGCTCGGCTCCGACAACGGCATCGGCGGCGCCGGCTGGCGCGTGGACACGGTGACGCTCTCCGACGGGTACACGTGCTGCTCGACGCCCGCTCCGGCGGGGGTCGCGGTCGACGTCCATCCCTCGAGCGGGTCGTCGAATCTCAACGGCGTCTGGGAGCCGGGCGAGACGGTCGCCGTCGAGCCGTCGTACTGGAACAACACGACGTCGGGTCCGCTCTCCCTGAGCGGCACGGCCTCGAACCTGACGGGCCCCTCCGGCGCGACCTACACGCTCGTCGACGCGGCCGCCTCGTACGGATCGCTCGCCGCGGGAGCGACCGGCAGCTGCACCGACGCGGGCGATTGCTACGCCGTCTCCGTCGATCAGCCCGCGACGCGGCCCGCCGCGCACTGGGACGCGACGTTCGACGAGCAGCTCTCGACGGGGCAGACGCGGACGCGCTCGCTCCACATCGGCGGAAGCTTCTCGGACGTCCCGTCGTCGACCGGGTTCTATCCGTTCGTCGAGAACATCTTCCACAACGGCGTGACCGGCGGCTGCGGCACCGGAACGTATTGCCCCGGCGCGGACGTGACGCGGGCGCAGATGGCGGTCTTCCTGCTCAAGTCCGAGCACGGCTCGTCGTTTACGCCCGATTCCTGCACCGGCGTGTTCGCGGACGTGGCCTGCCCGTCCCTCTTCGCCAACTGGATCGAGACCCTCGCCTCGGAGGGCGTGACCGCCGGTTGCGGCGGCGGGAACTACTGCCCGAACGCTCCCGTCACGCGCGCGCAGATGGCCGTGTTCCTCCTGAAGGCGAAGCACGGGGCCTCGTACGTGCCGCCGGCGTGCGCCGGCGTGTTTGCCGACGTGGCGTGCCCCTCGGCCTTCGCCAACTGGATCGAAGAGCTCGCCACCGAAGGCGTGACCGCCGGCTGCGGAGGAGGAAACTACTGCCCGTCGAGCCCGAACACGCGCGGCCAGATGGCCGTGTTCCTCGCGAAGACCTTCGGGCTCCTGCTGTACGGTCCGTAGCAGTATCGTGAGGGCGTGATCCTCCTCGGGGGAGCGCTCCTCCTCGCCGCCACCGTCGCTCCCGATCCCTGTCCCGCGCCGCGTCTCGAGGTTTCGCTCTCCCGCGCGGCGGCGAAGCAGGGCGCGATCGTGGTGGTGACGCTCCAGAGCGACGTGCCGCTCGCGAGCGCGAAGGCCGAATTCGAGGGCCGTGCCGCCGTCCTCGAACATGGCGGGTCGCCGAAGGTCTTTCGGGGGCTCGTCGGCGTCGACTTCGAGAGCAAGACCGGCCCGGCCTCCCTGACGATCGAGACGGAGGGACTCTGCGGCGACCGACACGCCGCGTCGCGCCCGATCGACGTCCGTTCCGGGAAGTTCTTCGTCGAGACGCTGACGGTCGCGCCCGACTACGTCGAGCCGCCCGCGTCGGAGCTCGCCCGGATCCACGAGGACCAGGAGAAGGTGGCGCGCGTGTGGAAGAGCGGCGGCGCCGAGCGGCGCTGGAGCGGGCCGTTCCGCCTGCCGGTGGACGCCCCGGTGCGCGAGAAGAGCTTCGGCTCCCGGCGCGTCTTCAACGGCGAGTCGCGCTCGCCGCACTCGGGGATCGATCTCGCGGCGCACGCCGGGCAGGACGTCGACGCGCCGGCGCCGGGACGCGTGGCTCTTGCCGAGGACCTCTACTTTTCGGGAGGGACGATCATCCTCGACCACGGCGGCGGGCTCTTTACGAGCTACTTCCACCTCTCCCGGATCGACGTGAAGGTCGGCGACGTGGTCTCCGGCGGTGACCGGATCGGGGCCGTCGGCTCGACCGGGCGGGCAACCGGTCCTCATCTTCATTGGAGCGCGAAGCTCGGCGGGGCGCGCATCAACCCTCTCGGCCTGCTGCAGTTACCGGTGTGGCCGCTGGAGCCTCAGAAATAGTCTGACCGGTCGGTTAGAGGAAGCGACCTTTCCTTATCAAAACAAAGGGATTACATTGACGCGGTTATGGCGCGTCGCCGGAAATCCTCGAACGCCGAGCTCGAAAAGGCGCACATCCGCTTCACGGTCAACGGGGAGGCGCAGGAGGCAGCGTTCCTTCCGCACAAGACGCTCCTCGAGGTGCTGCGGGAAGACCTGGCGCTGACCGGCACGAAACACGGCTGCGAGCTCGGCGAGTGCGGAGCGTGTGCGGTGCTCGTCGACGGAAAGCCGGTGCTCTCGTGCCTGGTCCTCGGGCTCGACTGCGAGGGCCGGAGTGTCGAGACGGTCGAAGGGATGGCGGGGCCGGATGGGCTCCATCCGCTGCAGAAGGCCTTCGCCGACCTCGGCGCCGCGCAGTGCGGGTACTGCACGCCGGGGATCCTCCTGACCGCGAAGGCCCTGCTCGAGGAGAACCCGAAGCCGAAGCTCGGCGAGATCCGCGAAGCGCTTGCCGGGAACCTCTGCCGCTGCACGGGCTACGTCAAGATCTTCGAGGCGGTCGAGCTCGCCGCCGCCTGGATGCGCGGGGAAGAGGCGGAGCCGCGCAAAGAGTCGCTATACGGGTACGAGTTCGACGACAGCGGGCTCCTTCCGCTGCATCCTGGGGCGAAGTGACGACGCCGCGGAAGCCCACCCGCATCGTCGGCCGCCCGTTCACCAAGGTCGACGGCGTGCCCAAGGTGACCGGGCAGACGAAGTTCGCCGACGACGTCGTCCTTCCGCGGATGCTGCACTGCAAGCTGCTGCGCGCGAAGGTCGCCCACGCCCGCATCGCCTCGATCGACGTCTCGAGAGCCCTCGCGGCGCCGGGTGTCGTCGCGGTCGCGACCGGCCGCGATCTGCCGATTCCCTTCGGCATCCTGCCCGTCTCGCAGGACGAGCACGCGCTCTGTCCGGATCGCGTGCGGTACGTCGGCGATCCGGTCGCGGCCGTCGCGGCGCTCGACGAGGACGCGGCCTTCGCCGCCCTCGACCTCATCGACGTCCGGTACGAGCCCGTTCCCCCGGTCGGGACCATCGAAGAAGGCCTTGCGCCGACGCCGGACCCGATCCACGACTACGGCGACGCCGGCAACATCCACAAGCTCGTCGCAATGGAGTTCGGTGACACGGAGGAAGGCTTCGCGCGCGCCGATCGCGTCTACGACCACCTCTACTTCTACGAGGGCAACACTCACCTTCCGATCGAGCAGCACGCCGCCGTGGCCGACTACGGAGCGGACAGCAAGCTGACGCTCTGGTCCTCGACGCAGACCCCCCACTACGTGCACCGCGCCCTCGCGAAGGTCCTCGAGATGCCGGCCGCGCGGATCCGGGTCATCGCAACTCCGAACGGCGGCGGCTTCGGCGGCAAGTCCGACGTCTTCAACCACGAGATCGTCGTCGCCCACCTCTCGCGCGTCACGGGCCGACCCGTGAAGATCTGCCTGACGCGCGAGGAAGTCTTCTACTGCCACCGCGGAAGGCACCCGACGCTGATGCGGGTCCGCACCGGCGTGAAGAAGGACGGCGCGATGACCGCGCTCCACTTCCAGACGATCCTCGACGGCGGCGGGTACGGCTCCTACGGCGTCGCCTCGACGTACTACACCGGGGCATTGCAGACGGTGACGTACCGGGTGCCGACGTACAAGTTCGAAGGCGCCCGCGTCTTCACCAACAAGCCGCCGTGCGGGCCCAAGCGCGGCCATGGCACGCCGCAGCCGCGGTTCGCCCTCGAGGTCGAGCTCGACCGGATCGCCTGCGACCTCGGCCTCGACCCGGCGGCGATCCGGCGTGAGCATCTCCACCCGGCGAACACGCTGACCGCCAACTTCCTGCGCGTCGGATCGATCGGGCTCGGCGAGTGCATCGACAAGGTCGTCGCCGCGTCGGGCTGGAAGCGGAGGCGCGGAAAGCTGCCGCCCGGCCGCGGGCTCGGAATCGCCTGCTCGTCCTACCTCTGCGGCGCGGGGCTTCCGATCTACTGGAACTCGATGCCGCAGTCCGGCGTCCAGCTCAAGGTCGACCGCGGCGGCGGCGTGACGGTCTTCTGCGGCTCGACCGAGATCGGCCAGGGCTCCGACACGATCCTCGCGGCGATCGTCGCGGAGATCCTCGGCATCGATCCTCTGGACATCCGCATCGTCACCGGCGACACCGATCTGACGCCGGTCGACCTCGGTTCCTACTCCTCGCGCGTGACGCTCATGACGGGTCATGCCGCGATCCAGGCGGCCGAGCGGGCGCGGGCCTTGATCGCGGACGCCGCGGCGGCGAAGCTCGAGGTCCCCGTCGAGCGGGTCGGCTTCGCGGACGGACGCGTCTTCGACGTGTCGAGCCCCGAGAAGGGGATGAGCTTCGCCGACGCCGCCGTGGCGGGCGAGTCCAAGCACGGCACGCTCGGCACGGTCGGGCACTACAGGCCGCCGCCGTCGGCCGGGCGCTATCGCGGCGCCGGCGTCGGGCCCTCTCCCGCCTACTCCTACTCGGCCGCCGTCGTCGAGGTGGAGATCGATCCGGAGACCGGCATCTATACGGTGCCGAAGATCTGGATCGCCCACGACGTCGGCAAGTGCATCAACGCCGCGCTCGTCATGGGCCAGGTCGAGGGCTCGGTCTACATGGGCCTGGGCGAGGCCATGATGGAAGAGATGGCGTACCGGACCGACGCGAACCGCAACGTCGTGCACAAGTTCCCGTCGATGCTCGAGTACAAGAGCCCGACGACCAAGGAGATGCCCGAGGTCGCGACCTTTCTCGTCGAGGACCCGGATCCGAACGGACCCTTCGGCGCCAAGGAGGTCGGACAGGGGCCGCTCCTGCCGATTCCGCCCGCGGTTGCCAACGCCATCTACGACGCCGTCGGCGTGCGCGTGGACGAGGTGCCGATCACGCCGGAGAAGATCCTGCGCGCCCTGAAAGCGAAGGCCCAGGGCAAGTCCGCGCGCTATGGGCCCGAACGCTTCCCGGATGTCCCGTATCCCGCGCCGATCCACGTGCCGACGCCCGAGGAAGGCGGAGACGGCAAGGCGGTCGACGCGCCGGTCACGGCGGCGGGCGGTGTGCGGTGAGGAGCGTCCTCCCATGATGCGCCTTCCGCGCTTCCGCTACTTCGCGCCGACGAGCGTGAAGGAGGCTCTGCGCATCCGGGCAGGCGAGGGCCCCGACGCCGCGTTCGTGGCCGGCGGAACGGACCTCTACCCAAACATGAAGCGCAGGCAGCAGACGCCGAAGTCGGTGATCGGGCTCTCGCGCATCGGAGCGCTGCGCCGGCTGCGCTCGGGCGAAGGTGGGCTGTCGATCGGCGCCGCGGTTCCGCTCTCGGAGATCGAGCGCCACCGCCGGGTGCAGCGCGCGTACCCGGCCCTCGTCCACGCGATCGAGGAGATCTCGACGCCGCCGCTCCGGAACATGGGCACGCTCGGGGGCAACGTTCTGCTCGACACGCGCTGCAACTACTACGACCAGAACTACGAATGGCGGCAGGCGATCGATTTCTGCATGAAGAAGGACGGGACGGTGTGTTGGGTCGCGCCCGGGTCGCCCAAATGCCTCGCGGTGCAGTCGGCCGATTCGGTTCCGGTCCTGATCGCCCTCGGCGCCACAGCGGTACTCGCCTCCCCGGACGGCGAGCGGGAGGTTCCGCTGGAGTCTCTCTACGCCAAC
>Ga0126381_100005572_pt1 | contig 13870 bp, 8 predicted proteins | sample PanSoiMetPlot_28_FD_96465 | JGI IMG/M metagenome (GOLD analysis project Ga0126381, IMG submission 96465) | Tropical forest soil microbial communities from Panama - MetaG Plot_28 | ecosystem: Environmental > Terrestrial > Soil > Tropical forest > Bulk soil | place: Panama | collected 2016-02-17
CCGAAGGGCTGCGGGGGAGTACGAACTTTGCATAGAGTGGCTGCCTTGAGCGAAGAATTCGGTAACGCACGGCTATGCACCACCGTGAGTCGTAGCCCATACGTTAACCCCAAACCCGCGTCCAGAGCCCCACTCGGGAGTCTCGCTCCCCGGATGTTCCACCGGTCAACGGTAATATGTCTTTTGGTAATCATGAAAAGGTTACGGGATTCTGAGTGTGAAAGGTTGCAACCCGCGGCCGCAATCACCCGATGACCAGATCAGCGGATGGCCCGATCTCTTTTCTCTTTGTCATCCTGAGCGAAGTGAGGCACACGCCGAACGTAGTCGAAGGACCCCATGTACCTTCGGCAGCTTCACTGGCTCAAAGAGGAATTTCTATCTATCGGAGATGATCGCCTCATGGCCCGATCATCCGATGACCGATCGCCTGAGGCCCCAGTGTCCTCTGTGGTAAACCGCATTCCTTTGCGTCCTTCGCGGTTAAAAGCCTTTGCCCTACTTCGCAGGCGATTGCGAGTGCAACATCTTGAAGAAGTCACGCGCGCTCGTGATCCCACGCGCGTCAAACCATCGCAGCCATCGATCAAAATCGGCATTCTCCCATTCACCCTTCCAAACGGAACTGCCGATCGCCGTGCCTTCGTGATTCCACATGGTCGCGATCTCTTTCTTTTTCCTTAGAAGCGCGATCTCTGGCCCGTCCACACAGGCAAAGGGACGGACCGCCCTTGCTCTTCAGAGTGACTGCCTTCTTCAGGTCTTCAAAATCCTTCCGGTTTGTCGACCGATAAATCACGAATTCCCGCTTGAGCCCTTCGCTATAAACCACCATTTCGTCGGCCTGATCGATTAACGCAAAAAGATGCGCGATCTGTCCTTGCCTCGTCCGTGCCGCAGCGTACGGAGACGTCAAGAACGCAACCAGGTAAAGGCTGGCAATGAGTCTGCGGAGCATAGCGCCTTCAATGTTAGACACCAGCACAACACCTCATGGCGCTAGAACGGCGGTGTCGATCCCCTCGAAACCGCAAATACACCGCTCTAATCCTTTCCTATTATTGCCGCTCAAACCTCCCATGGATAAAGTGTCCCGCACTCGGGATGGCAGTCCTCCATCGTGTGGATCGACTCGGTTGCGCCTCGGCCGTTGTCGGCCATTGCCGCTCGGAATCTCTCAATCTGGTGGGTACATGCGCACGTCTCTGCTCGTCGCTTCTATACTCCTTCTTTCCACACTGGCTTTCACCCAGAGCAACTACGCCGTCGTCACGGGCAAGGTTACCGATGCGCAATCGCTGCCCATCGCCAAGGCGAGCGTCCGCTTTAAATCGCTGAGCACCGGCGCCGTCCGCACCGTCACCACCAACGAGAGCGGGCTCTTCTCCGCGCCTGCCCTGTTGCCCGATGACTACGAACTCACGACGACAGCCGATGGCTTCGCCCCCGTCGCGCAATCGATTCACGTGGAAGTCGGACAGAAGCTTGCCATCGATGTTCCGCTGAAAATCGGACCCGTGCGCGAGGGGGTCCAGGTCAACGCCTTTGCTGACATCCTGCGCACCACCGACGCGAGCGTCGGCGATGTCGTTGAGCCGAAGTTGATCCAGGAACTACCGCTCAACGGGCGCATGCTGATCGACCTCGTCCTCACCGTTCCTGGCACCCATATCGGCTTCGGAGCGCAGACCGGCGAAACTAATCCTCTTTATTGGCGTCCCGGACAGCGTTCTGCGGTGGTAATCGGCGGCGCTCGCCCTAACGCCAACTTCTTCCTGCTCGACGGCGCCACCAATACCGATCCCACCTTCAACACGCAGAACCTGAGCCCCTCGCCTGACACCGTGATGGAGTTTCAGGTCGAGACCAGCAGCTACACCGCCGACATGGGCGGAGCCGGCGGTGGCCAGATCAACATCGTCACGCGTTCTGGCACAAATCAGTACCACGGCACCGTCTACGAATTCCTGCGCAACGGCGCGATGGACGCTAGCCCCTTCGCAGCCATGGGAAACAACCACCTCGTGCAGAACAATTACGGCGCTTCCTTCGGAGGCCCGCTGCTCGGCAAGGACCGCAAGACATTTTTCTTCGTGAACTACGAAGGTTTGCGCCTCTCGCAAGCCGACGCCCAGACTCTTACCGTTCCCACGCAAGCCGAAGTCATGGGCGACTTCAGCATGAGCCCAGTCAAGATCTACGATCCAACCACCGCCGTGGCAAATCCGGCCTACAATCCCGCGCTCCCGGTTGGACCGACGAACTTTCCCTACACACGCAGCCAGTTCCCCGGGAACATCATCCCGGGCGACCGCATCAACCAACAGCTCGCAGCGTTCCTGATGCAGTACGTTCCTATGCCCAACATGATGATGGGTGCCATGGCGGCCGACTCGAACAACTATCTCGACATCCGCAACGAGACGCATTACCAGAATCAGGGGACAGTTCGCGTCGATCACATCTTCAACAGTAACGACACGCTCATGCTGCGTTACTCGCTCGGCGGGGAGAATGGCTTCTCTCCCAGCAGCGGTGTCACGGCGACCACCGAAAACCTTCCCGGCTTCGGCGCGAAGTTCGATAACTTCTCGCAACAGGCCGTCATCTCCTGGAACCACGTTTTTTCGAGCAGTAAGCTGAACTCCGCATCCCTGGCGATGTCGCGCTTGTCGATGGATCGCACATCGCAAAACGACAACGTCAACGACATCGTTGGCCAGCTGGGGACCCAGGGCATCGGCTTCGGCGGGCCCGGTGCGTGGGGCGCTCCCTGGTTCGCGGCGCAGGGGTACACCGGCATCGGCGACACGTTTGCCGCCACACCGATGCATGCGTGGGACACAACGATTGAACTCCGCGATACCTTCGCCTGGCAGCATGGACATCATGCCCTCCGCTTCGGCGGCGACGCACGCCGCTACATCTGGCCGATGTGGGGGTTCTTCCAGAACCGCGGCTTTTACCAGTTCACCAACGGCTACACCACGCAATTTGGATTCAACGACGGCAGCGGATCGGGCTTCGCCAGCCTGCTGCTGAGTCTTCCCACCGTCAAGCAGCGCCAGGCGGGCATTCCGCAAATGAATCTTCGCAACTGGGGATGGGACAGCTTCGCCGAAGACAGTTGGCAGGTCACGCCCACGACAACATTAAATGTCGGATTACGATATGAATACACCAGCCCGCTCTATGATCTCGACAACACCAACGCGAACCTGATCTTCCATGGCGGCACGCCATCCCCATTCATCGGTGGTGAACTCGGCTATCCCAAGGGACTGATGTACGCCAACAAACACAACTTTGCTCCTCGATTCGGCATCGCCAAGAGCATGCCGCGCTACGGCATCATCCTGCGCGGCGCCTACGGACTCTTCTACACGCCCGTTGACCAGAACACATGGTGCAATCAGCGCCATAATGTGCCCTACGTGTTTCCCGAAACTCAACAGGCCGACAACTTCACGCCACCCGCAGCTCTCTTCACCAACACTCTCAACTTCGGCACGCCCGTGCTTGGTGTGGGAACGTTGCCTGCGACGACGGTGAGCTTCACCGCGTTCGATCCGCATGCTCCCGCGCAATACATCCAGCAGTGGAACGTGGCGGTCGAGAAAAGCTTCGGACCGAACACCACCGTCTCGGTTGGATACATTGGCGCACGCGGCTTCCACCTGCAGCGCTCGCACCTGATCAACAACGCTCCCCCGGGACCGGGGCCGCTCGGACCGCGGCGTCCATTCAAGACCTTGACCTTCGTGCCGGGCACCACACTCACACCGAGCAGCACCGACGCGATCATCCAGAGCCAGACTTTCCCCGTCAGCACAATTAACCTGCTCGAAGACACCGCACAGAGTTGGTACGACGCGGGCTACGTCAACGTGCGTCGCCGCTACTCGCATGGTCTGAGCCTGCTCGCGAGCTACACTTATTCCAAGAACCTGACCAACGCACCCGACTTCCGCTCACCCATGGATGAGTCGGCGATTCCGCAGAACAACAACGACCTCGCCGCCGAAAAGGGCCCGGGCTGCGACGTGCGTCACCGGCTGACGCTGAGCAGCGTATATGACATCCCGGCGTTCAAGCGCACCGAGTGGACGCGACTGCTCACACAGAACTGGCACTTCAGCACGATCCTGCAGCTGCAATCGGGAATGCCGTTCACCATCTCCGTTTTCGGTGACACAGCAAACTCGGGCACGGTGCTCGGCGAGAATCCGATTCGCGCGAACTACACCGGCAAGCCGATCTTCGGACCGGGCATGCGCAACGCGAACGAGTGGTTCAATCCGGCAGCGTTCGCGACACCTGCGGCGTTCACGTTTGGCAACGTGGGCCGCAACTCAGTGTATGGGCCACCGCTGCGCACGCTCGACATCGCGATCGCGCGGACGTTCCGCATCACTGAAGGCGCGAGCTTCCAGTTCCGTGGCGAAGCTTTCAACTCACTCAACACCGTCAACCTCGGAACACCAAACCGTTTCGTGAACACGCCGCAGTTCGGCACGGTCACGATGCCGATGACTCCAGGACGCGAGATCCAGTTGAGCGCACGGCTCTCGTTCTAGCTTTCGAGACTGGCGCGTGCGTTCGCAGAAATTCGCGTAATGTTCCACGTGGACCACTTTCGCTTTTCTGTGGAATTATTATTAGCTAAAAGCTAACGACGATCGGCAAAGTTCCCTGCCCTGTGGAACTTGCGCGCAAAATTTCACGACATGCATTTTTGCGCTTGTCACAAGTATTCGCCTGCGGCGTGAAGATCTGAATGTGAAAACTGGCCCAATCTTGAAAAGAGATTTCAAGATCAGGCTCAACCACGGCTCGACACCTGGACTATTTGCGGTGCTGCCGGGTGAGATTGGAGACCGGCGCTTTTTTGTGTCGCAGGCGTTCAGGGGTAACAGGCCGGTGCCGGAGTGCGGTGCGCCGGGCTAGATGACAAGCGAGGATACCCGCCGTTCCAGCGAAATTGCGAAGAATCAATGTCAGTTGGTATTGAACGACAAGGCAATCAAAGGAGAGAGGCAAAGTCTGAATCGCAACTGCCGTTCCCGCGACAAATGCGTCGCAGACGTCGCCTCCCAATGAACACCTCGATCTGAAGGCGAACTCTTCGAAGGCTCAACGGAGACCAGAGTTCCCTGTTGAGCATTTCGTACAAAAAGGCCCCCACAGACCTTGGCTTGCGAAGTAACTAGCAGGTTCCTTTCCAGACATTTCCACAACGCACCACGCACAAGTGTTTTATTTTCAACGCAATCAGCATTTCGGATAAGGGTTTGCGCGGAGGGGGCTATCGTTTCGGATAGAGCAGTCTATCTTTTCGGATAGACGACGTAGGTGGTCTTGTGTCGACCTCCACATCACACCCCATCGTGATGTGTTTCATTGCTACGACGGTCCGAGAACGAAACAATCAAAGCGACATCGGAAAGGTCTCGACGACCCTGTCGCCGAATGGGCGGTGACTCTTGAAGTTGAGACGTTGGCTCTGCACAACCCTGTCGCTGGTGAAGTTGCACGGTGCCGGATGTGAGCAGTGCGCCAAATTTGAGAGTTGCTGTGGCAACGACATACGACGACGGCTGGAAGAATTACAAGCCTTCGATCAGCAGAGACCCGAGAACGCGCGGCCGTCGAAGAGCGTCGACGACGATGCGGCTTAAAAATCGGTCATTGGAAAAATAACTTAACCGCAAATCTGATGATTGCGGGGTACCGACAAGACGAAGAACCTTGTGGCGGGGTAGAAATTCCCATTTGAGCCCGTGATGATGTTGACGTGAATGGGGGCCTTCGACTGCGTTCGGCTTTCGCCTCACTCCGCTCAGGATGACAAAGAATTAAAGAGATCTCGAGATCGGTTAACCTGGTCATTGGAGAAAGGCTTTTAACTGCAGAGGGCGCTTAGAAGAACCGCAGAGAACGCAGGAAAGGCATTTACCACAGAGAGCACGGAGAGATCGCGTCATTGAGTCGTCCGTTGATCGACTCATCAAGAAAGTCTTTAACCGCAAAGAGCGCAAAGAAAAACCGCAAAGGACGCAAAGAAAAATCCTTCATCACTAAGGGAACTGGGGAATTTGGATGATCAGGTCCTCCGACAATCATCTTGCCGATAGGTAGAAATTCCTTTCTTGAGTCGGTGAAGGTGGCGGAGTGCATGAGGTCCTTCGACTGCGTTCGGCTTTCGCCTCACTTCGCTCAGGATGACAGCTTAAGTTTGGACGCACACGACTGCGTTTGCCGAAACTCAAGAATCATGCTGGAATACAGAGCGACGGCCCCGTAGCTCAATTGGATAGAGCATCGGTCTTCGGAACCGAGGGTTGGGGGTTCAAATCCCTCCGGGGTCGCCATCCCGGCCCTCACCCACAGATTCACGCAGCGCCTCCCATGAAATTTCTTTTCTTCACCACGGTCGCGTTGCTGCTACCGAGCTCAGTCTTCGGACAGTCTTCTTCGTCCTCAAAGCAAGGCGTTCCTCCGCAGATTGTCGAAGTTCCCAGCGGCGCACTTCGTCTTAAAGGCTACTTATGGAGGCCTGCCGGGCACGGGCCTTTTCCTGCAGTGCTGTTCCATCACGGCTCGGGAGCCGAAGACCCGCAGCACACTGCCGGCCGGACGATGGCCGAAGCTGCTTCCGATCTTGCTCCGATCTTTCTCAGACACGCTTACGTCTTCCTTTATGTTTGCCGTCGGGGCCAGGGTCTTTCCGCAGACCAGGGTCCATTTGCGCAAGATCTTTTGAAACAAGCGGAGGCAAAGGGTTCTGACGCGCGAAAGCAAGTGCACTATCAGTTGATCACGGGCAGCCAGCTCGACGACGCTCTCGCGGGATTGACATTCTTGAAAGCCGCGCCGGATGTAGATCCCAAACGCATTGCCGTTGTCGGCCATTCGTTCGGCGGGATGCTCACGTTGCTGTCTGGCGATCACGACGGCACTATTCGCGCTGAGGTCGCCTTTGCGGCGGGCGCAAATTCCTGGCGAGCATCGCAAGAATTGCGGGACCGCACGCTGGCGGCAGTCGCGAAAACTGCAGCGCCTATCATGCTTGTCTATGCGGCCAATGACTTTGACACGACACCCGGAAAGGACATTACCGCTGAACTCGACCAGCTCCATAAGTCCCATTTGCTCAAAATTTATCCCGCGATCGGCAAGAGCTCAGATGATGGGCACAATCTGCTTTACCTTGGTATGTCGGAGTGGGAACCAGACGTTTTTGAGTTTTTGGACGCCAACGTCAAACACTGACAGCGCAACTGCCAAACTCTCGTGACAGCACCTGTGAACGACAAGAGCAACGGCTACGAAGAAGTTGCTGAACGATTCATGTCGGAGCGGGACGACTACATAGGAGTGGTGATTCTCCGCGAATGGAGCCGTGGGCTGCCACACGGGGCAGCGGTCCTTGACCTTGGTTGTGGCCATGGCATACCAGTCGCCAAGCTACTGACTGAAGAAGGCCTTGCGGTCTACGGTGTGGATGCGTCAACCAAGTTGATTCGTTCGTTTCGTGAGCGATTTCCTGGCGCACATGCCGAGTGTGCTGCTGTCGAAGAGTCGCGGTTCTTCGGACGCACGTTTGAAGGTGTTGTGGCGATCGGATTGATGTTCTTGCTGAGCCCTGAAGCACAGCCACAGCTGATTCATAAGATTGCCAGCGTACTGGAACCCGGCGGTCGACTTCTGTTTACGGCGCCGAAGGAAATATGTACGTGGAAAGACCTGCTGACTGGACGGGAATCGGTGTCCTTAGGCGCGGCGCATTATCGCGAACTTCTCGAAAGTGAGGGCTTGGTTTTCGTGGATACGATGCTGGACGAAGGCAACAACAATTACTACGCTGCAGTGAAGACACCACTTAAGAAATAGCGACTGTGGAGAGAGAAGTCTACTTCTCCTCAAGATCACCATAGATTTAGCGTTGGTCAGATATGAACCGGAATGACTTCCCCGGCCTTCGCACAAAACACGAAAGCATCGGCACGCCTTTTCGAAAGATTTGCATAGGTCCTTCTCTGTATTCGGCTGGCGCCTCACTCCGCTCAGGATGACATCCGATAGACAGGCCGGATCGCGCGGACGTACGAAAGAAACTTGGAGAGACCGAACAGCACTTAATGGCCCGCGGCGGTTCCCACGTGGTTGAATCGATCGAAGAGCGGTGGCGGAGTATAGCCGATGTACTTCATGTGGACCGTGCCTTGCCCCATGGGTCCGTCGACTGTGATCAACACGTCCGGCTCTTTTCCCGGCACAATGTCGACCAGAGTGGTAGCGCCCGGGTGGTAAGGATTCGGCGGCCACCAACCGGCGCTCACCGGCGATTGCAGATCTAGTGTGCCGTTCGGGCAGGATGCGGTGTAGATGGCGGGCCATACGGCCTGGCCTCCGCCACTGATCGACCATTGTTTCGGATTGGAGATATCCACGTTGAGTGTGCCCTCTTTCGGGCTGAGCCTGTGGAATGTCGGGCTGATCTCTAACGGGCATCCGCTTCCAGTCTGTTTCGGTCCGGTGTAACTGACATTGCCCTCCAGAATCTCGTAGTGCCGTCGCGGCAGACGCGGGTTATTCGCTCCCGGCGTGTTCACCAGTGCGAAGCTGAAGTTGCTCTTCACTTTTGCGCCATCGAATTGAGTAATCTGCGAATCCCCGGTCCAGTGGCCCTGGCGGGGCAGGATCGTGATCAGGGCTGTGGCGATCATTTTTGTTTTCGCCGCATCACCATTGCTTTCTGTAATTCCGGAATCGTTCACCGTCATCTCAAAACTGACTGCACCGGATTTTGACTGGGCACGCTGTCTGGCGCCAAATAGTTGCAGGTTGGTGGGCGGCATCCTCGTACCGATAGAACCCAATGATGGGGCCTCGACAACACCCACCGAACTATTTCCCCTCGGAACACCATTGACGCTCCAGATGGCGCCTTTGAAGATATCGTGGCGTGAATCGGTTGGGGCGGTCAGATCATCACCGCCTGTGTTTGAAGCGGGAGGGGCGGCGGGGGCGATGTCCGGGCCACCCTGGTCCGGCGGCTGGGGTCTGAGGGTCGTCTCTCCAACAAACGCGTCGATTTTGACTGAGTCTCCGGCGAAGACTTTCGCTTGCGACGGTTCGATTCGAAGTGTCATGGCAAGGCCCCACTGCGAAAAATGATTGGCCGCAACGCTGATCGTGTGAGCGGTTTCGTCGCGTTGCACGTCGGGCTGCGGGTGCCAGACGCCACTTGCCGGTTTCGTTCTGACGATCAGATTATCGAGATTGGTTGTGGAGAGGTCACTATCCGACAAATGCCATGCGAGCGTGACTGGTTGTGGAAACGTCGTGCCTTCTGGACTTAGCTGGTAGACCGGACCGAAGCTCTCGCCGGATTCGTCTTGAGCAGGCTGAATTGCAATCTCGGTTTCCCTGGTAACTGCGCCTGCGGGAATCGAGATGGATAACTTTCCCTCTGATGAATTGAGCGTTCCTCCGGCGGGCCCGATTTTTGCCGACGTTGGCGTTAACACCGGGGCAACCGGTTGCGGCTGCAGGAGCGGTCCTTGGCGCTATGGACTGAAACTCAGAACCGGAAGTTTCGGTCTGCTTCTTTTTGCAGCCAGAAATTCCGAGCACAAGCAGAAAGACCACCAGCACGGCGGCAAAACATTTCATCGTTTTCCTCTCGCGGTAACAAAGCCTTCAGGATCCGGCTCGGTAGGATGGTCGCCAAGCGCGCGATATCGATTCGTCGCGGCTCGGGACACACCAACCCAACGGGCATGGAAGCTCTACAGGAAGATGCGTAATCGGTGAGGAATTCAAATCAGGAGTGAGGGAAATTTTTCGATGTCAACAATATTCTGAGCAATTTGCATAGGTCCTTCGTTGCGTTCGGCTACGCCTCACTCCATTCAGGATGACAATGTTTTTGGGTGTCACTGGATGGGTTAGTATGATGCGAACTAGCTCTTCGGCCTTCGCGGCCACCAATGTCGCGCATCAACAAATATTGGCGCGACGAGTGCTGCCCGGCACACGGCAATCACGAGAACGATAACGGCGTTGCGGCCCAGCGTCGTCCGCCCCAGAGTTCCAAACAAAAGGATATCTAGCGTGAGAGTTCGCAAATCCAGTTGACCTCCCAGGTCTTCCCTCCGTCGGGAGAGAAGGACTGCTCCATGCGGGCGGAATTTGGGGAGAGGTCGAGCCAGAGGTAGCGCACGAGAATGGCGCGTCCTTTGAAGTCTTCCTGATCGTAAAACTCGCCACGCTTCCCGTTGAAGCCGCCCACCATGGGCGGCAGGCTGAGCGTGCCGTTGTCGACGTCGACGAGGTAGATGCTCCACTGGCGCGAAGTGGGATTGTAGAGGCGCAGCGTCTGCGCCTTGATGTGAAGTTTTTTGTCGGTGCTGGTGACGTCGAACTCTTCGAAGTTCGAGTTGCTGTCGAGAATCTTCTTGTGGTTCGAAATGCCGTCGTACTCGACCCAGCTGTTGGAGTTGTTAAGACGGTCAGGCAGGCGACGGACGTGAGCTTTCCAGTTCCCGATGAGGAAGTCGAAGTCGTGGGAGCCGTCGCGCTGTGGGAGGTTGGCGGGATTGGATGTGGTCTGCGCTCCAGAGACGATCGGAAGAATTGCGGTCAGAATGAATAGTGCGACGACTGTGAGGGGTTTGGCTTTCATGGCGTTCACCTTTCTTGCGTTCGGGACAGGTCTAGCACGCGCCGCCTTCTCAGACTGGTGGTGTTGCGACATCTTTAGTTGTTATTGGACGACTGTAACTCAGCAACGTAATCTCTCGCACCTATCGAATAAAGCTCGGTCCGAGAGCATCTTTGCTCTTCTAATTCCCGCCTAGCCATCTGGCCGATGCGTCTGTGCGCATCTCGCGTCATCCTGATGGTGCAATTTGAAAACTTTGCACTGCAGTTGGGAGACGAGCTATGGCGTCATCTGTTCTGGAAACACTATCCAATGAGCTGTCATCGGCCGCTGAGGCGGTTGGCGGCTCCGTGGTCGCAATTTACGGCCGACGCTGGATGCCCTCGAGCGGCATCCAATGGCGCAAGGGAGTGATTGTGACGGCGCACCATACGATCCGGCGCGAAGAGGACATCACGGTCGCGATGGACGTCGGAGAGACCGTCAAAGCCAGCGTCGCGGGGCGCGACCCGAGTACGGATCTTGCGATCCTGAAATTGCCGGAAGGCACGTCGCTGGCGCTACCTGCATTCGGCGACGCGCCGGTGAAGCTGGGGCACTTCGCTTTGGCTTTGGGTCGGTCGCGGTCATCGACGCTGGTGGCGAGCGCGGGCATCGTAGGCGGACTCAGTGGCGAGTGGCAGCCGCGGCGCGGTGGGCGCGTGGATCAGCACATTCGTCTGGACCTGGAGTTGTACCCCGGATTCTCGGGCGGACCGCTGGTGAACGCGCAAGGGAAAGTTGTTGGGATCAACACGCGGGGGCTGGCGCGCGGACGCGGAGTGACGATTCCGAACGCGACGGTGAACCGGGTCGTCGACGAGTTGTTGGAGAAGGGTCACATTGCGCGTCCGTATCTTGGACTCGCGATGCAGCCGGTGGCGGTGCCCGAGGCGCTGCGCGGCAAAGTGAAAGATGCTAGCAGCGCGTTGCTGGTCGTGCATGTAGAGAAGGCGGGGCCCGCGGAGAAGGCCGGCGTCCAGCTCGGCGACATTGTGGCCGAATTGCACGGACAGCCGTCGCAGGATACTGGCGACATCCTCGATCTGCTGGGGAAGTTGAATGTTGGAGACACGATCAAGGCGACAGTTCTTCGGGGGGGCAGTCCGGTGACGGTGACGATCAAACTGGAGGATCGGCCGCGGTGAAATCACGCCCGAAATCTGTAGCCAGTTGCAGGTCGCTGAATGGTCAGTGATGCACGGATGATTAGTGGCAGGACGAGCTTCACGCGATGAGCACGCGAAACGGGGACGGTGTAATCCGCGTGGTGGTGGCGGCCGTCTCCGCGGTGCGTCGTGAGGGCCTCGAAGGCATCGTTCGCAAGAATCCGTCGCTGAAGCTGGTTGGGTCGCTGCCGGGACTGATTGGCTTTACTGCACGCGCAGGGGAATTGCAGCCGCACGTGGTGGTCGTCGATCTTGCGCAGGCCGACACGCAGTTGTTCGCGGCGGCGAGCGATCTGGAGCGTGCCGGGATCGCGGTGGTTGTGTTGATCGATGAGCCAACCGTGGATTGGGCTGCGCGCGCCCTCCGAGTAGGTGTAAAGGGAATTGTGCCGCGCGCGTCGTCGGAGAACGAGATTATCTCAGCGGTGATCGCGGCGGATGGCGGACTGGTCCTGCTCGACCAGGACGTCACGAAGGAGTTGGCGTCGCAGACGCGGTCGGTGAGTCTGGCGGACGATGCGACGGGGGAAACTCTCGAGGAACTCACGCCCCGCGAGGTCGAGGTGCTGCGCCTGATGGCGGAAGGTTTCGGGAACAAACAGATTGCCGCGCGGCTGGGCATCTCGGGTCATACGGTGAAATTCCACATCAGTTCGATCCTTGCAAAGCTGAGCGTCTCGAGCCGCACCGAGGCGGTGACGCAGGGGATCAGGATGGGGTTGATTGTGGTGTAGGAAATCGGTGTTCGGTATTCGGTGCTCGGTCTTCGGGTCTGGGCTCTGGGTTGCTGGCATGGGACAGTTTTGGAGGGTCGACCCCGAGGGCCGAGCGCCAAGAGCCTAATCCCGCTTTTACAGCGCCGAGAGCCCGGTTCTCCTCAAGCCCCCTTTTCCCCACTCACCAATTTCCGGCTCCCCCGTCTATCTCAACAAACAAGGAGGCCGTATGAAGCAGCTTCGCCGTCGCGCAACCTGGACCGGTGCCGTGCTTGGCACCTTGGCCGCTTTTCTGGTGCTGGCGATGCAGGCACACGCCTCCGAGCAGGGATCGGAGACTGAGGAATTCCATCAGACCTATCCGCTGTCTGCCAACGGTCGGGTGGAGTTGAGCAACATCAACGGTGCCGTGCACATCTCCGGCTGGGACCGTAATGAGGTCAAGGTCGATGCGGTCATGCGGGCGTGGAGCAAGCAGCGGCTAGACGAGGCCAAGATCAAGATCAATTCCAGCGAAAACTCAATCTCCATCCGCACGGAGTATCCCGACCACAATCACACTTTCTGGAACGACGACCATCACGATCAACCGGCCAGCGTGGAGTACACACTGACGGTGCCCCGAAATGCTCGTCTGGACAGCATCGACCTGGTGAATGGGAGCCTTGACCTGCAGGGCGTGAGCGGTGAGATCAAGGCTTCCTGCGTGAACGGAAAATTGGCCGCGCGCGACCTGGGCGGACGTGCCGATCTTTCGACTGTGAATGGGAAGCTCGAGGCGAATATCGACCGTCTCGAGTCGCCGCTCGAGGTGTCGTCGGTGAATGCCAGCGTTCTCGTGACGCTGCCTTCCGATGCAAAAGCTGATCTTGAGGCCAGCACGGTGAACGGGTCAATTTCGGATGATTTCGGATTGCCGGTGACCAAGCATCAGTTCGTGGGACGGGATCTGCGCGGTGAACTGGGCGGTGGCGGCCCGCATGTGCGCGTGAGCAACGTGAACGGGCGAATCGAAATCCGGCACGCGAATGATAATCGCCCGTTGAGCCCATCGAAGAATCTGAATCACAACGATAAGGATGACGACGATACGATCTAGCGGCCAATGCTAGAAAATCAAATTATTCGTGTCGATCGCTGAACATCGCTACCGCGGCAAAAATCGCCGCGGCAGATTGGTTTAAGGGATAACGCCCGAGTTGCACAGGTCCTTCGTTGCGTTCGGCTGCGCCTCACTTCGCTCAGGGTGACAACAATTTATGTGGTCGCCGCTTGTC
>Ga0126381_100005573_pt1 | contig 13870 bp, 12 predicted proteins | sample PanSoiMetPlot_28_FD_96465 | JGI IMG/M metagenome (GOLD analysis project Ga0126381, IMG submission 96465) | Tropical forest soil microbial communities from Panama - MetaG Plot_28 | ecosystem: Environmental > Terrestrial > Soil > Tropical forest > Bulk soil | place: Panama | collected 2016-02-17
CACCGTCTTGTCGCAGCCGCCCATCAGGATGACCGCGTCCATCGGCTGGGCGCGGATCATCTCCTCCGCATCCATCGCCATCAGGTTGCGGAACATCATGCTGGTCGGATGCAGAAACACTTCGCCGAGCGATACGGTCGGAAAATCGAGCGGCAGGCCGCCGGCAGCGATGACGCCGCGTTTCACCGCGTCAACGAGTTCGGGAAAATGCCGATGGCAATTGTTAAAACCGCTCGCCGACTGGGCGATGCCGACAATCGGCCGCGCCAGCATCTCGGCCGAATAGCCCATCGACTTGGCGAACGAGCGGCGCAGATAGAGCGAAAAATCGGCGTCGCCGTAATTGGTCAGCCCGCGCGCCAGCCCGTGTTTTTGTTGTTCCGCCAAAGTCGCCTCTTCCACCTACTCGATCGCGTCCGGGTCGCCGGCGAATTCCATCGGCGTATAGAAGCCGCCATGGAATTGCGCGGCGATTTCGTTTTCCTTCTTCCCCTCCGCCAGGATTTCGGCGGCGAAGCGTTCCGAATCGTCCTGCGGCCGGTAGCCCAAGAACTTGGCGTTGGTGTTGTCCCAGCGGCTGCGCAGATTGTTGGAGACGCCGTAGACGACGACGAAATGATAGTGCGGATGGTCGATGCAGCGGCGCACCAGCTGCACCATGTCGCGATGGCTGATCCAGGTGAGCAGCTGGCGCACCTCGGTCGGCCGGTCCGGCGTGACGAAGCTGCCGATGCGCAGGCAGGCGACGCTCATGCCGTATTTGTCGGCATAGAGCCGGCCGAGCGCCTCGCCGAACACCTTCGACACGCCGTAACGCGTATCCGGCCGCGGCACCACTGTGTCGTCGATGAAGCGTTCGCGGCGATGAAAGCCGATGGCGTGGTTGGAGCTGGCGAACACGATGCGCTTGACGCCGCTTCGACGCGCCGCCTCGAACACGTTGTAGCAGCCCTCGATGTTGAGCGGCAGCACCTTGTCCCATCCGGCTTCGGTCGATTGGCCGGCGAGATGCACGACGCAGTCGATGCCGGCGGTGGCGCGCTCCATCGCGGCGATATCGCGGATGTCGGCGGCAATGACTTCTTCGCCGCTCGCCGCGGCACCGAGCGGCGTCACGTCGAGCACCCGGACCAGCACATAAGAGCCGCGAAAACCCTCGCGCAAGGCCTTGCCGATCTGTCCGGCCGCGCCGGTGATGAGAATGCGCTGCATGGTGCTCGCCGTGCCGGCGTGGCGCAAAAGCCGCCGTACCTGCGATATAATCCGGCGGCGAACGATTAGGCAACTTGCAGCAACCGTGCGGGACGGACCATGACATTTATAGTGATACTTGCGGCCCTGTTCGGCGTCTGCGGCGTCATCCTGGCGGCCGCGACGGCGCACGCGGCGCCCGGTGCCGGGCTCGATAGCGCCGCTTACATGCTGTTGTTTCACGCCGCCGCTGTGTTGGGCGGCGCTGCGCTGGCACAGCAGGGACTTCTATGGCGCCCGCTCGCTGTGCTCGCGCTCGGCGCCTGGCTGCTCGGCGCCGGATTGTTCGCCGGCGACGTTGCGTTGCGTGCTTTTGCTAGCCATCGCTTGTTCCCGATGGCGGCGCCGAGCGGCGGTATCATTCTGATCGTCGGCTGGCTCGCACTCGCGGCGGCCGCGATCGGCGCGGCACTGCGCGGCTGATTCCCAGAACCCGGAACCAAGGCGGTGACGGCGGGTTGATTGTCAGCTTAATTTAGACACGGATTTTTTTCATGAGAAGCAGCGTATTTGTCGGCGCCGCCGCCATCCTTGCGATGTGCTGGGCGCCAGCCGCCGCGCAGCAGCAATCGGTTCTCACCTATCACGGCGATGCCGCGCGCAGCGGCAATTTTGTCGTGCCGGCACTGACTTGGCAGAACGCGGCGTCGACCCAACTCGATAATGCGTTCGGCGCGCGCGTTGACGGGCACCTCTACGCCCAGCCGCTGTACTGGCGCGATCCAAACAATCCGCAAAATGTCTTGGTTCTCACCGCGAGCGAGAACAACATCGTACAGGCGTTCGATGCGCAAAGCGGAAAGGAGGTGTGGAGTAAATCGGTCGGCCGGCCGGTGCCGCGCTCCACGCTGCCGTGCGGCAACATCAATCCGCTTGGCATCACCGGCACGCCGGTGATCGATCCGGCGACGCAGGCGATCTATTTCGACGCCGCGGTCGAGGAAAGAGACGGTCCGCGCCACCAAGTGTTCGGCCTGTCGCTCAAGGACGGCAGCGTTCTGCAAGGCTTTCCAGTCGATGTCGCCCGCGCCCTGCAAGCCACCGGCCGGCGTTTCGATCCGCGCATCCAGAACCAGCGCACCGCGATGTCGCTGCTCGACGGCGCGGTGTATGCCGGCTTCAGCGGCCATTTCGGCGATTGCGGCGATTACCGCGGCTGGGTGGTCGGCGTTCCGCTGCGCCAGCCCGCCAAGGTGATGAGCTTCGCGGCGCGGGCGCGCGGCGGCGGCATCTGGGCACCGGGCGGCATGCCCGTCGTCGGCCGCGACATATTCTTTGCCACCGGCAACACGTTCGGCGCCAAGGAATGGAGCGACGGCGAGGCGGTGTTTCGGGTCGGCGTCGATCTGCAGCGCAGCGACAGCAAGCGCGATTTCTTTGCGCCGGCGGATTGGCGCAGCCTCGATGCCGGCGACGTCGATCTCGGCGGCAGCAATCCGCTGCCGCTGAATGTACTGGGCGCGGGCGGCAATCAAGCGCTGATCCTGGCGCTCGGCAAGGACCGCAAGGCTTATTTGCTCGATCGCAACAATCTCGGCGGCATCGGCGGCCAGTTGGCCGTGGCGACAGTGGCACAACGCCTCATCCTGGCATCGCCGGCGTCCTATCCGCTCGGCAATGACGTAATGGTCGCATTCGACGCGCCGGGCAGCCAATGTCCTGCTAGCAGCCGCGGCGGCGATCTGACGGTGCTGAAAATCCGCGCCGGATCGCCGCCGGCGATGAGCACGGCGTGGTGCGGCGCCGTCAACGGCCGCGGCTCGCCGATCGTGACCACGACCGACGGCCATTCCGATCCGATCGTGTGGATGCTCGGCGCCGAAGGCGATAACCGCCTGCACGCATTCCGCGGCGATACCGGCGCACCGCTGTTCGAAAGCCAGCCGCTCGCCGGACTGCGCCACTTTCAAACCCTGATCGCCACCCAGGATCGGCTTTATGTCGGCGCCGACGGGCGCGTGTATGCCTTCAAGATAAAGTAGGCCGCGGTACAGCGACAATGCGTCACCTGGGGCCGCTCCCCGGCATGTCTGCTAAGCTTCAAGCTAACGAGAGCGAAACGATAGCGGGAGAGCGCCATGCTCAAGCGTTGTGCGGTGGCGTTGTTGCTGGCGGTTGCGTGCGCGCCCGCACAGGCGCAGGAGCAGACCGTCAGCGTGCAGCTCGTGCGCAGCATCGCACAGGCGCCCTATTACATAGCGGTGAGCAAGGGCTACTTCGCGCAGGAAGGCATCAAGCTCAACTCCGGCCTCGTGCGCAGCGCGCTCGACACCATCGCGCCGATGGCGAGCGGGCAGCTCGACGTCGGCATCGGCGCCGCCACCGCGGGCTTCTTCAATGCCGCGCATCAGGGTTTTGATCTGCGCGTCGTCGCCGCCATGGGCATCCAGGGCAAGGTGATGGCGACGCAGCCTCTCATCCGCAAGGCGCTGTGGGACGCCGGCACCGTCCGCAGCGCCAAGGATTTTCCCGGCCACAAGGTGGCGATCAACGCGCCGGGAGACATCACCGAATACTTTCTCACGCTGATGGCGCGGAAGTACCACCTGGACTACAAATCGCTGAACGTGACTGTGCTCGGCTTCGCCCAGCAGTTCGTCGCGTTCAAGAACGGCGCCATCGACGCCGGCTTTTTGCCGGAGCCGCTGTCCACCACCGCGCAGATGGAAGGCGCCGCGGTGCTCGACACGGCCGACGCCGGCGTCGGCACCGGCACCATAACCACCTTCGTGTTCTTCGGCTCAAAGTTCATGCGCGAAAAGCCCAAGGCGGCGCTCGGCTTCCTGCGCGCCCTGGTGCGCGGCGCGCGCGACCTGCAAGGCGCGTATTTGCAGGACCCCGCCATTGCCGCCACGATCGCCAAGCAAACCGATCTCAAGATCGAGGCGATCGAGCACGCCACGCCGTACGCGCTCGATCCCGATCTCGACATCGCCAAGTTCGAGAGCCAGCTGCGCGACCAGGAGACGGTGCACCGCGAGCACGGCGAGCTCAACTATCAGGGCCAGCTGGCGTTCGATAAAGTGATCGACGCCACACTGGTGCACAAGGCTGCGGCGAGTTTGAAGTGACAAATAATGCAAGATCAAATATCGACGGCGTACTGCGGTCTAAAGGTCATAGAATCTGCCGTTTGAATAAGGGGAGCAAAATGAAGACATTCGTCACATCCGCGCCGTCGCGCCGCCGCGTCCTCACCGGCGCGCTCGCCGCCGGCGTCGCCGCGCCGGCGCTGCTGCGCTCAGCCTTGGCGGCCGGCTATCCAGAGCGGCCGGTCAAGTTCGTGGTGGCCAACACGCCGGGCGGGCCGTCCGATATCGTCGCTCGCTTCATTACTGCCGCGCTCGAGCAGGCGACCGGCAAGACCTTCATCGTCGACAACCGCGGCGGCGCCGGCGGCAATATCGGCATGGAATACGCGGCCAAATCCGAGCCGGACGGCTACACCACCCTGCTCGCCACCAACGCCTATTCGGTCAATTACGGCCTGTACAAGCATTTGCCGTACGATCCGCACAAGGATTTCGTCGGCGTGAGCGAATTGGCCACCTCGCCGAACACGTTTGCGGTCAAGGCCGAGTCGCCTGCCAAAAACATGAAGGAGTTCGCCGCGCTGGCGCGCGACAATCCAGACAAATACAATTGCTCGACGCCGCCGATCGGCACCACGGCGCAACTGCAGTTCGAATTGTTCAAGCTTCGCGAAAAGCTGCCGAAATTGCCCGACGTGGTGTTCAAGGGCGGCGGCGACGCCATCACAGCGCTGCTCAGCGGCACCGTACAGATGACCTCGGGCTCGCTGGCGCCTGCGCTGCCGCACATCAAGAGCGGTACATTGCGCTGCCTCGCGGTCAGTGCCGAGAAGCGTTGGCCCGAACTGCCGGACGTGCCGACCATGCAGGAGGCCGGCTATGCCGACTTCGTCTCCGCGGTCGACTGCGTGCTGCTGGCGCCGGCGAAAACGCCGAAAGACCGCGTCAAATGGCTCGAGAGCGAAACTCTCAAGGTGCTGTCGAACAACGAGATGCAGGACAAGCTCCACAAAGCCGGCTTCCTGGTGCGCGCCGAAGGTGCCGACGCCGCCTGGGCGCGCGTCACCAAGGAGATCGACCAGTTCAAGCGTATCATCGACGAAGCCGGCATCGAGAAGCTGTAAGAACTCAGCGAGATGAAAGTCAGAAGCATTTTCATAATTGTGGTCGCCGTGCTTGCGGCGGCCGCAAGGGCACTCGCACAGCCCGCACCAGCCCCGAATTATCCGACCCGGCCGTTGACGCTGGTCGTGCCGTATCCCGCCGGCGGCGGCAACGACGTGATTGCGCGCCTGGTCGCGGCGAAGATGAGCCAAGGTCTTGGCCAGCCGATCGTCATCGAGAACCGCGCCGGCGCCGGCAGCACCATCGGCACCCGCGACGTGGCGCGCGCCGCGCCGAATGGCTATACCATCCTGATCGCGACCAGCTCGCTCGCCATCAATCCCTCGCTCTATCCGGATGCGGATTACGATCCGAAAAAGGATTTCGCGCCGATCGGGTTGATCGCCACCAGCGCCAATCTCGTTCTGGTGCGGCCGTCGCTGCCGGCGCATTCGCTTGCCCAGCTGATCGCGCTCGGCAAGGCAGCGCCCGGCAAGCTCAACTTCGCCTCGACCGGCACCGGCACCAGCACGCATCTCGCCGCGCTGCTGTTCGCCAGCATGGCCAGCGTCACGCTCACCGCCATTCCGTATAAGGGCGTGGCGCCGGCGGTGACCGATCTGCTCGGCGAGCACGTCGACCTGATGTTCTGCCCGACCGCGAGCGTCACCGGCCTGGTGCACGAGGGCAAACTGCGCGCGCTCGCCGTTACCTCCGCCAAGCGCTCGCCGCTGTTTCCCGATCTGCCGAGCGTGGCCGAAGCGGGCCTGCCGGGCTATCAGGCCGAGCTGCATTACGGTCTTGTCGCGCCGGCCGGCACGCCGCGGCCGATCATCGACAAGCTCAATGCCGCGCTGAATGCCGCGCTCGCCGACACCGACATCAAAAACCGCCTCGCCGTCGACGGCGCCGAAGTGCTGCCCGGCACACCCGAAGCCTACGGCGCCGACATTGCCGCCGAAGAGGCGAAATGGTCGGCGGTCATCAAAAAAACAGGCGTCAAGGCGGAGTAAAGCAGCGCGCTGTCAGGCAATGCCCTGGGCGATGGCCGCGCTGTAGGCTTTCAGGTCGGCCGGCGGTTGGCCCAGCGGCTGCATCGCCCAAAGCGAGGCACCCTTCGATTTCCAGTCCTTCAGCTTTTGCGCCAGCTCAGCCGCGGGCGTGACCGGCCCGGCGGTGTCGTCGCAGGAGACGACCGGCCAGACGAAGGCCGCGGGGTCGGTGACGCCGGTGCCCTTCGCGTTCTTGATGGCATCCACCCATTCCATGGGGACGTTGCCATTGCCACCGCCGTAGGTCTGCACGTTGCAGCCGACGACGGCCTGGGTCTTGTTCCCCAGGTTGGCATAAACCTGCCGGAGGGCGACGATCCACCCCGACTGCCCGAAGGCGAGTGCTTCGTTCGGACGGAAAGTGACCGGGCACTTGAGCTCATTGTAAAGAGCGGAGGTCACGTTCGACGTGCGTAGCGGTAGGAATCGGGGCTCCTCCTCGTAATCCATGTCAAAGCCGACGTCCTTGGCGCCCGCGTCCTTGACCGCTTGGACGATGGCACGAAAGTTCGCCAGCAGCGTCGACTTCAACGTGCCGCCGGCGTCGAGAATGGCCTGGATGTTCTTGAATGGGGCCGTTGCCGCCCCGCCGATGGCCAGCCAGGCTCGATGGCATTGGCCCTTGGTCACGCCGGCTTGCACGATGGAAATCAGGATCTTGCCGGTCTCGGCGGTGACCTTGCCATCGCGGGCCAGGACGCGGTCGGGATTCCACCCGTAACTGATGTCGGCTCTGGTGTCGCGCGGGACGTTCAGGCTCGACAGGATGTAATCGGTCGTCGCGCTGCCCGGAATATTGGCCAGCGCGCTCTGCTGGCCAGCTCCGTCCAGATCGTTGAAGTACGCGCCGTTCATCGACATGGTGGCGACCCTTTTTACAAGACCGGCGAAGCAGTGAACGCGGCGATCAAAAAAACCGGCGTCAAGGCGCAGTAGCGGCGCGCTCCGTCAGGCAATGCCCTGCGCGATGGCCGCGCTGTAGGCTTTTAGGTCGGCCGGCGGTTGCCCCGGCGGCTGCGTCGCCCAAAGCGAGGCACCTTTCGATTTCCATGCTTTCAGCTTGTCTGCCAACTTATCCGAGGGCGTGACCGGCCGAGCGTCGCGGTCACAGGAGACGATCGGCCAGACGAAGCTGGCGGGGATGCCGACGCCGGTGTTTTGTACAGCCTTAATCGCATCCACCCATTTCGTGGGGTCGTTCCCACTGCCACCGGCATAGGTCTGCAGGTTGAAGCCGACGACCGGCTGGACCTTCTTCTCCTTCTGCTTGGTTTCCGCGGAATAGACCTGCTGGAGCGCGGTGATCCACGGGGACTGCTGCCCTGGAACCAATCCTTGATACGGACAGAAAGTGACCGGGCACTTGAGCTCGTCATAAAGAGCGAGGGTCACGTTCGCGACGCGCGAGGCTATATATTGGGGGCTCTCCTCGTAATCCATGTCGAAGCCGACTTCCTTGACGCCTGCGTTCTTGACGGCTTGGACGATGGCACGGAAGTTCGCCAGCAGCGTCGACTGCAACGCGCCGCCGTGGTCGAGAATGGTCTGGATGTTGGCGAATACCGACGTTTGCTGCTGGTGCTTTTTCGTGTCCTCCCAGACGGCGGCCCCGATCGCAAGCCAGATCCGCTGGCACTTGCCCTTGGTCACGCCGGCTTTCACGATGGGGGTGAGGATCTTGTCGACCTCCGACGTGGCCTTCCCATCGTGAGCCAGGACGCAGCCGAAATTCCATCCGTAATTGATGTCGGCGCTGGTGCCGCTCGCGACATTCAGACTGAACAGGATGTAGTCCGTGGTCGCGCTGCCCGGAATATTGGCGAGCGCGGACTGCTGGCCATTTGCGTCCAGACCGTTGAAGTAAGCGCCGTTCATCGCCATGGTGCCGCCTCCAAGAGTTGTTCGGCACGCTCCCACAACCACCATGTCGCGTCAATCATTTAACAGGAGACCGCTGCCGCTGCACCGGCGCATGCGTTGCGCAGCAGAAGGAGTAATGTAGAATCTCCGCGCAGGAGGGCGGCCATGATCTTCCGCCAGCTCTTCGACTCGGTGTCGGGCACCTACACGTACCTGCTTGCCAGCCGGCGCGGCGGCGAGGCGCTGATCATCGATCCGGTGCTCGACAAGATCGAGCGTTATCTGCAGCTCGTGCGCGAGCTCGACGTCAAGCTGATCAAGGCGGTCGACACCCACCTGCACGCCGACCACGTCACCGGGCTCGGCGCGCTGCGCGACCGCACCCATTGCATCACCGTGATGGGCGAGCAGACCCACGCCGACGTCGTCTCCATGCGGGTCGCCGAAGGCGACCGCATCGAGATCGAAGGCGTGCGGCTCGACGTGCTGTACACGCCCGGCCACACCGACGATTCCTACTCGTACCTGATGGGCGACCGCGTCTTCACCGGCGACACGCTGTTGATCCGCGGCACCGGGCGCACCGATTTCCAGAACGGCGATCCGCGCGCGCAATACGATTCGATCTTCAACAAGCTGCTCAGGCTGCCGGACGAGACGCTGGTCTATCCGGCGCACGACTACAAGGGCGACACGGTGTCGACCATCGCCGAGGAGAAGGCGTTCAATCCGCGGCTCAAGGTCAAATCGATCGACGAGTATGTCGCGCTGATGAACAATTTGAATCTGCCCAATCCGAAGATGATGGATGTGGCGGTGCCGGCCAACATGCAGATCGGGCTGCGCCAGGAGCAGGTCGCGCGCCGCGGCTGGGCGCTGTCGGCCGACGCCGCAATGGCGTTGCGCGGCCGCACCGACGTGGCGCTGATCGACCTGCGCGAGAAGAGCGAGCGCGACAAGCACGGCGTCATTCCCGGTTCGCTACACGCGCCGTATCCGGATCTCGCCTTGCAGATCGCTCCCGGCGGTATGCTCAACGAATTGGCGTCCGCCACCGGCAAGCGGCTGGTGTTCTATTGCGCCTTCGGCGAGCGCTCGGCGATGGCGGTGCAGGCCGCGCAGGACGCCGGTTTTTCGTCGGCCTGCCACATAGAGGGCGGCATGAACGCGTGGAAACGCGCCGGCGGTCCGTTCGCAAGCAAATAAAGTCTACGACTCACATTTCCGATTACGCTTCGTCCAACTCGCAGTCATCGCGGCTACGTAGCGACGGGCTGCCTCGATGAGCTTGTGGATTCATCGGAGCGCCTACCGTGTTGATTTCCGTTATGTGCGGTTTGTTACACGTCCAAATAAGGCAGCCGCAATCTGATCTCAATTAAGGCCTGCACTGCCGCTTTTGCTGCGTAATTTGGACAATTCGGAAAAGCTATTTTGCTGAGTCGATTCGAAGGGGGAGTCAGAATCAGTCAGATCAGCGGGGAGGGAATCATGCGGCGAATCTCCAGCGCCTCCGTGCCCAATAGTGTTGCCCTGGTCGTTGTGTCGGCGATTGCGCTCGGCGCCGGGATCGGGCAGTCCCGGGCAGAGGATTGTCTTGCGGCCCCGAACGCTGCGTCCCCACCCGGGGAGCATTGGTACTATCGCATCGATCGGGTGAAGCAGCGCAAATGTTGGTATTTGCACGCGCCGCTGCGGGTTACGCATCAGGCCCGCAGGGCCTCCGCCCCGGCGGACGCCGCGATCGATCATCCGCTAGCTGCTGCGCCAGTGCCGTTCGCCAATGCGCCAATGCCGGTCGCGGTGGCGCCAATGCCGGCTGCGGCTGCGCCCGTGCCGGCACCGGATCCGCCGATAGCGGAGTCCGTGGCGGTTACAGACAACGCGCCGAGCCAGCCGCAAGTCGCTGTCCTTGCCGTGAAGACGATCGCAGTGCGGCCGCCCGACGGACGAGCTGAAACGCGATCGCGGCATGGCGCAGGTGGAGCGTTAATTTCAGAAACATCGGCGCGCGCCTACAGCGCGGTGCCGGTGCGGAAATCCGAATCGCCGATATTCTTTGTTCTCGTGTTCGGCCTCGGCCTCGCAACTTTTCTGATGGCGATCGTCATCAAGTGCGTGGCGCCGCGGGCAAGCTGGCTGTTGCGGTCGGCGCGCTACGGAGAGGACATGGCCTGGCCGCAAGAGCGGCCCGATTATTCCGGCGACGGACCGACCCGGCTCAAGAGCCGTACTCGCCTAGCGCAGGAGCGATTGTCAGGTCACCGAAACCCAGCCAACTCGCCTCACTTCACGTTCGGATAAAGCCCGGACGCCTTGACCTCGGCGAGGCCTTCGGCACGGTCGGCGACCAACTCCCTGGCGAAGTCGTCGGCCGAATTGAACACCGGCGTCAATCCGCGGGCGGTCAGATATTTTTGCACGAACTCCGGCTTGGTGCCGACCGCGGCGATCGATTTGTTGAGCTTGTCGATGATCGGCTTCGGCGTGCCGGCCGGCGCGAAGATGCCGAAGAAGGTCGCCGCGATGTGCTCCTTGTAGCCGATCTCCTTGAAAGTCGGGATGTTGGGGGCGAGCGGCGAGCGCGCATCGCCGTCGACCGCAAGCCCGAGAATCTTGCCGGCGTCGATGAACGACACCAGATTGCCGATGCCGAAGATCGCGATCTGCGTGGTGCCGGTCAGCATGCTGTTGACGGCGTCGCCGCCGCCCTTGAACGGCACGCGCACCACGTCGGTGCCGTTCTTTTTGTTGAAGGCCTCCATGAAGGCGACTTTCGACAGCGACGGCGCCATGTAGTTGAGCGTTCCCGGCTTGGCGTGCGCCAGCGCCGCGAGCTCGGCGAAGTTCTTGACGCCGATCGAGGTGTTCACCGCGAACACCTGGGTCAGGTAATAGGGCCGGGTGATCGGCACCAGCGCCTTGAACGGATCGAAATTCGCTTCCGGATGGATGATCGGGTTGGTGACGAGCGTCTGATCGGGCAGGATGCAGATGGTGTAGCCGTCGGGCGCGGCCTCGGCGCAGACTTTGGCGCCGATGGTGCCTTCGGCGCCGACCCGGTCCTCGACCACCACGGTGCCGAGATGCGCCGCGCCCATGCCGTCGGCGATGGCGCGCATGAACAGATCGCTCAGGCCGCCGGCGCCTTGCGAGGCGATCGCGCGAATCGGCCGCGACGGAAATTCCTCGGCGGCCGCCGCCCCCGGAAAAGCGAGCGCGGCCAGCGCGAGCGCGGCCAGGACTTTGGTGCGGCGAAGCATGGCATTGTCTCCCATTGGAGGCTGTTGTGTGCAGCGGACCATGCCGCGGCGGCTGTCGCTTGACCATACGGCCTAAGCGCGCAGGCGTCATCCGGCCTTGCCGTCATTGCGAGGAGCCTGAAGGGCGACGAAGCAATCCAGAGTCGGTGCACGCGCCCCTGGATTGCTTCGCTTCGCTCGCAATGACGAGGAGGCGAGTTGGCGCTGTTGCAACACCAGTACGGCCGGTCATTATGCAATGGATCATTCGCAACAAGCGAGAAGGCGAAAGAACGTGTCCGGCTATGCGATGAAGGTCGAAAAAGACGTGGCCGTCGTCATGCGCGACGGCGTGCACATTTCGTTGTGCGTATACCGGCCCGAGGGCGAGGGCCGCTTTCCGGCGCTGTTTGCCGCGTCGCCCTACCAGTATGAGATGGACGACGTGCCGGCCTATCCGCTGTTTCTGTGGCGCGAGACCGGGCCGGTCGAGTGGTATGTGGCCCAGGGTTACGCTTACGTGCATGCCGACGTGCGTGGCGCCGGACGCTCGGAAGGCGACTTCGAGTTCATGGGGCCGAACGAGCAGCAGGATTATCTGGAATTGATCGCCTGGATCGTTCGCCAGCATTGGTGCAACGGCCGCGTCGGCGGCATCGGCCAGTCCTATTACGCCATGGCGCAGTGGCTGATGGCGACCTACAACCCGCCGGGACTCGCCTGCATCGCGCCTTACGACGGGCTGGTCGACCAGTATCGCGGCTCCAACTATCACGGCGGCATTTACTGCTCATACCGCTCGGTCTGGTACACGACGTTGCGCGCCGACAATCAGCATCGCCCCGCCGGCCGGCACGGCCGCGCGCCAATGAATTTCGATCTGGTCGGCGAAATGATCAATCATCCGCTCGACGACGAGTTCTGGCGCGTGCGTTCGCCGTATTGGCGGCTCAGCGAGATCAAATGTCCGGTGCTGTCGATCGGCCATTGGGGCAAGATGGGTCTTCACCTGCGCGGCAACATCGTGGGCTACGAGGAGGTCAAGGCGCCGAAAAAGCTGGTGGTGACCGGCGCGCGCAATACGTTCGAGGCGCACCGGCTGTTCGACCAGATCGATTTCCACGAAAGGGAATTGCTGCCGTTCTACGACTTGCATCTCAAAGGCAAGAACAACGGCTTCATGGCGAGCGAGCCGATCCGGCTGTTCGTGCGCGGCGCCAATGTGTGGCGTGCCGAAGTGGAATGGCCGCCGCGCGCGACGACGACCGAGTTCTACTTGCGCAAAGGTCCGTCGGGCAGCGTCACCTCGCTCAACGACGGCGCGCTGTCGACCGACCTGCCGGCCGACGACGAAGCGCCGACCAGCTACACTTATCCGGATTGGGAATGGGTCAACGGCGTGGCGGTGATCGGCCCGGACGGCCGCGTCGATCCGGTGCGCCGCGTGCTGACCTTCGTGAGCGCGCCGCTCGACGCCGATCTCGACGTCACTGGCCCGATCGTGCTGAAACTGTTCGCGTCATCGACCGCGATCGATACGCAGTTCATCGTCAAGCTCACGGACCAGCATCCGCAGGACGAGGCGGCGCGGGGCAGGGGCGAACAGCCGGCCTATACGCCGGTGTCGAAGGGCTGGCTCAAGGCCTCACACCGCGAGAAAGACGCTGCGCGCTCGACGCCGCAACGGCCGTTCTATACGCACACCAATCCGCAGCCGCTGATGCCCGGCGAGGTCTACGAATTCGACATCGAGGTGCTGCCGATCGCCTATGTGTTCAAGAAAGGCCATCGTATCCGGCTCGAGCTCGCCAACGGCGATTCGCCGGCCACCGACGGCGTGTTTTCGCACCCGTACCATCCGTCGCTGATCGGCACCGACACCATCCATCACGACCGGATACATGCCTCTCGGCTGATCCTGCCGGCGTCGGCGGTGGAATAACCGCCACAATAATTCTCTCGAGTTCGCGGCCCGGCCAAGGACCGGAAAGAATATTGCGAAGCGCGCGAACGCCGATCGTGATTTGCTACACAACCATAATTATGCGATATTAGAGGCAACTATCCTTGGGTTAATCGAAAACAACGGGCTGCGCTTCAGACAAAGCAAACTCGGACGGCTTTGAGCCAGCGCGCGCTCTGCCAAACGCCAATCGAGCAAGCGAAGGAGTCTCACGATGCCCTCGGTAGATGACGTTTATAATCAGCTGCTGCAGGCCAATACCAGCCTGACGTCTCTGGTCACCGCGGTCAACAATCTCACGTCGGCAATGACGGCAATCGGTAATTATACCAACCAGGCGCTTTACCAAAACGACCAGCAGAATAC
>Ga0126381_100005574_pt1 | contig 13869 bp, 12 predicted proteins | sample PanSoiMetPlot_28_FD_96465 | JGI IMG/M metagenome (GOLD analysis project Ga0126381, IMG submission 96465) | Tropical forest soil microbial communities from Panama - MetaG Plot_28 | ecosystem: Environmental > Terrestrial > Soil > Tropical forest > Bulk soil | place: Panama | collected 2016-02-17
CCTGAACTCCTGGAACTTCTGAACTCATTCTGCCATTACTGGCTAAGGTGGGTGTGTGTCTCAGAGGGTCCAAGCATCATAAGGGTCATCAACTTTTCCTCCGAAGCTTCTTCGATCGGCAGGTCGCCGGTTATGCTCCCCTCTTTGACCGTACAAATGCGATCGCAGAGAGAAAGCAATTCGGGGAGCTCCGAGGAAATCACCAACACCGCAGTTCCAGTGCTAGCCAATCGTCGAAGCAACTCGTGGACTTCGCGCTTGGTCCGAACATCGATTCCTCGTGTCGGTTCATCCACGATGAGGACTTTCGGTGAGAGCGCTAAGCAGCGCGCCAGGATGACTTTTTGCTGGTTACCGCCTGAGAGGGTTCTTACGGGCGTTTCTGGGCTTGGCATCCGAATCTGGAGCAAGTGCCGGAATCGATCGACCAGCCGTTTTTCTGCCCCTCGATCCACAAAGTATTTCCAGCGGGAGAGCTTAGGCAGGTTCGACAGGCTCAAATTATGTTGAATCGACTGATTGAGAAAAAGACCCTGGTGCTTTCGGTCTTCCGGGACCATGGCGATCCCAAGTCGAATCGCGTCCCTCGGGGATGCAATCGACGCCTCTTTGCTCTCCAGGTAGAGCTTACCTTTTTCTATCCGATCCGCTCCGAAGATTGCTCTAGCGAGCTCCGTCCGACCGGCGCCAACCAGACCGGCCAGTCCCAGGATTTCTCCTTTTCGTAACTCTAGACTGATTCCGCGTAAGCCAATTGCTGAGGTGCGAGCGGATTTTTTCGTTCTTGTGAACTCAACGACCCGCAACACGCTCTCTGCTCTAGCGTGGGAGGCGGACCTCGAAAAGGTCTCGAGATTACGACCGACCATCATCGAGATGATTTCGTTGGTTGGAGTAGTCCGGGCGTCGCCGGACCCGATCAATTTGCCGTCGCGCAAAACGGTAAATCGATCACAAATAGCGGCGATCTCATCCAGTCGATGGGTCACATAGATGAAAGCGATGCCTTCGCGCTTAAGATCGAGTACGAGTTTGTGTAAGCGCGCGACTTCACGGTTACTCAGGGCTGCGGTGGGTTCATCGAGAATAATCAGCTTTGCCCGCAAGTTTATCGCCTTCGCAATCTCTACGAGTTGCTGTTCTGCAACACTGAGCGTTGCGACCGGTGTCCGTGGGTCGACGGTTAAGTCCAGGCGTGCGGCCACGTCCTTGGCCTGCCGGTACATTGCTGCCCAATTCACGAAACGGAGCTTGGTCGGCTCCCGGCCAATCAAGATATTTTCTGCGACCGAGAGATTCGGCATCAGATTAAACTCCTGGTACACGGTGACGATACCCAACTGCTGGCGATGGAAGGGTGATTCGCGACCGAGCAAACGGCCGTCAAAGGAAATGATACCGGAGTCCTGATATTGGGCGCCCGCCAGGATCTTCAGAAGGGTCGACTTCCCGGCGCCGTTCTCTCCCAAGAGCGCATGGACTTCACCGGGAAGAATCGATAGCGAGACATCGGCCAGCGCGGCAACACCCGGAAAAGATTTGGTTAGTCGCTGAATCTCCAGCAAGGGCTGGTTGGGGCCGGGGGGAACCGAGGGCGAAGCCATGGAGACGATCTTAGGTTCTTCCCTTTAACCGGTCAACTGGTTTACCAGATACGAGGACAAAAAAAGCGTGCTATGGCTTGACTGGTCGACCAGTTGACCACATACTCGCCTGATCATCTCCCCAAAACTCAAATGAAAACCTCTCTTATTCGTTCTTTCTATGCGGCATTGCTGCCGGCGGCTTGCTTTCTAACTTCCGTCTCGGCCCAAGCGAAAGATACTGAAGTGGCAGTGAGCTTACCCAACTTGGCCTGGGCCGCGACGGCATTTATGGGTCGGTGCGCTCAAGACGAAGGGAAGAAGCTGGGCGTCAATGTCGTTCTGATCGATGCTCAAGGCGATACCAGCAAGGAAGCGAGTGACCTTCGTGGGGTGGTTACTCGAGGCGTGGATGGGATCGTCATCGAACCGGTCGATGAGGAAGCCTCTGCTTCCGCCATTGATGATATCATGGGCGACAAAATTCCCTTGGTGACGTTTTGTAGCGTGGTCAAAGGGACGACGAAACCGACGGTTCATTTTGGTGCCAACCAAGAAGCGGTCGGTGCTGCTATGGCCGAGGCGCTGCAAAAGAAGTTTCCCAATGGAGGGAAGTTTATTTTTCTAGATGGAGAACCCGGCTCCGGCTCTGCCGTGTTACGAGCAAAGGGCTTTTTTGATGCGATTGAGAAAGTGAAAGATAAGTATCAACTAGTGGCACGACAAACTGCGAAGTGGCAGCGACCGGAGGGCTTGCGGGTTACTCAAAACATATTGACGTCACTTGGCTATCAGCCGGACGCTATCGTCTCCGCGAATGACGATATGGCATTGGGAGCGATAGAAGCATTGCGCAGCGAAAACATCTCTGCTGGAAAAGTCACCGTGATTGGTTGTGATGCAATGCCGGATGCCCTCAACGCGGTCAAAGATGGATGGATGTACGCGACGGTCGATCAGCGCCTCGGTGGGCAGGTGAGAACCGCGCTTGACGCTATGACCGCGTTTTTGCGAGACAAGAGACCGCTGACTGCGCAGACACTCGCTCCAGTCATCGTGACCAGTGCCAACATATCCGACGCCGAACAAGGCAGTGTTGTAAAATAGAACGATTTGCGGACACGCGTTGGATAACCGCGTATTTTGCTGAGCTACCGTCACCCGAAGACGTCGGATTGGTTGCGCCTGATGATTAGATTTCTCTGTCTATGTCTATTCCGATTCTCGAACGCTTTAAACTAACTGGCAAAACGGCGTTGGTAACCGGAGCTGGCCAAGGGATTGGCGAGGCCTTTGCGCATGCCCTGGCTCAAGCCGGAGCCAGAGTCGCGATAGTGGATGTGAACGGGGCGAACGCCGAAAAAGTCGCCAAGGCGATTCGTTCCTATAACAAGGAAGTTGTTGCCATCGCCTGTGACATCCGGTCGCAGGAAGAAGTGAAAAGGATGGTGCAGGAAGTGACCGGCCGTTTCGGTGGCTTACACATCGCCTTTAATAATGCCGGTATCAACCGAAACTCCGCGGCGGAAGAGACTCCGCTTTCCGAGTGGGACGAGACGTTCGCTGTCAATCTCCGTGGCGTCTTCATCTGCTGTCAGGAGGAAGCCAGGGTGATGCTCGAAGCCGGATACGGCAAAATTATCAATACTGCTTCAATGTCGAGTATCATCGTACCGCATCCGCAGAAACAGGCTGCCTATAACACTTCGAAAGGCGGTGTAGTCAACCTGACCCGCAGTCTAGCGGCTGAGTGGGCAGACCGCGGTGTGCGAGTAAACTGTATCTCGCCTGGCATCCTGAGAACCAGGCTGATTATGGAGTCGCCAGCGTTAGCACCGCTGGTCGACGGCTGGATCCGCGATATCCCGATGGGCCGGCTATGTGAGCTGGACGATCTCACGGGTGCGGCCATTTACCTTGCCTCTGAGGTTTCTGACTATATGACGGGACACAATTTAGTGATCGAGGGTGGCACAACGCTATGGTGAGGCAGCTAGGTGGCTCTGCTTTCGGCCCGTTGGTGAGCTTTCGGTCTTTCGCAGCAAATGGGGCTGGTAGCCAATTCAACCTGATCAAGCGGTGCCTGGCTCTAAAAGACGACGGGTTGTACGATTCTATCGATGATGAAACCATTTGATACCTTTAAGTTAGACCGGCTACTAGAAAAGGCGGGCGCGGATCTTTTACTCACCGTCAGCAAACACAACATTCAATATTTGTTGGGTGGGTATCGCTACTTTTTCTTCGCCCACGGTGACGCCTTTGCGACTGATCGCTACCTGCCTATTCTGGGTTACGTTCCCGATAAGCTGGAGCAGGCTTTTTATGTTGGAGCCGGTAATGAGGCATGGGGGCTGGAGGTTCATCCGATATGGCCGCCAAACATCGTCACTCGTTCGTGGACTAGCATCGATGCCGCAGCGACCGCTGCCGAATTGATTCGCAAATTAGGTATCGATGCTCGTCGGATTGCGGTCGAGTTTTCGTTTCTGCCAGCCGATGCGATGGAGGTGTTTCGTCGGGAGCTGCCAGACGCAGAATTTATTGCTGCCTTTGCAGTTCTGGAGGAACTACGCGCCGTCAAAAACCAGCAGGAATTGCGGCATATCAAGGACGGGGCGGCGGCAATCGTTGACGCAATGTTGGCGACCTTTCAGAGCGGATCGCCGGGACTAACCGAAGCGGAACTCGTAGAAAGGCTGCGGATCGAGCAGTCACAGCGAGGGCTTATTTTCGACTATGCGTTAGTCACCAGCGGATTGAAGTTTGGCAGAGCCCCTTCGAGTCGGCCTTGGAGTTCGGGTGAAGTGTTGTCTCTCGACACCGCTGGCTATCGTCATGGATATCTTGCCGATATGGCGCGAATGGCCGTGCTCGGTCAACCGACACAGCTTATGCAAGATTTGCTGGACGAAATCCGGTTTGTTCAAGATCAAGCGCGGGTCGCCGTCGCTCCTGGCCGTGTCGGCAATGAGGTTTACCAGGCGGGTTATGCAGCCATTGAAAAATGTAAGTTCGGGAAAAGTTTTGGCTTTGTCGCGCATGGCATGGGCCTTATCAGCCATGAAGCGCCTCGGCTACGGCACAATGACGAGATTGGATATGAAGGGGCGTATGCCGAACGCCCGCTCGAACCAGGAATGGTTCTATCCATTGAAACCGGCATCAAACATCCTGAAGCCGGCTTTGTGAAACTCGAAGACACACTCGCGGTTACCGAGAGCGGGTGGGAAGCTTACGGGGATTGGGGCCGTAGTTGGAATCAAGTATGAGAAGAACAGATACGTTACCCTCGTTACGTCGCCGGCTTCTTGGGGGCGACACCCTCTACGGACTGGTCATCAAACCGCCGGCTCCAGCGCTGGTGGAAATGTGTGCTGCGGCGGGCTTTGATTTTGCTTTTATCGATGGAGAGCATGGTACAGGCGACGCTCTGGAATGGGAACATCATGTCCGGGCTGGCGAGAGTTTTGGCCTGCCTTCTATTGTGCGTGTGGGCAGTCACCATCCCAGTGAAGTGCTTAGGGCGCTGGATGTGGGTGCTCAAGGGATCATTGTGCCGCACGTAAACACCCAGGCGGAGGCCGAAGCCATTGTGAGGGCTGCGCATTATCCTCCAATCGGTCGACGTGGGCTTGCTACTACTACGAGGGCAGGGCGTCACGCTTTTTCTAACCTTAAGGAACATCTATCTTCAGCCGAACAAGACACTCTAATTGCCGTACAGGTGGAAGACCCCGAGGGGATCGATCATGTCGAAGCGATTGCGGCGGTTCCGTACGTCGACTGCGTGTTTATTGGTCCTACCGACTTATCACTCGGCCTTGGCTATCCGGGTGAAAATGATCACCCGGTAGTAATCGAAGCGTTTGGGCGGATCAATAAAGCCGTCAATTCTAAGCCTCATGTAAAACTCGGAACGTTTGCGAGAGACGCCAATGACGCGAAGCGCTGGACCGCCCAAGGAGCTTCGTTCGTGGCTTTAGCTTCTACAGTACTTATCGCGCAGAAGTTTCGGGAGATAAACACGGCGTTGCGAGTTGGCCAGCCGACATGAGTGCGGCGCTATCATAGAGCGCCTCAAATCGAACCCTGGGCGACTATTGAAAGACATGCTTCGCCTGTGGGCGTGATTTAGCCGCTGCGGTGGCCGGCTCCGTAGGAGCCAAATCTTTATAGTGACGGTAACGCAAAAGGCAATGAGCTCCGCTAGGAGCGGCATAGAATGTGGTTCTCGATTAGATGTCGCTCCTCCGGAGCTGGTCAGTTTTTTCCGGCGCAAGCTATAAAGATTTGGCTCCTACGGAACCGCTTTTTCGCGCGCCGCCTTAGAGACCTCCAAACAGATCGAAACAAATTCTGGTACCAATGGATGCGAGGGGGCCCTCCTCGCGCAAAAAAAACAGCCGATACTAGGTTGTGGTGCTCGTAACAGACGGAAAACGGTTCCTTCGAGGCAAAGATGTTTGCGCTGCTCCGTCATGGTGGTGACCCCTGCTCCACAAGCCACTAAAGCCACGGCCCGTTGGCGCGGCGAAACTTCGTCCACAATCTGTGGGCTGAATCCAGCCTGGTGGCAGCAAGAGATGATTTCGTCGTATAAAACTGGATTCGCCGAGCGCGGAAAAAGGATCCAGTTCTCGTCCTTCAACTGGGCAAACGCCACTGTTTTATACTGGCTGAGCCGATGCTCGACCGGAAGTACAACTCCAATTCGATGAGCTAGGATCTGATGGCTAACCAGGTCAGGGCTATCGGAAGGTAACATCGGAAATGCACAATCGATTCGCCCTTCCATGAGATCGTCGAAGAAACCGCTGGAGTTGTTCTGATAGAACGTGGCTTTGATCTTTGGATAGCGCTTTCGCAGGATCTGAAGTGCCGGCGCCAGAATCTCGGCGGTCGCGCCGCCGGCGTCGCCGATGCGCAGGACACAACCGCTGGGGTCCTCCGATACATTCTGCTTGATCGATTCGATTCGATCTAACCGGGTTAAAATCACCGCCAGTTCTTGGTTGAGCCATTCTCCCGCTTTGGTCAGGATCACCCGCCGATTATTCCGATCGAACAAGGCGAGACCCAACGATTCTTCCAGAGCCTGGATCTGCCGGCTTATGGCAGGTTGAGCGATATTGAGCCGGGCCGCCGCCGCCCGGTAACTCCTTAAACGCGCAACTTCCGCAAATGAAACCAGTTGACGCAGATCGAATCCATAATAACGGCCGAGCATCGCTAAGATGCTAATCTGATATTGGAAGAGCATCAATCGATTAGTAGTTTATCGCCTATGCTTTCCCAATCTGATCTGCGGCTCTATTTCTTCACCTGTGGCCATATCCACTGTAAAACCGTGGGTTTGAAAATGAACGAGCCTCTTGGTGCACCGTTGGAGATCCCGGTACCCTGGTTCGTTATTCAACATCCGAAAGGGAACGTAGCCATCGACGGCGGCATGGCAGTCGAATGCGCATCCGATCCTCGGAGCCGTCTTAGTCAGGCCTTTCTCCGTGGGTATGAACCGATGTTAAGTGAGGAGCAAGGTTGCTTGCCGGCACTGCAATCTCTGGGCATCGATCCGGGCAGTATTAGATATGTGTTGCTCTCACATTTGCACTGGGACCATACCGGCGCGGTAGGAAGGTTCCCCGACGCCATTCATTTTGTCCAGCGCCGCGAACTGGAATACGCTCTGGTTCCCGACTGGTTTGCGGCCGACGCTTTTGCCAGACGTGATTTCGATGTACCGGGATTGGCCTGGCACTTCTTGGAGGGTTCCGAGACGGATCTCTTTGGTGATGGGACCGTAAGAATCATCTTAACGCCCGGTCATTCTGTCGGTCATCAATCGTTTTTAATCACACTCCCAAAAACCGGTGCCGTACTGCTGACCATCGACGCCGCGTACACCATGGAACATTGGGAAGAGAAAACGCTTCCCAGCTTTGCGACTTCAACATTGGAGGCCGCGCGCTCTATCAAAAAGCTTCGCCAAATTGCCCGAAGCACCAATGCCCTGGTCGTAACCGGCCATGACCCCATTGCCTGGCCCACCTTCAGACATGCACCGGCGTATTATGATTAGCGTTTGGCGTTCGGCGTCGTTCTCGTCGTTGTCTTCGAAAAGAAGTGTGTTTATTCCCATCGCCTGGAGGGGAGCCGCTTCGGCGTGTGGCCCAACATCCAGACAATATTCGCCTCAGGGCGTGTATGGCCCCAAATCTCGGTAAACAGGCGGCTCTCGTGAACGTTTCGACGCTCCGCAGCTCTATAATAGCCCGGGTGTAATAAAATCGAACGCTGCCGGTAGATGCGTCGCGTTGAGACGTTCCCGGGAGCCGCCTGTTTTCATGCTTCTGGGCGGCGCCGACGGCGAGACGAATATTGCAAGGGGGGCATGATACGCGCCAAAGCGGCTCCCCTCCGAACGTTGGGCATCGCATGGACTAATAACGCTATCAAACCTTTTCGAGGACGACGACGAGTACGAGAACGAGAACAACGCCGAACGCCAGACGCTAACCGTTGTTGAATAACTCGCGCTGAGGCGGCAGTCTTTGCAAACAATGTCTTGGTTCCTAATAATGGTTTCCAGCTATCTTATCGGTTCAGTCCCGTGGGGCTTTATTTTCGCCCGAGCAAAAGGGATCGATATCCGGCAGAAAGGCAGCGGTAATATAGGGGCGGCGAACGCGACGCGCGTGATGGGTAGGAAATGGGGCTACGCCGTTTTTCTTTGCGACTTTCTTAAGGGCGTTCTTTCAGTAAAACTCGGTCAGTTGATCGGGGGCTTTTTCCAGGTTGATCCCGTCCTTGCGGGTGTCCTCGCCGCCACTGCGTCGGTTATCGGGCACGATTTCCCGGTCTGGCTCGGCTTCAAAGGTGGCAAGGGTATCGCCACACTGGCGGGTGTCGTTCTGGGCCTATTTCCACCTCTGGTTTGCGTTTTGTTTGGGGTGGTCTGGGTAGTCGTTTTCCTCTTGGGACGATATACGTCGCTGGCTTCAATCAGCGCGGTTATCGCTCTCCCGATCGCCGCCGCTTTGACTGTGGCCATGAACGAGGCCGGGTTTCCACTAATGGTCGGTTTTTGTGTCTTCATGGCAGCCTTAGCGATTTGGAAGCATCGTGGAAATATTGTGCGCCTACTGAATGGGACGGAGAACCGGTTTGGGAAAAAGCCTCGCGCAGAGGACGCAACGGGGAAGTGAAGAGAGAGGAGCCTCGCGCAGAGGGCGCAAAGGACGCAGCGGATTGTACTAGTGAGTTTCCTTCAGCCGATTTGCCAATCGTTTAATGCCATCCTAGATGTTCTTCGCCGAAGTTGATCAAGTATCCGAGGGCGCAGTTTGCCAATCGAAGCTGCGTCAGAACTTGCTTTGCATGAACGCGCTGCAGAGCCTCGATCGACTTCAATTCCACGATGACCTTATTTTCTGCTATCAGATCTGCGCGAAATCCTTCGTCGAAATGTATTCCCCGATAGATGATGGGGACTGGCTTTTGGCGTTCAACTTCCATCCCAATTCCACGCAACTCGTGTGCTAGAACGACTTCGTACACGGTTTCTAGAAGCCCCGGGCCAAGCTCGGTATGAATCTCGAGAGCCGGATCTAAGATCCTTTGCCTATTTGGTTTTCGGTCATAGTGAGACCGCGGTTGTGGCAATCGGTCTCTTGAGGCTCAATCCGCATTCTCTCTGTCCCCGTTGCGTCCTTTGCGTCCTCTGCGCGAGGCTCCTCTGGCTTTACTTCCGTTACGTCCTCTGCGCGAGGCTCAGTGCGGTTTAGCCCTCGAGAGCCGCGCCTGGTACACGAGTCGCTTGATGAACATGGGAAGGGATCCAACGATCGTCATGACAAAATTCACCAGTGCGCCCGGAACCACCCGGGCGCGGTCTTTTGCGGCGGCGTCCAAGGCTTGGCGAACGACTGCTTCGACCGATAGAAGCAGAAACGGAGCGGTGTGGCCCGCTCGGTCACTTGTCCGCGTGGCGTGCGCAAGATACTCGGTCGTGACAGGACCCGGACAAACCACCGTGACGGATACATTAGATGATCGCAGCTCCGCTCGAACCGCTTCACTGAAACTTGTCACGTAGGCTTTGGTCGCAGCGTAGACAGCATTGTTGGGCAGAGGCAGGAAAGAAGCGATAGAACTGACATTGAGGATCAGACCTCGCCCGGTTTTCTTAAGGATGGGTAAAACCCTGAGGGTCAGATACGTCAAGGCGCTGATATTGACCTGGAGCAGTGAGTCGACTCGTGCCCATTCGCTGTTGATGAACGATCCATGGTCACCCAGCCCTGCGTTGTTGATCAGGAAGTCGAGAGCAAGTCCACTCTCATCGAGCCAATCACAGAAACGTTCCAGTTCGCTTTGGTCACGAAGATCTACCGCGCGTGTGAACACCTCGAGAGCGGTATTCTTCGCCTTGAGTTCAGTTTGTAACTCTTGTAGGCGATCGTTGCGGCGAGCTACCAGAACCATCTTCGCCGCTACCGGAGCAAGCTGGCGCGCGAACTCGGAGCCAAGCCCCGAGGAAGCACCAGTAATCAGAATCGTGCGACCAGTGAAATAGCTGACGCTCATACGTTGGAATGCGCACGGTACCGATCGCTGGGCGGAACTCAAGGTCGACGGGTCCTCCCGCAGAGGACGCGAAGGCCGCAACGGACAGTAAAAGAAAAGCACCGGTTGGGGCTGATGCAGGTCGCCCGCGGGCCGTATACCACCGCAAGCTGCCAGCCGCCAACCACTCACGAATCACCAATCACCAATCACGTCTCACGTCTCACTGACCCGGCGGAGGCGGCGGAGGCGGCCGGACCGGGCGCCGAGGCTGAGGTTCGCGGTGTGGATTCTCAGGCTGTGAATTCTCATGCTGTGGCGGTGGCCGTCGTTTTTTTGGCCGGCCCGGTTCCGCGGGTGTTGGTGTTGGCGAAGCACCGGGCATCGAGTGAGAAGCCGGGTTTGGCGAGGCCTCTGATGGTGAAGGGGATACTACCGGCGAGGCGACCGGTTTCGGCGACACCGTTGGCGACGGGGTCGGAGACGCCGTCACCGAAGGGGATGCAACAGGTGAAGCCGATGCTCGTGGTGAGGCCGATGGTGTTGGTGTGGAAGAGACCGATCGCGAAACGGTCGCCGAAGGCGAAGGAGAGGCCGTTGGCGAAGGCGCACCTTTTATTGTCGATCCGGCCCAAAGGCCGAATAGAAGGACACCGGAGAAGGCAATGGCTTTCTTAGGCGACATTGTGATCACAGGTTAAGTTTGCTCGGAAACCCATCCAGGTTTGGGGTGAGGGAAGATAGGGGACTCAGGCCATACTTCTCCTGGCCACAAGATAGACGCGAAAGAAACCGCGGATTGCGTAGTCCCTGGATGAAACAGGAAATATCCGCACACTACACAGATTACGCAGATTTTCGGTTAAGGACTCCGATTACGATAGTGCTAAGAGAATGGCTCTTGCCGCCGGGGGATTCGTTAGCTTACTGACGCCATCCAACCTAGAACGGAATCTGCGTAATCTGCGGATTCTAAAGTCTTTTGGGGGAAACTGGGCCTCTCACTATTAGAAGCTCACTGGGCCCCAACCAGGATGGCTATCTCTCGGTAACGAAACATTATGAGAGTCTTGTACCTTCGAGTCGGTCGCGGAGCGTTTGTTCTGCGTCGAGTCGGGGTGGGGGGCCAGCAAACTAAACAGAGAGAGCGCCAGGATGACGCTGGCAAATGCTACCGTCCGTTCCCGGGCCGGTTCCGGCAGGTCGGTTTTTGTTCTCATAATTTACTGATAAACAGGTTGTGTGCCAATTAATTGATCTGCTGTTTGTGCCTCATTATGAACGAATTACGCCAATTGTAACCGAGTTGACTCCGTACGAAATTTCGGATCTATCGCGTTCGGTTCATTGCGCGATGTTCGATCGCCGGTACTAGTTCTGATGCTCAATTGGCTTTTTTATAGGCCAATCTCCGGGAAAAGGTTGGAGCAAGGAGTCGCGAATCCTTGGCAAGAATATTGGGGCGATACCTACGCGCCGGAACTGAAGCAGCGGCTCCTTAAACCAGTTTTGGACGACCTCGAAAAAGAAGGAAAGGTCGGCAACCTGATCGTTGATATCGGTAGTGGAGCGCATCCGGTCAGCCGATTATTAGCGGCACGGCCAGGGAGGAAACGGGTTTGCATCGATATCTCTGCCGATAACGGTGAATCGATTGACGAACTAAGGCTTCGGTTGGACGCGGAGAAGATCGGACAACCTAACCGGCTGAGTTTTTGCAAGGCCTTGCTCAGGGTCTGTGTATTTCTGAAGATGGATCTCAGAAAGGACGCAGAGATCCAGCGGGCGGATACGGTGCTGATCGCGGACACGTTAAACTACGTAGACTTTCGAAAGGTCCTGAGCGGATTAACAAATTACGTGAAACCGCACGGCCGAATTATAATCCTCAATCTACCGTATCGCGGAAACCAATCCTTGTTCTCCGATCTGGGTCTCAAAGATAATCGTCAGCTCTATCCAGTCTTAGAAGAGGAAGGCTTCGAGATAGAACAGAAGTTGTTTCCGAAACGGCCGCGGAACGAGACCGACGAATCAGAGGAGCTGATCGTTTTGGTCGCGAGGAAGACCCGCAGCGCCGCCGATGTTTCACCACAGAGACAAAGCGGGCACGAAGCGAAAGATTAATAATCCGCAGATTACACAGATTACGCAGATTTTATTTTTAGCTCGGACACGTCTGTCGATTCGACGGGATGACTATTGTACCCGTAAAGAAACGTGGCTTAGCTCAGGCGCAATATTCAATCTCTAGCCGAAATCTGCGTAATCTGCGGATTTATTATCTCCGGTCTTTGCGGCTAGAATGGACTGGTGTGAACTGATCTGGGAGCTACTAGGTGAGGGCGTGGCTCGGGCTAGCTCCGTAGGAGCGAAATATTTATAGCCAATCGCTATCCTAAAACGCCCTTAGCTCCGCAGGAGCGGCATCTCAATCGATACGTACACCGATCAGCCGAGCGCCGGTTTGTGAGGTTCGTAATCTAGCGCTATAGTGCCCGCTCAAATATGCCGCTCCTACGGAGCTTGCCGCCTTTGACACACTGATCGGCTATAAATATGTCGCTCCTAAGGAGCTAGCCCGCGCACATCCCTCCTGACTCCTTCTACTAGAATTCGTCAAACGCAATTTGGGTAGCCGGCACGTCTAGCTCGGCCAGCATTTTTTTGATCGACTTAATCATCGTAGGCGGCCCGCAAAGATAATACTCGACTGACGCGGGATCGGGATGATCGCGAAGATAATTTTGTAAAACGACTTCGTGGATGATGCCGGTTAGTCCGGTCCAGTTGTCCTCCGGAAGTGGATTCGATAAAGCTACGTGGAATTGGAAGTTCGGGTGTGCGGCCTCTATTTGCCGAAAATAATCTTCGTAAAAGATTTCCTGTCCCGAACGTGCGCCATACCAGAAACTGACTTTGCGATGGGTATGCTCGGTCTCGAACAGATGCGAAATATGCGCCCGTAAAGGAGCCATCCCGGATCCCCGGCCGATGTAGACCATTTCTCGCAAAGTCGGTTTGATATGGAAATCGCCGAACGGCCCAATCGCACTAACGGCATCTCCCGGCTTGAGATTGAAGACGTAAGCTGACCCGACGCCCGGGGGGCAGTCTTGGCCTGGCGGAGGAGTGGCGATACGAACGTTGAACCGCAAGGTTGTCTCGGTCTGCCGGTTGCAGGCTAACGAATAGTTGTTGCGCCGGCTGGTCTCGGAATTGCGAGCGACGAGGTCAAAGACATGCTGGCGTTCCCAAACCGCCGCATAAGGCTCCGGAATATCGAATTCACGGAACCGAATATTTTCATAACTCGGGATATCTAGTTGAATGTAATCGCCAGGAGCAAACTCCACTGGCTCTGAGCCGTCGACCGGTTCAAGCAGCAGCTCTTTTATAAAGGTGGCAACGCTGCGATTGCTGACCACACGGAGATCCAGAGTTTTCTGTGCCCGCGCACCGGCGCCACCGGGACGAGTGATATTCAAAAAGAGGCGGCCGTGGCGTTCTTGCACCGGATAGGTGGCGATGCCACGACAGATCGGCGCTCGCGCTGGGGAACCGTCCTGAAGATTGAAGCGGCCGTTGTGTTTCGGGCATTCAATAATGTTCCCTTTTACCAGGCCGTCTGCCAAATGGGTGTTGCCGTGAGTGCAGATACCATCCATGGCGTAAAGTTTGCCCTGTTCATCCCGGACAATGGCGTAGGTCTTTTGCC
>Ga0126381_100005575_pt1 | contig 13868 bp, 12 predicted proteins | sample PanSoiMetPlot_28_FD_96465 | JGI IMG/M metagenome (GOLD analysis project Ga0126381, IMG submission 96465) | Tropical forest soil microbial communities from Panama - MetaG Plot_28 | ecosystem: Environmental > Terrestrial > Soil > Tropical forest > Bulk soil | place: Panama | collected 2016-02-17
AAGGTATGAATACCGACCGCGAAGGAGAAGCGGAAATCTAGGTGACACTTTGGTGGACACTTAAGGCGGACCTGAGAGCATATTCGTGCACTTGAGATGCCTGAGGGAACCGCTAAGTGATTGAATGCACGTTGCAGACCTCACACGCAAGGCATTCCTAAACCGTTGGTCGGCAGTTCGACTCTGCCCGGGGCCCCCACTCCATCTAAAAGCAAACGCGCTAGTTAACGGCAGAGGAGGCCGTGGCGTTTGTGGCTTTTGTTGCCACTCGTTGCCAGATAGGGTTTCCGGTAGCGCCTGCTGCAATTTTCCCATTGCATCACTCACCTGAGACGGAACCGTCTTGATGTAGTACGTCGAAGTAGTCGCGACGTTGGCATGTCGCAGGATGTCCTGAATAACCTTCTCAGGAACACCGAGGGCATACAGATTGCTGCCGAGTCCCCGGCGCGCCGCGTGCCACCCTCGCCACTTTGGGAACGTTTCATCCAACCTGAAATCATGCTCCGCTTCGACATGTTGGGCCTCCGCATTCCCGCAAGTCTTACAGCGCCGCAGGGCTGGAAGAATCTGCCGATGGAGCACGTTGTCCGGGCACAGCGCCTTTGGCTTCTTGCGCACCTGCGATGTCCAAGCGTGGCTTGATGAGATCGCAAACCCGGAACGCTTGGCCGAAATAGTCTGCTTTTGTTTGGAAACATCGGGCCCTTCGGAAGGATTACCCTTGCGGAGTCGATGAAACTCCAACCGATCAGCTACCTGCTTGATGACCGGGACGGCACCCTTGCTGCGACTGGTCTTCGGATCGCTGATATGCCCTTCCCAAATCGAGCGGGCAACGAATCTGACCACCCTTGTAGTCCTCCCACCGCAAACCCTGTAACTCACTTCGACGCAAGCCAGTGAACGCAGCAACCGCAAAAATCGTTGCAGCGGGTTCGGGCATCACGGAGAGCATCTGCTGAATCTCGGCCAGATCGTACGCATACGTTTCCTGAGGTGCTGGAGCCTTAGGAGAGGTTGCGGTATCGCGGACTGGATTCTCACCACGGTAGTACCCCTGCTGCTTCGCCAGTTTGAAAACAGCACTCAGAAACGTTTTGACGTGCTTCGGATTTATCAACAGTTACGCATGCAGTAACGGTCCATGATGGTGTTCTCGACCCATGACACGACACAAAGCAGTCGCAGAACAACGAAGGTGCCGGCTGCTCACACAAGGTCAAACCCGAGCCATGACCTCGCGATCCCGCTCAGATTGTCCTTATAGGCGCGGCCTACCGGATGCTCGCGGCCATCGGTTGTACGCAACAGATACGTCCCCGTCTTATCGCGTCGTAGGTCTTTGACCAGATTTGTATTCACTAGAATCGATCGATGGATTCTCACGAATCCGAGTGGTGATAATTTCTGCTCAGCGGTGGCCATCGTTTCCCGCACAAGATAGGCTCCGCATTTGTGCACAAGTGCGACATAGTTCCCTTGAGCTTTGGCCACAACCACGTCGGTCGCGTCCACAAAAAGAACCCTGCCTTTTGCCTTGACCGCCATTCGCGCAGCTTCTCTTACCCCGTTACCCTTTGCGTGGGTTTCGTGATCTGCGAACGCTTCGCCCCTTGGTAGCGAGACTCTGTCTGATGTTGCCGACCGTGCCTGGTTGGGAATCTCGGTCCCGGCGAGCTCAGCCGCCGGTGGGTCCGGTCGATCGGGGATCAGACGACTCGTGTCTTTGCCAGAGTCTATTTCCGCCGTGAAGAAACGTATCAACTTCTCCATATTTCACCAACCTGTTGAGGATCGTGACGAGTGAGGCAAAACAATTTTGTGACTGCGTAAAGAGGTCGGGGAACTCTCGCTGAAGGATTGTGTGAGCTTCGCGGGCGCTTAGCGGAGCGTCCGCCCGACTTAGGACAACACGGCATGCGTTTGTAATTCCGCGTCTGCGCTCGCCGATTGCTCCTTTATCTGGCCCAGGCCGCAGACCCTGCCCATATAGAAGAGCAAGACCATGAATGGTGCGCTTTATGACGGCGATTCTTTCAGCAATCTCTTGACGCTGCTGTGTAAGCTGTCGCAGCTGATCTTGGGCCCGCTCTACGACCATTTGCAGGTTCTGGTCACGTACTGTCTGAGGGGGGCCTGTCGCGTAATCCACCGTGGTGGACGGGCTCACGACATCCGGAACTGTCATACCATCACCTCAAATGCAACGTTAGGAACTAAAGGTGCGCACTTTCTCGATGAAACACCATGTCTTTGTGAGCGTTGTCCGTCTGATTATGACTTGCACCGTGCTCGCCTAGCCGTTGGATCATTTCTTTTTCTTTTTAATACGTTGATATCAACATCATCGCGAAAAATATAGCCGGCGCTTATTATATGTACATGGCAAGAGCACAAAGCACATCGTATGAAACAACGATTCTGGTCCGTGATTCTTGTCTGTGCCTTCATGCGCAACGCGCCGCACGGGCGCTCGCACGTCGTTTCGATACCGCACTGCGCCCACTCGGTCTGACAAATGGGCAATTCTCTCTGTTGATGTCCTTGAACCGCCCTGGTGCGCCCACCATTGGATCGGTTGCCTCATTGCTAGCGATGGATCGGACAACGTTAACTGCGGCCCTGAAACCCCTGCAACGCCGCCATCTGATCAAGATCACGACAGACCACGGTGACCACCGTACTCGCCTGTTGGAGTTGACTCCAAAAGGGATAAAGCTGCTTGCACGGGCCGTTCCAGTGTGGAAGAGTACCCATGAAGTAGTTGAGTCTCGTTTAGGTCTTGGCGAACGCGATCGCTTGAGGAAAAATCTACGGGTGCTCTCTGGAATGTCGACGCGCTGGAATCTGTCCGGCACAATTTGGTCATAGTCGGTGCGCCCGGCCAATCGCGCAGCTCTTCTGCTGGGTCTTCAACGTCGCTCATGTTTCTTTAATGTCAGAACAAAGCCGAAAGTTCCCGCTCTCTTCCATTTTCTTGTGTTTTGCGAATCCCATCAGCATGAATCTCCGGACACATTCCACAATTCCATACCTGAGCCAAAATCAGATTCAATTCATGGAAGATTCTCGCCTTTGAAGACTCGGCGATTGCTCTCACTCCTGGTGAAGTGTGTGGTTGTCACCGCACGTGGCGAGAAGGCGAAGTACAGGGATGTGGGGTTCGTCACATATCTGATAGTACCCTCTAGCCGAGAACCCTCGCGGTAGTGCGAATGCGTACAGGCAACTCGCTGCGCACACGAGTTCGGTACGGTGTACCCGTCTCCGGACTGATTCCGTTGCTCACACTCGAGGAGGGTTTATGTTTCGATGGTTGGCGAAAAGTTTGTGTCTATTGTTGATTTCCTGCACTACAAGCACCGTATTCGCTCAGAGCATTATTTCGGGCGAAGTCACGGGGAGCGTGACCGACACCTCCCGTGCGGTTGTGTCCAACGCAACAGTAACTCTGACCAGCAAGGAAATGGGTACAACCCAGACGGTGACCACAAATGCAGCCGGGGACTTTCGCTTCCCTCTGCTGAGGCCCGGAATCTACACCGTAACGGTAAAGGCAACGGGCTTTTCCGTTGCCACTGAAGATGTCACGGTCGGAGTGGGGCAGGTCACGACAGCCTCACTGCAGCTACGGGTGGGAACGGCCAGCGAAACGATCGAAGTTTCAGGTGCTGCACCACTATTGCAAACTGAGAACGCCAATCTTGCAACGACCTACACTCCATCACAGATTGAGAACATACCCAGCCCTGGAGGGGATCTGACAAACTTTGCGCTGTCGTCGCCTGGCGTTGTTCTGAGCACGGGTGCAGGCTACGGGAACTTCACGGCCTACGGCATGCCGGGCACTTCGAATCTGTTCACCGTCAACGGCGGCGACATGAACGATCCTTACAGCAACCTGAATAATTCGGGCTCCAGCAACAACATGCTGGGACAGAATGAAATTCAGGAAGTGGCCATCGTGCATAACGGCTATACAGGTCAGTATGGCCGCGGGGCATCAGTCAACATGAATTTCACTACCAAGTCAGGTGGCAACTCATTTCACGGTAACGCTGTGTGGGATTGGAACGGACGCTACCTGGACGCCAACGATTGGTTCAACAATAACACGAACACTCCGCGCCCCTTTGCGAATAGCAACCAGTGGGGAGGGTCGTTCGGTGGACCGATCAAGAAGGATAAGCTATTTTTCTTCTTCGACTCTGAAGGTTTACGCTACGTTCTGCCTGGCGGTGGCTTTCCAGTCTACATTCCAACCGCGCAGTGGGCGTCAGCGGTGCAAGCTAACATCGACGCGAATCAGCCGGCCGAAAGTGCCTTTTACCAGAAAATGTTCGCGCTCTATGCTGGGGCGCCCGGCGGAGGGAGTGCTACTCCACTGTCTGGCGACGGTGGCTGCGGGGATCTCGCGAAGACTTCCACCGGTGCGACTGTAATTAACGGCATCGGTTTCGGTACCGGAGCTGCTCCCTGCACCAAGACTTTCCGTTCGCTCGAGAACAACTTGAACAAAGAACGGCTCATGTCAGTGCGAGTGGACTATGATCTCTCAGAAAAGGACCGCGTCAACGGACGGTATTGGCAGGACCGGGGAACCCAGCCGACCTATACCGATCCTATCAACCCCGGTTTCAACCAGCAGAGCGTACAGCCTCAAGATGCAGGTCAGCTCACCTGGAATCACTTGTTCAACGCGAACGTGGTGAACCAGTTGATTGTCGGAGGCTTCTACTACAGCGCGATATTCGGAACGACAACGAAAGCCTTGACGCTTTTTCCGACCACCCTCGGAATCGCTTTGGGCGGAAATGTTTGCGATTTTCTCGATGGCAATCTCTCTTGTATGGGAGGTGAGACTTATCGATACCCGGCGGGTCGCAACGTCTCCCAATATCAACTCGTCGACGACCTATCGTGGACGAAAGGTAATCATGGGTTGAAGTTCGGAGTGAACTTTCGCCGCATCGACTTCGCCGATTATGGTCCTGGCTCCAATCTCACGGGCGACCTCAGAATGAGCAGCATGACTGACTTCGCGAACGGCGTCCTTTCTGTCGCCGGCGGAAGCGTGCTGCGCCAACAGTTCTCTCCTTATAAAGACCGGCAGCTCAACAACTACAGTCTGGGTTTTTACGGACAGGACGAGTGGCGCGTGAACTCGAACTTGAAGCTCACGCTGTCGCTTCGACTGGACCGCAATTCCAACGAGACCTGTCCATCCAATTGCTTCGCGCACTTGAGCGGAGATTTCTTGGGCGGCATGAGTCACAACGTCGCGACCCCCTACAATCAATCCGTTCTCGTTGGACAATCCGGACTTTTCTCAAGTCTGGAGCGCATTGTCTGGGAGCCTCGAGCAGGCTTTGCCTGGTCGCCCGCATTTCATAGGAGTACGGCCGTACGCGGTGGTGCTGGGATCTTCAGTGATTTGTATCCCGCGCAGCTATCTACTCTCTTGCTGAGTAACCCACCTAGCACCGCGATATGGAACATTGCGGCAACTGGCCCGGCCATTCCTATCGCTCCCGGCGTCTCGAACGGAGCGTTTGCGCAAGCGGCCGCGAACAATGCTGCATTAGTGAACGGTTTTGCCAGCGGAGGAACGCTGGCCAGCATTCAGGCGGCTGTACCGGGTTTTAGCGGGCCAAGCTTCTATACCACGACACCACACATGCTCAACCCAAAATATGCGGAATGGAACTTGGAGATTGAGCAGGCCTTCGGCGAGAAGATGGTGGCTAGCGTCAACTACGTCGGAAACCGCGGAAGCAAATTGCTGATACGGACCAACGGAACCAACGCTTTTGTGAAATCTGGGGCCACATTCGCGAACCTTCCGGCAACGGCGCCGGACCCGCGTTTCGGGACGGTAACTGATATCACAAACAACGGCATTTCCAACTATAACGGACTGACGGCAAGCCTTTCGCGCAGACTGACGAAGGGTTTCACCGGAACTCTGAGCTATACCTATAGCCACAGCCTGGACAATATTTCGAACGCCGGGATCGACCAGTACAGTCTCAACCAATCCGGAGATTCGCTGCGGTATCAAGTCGATCCGCAAAATAGCCGGTTGAACTACGGCAATGCTGATTATGACTTTCGGCATGTGTTGAATCTGAATTACGTCTGGGACCTCCCATTCATGGCTAAGAACAGGTGGATTGGAGGATGGACTATCGCGGGAGTGCTGTTCAAGCGTACTGGGGAGCCCTATAGCGTGGTGAACACCCAGATCCCCGGCGCACTGTTAGGCAACTACTCTACAACCGGTGCGTTAGTAATGGCTGACTTCCTCGGTGGTCCAACACCGGGCTGTACGGTGAATCGCTCCTCGAACCCTGCCAGTAACCAGCAAAACAATCCGTTTGCTTGTCTGACAGCTTCGGAGTTCGCAACCACTGCCACCCAGTCCGACTTCGGAAACATTGCACGCAACAGCTTCCGCGGACCTGGATACTTTGATACCGACTTTTCCATTAGGAAGACGTTCCTCGTCACAGAAAAAGGATTAGCCTTCACGTTGGGCGCCAATGCGTACAACATCCTCAACCATCCGAACTTCGGAAATCCCGACAGTTCGGTAACCAGTGGTACCTTTGGGACCATCCAAAACACCGTAACTCCGGCGAGTAGCCCTTATGGCAACTTCCAGGGTGCAGCCGTCTCTGGACGCATCCTCCAACTTGAGCTGAAGGTTAAGTTCTAAAATTCGCCCGAGTGATTTTAGGCGGCTTCCAAAGAAGCCGCCTCTTTCTCTTTCAAGCTTCGAGGTTTGCGTCCCGAGTCGAGAACGGCGAACAGGCAACATCCGAAATTTCGTAGCAACGACATCAACAGATTCCATCCATAGAAGATTTTCGTCGTCGCGAAGGCTAGCCTACTGCACAACACGCATCAAGAAGAGGTTCTTTTTCAGGATGCTCAAGGTCCGAGTGGCATACAGGCTTTTCGCTACGATCCTGCAATTTGCACTGCGTTTTGAATTTTGAGCGCTGGTTGGCGACTGTTAGAAGGTGAGCTTTATTGGGCTGACGATCAGCTTGTAGAGGTGAAGCTCGCGAAATGGCGCAATCTTGAAAGGATGCGCCAATCGCAAGAAGCATGTTTTGCGGCATTCACGACGACCGCTATTTCGCGGTGGACCGAATCGAGGTCACTTCCGACAAAGCGCCTTCGCAGATGCTTCCATTGCTGGTGCGCCTTGATCCTAGTAATCAGAAAAGGTACGGCACCAGGGCAGAGGTCTGATCGGCATAGGTGGCATACGTCTCCCCAAATTGGGAACGCATCCACTCCTCCTCCATCCGGAGTTTGGTCCAGAGCACGAGAAATATCAGGACGAAACCGATAACCCCGCGCACCTGGGAGAGAGCAACCGCGGTACCAAGAAACCCGCTCAGAATGCCGGTATAGATGGGGTGACGGACGAAAGCATAGGGGCCGGTCGTAATCAACTCGTGGTTCTGCTTGATGGTTACGGCGTTGCTCCAGTTCCGGCCAAGGTGCTGGCGCGCCCAGACGGCGAAGAGAAGGCCACCGACGGTCAGAGCGGCTCCAACCATAAAAGACGAGAGGCTAGACGGCCAGAGCTGGCGATACAGCCAAGCCAGCGGGATGCGAGGTATCGAGAGCAGGGCGATCACGATCAGGAAAGTGAGGGTCCGCAGGATGGTCCAAGCGGCCGGCTCGAGGCGCTGGGTCGTTTTGGTATCGGCGGCCTTGATCCGCCAATACACAAGGAAGGCGATCCATACGACGGGAAAGAAGGATTCAAAGAACCATAGCATTCAGGACCTCCGGGCGTTGTCGTTGTTTTGAGAACGCTTCGCAGTGTTGGCGGACCGCTCGACTGGAATCTCGAGATCTGCCGATCTTTTTCGCACGATCATGACCTGAATCCCGTTAAGGTTGGACGTCAGTGGTGATCCGAGGACGCCGGCGTTCCGTCCGACCACTCTGACACCGGAACCAAGAACTCCGTTACGGGCTCTGGAGCACCGTTATAGTGTGTATTCACTAGAATCGGGGAGCCAGGTTCGTCTGCACCCCAGGTCTTGGCGTCTTTCAGAGGAACGTAAAACATCAGGTGGGGAAGCCAGGGTCCGTAGGAATCGGTAAGGTGCCCTTGCTTCGACAGCATATAGGACATCCCGCCAGGTTCTACGGCCGGCAGTTCGTTTTTCTCCACCGCGGCCTTCATACTCTCGTGGATTTCTTCTTTCGATTGTCCAGCCAATGCAAATTTTGTCCTCATAAAGATGATCGGCAGCAGCGTCCGCGCGGCTTGCGAATTAAGGCATTGTGGGCCGTATTTCTTGGGGTTCCAAAAATCGGGTTTGTCGAATCCGTCTGTCCATGCGCGATCTACGATGCAGACAAAACCGTTCGTGCCTTGGACCACAGTCTCGTAGCCCCGTCTTCCGAGGACCATAACCGTGGCGTCCTTGGCAACAGATGGCGGAGCCGCGCTCCGAGCCAGAGCAATCTCAGCGTCTCGGTCCGCCATCAGATATTGATCCAGAGGAGCCATGGTGGGATATGGAGTTTTGGGATCTGCTGCGCGTCCTGGCCGCGCCGCGCATAGTACGGCAACCAATGCGAGAGTTCCTAATGTGACTGTCCTGAGCATCTTTCCGTTCATTGATTTTCTCCTTCGATACAAGGATTCCGATACACCGTCGAGGGCCCGTGATGATTGAACCTTGCTGAGGTTTTCTGATTCCCACTCCCTGCTAGCTGGAGTGAAACCGCTGTCTCCTTCTTCGTCATTGAGACTTTCCCTACATAGCCGGTGCAGCCGTTCCATCCGACCATTTGCCAACTGGAATCACGAACTCGGTGATGGGCTCCGGGCCACCCTGAAACTGCGGATTCAGCGTGACCGGCGACTCGGGCAGATCCGCACCCCATGAGGCTTTATCCGTCAGTGGAAAATAGAACATCAGATGAGGCACGTGGTGCCCAAGGACATCATTAAGGTAGCCTGCCCGCGACATCATGTAAGACATCGCGCCCGGCTCCGGCGCTGGGAGGTCTTTATTGTCGAATCCGGCCCTGATGCTGTCGATCATCTGAGCTTTCGACAGCCCGGCTAATACCATCTCCGTCCGCTTGATCGTGAGAGGCAGAATGGATCGCGCGGCTGCAGGGTTGAAGCATTGCGGTACACGTATCCTGGGGTTCCAGAACTCCGAGGAGTTGAATGGGGAAATCCATGATCGTTCCACAATGCAAACAAAACCGTTCCTTCCTTCGATGGCGGTCTCATAGCCCCGCCATCCGAGGACCAGGATCTTTGCGTCGCTGGATATGCTTTCCGGGGCGGCGCTTCGCGCCAAGGCGATCTCGGTGTTGCGATCCGGTATCAGGTATTGCTCGATCGAAGCCATGCTCGGATACACTGTCGAACGATCGAGTGCAGGCATGCCCGCTGCTTCGTTCCGATTGCGGCTCGTAAGCGTTAACTTCAGCCCCATAGCCACGCAGACGATAGCCAAAGCGCCGGCCCAGACCCAGCGGTTGTTTATTACTCTGTTTTTCACTCTCCCCGAGTCGATCTTTGCCGCTTCCCGCTTCTGGAGGCGCTCCCCAAGCGCCGCATTGATTTCCGAGGGGATGCCTACCTCTGGTGACTCAACTTCCCACGCCGTCAGTTCCCGCGAAACACTCCGGAAATCAGCAGCAACTGTCTCGCACTCCGGACACGTCTCCATGTGCGACAAGGCCGTGGTGGCTTGGTCCGCAGGCAGTTCGCCGTCGAGATACGCCATGAGTTCTTCCTGTTCGATCGGATGCCTGTTCGTGCTCATTGCATGCCTCGTCTTCCTGGGTGCGGCTGCCCGGTGCTCGCTCTCAGAGCAGGGTTGGATCTTGCCTCCGACCCTAGGTGATTCTTCAAAGCGAGACGCGATCGAAAGAGCCTGGAACGGACCGTATTTACGGGAATTCGCAATAACTCTGCGATATCCGAGTAACTCAGCTGCTCGTACTCGCGCAGCATCAAGATTTCGCGCTCCGGCGCATCGAGCTTTTCGAGTGCTTGCCGGACCCAGAGCACGCACTCGGGAGTACCCCCAGTCCGAGGCTCCGTTGTGGACTGCCCTGATGCGCTACTCGTCAAGAACTTGCGCCGTTCCGCGGCCAGCAGCTTCAACGCGATGCCATACAGATACGTTCGGACCGAGGCTCGCGGCTCGTAACGCGAGACTGCGCGAATGACCGCGAGGAAAGTTTCCTGGGTGAGATCCTCGGCCCGTTCGGGATTGTTCAGCCGGCGCCCGAAGAAGCCGTACAGTGGCTTGTGGTAGCGGGCAAACAGCTCCTCGAAGGCTGCGCGTGATCCGCCCTGGAATTCCAGCATCAAGGCTTCGTCGCTAGTCATAGTCGGTGCGCCAGCTCAATCGCGCAGCCCTTCTGCGGGCGTCTTTCACATCATTCATGCTTCTTTAATGTCACAAGAACGCCAAAAGTTCCTGCTCCGTTACATTCCTCCTGTGTTTTGTGAATCTCATCCATATGAATCTCCGCACCTAGGAAAAGGCGAGCAATGAACCCCTGCAAAGCGGATAAGCCAGTCCGAAAAGGCAGTCTGCGCGATTTTCCACTACCAGCCGATCATGACAACTTGTACACCAGGAGAACGGGTATAGTCGCCAGCGTGACCCAGGCGGATAGCGTATAGAGCGCTGCAACGGCGGTCGAGAAGTTTGTACCCTGGACATGCCGGAGCCGGAAGAATTCGCCTAGAGTCGTGACAGAATGTGGAAACCCTATTGGACTTAATCTCGTGGAGGCTGAATGGCGCTCACCTTACTCCAGCGCCTGCGGAAGTTCATCTCATTGGGCTTGTTAGGGCTCCCGATGCGATCCGCCCGCTGATCAGCCAGTTCGAAAACGCACGAATCGAAATTCTACAGAACAACTGCTGTAAACAGGCGTATCACACGCGTGCTTTTCCTTCGGCTTTTTAGGGATCAATCAGTGAGATAAGGGCACCTGCCGCCGCGACGATGAGTGTAATGGGGGGATATTACGCCAACCATCCGCTTAGGCTCGCTTCCTAAGTGGCCTTCGGCTAGGTACCTGTAGAGTTAGCGCGGCGGGAAAACCGCCGCGCCTCCAGATCCTTACGACTGCTTCTCCATACTGAAACTGGTTTTGGTCCCGTGCTGCTTATCGGTGTATTCAACTTGGATGGACTTACCGTCCTTCGACACAGTCAAGTGGCTAACCCCGACCACTTTGCCGTCGCGCTTGTCGGTCTCCTCAATCGTGTTGTCGGCGATCCGCTTAAGAGAAACCATTGTGTGGCCTGGATCTCCCTGGATCGGATAGTCCTTGCCGTCAAACTTGGCGTCGTAACTGTTGCCATTCGGATCTGACATCTTTAGTCCATCTGGCGTGCCTTGATACGTCACGGTCAGTCCGTTATTGGAGATGCTGTTGACCTTCTCCATCCGCCACGCTCCCGACATAGCGTGTGAACCCGCAGCACCCGGAGCCACCCGCATTGACGTAGCTTCGCCTGTCACCGGCTGCGTTCCGCTGTTGTCGGTGAACTTGTCACTCAGGGCGTTTCCATCGGGCGAGACCGTAGCCGTGTCCGTGTACATGACCTTCCCATCTTTCTTCTGGATAATCTCGACCGAACTGGCATTCACGACCTTGACGGCCACAGTGTCATAGTATGGATGTCCTGTGACTTTCTGGTCGGTTCCGTCAGCTTTTACGGCAACCTTAGGGACACACGTCAGGCATTCATACATGTTGTTGTTCAGTGAGTATTTGTCCGGCTTGGTGGGGAACTTGGCCGTATCCAGCTTGGTCATCCAAGTCCCATCGAACGGACTTTGTGCAAACAGCACGCCCGATGCGAGCAGGGTCAGTCCTAACAGCATTTTCTTCATAGGACACCTCTCCGTTTGAGATTCTGGCTGCCCAGCAGAAAGGTTCGGCCCGGATCACACATCCGCATAGTGTGCTGGGCGGTCGGTAGGACGGCGCAATTGTAGCAATACGCTATCGACCGCGTCTAGCAGATCAGCTTCCAGGAAAATCCCAGAGGAAAAACCTTTCCCCTCACGGTAGATGAGTGATATCAAGAGTTTTCGTCAGTTGAGGGTGCCCATTTCAAGCGTGACCGGCTTTCTTCCGCCGAATGCGGCGCCCACTGCTTTTCGCTACAATGTCCCCGGCATGAAAGGAGCAGTATGGCAAAGAAGAAGATTGATCCTCTAAACAAGAAGGTCTATGGCGCGGTCTCCGCTGCGCTCACAGTTGCAGATATTCCTGCCGCGGTCAATTTTTACCAGAAGGCATTTGGGTTCACGAAGCGCGGCATTATGAACGGCCCCGACGGAAAGCCGATGCACGCGGAGATCACGCTGCGCGGTACTACCGTAATGCTTGGTCCAGAGAGTCCTTCGATGGGAAGGCTGAGCGCGAAGAGTGTCGGTGCCTCTCCCGCCAGCCTCTACATATACGTCGAGAACGTCGACAAAGTAGTTGAGAAGGCGACGAAACTCGGCGCTACGCCACAGGGTCCGGTGATGGACATGTTTTGGGGTGATCGTTGTGGCACTGTTGTCGATCCCGATGGCTACACCTGGATGGTCGGGACCCACAAAGCGGAGCCCTCGACAAAAGAAATGAAGAAAGGGATGGAAGAGATGATGAAACAGCAACCGGCAGCGACAGCGGCTGACTGATTCGGCGTCATCCGCATGGCGCTGGTTGAGAACCAATCTGATGGGGCTCAATCCACTCACATCGAGCCTTCAGTTGACCGCACGAGGCTTACCAGGATTTGAGCGACTGCCATCGGTGTTCCCAGCGTTTGCGAATAGTGGTGGAGGGAAAACGTGAACTATCCACGCCTCGGGTTGGCTGCTATTTCAGCTCTGATTACGTTTTTCGCATGGGGATTTCTCACAGAGGGTTGGCTATTGCGGAAGGATTTCGCGGTTTCGGCGGCCCTCTATCGAACGTCGGATTTACAAATCAAGTTCATGCCCTTTGGGTTGGCATCCGTGCTAGTGGCTTTATTGGCTGCTGTCGTGATCTACGCACGCTGGTGTGGCGCTACCTCCGGGGCCGTGAGTGGACTCCAGTTCGGGATTCTTATGGGCATCTTCGTAGCGTGCATCCACCCAATTTCCAATCTCATAACGATGAACATGGATGTGGAACTCGGCTTGGAAATAGCAGCCAGTAATGCTATCGGGTGGGTACTCTCAGGGTTAGTGATCGGTCTGGTTTACAGACCTCGAACGTAGAGCGCAGCCCCCTAGAGCAAGGATCAGCGGCCCGACGATTGCAAAATCGCAATATCACTCTTTAATCGTGAGTAAAATGTTTTTCCTCTGGCTCATTCGCGAAGTGCCCTGATTTTGAAACGCATTTCAGAACAAACGACACGGGCAATTCTTGCGCAGACTCACTCTAGCGATACCACCGCGATGTGCACCGGATCGAGCTTCGAGGGGTCGACGATCTTGCCGTCGTCGTAATTGTCGATGCCCGTATTGGCGATGAAATAGAACTGCGTTCCCGAATCGCCCCGGTAGTGGGAAAGCTCACCAGCGGAGTTCCCTTCTCCAGAGTTTTCCCTGCGAGTACCCGCCGCCCGTCGGTCGCGAGAAACCAGCGCGCCACACGAAAAGTTCCTGCGGATTGAACACCGATCAGGCTCGGTGATAACTGTTGAAATATCCGGATTTCACTCATGGCCAGTTCTATAAAAGGGGATGTCAAGGGAAATAGTTCTCCTCCGACTGAAAGTGGAGAAGAGTTACTAGACTTCCAGCCCCTATTTGCAATGAAAGACGCTTGGCGCTGCAGTGCTCTGGAGCAGC
>Ga0126381_100005577_pt1 | contig 13864 bp, 11 predicted proteins | sample PanSoiMetPlot_28_FD_96465 | JGI IMG/M metagenome (GOLD analysis project Ga0126381, IMG submission 96465) | Tropical forest soil microbial communities from Panama - MetaG Plot_28 | ecosystem: Environmental > Terrestrial > Soil > Tropical forest > Bulk soil | place: Panama | collected 2016-02-17
AGCGTCTGCGACAGAATGACGTAATCAAAAACTTGGTCCGGGTAATCGGTGACCGCGGTTTCAAGATCCCCCTGGTAAACCGAGACCCCGCGCGCGATGGCCTTCTGGACCTTTGCGCCGGAGTGCTCCACGCCCCTGGCATCCACGTTCTTGTTGTCCTTGAGCCATGCGAGAAGCTCACCGTCCCCGCAACCAAGGTCCAGAACCCGGGCACCCGGCTGAACAAGACTGCCTATGATTGCGAAGTCCTGCCGCAGGTAGACTTCACGCACGGCGTTTGGCTCGCGTTGTGCTCGCGAGAAACCCGCGGACGAGCTCAGTCTGTTCGGCGACCTCTACCAGAAACGCGTCGTGGCCGTAGTGCGATTCCAGATTGCAATACGCGACATCGCAATTCCGGCTCCGCAGAGCATTGACGATTTCCTGCGACTGGTACGACGGATACAGCCAATCCGAAGTAAAGCTGATTACCAGGAATCGCGTGCTGCCGCGGTTTAGCAATGAGGAAAGCGCTCCACGCTGCGTCAGGTCGAAATCGTCCATAGCGCGCGTGATGTAGATGTATGAATTCGCGTCGAAGCGATCGACGAACTTGGACCCACGGTAGGTCAAGTAGCTCTCGACCTCAAACTGATCCGGCGTGCGAAGCCTGCGGCCGAACTTTTCGCGCATGCTCTCATCACTCATATATGTGATATGGCCGACCATGCGAGCAACCGAAAGTCCGCGACCCGGGGGACGCTTGCCGTAGTAATCCCCGCCGTTCCAATCCGGATCGGCCATAATCGCCTGACGACCCACTTCATTGAACGCAATCTGCTGCGCACTGTGGCGTGTCGTCGTTGCGATCGGGATCGCCGTCGCTACCGATTCGGGATAAGCAACGGCCCACTCAAGGGCTTGCATGCCACCCATAGACCCGCCAGCTACTGCAAGAAGCCTCTCGATGCCCATGGAGTCGATGAGCATCTTCTGAAGACGCACCATGTCGGTGATTGAGACCACCGGAAACTTCATCCCCCACTGGCTTCCGGTACTCGGGTCAATCGACCCGGGTCCGGTGGTGCCCCGGCATCCGCCGAGAATGTTGGAACAGATGATGAAGTACTTATCCGTATCGAACGCCTTGCCCGGACCGATCATGTTGGTCCACCAGCCGCCTTCGCCCGCGGCGTGCGCATCGCCGGAGAAGGCATGCAAGGCGAGGATTCCGTTGCTGCGATCGGCGTTCAGAACACCGTAGGTTTCATAGGCGATGTCGACGTTTAGAAGCGTGACTCCGGACTCAAGCTCCAGCTTGTCGAATCGCTTTGAGCCGACATGGGTAATCATTTCCTGCTTGGAAACCAAGGGAATAGCCATCGGGGATTTGCTTTTAGTTTAACGTGCTTGTTTCAGTGAGTAGCGAATACTGGCCCTTCGAGTCGATTTCGCGCCAGCCTCGGTGATTGCGCCGCAGCCCGATCAAAGCGCTTTTAGACGGCAGCAGCACGGCGTCGACTTTGTACTTCGCCATCGATGAGAAAGAATCCATTCGCCCGTCCGGACATGAACTCCTGTTCCGGCGTCTTGCAAGAGTCCCGTTGAGGTGCCGGAGTTCGTGAAGATCAATAGCCACAGAAGCAGCGCCAGGAACAGAAGATCCGACAGGCTCGACGTGAGCCATTGCAAAGAGATGCGCGGCGTGAGAACGCTGGATGTAGTGGAGGGATTCACCATCCTATAGGTGAATGGGTTGCCTTGGGGACCCTGCTTTTAGCGCATTGGCCCTGGAAATCAGCTTTCGGAGCCATAAACAGGAATCACAGCGCCATTGACCTGCGACGCATGATCAGACGCCAAATGCACGATCAGACTCGCAATTTGCGCGGGATCTACCCATTTAGAGAAATCGGCTTTAGGCATCGCCGCGCGATTGCCCGGAGTATCCATCGTCCCCGGAAGAATCGCATTCACGGTTATGCCGTGGTCCTTGTTTTCTTGCGCGGCTGTGCGCACCAGTGAAACGAGGGCCGCTTTCGTAGCCGCGTAAATCGCTGCTCCAGGCACGGGCTCAACCGCAGCCTTCCCTCCGATTGCAATGATTCGGCCGCTGCCTTGTGTTCTCATCTGCGGCAGAACCGCGCGTAAAACGTAGAACGCCACGCGAAAATTCAGCTCGATCATATTGTCGAGCGTCGCGTCGTCGGTTTCGGCAATCGGCTTTCCGCCCGCATATCCGCCCACAAGGTGCACCAGCGCGTCGACTCGTCCAGTTTTTGCGACTACACTTCGTACGACCTGGGTAGCATCCGCCACGCTTTCCAGCGCTGTTTCGACAGCTGTAAAGCGTTCATTCGGGAAATCGGCATTCGCGATAGACCTCGCCACGCCCACCACCGTGGCTCCTGCGTTCAGAAAGGCGGTTGTGACGGAATTCCCTAGCCCGCCCTTAGCGCCGGTGATCAACACTGTTTTGCTCGCTAAATCCATGCTGTCTCCTTCTATTCCAGAAGACTACGGATGCTGGCAAACGTTCGTTCGGGCTGCTTAGAAGCGAAGTTAAGGAACTACAACCGTCCCATTCCGCTTAGGCACTTCGCCTACCGGAATCTTGCTGATCACCTTCATGGCTTTCGTGTCGATCGCCGCTACGTAGTTGGCGCCCGCGACGGCAACGTATAGTTGTTTCCCGTCCGGAGTGAAGGTTACCCAGTCCGGCGTCGAGCCTACTTCAACGTTTCCCAAGAGCTTCAGATCGGGCAGCGAATACACGAAAACTCCGTTCGCGATCGAACTGTTCGCCCACAGTGTTTTGCCATCAGGGGAAACGCCGATCCCGTGTGATGGAGCTCCGCTATGAGTCACTCCGCGCTTCGGCTCATCCGGGAACGTCACGCGCTGAACTTCTTTATGCGCCTTGAAGTCGACCACTGAAAAACCGTGAAAGTTCGAAAGCTGCACAAACATCCTGCTGGTGGACCCATCCGCCGCAGTCTCGAACGCAATCGGCCGCACGCCAGCGTCAAACGGCAGTTCCCAAGCCGGCGTCAGCGTCTCTTCGTCAATGACAGTAATGATCTTGCCTGCCACGGACCCCGCGATTACGAACCGGCCATCTGGCGTCACGTATGTGTTGTGCACAGCGCCCTTCACTTTGATGCTTTTGACGTTCTTCAGCTCCTTCGTGTCGATAACGTCAACCGCACCGGGCGCAACAGCGATCGCAACGAAGACGTACTTCCCGTCCTTTGAAACCGACACGTTATTCGGATGGCCGCTCAAAGAAGCCTTGCCGATCAGTTTCCCGGTCTTGGTATCCGTGGCCCAGAGCGTATTCTCCGCCTCGCAGCTCACGTAAGCGCGTGTGCCATCCGGCGAGAACGTGACCCCATGGGGCACTTCGATATCTTTGATTTTCTGTACGATCTGGTGGGTGGTGGGATCGATAATGTCGACCTCGTCACCGGCACTGTTCGTCTGGTAGATTCGAACCGAGCTTGCCGACAATATCCCTGCAAGCGCAAAGGAGACAGAAAGAGCTTTATTCATAGGATGCCGAGGCCCAATTTACAGCCCTGACCAGCGGAAGTCAAACACCTTCTTCCATAACAATGTCATGGGATTAGGCCAGAATCTCCAGAAGAGCGCCATGAATTTCCGGGTAGCCGAACTCGAAACCGGAGGCGAGGGCTGTTTCGGGGATGACTCGCTCGCTATAAAATGCCGCGGAAGCCATCTCGCCCATCAACGCTTTCAGGGCGAATGCAGGTGCGCGCAGGAATGCGGGGCGGTGGAGCACTCCGGCAAGCGCCCTCGTGAATTGTGCGTTGGTGACCGGGTTGGGAGCAGTCGCGTTGATGACACCGCGCAGAGTCTTTTCTCGGACGACGAATAGGATCAGCGACACCAGGTCGTCCAAGTGAATCCAGGGCATCCACTGCGCTCCATCGCCGAGCTGTGCTCCGAGTCCGAGTTTGAACGGAAGCAGCATTTTGGCCAACGCTCCGCCGCCGCGCCCGAGCACGATGCCTATTCGCAAACGCGCGACGCGAACACCGAAATCCGTTGCCTTGAGCGCTTCCTCTTCCCAGGTCTGCGCGACTTCCGCAAGAAAGCCCTGGCCCGGGCTCGATTGTTCGGTGAGGATCTCGTTGCCTCGGCTTCCGTAGTATCCGACGGCGGATGCGCTCACCAGCACGTTCGGAGGACTTGCTTTCAGGGCGGACACGAGCTTTCTGGTTCCGACGCGGCGGCTTTCGAGGATTTTGCGTTTTGCGTCAGCGGTCCATCGCTGCGCGACTGGCTCGCCGGCAAGATGGACTAGAGCGGTGGCGCCGGCCAAATCGGTGCTTGAAATGTCTTTGCGAAGGGAGACTGGCTTGATCACATCGCCCTGCGCCGCGAGCTTCTCTGTCAGTCTGCGGCCGACAAAGCCAGACGCCCCAGTCACAGCAACCGTAATACTCACGCAGTCGCCATCATAGATGCTCGCGGATATAAGAATCTACATCGGTCTTTCGCTGCATGCCGTCGAGCGACATGTAACGGACCATACCGAAGATGGGGCGTTCGGCCCAGGGTCGATCGTGGAGGCCAAAACACCAGAGGATATTTGTGTACGTGTTCGGGTCGCGACCGTCCATGGCGTAGCGGTCATTCAAGTAGATCATGGTGTCTAACGCTTGCTCTGGAGTCCTCGACCATTCGATGATCTTCTTTCCCCAGTACATACGGTAATAGCCGTGGATGATTCCGTCGCGGAGGAGTTCGCGCTGGCATGCGTTCCACAGTTCATCATGCGTTTCCGCATGCTCAAATTGTTCGCGCGTGTACACCGGATCGCGCGAGTCTTTTGCATGTTTGGCGAGCGCCTTTTGAGCCCAATCCGGGAGGCTTGTGATTTTGTCCGAAGCCGGGCCGAAGCGCGCGAAGTTGAAGGCAAGCTCGCGGCGGACGATCAGTTCCTCCAGAAATTCGTCGGCGATGAGCTTACGCTCACGCGCGTAATCGCGAACCGCCAGCGCAATTTCAAGCGAGGAGATGTAGCCGAAGTGCAGGTACGGGCTCAGTTGCGACGTGGCCTTTTCGGAAGGCTCGCGGCTCTGTCGCGCGTATCGTGAAAGGTTGTGCTTCAGAAAGTCTTGGAGTCTCTTTAACGCTTCCTTGCGGCCGCCCCGGAACTTTGGCGAGGGTGGAACGGAATGGTCGATTTCGCTCGATGCGACTAGTTTCCCAATGTTCGCCTCTTCAACTTCTGTATGGAAGGAGAATGTCTTTCCGGGCCATCGATGGGTGAGCTTTATTTGCGTTACAGGTTCCAGGTATTTTGGCAGGAGCTTGTGGATCTTGGGGCGGATCGCTGTAGGCGGCATATTTTGCTTAGCGATCAGCTCGGCAGGAACAATACAGCTTGCGTCGATGGTGTGATATGGGACTCCTATTCGCTGTCTTATGCGCCCGTTGAATTCTCCCGGAACGTAAGCCGGGAATTCATCGGTGACTGTCGCACGTTAGCGCTTCATAGATAAGCAAAGGGAGCCCACTGTGATTCGCCAAGTCTGACGCGAATTGAAACGCGTGATTGGAGTTCAGGCGCCGGTTTGCTAGCGCCCAGTAGAGAACGTACTCGGCCAAGTACCAGGATGCAACATGGGACGCCAACTACTGCAACAGACGCAAGGCTGGCCGCCCCCAAAAAATGTAGGAAAGTGTCGGATTTCGGACGGGCTATGCCGCGCATCCGTGTCGGCATGGGCGCCGACACGGCACGCAAGAGTGCGTGCGCCACGGACGGAGGAGGACAAAAGAGTGCGACGATTAGGGAGATGCGGTGGGGCAACAGAGCCAAGGTCCTCTGGAGTTATCTCCGGCGAGCATCGCGCGTGCCCGGGTTGCCGGTCGAGTACATAGTCGAAACGACCGCTAAGTGCAATATTTATTGCCCGATGTGCCCACGAGAGACGCACAAGCAGCCGAAGGAAGATATGTCTGACCAGGTTTTCCAGCGGCTGGTGGATGGCGCTTCGGACACTGCGGAGCATATGATGCTGATCGGGCTTGGGGAGCCGCTGCTCGACCCGAAAATCTTTGATCGCATTGCATATTGCGAACAACATGGCGTTTCATCGCTGCTTTCCACCAATGGCACGCTACTTGACGAGAAGATGGCTGGGAGGTTGCTTGCTAGTCCTCTCGCGCACATTACGCTGAGTTTCGATGGAGCTTCCAAAGAAACGTTCGAGCACTATCGAAAAGGTGCGCGATTCGAAAGGGTCCGTGAAAACTTCACACGTTTTGCGCGGATGAAGCATGCCAAGGGCTCAAAGCTGCAAATTGTGGTGCAAATGGTCCGGATGCCGGGCAATGCGCAGGAGGTGGATGAGTTTCGGAACTACTGGAGCGGTATTGAGGGCGTGGATCAGGTTCGTGTCAAGGAAGATGAGACGAATCTAGTTCAGCCGGAGGGCAACCGATCTTCTTCGGGCGGCCGGCCGTGCCACTATCTTTGGCGAGGCGCTTTGTATGTGAAGCACGATGGACGTGTGTATCCGTGCTGTCAAAGCTACATGCTGGACGGCGCGCCGATTGGAGACCTTCGGGAACAGAGCTTGCCTGAAGTGTTCAACTCGAAGGAGATGATGCGGCTTCGGTCGCTGCATGGCGCGGGGCGCGCGGGCGAGATCGATATGTGTGTTCGATGCTGCACAGCGATTCCGCACCCTGTCCTGGTGGCCGGCAGCCTATTGCTTCACGGGAAGTGGGTGAGGCGCGCTTTACCGCTTATAGAACGTCTGGTCTACGGCCGCAAGCTTCCTAAGGCCCTACTGAAGCCGCCTCGGACAGAGTTGGTGCAAATCTCTAAATCCGAATAGGGCACGGACGATCTCCTCACAATTCCGTCCGCAAGGGAACACCGCGGCGCTTACGTGATCCGATTTTGGACGCGGACGCCGTCCTCTGAGCTTGGGATTAGCGATATGATTGTTCCACGGCGCCGCAGAGCCATTTGCAGAGTGACTTGGCGCCCGGGACGAGGGAGTTCCGCATGGAAAAGCAAGCGCAAAACATACAAGAAGCATTTTTAAACAACGCGCGAAAAGAGAAGACTTTCCTCACAATTTATTTGATGAGCGGAGTGAAACTTTCAGGGCGAATCAAGAGTTTCGATAAGTACTCGGTGGTACTTGAAACCAATAATCAGGAGCAGCTGATTTTCAAGCACGCCATATCAACGGTAGTTGTATCCAGGCCGTTCCACGGGGGCGCGTCACATGCGATGGTTGGAGCTACGCATGGGGCGCCCGGGCTTCCTGAGCCTACAGAGTAGTTTCCAGTGAGACGTCGCGGCTACCCGGAAGCTCCAGCTGGCGGCTTGGAAGCTCCGCGCAGTCGTGGATGCTTGGCCACTATGTCACTGAAACCAAAGGGATAGGTTAAGAGTTGGCGAGACGGGAGGAAATCGCGATTCTGGTTGGCCTTGAGCTGACCTCGCGTGGGGCTTCCGAGAAAACTCTTCTGCGGGCCGAGGAGTCTCTCGACGAGCTCGAATCTCTGGCGGAAAGCGCCGGAGCGCGTGTCGCCGAGAAGTCAATCCAGACCCGTCCACGCGCGGAGTCGTCGACGTTGGTCGGGTCCGGCAAAGTCGAAGAACTTAAGACACAGATTCATTTCCACGGCGCCACGACCGCAATCTTCGATCGTGAGCTGACTCCGACACAGCAGCGCAATCTTGAGAAAGAGCTGGATCTTAAAGTCTTGGATCGAACGCAATTGATCCTCGACATCTTCGCTCGACGGGCGCGCACGAAAGAAGGGCAGTTGCAGGTGGAGCTTGCGCAGCTCAATTATCTGCTTCCTCGGCTGACAGGTCATGGCGCCGCGATGTCCAGGCTGGGCGGCGGTATTGGAACACGCGGACCGGGCGAAACGAAACTCGAAACGGACCGGCGTCGGATTCACCAACGGATCCAGGCGATCGAGAAGGATTTGGATCGTGTGCGTACCGGGCGCAAGACGCAACGCCGTCAGCGCCAGGCAGTTCCCCTCGCGACCGTAGCCTTGGTTGGCTACACGAATGCGGGTAAATCAACGTTGTTCAATCGGCTCACGGGGGCCGGTGTGTTGGCGGACGCAAAGATGTTCGCGACGCTGGATCCGACGGTTCGGCATGTTACGCTTCCGTCGCGGCGCAAAACTCTCGCTAGCGACACAGTCGGCTTCATTCGCAATCTTCCGACGACGCTCGTGCGGGCGTTTCGCGCAACGCTAGAAGAGGTCGTGGAAGCAGAGCTCTTGTTACACGTTGTTGACGCGAGCGCTTCCGCGGCGGCGGAGCAGACCGCGCATGTGCTCGCCACTCTCGAAGAGATCGGGGCCGCTTCTACTCCACAGATTCTGGTTCTGAACAAAGTAGACCGGCTTCAGGAGAATCCGGATGTGCAGGCGTTGGCGCGGCGAATTCTGGGCGATCCGGAGAAGCAACCGGCCGGAGCCGTAGCGATCTCGGCGCAGACGGGAGCGGGGTTCGAGGAGCTTCTTAAAAAGATTGATGAAACGCTATCGCTCGATCCGGTGGAAGAATGCAAATTCCGCATTCCGGCGGCGGACGGCGCGGCGCTGCATTTGGTGCATGAGCGCGCCCAAGTGCTCAGCAAGAGGTATATGGGAACGTGGTGTCATATAAAAACTCTGGCTCCGCTGTCGTTAAGGCGGACCCTCGAAAAGTACATGCATTCATAACCCACCGCATACGCGTCGCGACTACGAGGCTCACTGGCGGAGGTTGGATGCGGCGCGCTGTTGCATATTGCAAACCCGCGCCCTGACCGCTGGAGAGCTATGATGTGAAAAATCGGATGAATCTGCCGAATCTACTCACGCTGCTGCGGATATTCTTTGTGCCGCTGCTGGTCGCCGCTCTGCTGGCTGATCAGACGAGTGAGTTTTCGCAGTTGATTCCCTTTCCGCGCGAAATTTTTGCTTTAGCCGTTTTCCTCATTGCCGCATTCACGGATTTGCTGGATGGGTACTTAGCGCGCCGGTGGGGACAAATTACTACGGTCGGGACGCTGCTTGACCCGATCGCAGACAAGCTGCTGATCTCGGCGGCGCTCGTATCGTTGGTCGATATTCACCGTGTTGCGGCTTGGATGGTGATTTTTATTATCGGGCGGGAATTCGCGGTTTCGGGTTTGCGTTCGATTGCGGCGGCTTCGGGGTACACAATCAGCGCGAGCGATCTTGGAAAGACCAAGATGGTTTCGCAAGTGGTTGCGATCTCGTTCGTCATTGGGTCTATCCGCTGGAAAGAACTTGAAGTCATTGCACAGGTTGGCATGTGGGTTGTGGTGATCTTCGGGCTCGTTTCGGCTATCGATTATTTCCGTAAGTTTTGGCGGAGAGTGGATGACGTGGTCAAGCGAAGGCGGCGGCGGGAGCTGTTGGCGCTGGAGCGGCGGCGGAAGCGCGAGGCCACGATGGATCGCGTGCGGCAGGGGGCGGGGTCTACTACTCCTTAGGGTTGGGTAGTGACAAGCTCAAGTCTGTGCCACAGGGTCGAAAATACTCTCGGGCGCAGGCTACCGGCGAAGATCACAGGCTAAAGCCTGTGCCACAGGTCAGGATCGAAAGCACCGTTTCGGTGTTTTCCTTGGTATTGTGTGCCGCAGGCTCATAGGGACAGGTTAGGACCGAAAGCAAGGCACAAACCTCAAAAGCTTGTTGTTAGTGCACTTACGACGCATTTCCCTGCGTCCAAAAAAATTACATCGCATCTAAAATTTTATGTCTGACGCGTTACCCTATTAGTTAGGTCACTCACTCGGGCGCCGACCGGCCGCCGAACGTTATTTTCCGAAGGGTTCTGAAAACAAGAATGAAGCTGACACTAGTGCTAGCTGTATCTCTATTCAGCCTACGAGCACAGACTATCGCGCCCGAGGGGTTCCGGGGGAGTGCGCAACGCGGCTCTGCGACGGCGGCTCCGATCGAGCTTTCGCTTCAGGAGGCGATCAGTAGAGGGTTAAGCAATAACATCGGACTCTTGGTGCGGGGAACGGATGCTGCTGAGGCTCGGATCGATCGAAAGCGAGCGCTGAGCGCGCTTTTGCCGAATGTGGAAGCGCGTATTTCACAATATGAAGCGCAAAATAACCTAACTACGTTTGGAATCCAAGTTCCTGGATTTCCTCCTGTGGTGGGGCCGTTCAATTATTTCGACGCTCGGGCGGCGTTTACTTCGCCAGTGTTTGATTGGTCATTGCTTAAGCGTGCGAAAGCTGCGGCGGAATATGAAAAGGCAGCGCTACTCTCTGTAGACGATGGGCGAGACGTGGTTGTGGCCGCCGTTGCTTCAGGATATTTCGCGATTCTAGCGGACATGGGTCGCGTGGATGTTACGCGCTCGCAGGTGACGCTCGCGCAGGCGCTGTTCAATATCGCTCGCGATAGTCACCAAGCAGGTACGGTTCCGGCGATTGACGAATTGCGTGCGCAGGTAGAAGTGAAAAAGCAGCAACAAATCCTATTGGCTGTTGAAAATCAGCTTTCCAAAGACAAGCTGGCGCTGGCGCGCGTAATTGGGCTGCCTTCGGGGCAGGAGTTCAACGCTACAGATACTGCGCCTTATAAAGCGCTAACCGAATCTGCGGCAGACGAACTCTTGCAGAAAGCCTATCGAGCGAGGACCGATTACCAAAGCATGGAGGCAAGGCTCAAGGCGAGCGAAATTTCCGTGCACGCAGCGGATGCGGCGCGGTACCCCACAGTGGGACTCAACGCGAATTATGGAGCATCGGGTCCAGTAATCGGTAATTCGCATGGCGTTTTTACAATCGAGGGCACGCTCCGGTTCAATATCTTCGATAGCGGACGAATTCGCGCGGACCAGGACGCGGCGCAATCGCAGGTGGAGCGCCGCAAAAACGATCTCGCGGATCTGAAGGGGAAGATCGATTTCGAAGTTAGGAATGCGCTGGTCGATTTGAAGACCGCCGCCGATCAGGTGGGGATCGCACAAGTGACCCGCGATTTAGCGAATCAGGAACTAGCGCAGGCGCGTGACCGATACATCGCGGGCGTGGGCTCCGGGCTTGAACTGGTTCAAGCCGAAGTATCGCTCGCCAATACAAATCAGGATCTGATCTCGGCTGGCTATGCGCACAACTTGGCGAAGGTTCAGCTCGCGCGGGCAGTAGGGGCGACGCAAGTAACGCTTAAGGAATTTATGGGGGACAACAAGTAATGGCCGAACAACCGGTCACGACGAGCGAAAGCAAGGCTCGCAGGGGATTGCGCTGGGGTATCGGCATCGTTCTGCTTCTGGCGGTGGCCGCGGGCGGATATTGGCTCTGGATCTATTTCTCCAATGTCGAGACAACCGACGACGCGCAGATTGACGGCACGATTTATCCGATCAGCTCGCGGATTGCGGGGCACGTGATCAGCGTTCCAGCGCAGGACCAGATGGCCGTGAAGAAGGGCGATGTTCTTGTCGAACTCGATAAGAGCGACTTCGAAGTAGCAGTGGCGAAGGCCCAGGCCGAGTTGGCTGACGCAGAAGCAACCCTTCAGAGCGCTTCGACGGATGTTCCGATTGTTACCGTGACTTCGAGCAGCAATCTGGCGAGTACGCGCTCCGGACGTGAAGATGCCGCCATGGCGGTCAGCATGAGCGAGCAGCAGGTGGGGGCCGCGCGCGCTCGGGTAACGTCGGCTCAGGCGAATGTTCGAGTGGCGCAGGCAAACGCCGCAAAAGCGCAACAGGATGTGGATCGCTACAAGATTCTGGTGGCGAAAGACGAGATTTCGAAGCAGACTTACGATCAGGCTGTTGCATCCGCCGAGGCGGCGCGCGCGGAGGTTGACGCTCAGAGAGCAGCGGTCGCGGAAGCCGCGCAAATGGTTGAGGCTGCCTTGAAAGCCACGGATCAAGCGAAGGCGAAGCTCGCTCGGGCGGAGGCTGAGGCGGAGGGCGCGACTACGGCTCCGCAACAGGTTTCGGCATCGAAGGCTCGGGCGCAGGCTGCGGCCGCGATCGTGGCGCAGAAGAAGGCGCAGCTCGATCAGGCCAAGCTCAATCTTTCGTACACGACGATTGTCGCGCCGGTGGACGGAGTGGTGGGGAAGAAGACCGCGGAAGCCGGGCAGAACATTGCTGCCGGACAGCAGTTGATGGCCGTAGTGGCTCTGGATGATATCTGGGTCACGGCGAACTTCAAAGAGACGCAGCTTAAAGACATGAAGATCGGGCAGCCGGTCACATTCGAAGTGGACGCCACAGGTAAGACTTACACCGGCAAGATCGAACGTATTTCCGCGGCGAGCGGCTCGCGATTTAGTCTGCTGCCCCCGGAGAACGCTACGGGGAACTACGTAAAAGTTGTCCAGCGGATTCCCGTGAGGATTTCGATCGATCCGAATCAGGATGCCGATCATCAATTGCGCGTGGGCATGTCTCTGACGCCGACGGTCCACGTCCGATGACGCCTCATGCCGACTGGAAGCCGAAGTACAACCCTTGGATCATCGCGCTGACGGTGACGCTCGCGACATTCATGGAGGTGCTCGACACGAGCATCGCCAATGTCGCGCTGCCTCACATCGCGGGAAATTTATCGACGGGCGTCGACGAGAGTACGTGGGTGTTGAGTTCGTATATGGTTGCGAACGCCGTGGTTCTGCCTGTGGGCGCCTGGCTCGCGACGTGGTTTGGGCGCAAGCGCTTCTACATGGCTTGCGTGGTGATGTTCGGTATTAGCTCTTTGTTGTGCGGGTTGGCGCCGAACCTGGGAATGCTGGTGTTCTTCCGCGTGCTGCAGGGCCTGGGCGGGGGAGGGTTGGCTCCTACTGAGCAGGCGATTTTGGCCGACACGTTTCCACCTGCGAAACGAGGCATGGCTTTCGCAGTATATGCGATGGCGGTGGTCATGGCTCCTGCGGTGGGTCCGACGCTCGGGGGGTGGGTTACGGACCACTACAACTGGCGCTGGATTTTCTTCATCAATGTACCGGTCGCCATACTGTCGTTGTTTCTCACTTCCCGGCTCGTGGAGGATCCGCCCTATCTGAAGATGCAAAAGAGCAACGCGAAGGTCGATTACGTGGGGCTGTTTCTGCTGGCGATTGGGATTGGCGCGGCGCAGGTGGTGTTCGACAAGGGCGAGCGTGAAAACTGGTTCCAATCGAATTTCATCATCGCGTTTACTGGCGTTGCGGCGGTCTGTATCGCGATCGCGCTCATCTGGGAGTGGTATCACGAGAATCCGGTCATTGACATTCGGCTTTTCAAGAATCGCAACTTTGCGGTTTCCTGCGTGATGATGTTTATGCTCGGCGCGGCGCTATTTGGCGCTACCGTACTCCTGCCGCAGATGCTGCAAACGCTCTTGGGTTATTCGGCGCAGGATGCGGGCATGGTGCTGTCGCCAGGAGCGTTCATCATCATTCTGATGTTGCCGTTCATTGGCAAGCTGGTTGGGAAGGTAGATCCGAGGATTTTGATTTGCATTGGCTTTGCGGGTGCGTCGCTCGCGTTATTCCATATGACGGGGATTGATCTGGGCCTGGATTTCAATACGGCAGTAAAGCTCCGCATTTACCAGATGATCTTCGTGGCGTTCTTATTCGTCCCGATTCAGACGATCAGTTATCAGGGCATTCCTCGCGATAAGAACAACAACGTGAGCGGCATGACGAATCTCGCGCGAAACCTGGGAGGCAGTATTGGGATTTCCGCAGTCGGGTTCCTGCTTTCGCGGCGTGGACAGTTTCATCAGAACGTGCTTGCGGCGCACACGGGGCAGTTCGATCCCGAGTTTCAGAATCGCGTCACGGGATTGGCGATGCAATTGAAGACTGCCGGGCTTGATGCAGTATCGGCGAC
>Ga0126381_100005578_pt1 | contig 13861 bp, 8 predicted proteins | sample PanSoiMetPlot_28_FD_96465 | JGI IMG/M metagenome (GOLD analysis project Ga0126381, IMG submission 96465) | Tropical forest soil microbial communities from Panama - MetaG Plot_28 | ecosystem: Environmental > Terrestrial > Soil > Tropical forest > Bulk soil | place: Panama | collected 2016-02-17
AATCGATCGATCCACCCTTCAACGGTATAGAAGTAAAGCCCCAGTTCCTCAACCAAAAAGGATCCCCGCCAACGGTCATTCCCCAGCGCTTTCATGGGCGATGATTGACGCTCCTGTTCTTGCTCTCGCCACAACGAAATCTGACAAGCGACCCGGTCATGGCCGTCGGCGAAAACGTTTGCCTCAACCACCACGCTCTCTCCGACAACCCTCTTGATGGCAAATCGCCCACAATCGACCTCCGGGGAAACTTGCTCGATTACCACTCGACGTTGTCCATCAACCTGGATTGGCGTCATGTTTTCTCACTCGCTCCCGAGCTCAGAATACATTTCCCCCCAGTTCAGGGCTGGCAAGCGTCGGAAGGCATTCGCTCTTGGATGCCTCTCCCGCCCGCGACGGCAAACCTCAAAGCCTGCCTTTTTAACTACTGTTATAAACTCCGCCTTATCGAAACTCTGCTCCGCTCAGGTTCGCCCCTGCAGAGGAAGCGAATCACACATCGGATGGCAGCTCGAAGTTTTCGCATCCGATATCCAGCCAGCAATTTTCGGATTCGCGGAAGTCGTATCCACCTGGGAATGGAGTCTACATGAGTGGTAACTTCAATGTCCCCTCGTCTCTAGAAAGGCGAGGTTTGCCGCGGGTGAAATCCCGATACTGCTGTCCCGATCGGTATTCAAACCAAAAAAATCCCAACTCAAAGTGAGTCAGACGCTGCTCGCGGCATGCAATCAACAGCTGATGGGTCCCACTTCAACGAAACCCCATGGGCTGGAGCACAGGGTTGCGAGTTCGAATTCGAACCGTGCTCGTGGCCTCGTCCGTGTCGACGAACCTTGAGCTCAACGGCTAAAATGCGGTCGAGGTTAAAACCGCAACTGGCAAATCAGGGAACAAGCGTCCAGCAGGCAGGACATACTTATTTTCCGAGTACTCCGCCTCTATGGATTTTCCCGTGAACCAGTTGCAAAACGATGTTGTTGGTATGTCGTGAAGATGAATCCTAGTGTCCTGCCAAATTTCTGGATGGGAGGGCAGGCGTGGCTCGCCCTTCAGCAAGCGAGCGCAAAATCTTGGCACCACAATGATTGCCGACTGGTTCTCCAATTTTCTGGCGAATGCCAGCAAGTGTTTTTGGCATGCGCCCTCTACGGTGAGCGATAAATATCGGCCGTCGCGAAACAAGTCGAGTTGCTGGTTGCGCAGGCCTAGGATCTTCCAAATGACGTAGAGCTTAATTCGGCCGTCGTCTGGACTCTCGACCAGCTGCCGAACAAAGTCGGCCACTTGATCCGGGGATTGGTGCTTCAGGGCCTGGAACTCGCGTAAAACGTGCTGTCGGCGTGCGTAATCCACCGGACGACGATTGTCGGGATCGACCAAGTTGAACTCGAAGAGCTCGTTGCCCTGATAAATATCAGGTACTCCGGGGGTGGTGAGTTTAATTACAGTCTGCGACAGGCTATTCAAAAGGCCAAAGTGGGCGACTACTTGTTGGAAGGGGAGGAATTGATTGCGGAACTCGGAGGAATCCAGGACCCCATCGGCGAAAGATAAAACGGCTGATTCATAGCCGTGATTTCGGTTTGCCCAGCTCGTCTGTTCCTTCGCTTCACGGATGGCTTTGAGCATGGAATCGCGGATTCGCTCACGAAACTCCGGTGCCGGTGGACCGTTCGAGCGAGCAATAGGCCATGCGCCCAAAATGGTTTGATACAAGAGATATTCATCGTTGGCGGTTGGCGTTTCGCGCCCGTCGTGGACAGTTTTCTTACTGCGATTTAAGTCTCGCCAATTTCTTACCTGACGATGCCAAGCCGTTGGCATCTCGGAAATCACGTTAATACGCGCGCGCACGTCTTCCGAACGCTTGGAATCATGGGTTGAAGTGGTCAGCATCTCATATGGCCAGAGTTGAGATTGCTCGATGGTTTCACGATGGAACTGCTCGGCACTAACGCTGAAGCGGAGCGGGTCGCCGCCAACATCGTTGAGCGAAGTCAAGCGGTGGTAACGATAAAACGCTGTATCCTCCAGTCCCTTCGCCATCAAGGCGCTGGTGTACTGCTGGAAACGCATAGCAAAACGGATGACGGAGTTTTGGTAAAACGGTACATGTCCAGCCTTCCGGGTGGTTAATAACACTTCGCGAATGAATTCGTACACCGAAGAATCGGCCGCCGTGCTCTTGGCTTTGGCACAGTTCACGGCTTCTTCGATGTACTTGCGGTCGTTGTCAGAAACTTCTTGCTCACTGACATAGGTCCGGTAGACGGGGAAGCAAGCGATGACTTCGGTTAGGGCGTCTCGCAGACTCTTCAGGGTGAAATCGCAGGTGTGACGGTCGGCCAGTGCGATTTGGCTCAGATGACCAGCGAGGACGTTCAATTCGCTATTGAGCGAGCGGTCCATAACCAACTTCTTTGCCTCGACCAACAATTTTTGAAAATCTGAGCTGCGTCCGGTGAACACCTGATAGATTCGATCCAGCTTGGTTTCCCCTTCCGGATCGACGAACAGTGCATTCAGTCGATTGGCAAAGGCGTACCCGGTGGTGCCGTGAATCGGCCAGTTGGCCGGTAACTTCTCGTTGCCGGTGAGAATTTTCTCCGCCACGACGTAGTAGGGCTTCTTGCAACCGGCATCGGATGCAGCAACTGGGGCGCACTGCAAACGCTCGAAATACTGGCGAGGGTCGTAGAGACCGTCGGGGTGATCGACTCGAAAGCCATCGATTTTCCCCTGCCGCAGCAATTCAAACACGAACTCGTGGGTTTGCTTGAAAACCACGTCATTTTCCTGGCGCAAGCTGGCCAGATCGTCAATGTCGAAGAAGCGACGGTAGTTGATGTCATCGGCCGAGACCCGCCAGTAGGCCAAGCGATAGGCTTCGGCCTTGATGAGCTCGTGCAGCGTTTCGAAGGAAGCAGGATCTCCCGGAGTGCCGTTGATCCTGCGAACATTGGCCGTGAGAAATTCGGCCACTTCAGGGGCGCGAACACACAATTCGGCCAACCTGCGTTTATGGATTTCCTTATCCCGGGACCGCTCTTCGACTTTTTCTGGAGTAGTTTCCTCTCGCCCCGGCAAGTGGCTGAATGCCGAGTTAAGGCTTTTCAGTTCGAGCAGATTCTCTTTTTGCTCCCCAACACGGGCTTCCAATTGTTCAAGATGGTAGCCGAGGATTCGTGGGTATTCACGAGGATCCACGGGGAAGCGGTGCTCGAAATAATAGATGCTGAACTCGCCTTTCTCGCGATCAAAACTGAGTTGCAGTTTCCCTTCATCAAGAACGGTACCGTACTGATTTCCCAGCACTGGAACCAGCACCTTTCTCTGCAGTTCGTCTTTCAACGGATACCAATCGATATCAAAGAACCCAGCATTTACCGAAGCCTCACCGTTCTCGAGCACATTCAGCCACCAGGCATTGTCGGCCCCCATAATCCCCATGTGGTTGGGAACGATGTCGAGAATTTGTCCCATGCCGTGTTGGTGCAAGGCGAGGACGAACCGTTCGTACTCCTCGGGCGTACCAATCTCCGGGTTTAGGGTGTGATGGTCGATAATGTCGTATCCATGCAAGCTTCCCGGGCGCGCACGCAGGTAAGGGGAGGCATAGCAGTGTGTAATGCCGAGCTCGGCTAGATAAGGGACCAGTTCCGCGGCCTGGGAGAAAGTAAAGCTCCTATTAAACTGCAGGCGATAGGTGGAGAGCGGAATGCGAATTGGGTTCATGCGGTCAGGAGCCATGCCGCGGAAAACGGAGGCAACTCGGAGCCTAAGTGGGTTGCACCGGTCTCGGCTGTACTATAAAGCATACTGCCCTGTGGCTCCTGTTTGAGAGGAACGCGTTCACCGCTGATATTGGCAAATAGCTCCAGGCATTTCGCTTGCCGGGTTTCCCACCGGGCATGAATGGCCGAGGCGGCGAGCACCTCATATCTCGCCCGCCCAGGCATGATGTCCTTGATTCGCGGCACGATGTGCCTGTGCCTCAAGCGAAGCAGCTGGCGATAGAAAGCAAGCCAGTCATGATGCGAGGATTGCTCGAGGAGGCGCCAATCCAGCTTTGAATCGAGAAACGTAGTCTCCAGGTTGGGATCGGGGATTTGGGACTGCGCCTCGGGCGAGCGAAATTGTTCGAAGCGCGAGAATTCAGCGCGACGGCCATCTCTCACTTTCGCCGCCAGCTCCGGACCAAAATCACAAAAAAAGAGGAATGGCGACTTGGTCGCGAACTCCTCTCCCATGAACAGCAGGGGAGGCGATGGAGCGAGCAGTAGGATGGCCACAGCCGCTCTAACGGCCGCTCGTTCGGCTATTTCGAGGATGCGTTCCCCGAGAGCCCGGTTTCCGACTTGATCATGATTCTGCAGGAACGCAACAAAGGAACTGAGCGGCAGGTCACGGCTGGGCTCCCCGCGTGGACATCCACGACGGAAGGCCGATGGCTCACCCTGATAGCTGTAGCCTTCGGTCAGACATCGTCCGAGATGTCGCTCTGGAGCCTCGGCGTAGTCCGAGTAATAGCCGCCAGTTTCGCCGCTCACCAGTACATGCAATGCGTGATGAATGTCATCGTTCCACTGCGCGGTGTACGGGCGAGCCGAAGTGGCGTTTGGTCGGAGAAGATGAGCCGCATTGTTGTCATTTTCGAGCACTAGATGAATTTGCCGCGTCGCACCCAATCGCGCGCGAATGGTAGCGGCCATCTCGCTCAGAATGTGAGGACGTGAATCGTCTACGATGGCGTGGACGGCGTCCAAGCGCAGACCATCGATGTGATACTCCTCGAGCCAATAGAGCGCGTTATGAATGAAAAAGTCACGTACCACTCGGCTGCCCGGGCCATCGAAATTGATGGCCTGTCCCCACGGCGTGCGGTGTCGGTCCGTGAAGAAGTCTTTCGCGTACATCGAAAGATAGTTTCCTTCGGGACCGAAGTGGTTGTAGACCACGTCCAGGAGCACCATGAGATTGTTGGCGTGGGCCGCCTGAATGAAGCGTTTCAAATCATCCGGGCGTCCGTAGCTGGCGGCCGGAGCATAGGGCAGAACTCCGTCGTAGCCCCAGTTCCGCTGGCCGGGAAAACTAGCGAGCGGCATGAGTTCAATAGCCGTAATTCCCAGCTCAGCCAAGTAAGCGAGCTTCTTTTCGGCGCCGGCGATAGTTCCCTCGGGAGAGAAGGTGCCCACGTGTAATTCGTAGATGACGGCTTCGTCCCAGGACCGGCCACCCCACAGCGCGTCCTGCCATGGGAATGATTGGGCGTCAACGACTTCGCTCGCACCATGCACTCCAGCGGGCTGAAAGCGGGAGGCAGGATCGGGAACAGGGTACTGACCGTCGATGATGTATTGGTACCGCGCGCCAGCGCGGGCCTCCGTGGTCAGTTCAAACCACCCCTCGTCTTTTTGTGCCATGAGGAGCTCGCGCTCTCGCTCGGAAAGGCGCAGCGCGACCGACGAAGCCTGAGGCGCCCACAATCGAAAACAAGTCTCTCCCTGGGCGCGGAATTCCGCGCCAAAAGGCATGATGTGCTTGCGATTCATGCCGCGGGAGCACTACGCCTGCGGTCGGTGGTCCGTATGCGCTCGGAGCCGCGCTCGACCAGCAGAGCCAAGGAACGAGCCTGCAAAGGATAGGACTCGGCGCCCCGATAATAGGCATGTTCACCGTGGGTTGTCTGACAAGAAGTGTCTACCAGAGCGATCCACCCTGAATTCTCTGGCATGGCCGGCAGAACAAAGGGAATCTGCTCGTGATGGGCATTCATCAGCAGAAGGAAGTTTTCATCTTGCACCCTTTGCCCGCGCTCGTCGACCTCATCGACAGCCTTTCCGGACAGGGCGACTCCCAAACAGCGCGCGAAATCCTGATTCCAAGCCTGGTCACTCATTTCCTTCCCATTCGGGTCGAGCCAGGCGATATCTTTGATACTGGCGCCCCGAATGTTTCTGCCCTGGAAGAAATTTCGTCGACGAAACACCGGGTGGCCCTGTCGCAAGCGAATCAGCCGTTCCACGAAGGCGAGCAATTCGTGATCAATTTGCGCCGGATCCCAGTTGAGCCAACTAGTGGGATTGTCCTGACAATAGGCGTTGTTGTTGCCCGACTGTGAATGTCCAATAGGGTCCCCGGCGAGGATCATGGGAACCCCCTGGGAGAGGAGCAGCGTGGTCATGAAATTTCGCTTCTGCCGCGCCCGGAGTTGGTTCACCTCCGGATCCTCCGTCAGACCCTCCACCCCACAGTTCCAGCTTCGGTTGTTGTCCGTGCCATCTCGGTTTTCTTCGCCGTTGGCTTCATTGTGCTTGCTGTTGTAGCTGACCAGATCCTCGAGGGTGAAGCCGTCGTGTGCGGTGATGAAATTGACGCTGGCGTAAGGCCTGCGGCCGCTCCGGGCGTACAGATCACTTGAGCCGGTGATCCGGTAGGCGAGTTCGCCGATGAGCCCACCGTCGCCCTTCCAGTAGGAGCGCACCGCGTCACGGTACTTATCATTCCACTCCGCCCAGCCGACGGGAAACTTTCCAACTTGATATCCCCCCTCGCCAAGATCCCACGGTTCAGCGATCAATTTCACCTGCGAAAGCACAGGATCCTGATGAATGATGTCGAGAAATGCCCCCAGGCGGTCGACTTCATGCAACTCGCGGGCCAGCGTGGCTGCCAAATCAAAACGAAACCCGTCCACATGCATCTCCAAAACCCAATACCGGAGACTGTCCATAATGAGCTGCAAGACCCGAGGATGGCGCATGTTCAGCGTGTTGCCGGTGCCGGTGTAGTCCATGTAGTAGCGGGGATTGTCGGGAACCAAGCGATAGTAGGTGGCATTATCGATGCCGCGAAACGATAAGGTAGGACCTAATTGGTTCCCCTCGGCGGTGTGGTTGTACACCACATCGAGGATGACTTCAATTCCCGCCGAGTGCAAGCTCTTCACCATCGTCTTGAATTCATGAATCCTGTCGCTTGCACAATACCGGGGCTCAGGGGCGAAATATCCAATGGAGTTGTAGCCCCAGTAATTGCGGAGGCCGCGCTCGATCAAATGGCGATCATCAATGAACGCATGCACCGGTATCAGTTCAACGGCCGTAATTCCCAGTCGGGTCAAGAAGTCAATGATCGGTGAGGTGGCGAGCGCCGCGTAAGTCCCGCGCAGGCCCGGCGGTACCTCCGGATGCTGAAAGGTGAAGCCTTTTACGTGCACCTCATAGATGATGGTGCGGTGCCAGGGCGTGCGCGGCGACTTATCCGCTCCCCAGGTGAAAGCTGGATCCACCACAATGCCTTTGAGCATGCCAGGAGCACTGTCGCGGCGGTCGAATGAAAGATCTTGATTGCGATGACCTACCCGGTAGCCGAAATGAGAATCATGCCACTTCATCCCATTGTGGATTTGTTTGGCATAGGGATCGAGCAGAAGCTTGTGCCGGTTAAAGCGCAAACCTCTGGCGGGATCATAGTGGCCGTGCACGCGATATCCATAGAGCAGACCCGGGCGGGCCTCAGGCAGATAACAATGCCAGACCTGATCCGTCTGCTCTCTCAAAGGGATACGGTGAGTCTCCCGCCTCCCAGATGAGTCAAAAAGGCAGAGTTCGACCTTGTCGGCTGCTTCAGAAAACAATGCGAAATTGACGCCTTCGCCGTCCCAGGTAGCTCCTAAGGGATAGGGCTTTCCTGGCCACACGATCAGGTTCGTGCTCCCAATCAATTGAGGCTTCCGGCCCGCAGGGCATGCATCATGGGTTTGCTCCTTTCCAAGGTACCAGGAAAATTAAACTCGAGGGCAATACATGATTAACCCTATTGCAAAAAGGATCTCTCCTTAGGGCAAGGGGAATTCGCCGTCGACACTGGCCTGGGGACGCAACCAAGCCTGATGGACGGAAACGCAGCATAACTATGGATGGAACCCGAATCGAGATTGTGGATCGCACAAATGAGTTGCTGGTTGGGGAAATTCTTTGCCGCCGGGTTTGTGGATCATTACATCACCCGCATTAGCGTGGTTATGATAGGGAAGTGCCCGCTTGGCTTTCGATCTCTGCCGCCGTGGGCGGACAAATCAACTGCTATGGTGTTCCGCGAGTGTTGATGGTGGTATGGTTTCCGTCGAGCCGGAGTGTTGTTTTTCTCCACTTGTGTGCTCGTTGATGGCGCGCTACCAATTAATCTGTTCTCCATAGCAACATATAATGATTGTGCTTTTCGACGGGGAGTTTTCGCAGTAGGTGCGGGCACTAGATCGACCGGAAGTTAATACGCTGGTCCGGGGTTTCTCTATCCGATAGCTTGGCGCCATATGAGTTTGGAAATTCGAGACCGGTTGCGAACTGCGCTTGCTCAGGAAGATTGGAACCAAGCCTTGAATTTGCTTAAGCAATCGGCCCCGAACCAAGTGGCCGATGCCTTCAGAAGTCTGCCCTTTGAACAGCAGGAGACTCTGTTTGCCCGAGTTCCCCTGGATCGGGCGGCCGAAATCCTGGCCAACTTGCCTTATTACGACCAGTACGTTCTTTTGCATTCACGCCCGCGAGCAGAAATGCGCTCCATTGTCGATTGGATGGATCCCGACGCGAGAATGCAGTTCTTTGACGAACTGCCAGAGGAAGCCTGGCAGACTTTAATGGACGAGCTCTCCGGAGCTGGCCCGCCGGAACCCGAGGGCGAATCCTCAGCACCAGCAAAAGACCAAGCAAAACTCGAACTTCCGCCGCAGAAGGCTACCGAGCCGATCATCGTGGCGTGCCAGGTGGAAAAAACGTTTGTTCAGCCAGATGGCAAAGAGATCGAGATTATCGCCCCGCTCGATCTTTCGGTGGACTCCGATACCATATGCGCTCTGCTCGGACCCTCGGGTTCGGGAAAATCCACTTTGCTACGAATTCTTTCCGGACTCAGCCAGCCGACTCGCGGCTCAGTGCTGTGGCACGGTCGGCCACTCGAACTGGCTATCCCCAACATCGGAATGGTCTTCCAAAGTTTTGCCCTGTTCCCCTGGCTTACCGTACTTGAGAACGTTGAAGCTCCCCTCATAGCCCGTGGCTTAGATCACCCCGCCCGGCACGGCGAGGGCGTGCAGGCTCTTGGACTGGTCGGGTTAAAAGGCTTCGAAAACGCCTATCCGAAAGAGCTATCCGGCGGCATGCGGCAACGGGTTGGCTTCGCACGTGCCTTGGCGGTCAAGCCCGAGGTGTTATTCATGGACGAACCGTTCTCCGCCTTGGATGTGCTAACGGCTGAAACTCTGCGCAGGGAGCTGTTAGAGCTGTGGACGAAGATGCAGCTCACGACGAGAAGCATTTTTATGGTAACCCACAATATCGAAGAGGCGGTCTTATTGGCCGACCGCGTCATTGTTCTCGGCAGCCATCCTGCCCGAGTTCGAGCGGATTTTCGCGTTTCCCTCGAGCAGCCGCGGGATCGGAAATCGGCAGAGTTCCTGGTCTACGTGGATTACATCTACAAAGTCATGACCCAACCGGAGCTCGAAGTCGCGCCTTTTACCGGCATTCCCGTATCGCAGAAACCCTCCTTTCAGATTTTGCCTACCGCTACTGCTGGTGGGATGGCGGGAATACTTGAGTTTCTTAACGAACGCGGCGGCAAGGAAGATTTATATCACTTGGCGGATGAACTACTTATGGAAGTAGACGATCTCTTTCCCATTGTGGACGAGGCAGTGCTGTTAGGCTTTGCCATCTCGGCCAAGGGGGACCTCTCGATTACGACCTCAGGAAAGGAATTTGCAGAATCCGACATTGGCACACGCAAAAAGCTGTTCCGCAATGCCGTACTCGAGCATGTGACGCTGATTCAACAGATTCGAAACGCATTAGAACGCAAGTCTGACCGAGCCATTCCACTGGAGTTGTTCCGCGATATTCTCGATGAGCATCTGCCGCAGAAAGATGTTGAGCGCCAAATCGAAACTGCACTGAACTGGGGACGCTACGCGGAGATTTTTACCTACGACTCGGAGACCGATCGGCTGCTCCTCGGTGACGCCGCCAGCCACGCTCACGCCGGCGGATCCCTGCCTCTTTAAATGACGGAATCACCAGGCAAACACCCTGCACGGGCGCTCCCCTGGGGGCTTCTGCCGGTGCGTCTTTCCTCTTGGTTGATCGAGTTGCCGATTGTCTTAGCGGCACTGGGTTTGTTCTACGCCCTGATTGTGTTCGCCCAGCACTCGAGCGGCTCTATCAATTCACAGGCGCAAATCACTCTCAATCCTACGGCGCTGCCGCAGGATGCGCTGTTTTCGTTGGTGCGAATCGCCGCGGCCTATGGTCTCAGCCTGATTTTTACCTTCATTTATGGATACGTGGCCGCTTATAACACCAGGGCAGAGCGGTTCATGATCCCACTTCTCGACACGCTGCAGTCGATTCCGGTCCTCAGCTTTCTCCCCGGGGTCATGATCTCTATGGTGGCCCTGTTTCCAGGAAGGGAATTAGGAGTGGAGCTGGGATCGATCTTGCTGATTTTTACTGGCCAGGTTTGGAACCTGACCTTCAGTTTTTATTCGTCTTTGAAGAGTATTCCCAGCGAAATGCGGGAAGCAGCGCAAATCTACGGCCTGAGTTGGTGGCAGAAGTTTTGGCAGCTTGAGTTCCCGCAAGCCGCCATTGGGTTGATTTGGAACTCCATGATGTCGGTTGCCGGGGGATGGTTCTTCTTGATGGCGTGCGAAATGTTTGTCCTCGGAGACCGAGACTTCCGTTTGCCGGGTCTCGGTTCTTATCTCCAAACCGCCGCCAACGCAGGCGACACACGCGCGATCGTTTGGGGCTTGATCACCATGATTGGCGTGATCATCTTGATCGACCAACTGGTCTGGCGTCCGGTGATCGCCTGGGCCGAGAAGTTCAAGCTGGAACAAGTTGGGTCCGCCGAGGTGCCCCACTCACCGGTTTTAACGTTGTTGCAAGCGTCGAGGGTCGTTCCGGCCGTTTCGCGGACGCTTTTACCCATTCGAGAAAGCCTCTTCTTGCATTTTGCCAGAGGGCACCAAAGGCACTCCCCGGCGGGAACGAAGCCTCCCCGGTGGATGATTTGGACGATGTTGGGAATAGCTCTAGCCGGGATTGCCTACGCCGTACTCAGGATGCTTTCCACTTTGGCTACCACTACTGGATCGGAACTAGGCCATATTATTCTCGGGGCAGGAGCGACGTTTTTCCGAGTTGAGGCTGTTCTGTTAATTGCGGCTCTTTGGACGGTTCCGGTAGGAGTTGAGATCGGACTCCGGCCGAAGTTGTCGGCGATTGCCCAACCCATTGCGCAGATCGCCGCCTCGGTGCCGGCAACGGCGTTATTTCCCGTTATCCTTCTTGTGCTGATTCGCGCCGGCGGCGGACTGGGCATCGGTTCGATGGTACTGCTGCTTTTGGGCACGCAATGGTACATCTTGTTCAACGTGATCGCCGGGGCAAGCGCAATTCCCTCCGACCTCAAAGAAGTATGTAAAACCTACGCCTTCAGTGGCCGGCAACGCTGGCGAACCTTGCTTTTGCCGGGCATTTTTCCTTACCTGATCACCGGTTTTGTCACTGCCTCGGGTGGTGCTTGGAATGCCAGCATCGTGGCCGAGTATTTCCACTTCCGCGGCCAAACCATGTCCACCATCGGTCTGGGCGCAATCATAAGTGAGGCAACTGATCGTGGCGACTTTCGCTTGCTTCTTGCCGCAACCGTCACCATGGCTCTCCTGGTGGTTACTATTAATCGGCTCTTCTGGCGCCGGCTCTACGCGCTTGCGGCGACGCGATTCAAACTTGAGGCCTGATTCATGCCTGCGAAGCTCGAGCGATCTCGATTACCTTACTTCACTAAAGTGATCAGAAGACCGAGAGTGGCTGAGAACATCACCGTGGTTGTAAACCAACCAAGAATGTTCATGGCGCGGGTATTTACCCAACGCCCCATGATCTTCCTGTTGTTGGTGATCAACATCACCATAAGCATCAGGAACGGCGTTGACACACCTTGGGCAATTCCTGCAAAAACCAGCGCCCTCATGGGGTTGATGGGAAGAAAGTTCAATGCGATGGCTACCACGGTCAAGACACTGACAGTCGTGCAGAATGGCCTTGCCCGCTTCCACTGAACGTGCAATCCGTGTCTCCAGCCGAAGGATTGGCAGATGTCGAAGGCCGCCCCAATCGTCATGACTGGAACCGCTAAGAAGCCCACGCCGACTACTCCGGCTGCGAACAAGAGTCCGGCAGCATTCCCTGCGACGGGGCGCAGGGCTCGGGCGGCATCGGCGGCGGTACTGATGTCGCTCTTGCCAAGCTTAAACAGGGTAGCGGCAGTGGACAGAATGATGAAATACATCACCAGGTTGGAGAAAAACATGCCCAGGGCTATATCCCGCCTGGAGTGTCGTAACTCCGCTTCTGTGGTTCCCATACGGTCGGTCAGGCGTCGACGTCCCATGGAGATGTCCTCTTCGACGTCCTGATTGGATTGCCACGAGTACAGGTAAGCGGACAAGCTGGTGCCGATTATCGCCACCAGCAAGACAAAGAATTTCTTGTTCCACTGGATACTAGGAATCAGAGTTCCCCTAATAGCGGGCCAAACTTCAGGTCTTGCCAGAATGGCGGAGCCGACATAAGCCAGGAGAGCCAGAGCTAACCAGCGAAAAATGTTGCGAATTAGTCGGTAGTCCCGCCATTGCAATCCCAGCACAACCAGTCCGAGAAGCACAACCAGCAGGTGAATGGGAGCAGGAACAATGATATTCAGCGCTGCCGCCATTCCACCCAGGTCGGCTCCTGCTTCAATAAGATTGCCAATAACGGCAGTCGCCAAAAACAAGTACAGCACGCCCGCGGAGTAATGCCGGCGAATCACCGCAAAAAGTCCTCGTCCAGAGACCTGCCCCAACTTTGAAGACAAGTACACAACCGCGAACATCATGGGGAACATGAAAGGAGCGGCCCACAAAAATGCAGGCCCTAGCCAGGCGCCTACGGCCGCGTAGGTGCCAATGGCCGAGGGGTCGTCATCTGACGCGCCGGTGATGAGGCCCAGTCCAAGCGAACGAAACACGCCATCAGGAACGGGTTTATTTGTGCCCGCTCGGAGGCGCTCTTCCGTTTCAGGATCATATCTCCGCCGTTCTACTATCAGTTGAGAGTCGATCGCCATGGTGCTGCTTCACTGTCCGCGGTGTTTGTATGCCTGTTAGAAGCAGAGCAGCAGGTCGGGGTTGGTCGCTATATGCGAATGCAAGGCAGGGAACGCGGCAAACTGGGCGCGTGTGAAGCTCCCGCCGCCGGACCGACCATGTTCCCGATACGACCACAACCATGCGAGAGCAGCTTGCAGGGCCTTTGAGCGCCGCAACGGGTGTTCTTCAATTCTCGAAATTGAGTATCCACTCAATCGTGTCGAACAACGTTTTGGGTCGGCGCAAGCGCGAACACAAGGTAGGATCTGTGAAACCCAGATGCTCGCGGTGATAGCTTTCAGCTGCCGGCAACATCTGAAAACTTGCTGTACGGTTCCGAGGAGCAGCTATTGGGTGGCGACATTCTTCGTGAGCCACCATCGTCGGGCGGCGACTCCCGACCACACTGCCTCCACCAAACCAAAGGGCCACGCTCCTTGGAGGAAGCCGTAAACCGAACCCATGGCGCATGCGAAAGCAAATGCCAGGATGAACCACCGGCTCTTTGATTCGAAGGCGTAGGTAACCAGCATCGCTATCACGGCAAGCAAACCAAAAGCGGTAAGCACACTCATGCTGATGCCTCAATACAGCAATACCCTAGAATATCAAGCGACCGGGTCTCGGGGGCGGTTGCTTCGCTGCTTCAGTCGGATC
>Ga0126381_100005579_pt1 | contig 13861 bp, 7 predicted proteins | sample PanSoiMetPlot_28_FD_96465 | JGI IMG/M metagenome (GOLD analysis project Ga0126381, IMG submission 96465) | Tropical forest soil microbial communities from Panama - MetaG Plot_28 | ecosystem: Environmental > Terrestrial > Soil > Tropical forest > Bulk soil | place: Panama | collected 2016-02-17
ACGACGGAGCATACATTCGCGATGGGATCAAGACACTGGTGAAGCAAGGGGTCTGCACCGAATCGAAATGGCCTTACGACGAGTCCAAATGGAAGGTGAAGCCGGACGCCGCTTGCTACCAGCAGGGACTCGAACATCAAATACTCTCCTATGCACGCCTTCAGACTGTGGACGAGATGCGGGCGTGCTTGGCGGAGGGCTATCCGTTTGTGTTTGGTTTCTCGGTATACGAGAGTTTCGAATCCGACGTAGTCGCTAAAAGCGGTGTACTGTCGATGCCCGGCCCTGACGAGCGGCAGGTCGGCGGACATGCTGTTCTGGCTGTGGGCTACGACAATACGCATAGGCGGTTCACCATTCGCAATTCCTGGGGGTCGAAGTGGGGCATTAAGGGTTACTTCACCATGCCGTACGAGTATCTTGGAAGTCGCGCCCTCTCGGATGATTTCTGGACGATTCGGCGTGGAGAGAAAATGTAAAAGTGTGTTCCTCGCCTGAAGTCTTGATACCACAGGCGAGTGATTCCACAGGAAAGTCTCATTCGCGCTTAGAGCCGCTATTTCTTTGGCCTCGGTACGTGGCCTCACGTTTTGTCGCCTCGGCTGACTGGTCAGCGACCGCCCGGCAGCTTGGAGAGCATCTCCGTCAGCCGGCCAGGGCATGTTGGATCGGCAATGTAACGCGTTGCATAATCCTCGGGATTGCGCCGTACGTACGCGTCGTACTCACTGCGCGTGGAGGTTCCGATTTCGCGATATCGCAGGCTAGCCGCCGCCACGTACCGAGGTCTAGATCCCAAACAATCGCTGTGGTGTCGTTGCTCCCCGACGCCACTGCGTTTCCGTTCGGGCTGAACGCGACGACATTTACTGTCTTCGTGTGACCACGGAAGACGAACTCGTCCGCCACCGTCACGGTCGTATCCTTGTTGGACACGGCCCAATGCTTCAGACCTGCGGCTGTATTCAGTGCAGCGAGAGAGTCTGATGCGGCAGTGCGACTTTGCGTTCTCAACCATTCCGCCCGATTGGGCAAGACGTCAGGCATGACTCCAACGGCGAGAGCAATCCGCTGACCGGTCTTCGTGTACCAAGTGATTGACTGGCGATTGTCGTACACGGCGAGGAGACTTCGATCGTCATTCCGGAATTCCAGTTCGAGGCCAGCCCCATCCGCTTTGAGTGGGCCGCCTATTCGTTCATGTGTGTCCACCTTCCACGCACGATGGTTCCACCATCGCTTCCCGATGCGATGATGCTGCCAGTCGAGTCGAACACAAGAGCTCTGATGCGCGCCGTATTTCCAAGGAGGGCGTCACCAACCTGGGTGCCGCTACGCGCGTTCCACAAGGTCACTCGCGTGTCATCGCCAGCTGTCGCGAGCAGTTCGCCATTGGGGCTGAACGCAAGACTCCGAACGCCAGTCGAGGAACCCGAGAGCACCATTCCTGCGATTCTAGGCCGGTGTACATTCCACATGACAATGTGCCCGTCATCACCTGTCGATACCATCGATTCACTGTCGCCGCCGAACGCGAGAGCCCAGACTGCATTAAGATGTGCTACAAAAGGATCACCGATGCGCGTTCTTGTCTTCACATCCCATAACATGATCGAATGATCGGCGCTTCCGGAAGCCAGCATCGAACCGTCTCGGTTGAAGGCCAGTCCGTAGGTCGCATCCGCCGGGCCTATCAACGATGGACCCCGCCGCATACGCGTGCTCATATCCCACAGAATGATCTCGCCGTTGTCGTCTCCCGACGCCAGAGTCTTGCCGTCGGGGGTAAATGCCAGGCTCCACACACCGCTTGTGTGTCCCGCGAGTGGTGCGCCCAGGATGATGCAACATATGGATCCGCTATGCCGATATGGGATGATGGCGTGGCGAGACGGCCATTATTCACATCCCAAAGCAAGACTGTGTCCCGAATGAGTGCCGCCAGCTGTTTCCCGCTTGAGACGAACGACAGGCCGCTGACAGGTCCTTCCTGCAGCTGAGCGATCAACCGGTGCGTGCTCGTGTCCCACAACGTAAGTCCCTCGCTGCTGCCGGTTGCGAGGAGCCGTCCGTCAGGGCTGACGTCAGCTATGCGAATCGATGACGGCGCTCCGCCTTGAGGTCGGTCGAAGAAGAAGGAGCGCACAAAGCGTTGGCGTTGTAGCAGGTCGAGGAGGGTGCGACGCGTCTCCCGATTGTCGTCGAGGCGCGTAGCTTCGACGGCTAGCAGCAAGGCGAGATCGAATGCTTTCTGTGAAGTGGCCTGCGCGGCCAGCCTCCGGTACTCGCTCATGTGGAGTTGCCGTTCCGTCTCGATTCGTCTCTGTTCTGCGAGATTGCGTTGCTGAAGCGCAATACCCGCCGCGACTAACGCGGCGACCAGTAACGTTGTCAGAACGATGAGCGCTCCGCTTCGCCACAGGTTGAGGCGTCGATGCTGTCGAATATCTTCACCGATCAGATCGTCCTTGGGAACACCCCGCAACGGCGCGGCGAGTTCCGCGACGAGATCCCGCAAGCGGGGATCGGTCCCGATCACCGGCACGTTGGTATGGGTAAAGCGCGCGTCGACCCAACGTGGTTCTTTTGGGAACATGCCACGAAGACGTGGTGGCAGCGCATCGGTCTCGAGACTCCCGAAGTCACTAGCGACATGGTCCCAGACAATTCCACCTGCCGTCTGCACGATGAGCAGTCGGTTCATCGGTTTAACGCGACACCACAGATCGACCTCTTTCTCGACCCACTGCGATCGCGCTGATTCGGGCGAGGCCAAAAGGATGAACCAGTCGGATTCGATCAAGACTTGCTCGATGGTGGGCCACAGCGCGGGATTGGCCGACAGGCTCGCCTTGTCCTGAAAGATTCGCAACGATCGAACGGGGTTGGTCCAGCGAAACGGTCCCCATGGCGTCGCAAATCGCTGCAGTTCGTTGCGAAGCACGGCTACGAAGTGACCATCGGCTGCGTGGCTATACGAGATGAACGCGTCGTACTTCATAGTACAACCACAGATATCCCCTGCAGCAATACCATAATGCGCCTTCCTCGAAGGCGACTTCACGACTTCATCAAAAAAATGGCTGGCCGTGTTGCTGCATCACTTACGGGTGAGCGCCGAAGTACGTCTGTAGAAGCTTCATCCCGAAACGCCACTGTTGAATCACATTATAAGGGGCACACCTTTTGGAGTAGGTTGTCGTTGAGAGATGCTGCTCACTTGACAGATCTGAACTCCTTTCAGGAGTTGCCGAGCCTGGAACGGCGTAACAATATTCTCAACGATGCGTTTCTAAATGGCGATGATAATTATCTACTCCTTGCAAAATGACGATGGTTCTGTCTGCTTGTCCAGCGGATGGCAGCAGGGTAGCTACATACCGTTACACTGTACCAAGGCTTATTGGCCCGAAGTCGGCTTGGAGGTCGTCAGTAAACATCAGATATCCTCCAGACCCACGTTGTCGTTCACAGCTTGGCCAACCGTCGTCCTTAATTCTTTCTAAAGCGCAAACGAGGTCCGGAGCAATACCAGCTAATGAATTCGTCGATGGTGTGACGGTACGATTCTTGCGAACTGGTAGCCCCGAGTGAATGAAGCACGGCACTCTTCGACTGTTCCAAATCGGGCAGTCGAAGCATAGTTTTGGCCTTGGCTTTGGGAACGTCTCGATGTATTGCGATGGACCATACTGGCGGCCTCCTTGGCCGTGGTCAATATGGTCCTTTGGACTGACGCTAAATGGTCGCCAAGCCCGTTTATGACCAAGGTTGTGCCAGGTTGGACTGCTCAGAGGCTGTAGCCCTAACACAATCCGCTCTGGCTCGATTCGGAGAGTTGTGTGGGACGTTACCCAGCGGAGAGTACGCAATAAGTGAATGCCCCCTGCGCCGTCAGTTTGGCATCTGCACCCAGTTCGAATGCTAAGAGTAGGTTATTGGGCTTTAGAAAGTCTGCGAGCGAAAAGCGCTTGACCAGGTCTGCGCCGTTGCCCACATTTTCCTGAAAGATCGACACAATACGGGCGTGTGCTCCCGCTTGAATAGCGATGGCCACAGGGGATACACCGGGGAGTGGAGTCGAGGACGCAGCCTATCACAAAAGATACCGAACCTAGCTCTACGTGCGCGGTTTTACGTTCGGCTACCGCATTCCAAGGTGCCTGGGCCGATGATTTATCTGTTATTTTTTTTGATTTCCGATATATAATTTGTAACTCTTCCCCACAATACTTAACCATGTCCCCTCCGCGTTTCCAACACGGTTACGCGCACGATGTCTTTGTAAGCTACACTCACACGGACGACCAGCCAGATGCCGGCCGGCGCTGGGTTACGCAATTTACGAACGACTTCCGAGCCCGGCTGGAGATCGTCTCCGGACATACGGTGGACATTTGGCGGGATGAAGAGAAGCTGGACGCGGCGGACCGTTTCAACGATACGATCGCGCAGGCCGTTGGCGGATCTGCCGTGCTCGTCGTAGTGCTTTCGCCGAGCTACTTCAACTCCGAATATTGCCAGAAAGAGCGTGAGAGATTCTACGAGCAGGCAAGGCGAGACAGCAAAGAGTCGGTAGGGGGGAAGGCGCGGGTGGTGAAGGTGGCCAAGTTTCGGGTCGGCCTGGAACGATATCCGCAGGACCTTCGGCAACTTCTCGAGCATCGGTTTTACACAGAGATGCCGGGGTCCGCACTCTGCAAGGAATTCCATCTCTCCGACGACCCTGACATCCGGAAGCGGTACGACACCAAAATCGATGACGTGGCGCAAGAAGTTACAGGGTTGCTGGCCGCGCTCGAGCCGGCAGGTACAGCGGCCGACGCCAAGGGCTTGGTGTATCTGGCAGAGACAACTTCCGACGTCGAAACCCAGTGCGACAATCTTCGAAGGCACCTGCTTCAACTCGGCTACGACGTGCAACCGAAGACCGAGCTTCGTCTGCTACCTGCGCGGGAGATCCGGCAGTTCGTGACGGAAACTATCAGGAAATGCCGCCTCGCGGTTCACCCTGTCGGCGCGTATTACGGCTATGTCCCTGAAGGGGCAGAGGGGAAATCGATCGTCCAGATCCAACTGGAGCTTGCACGGGCCGACGTACGCAATGGCGACCTGGAACGCATCATCTGGGTCCCTGAGGGTCTGAACCCGACAGAAGTGGAAGACGTACAGAAAAAATTTCTGGAGAGGGTTCGCACGGAGTTTGCCGGACGCGGGTTTGAATTTCTGGAGCGTCCTTTCCGGGCGCTGGCCAGCCGCGTGGAAGATAGATTGAAAGCGCCCCCTCGCGAAGCGAATGGCGCCCAAATGCCTTCGGGCATCTATCTTGTATGCCACAACAGTGACCGCGCTTTGGCAAAGACCGTTCGATCCTTCCTGTTCAACCAGCGGCGCGAAGTGGAGTGGACTCCGGTGTCTCTCGGGTTGGCGGATCTCACAGGCAATCCGGAGCACGAGAAGCTTTTGTGTCGCAATCAAGTGCACCTGGTGCTCTATGGCGAAACTGACGAAGCTTGGATTCAGGACCGGATTCGCGAGCTGAACGCGAGCCGACAGGCCGGAACAGCGCCAGTTCAAGCGATTTACCTCGCGAATCCTCCTCGCCCGGACAAGGAAGAAATCCTGGTTCGTGACGTCGCACTGCTCGAAGGGTATTCGCCCGTTACGGTGGCGGACGCCCTGAGGCCATTGCTTGACCGACTGGGTTTGCCAGGCGGAATGCCGCCTCCAGCAGGTGGATCCAGCGCTGCCATACGTCTTTCGGGAGGTCTTTCGTGAGCTCTCCGATCGCCGTTCGCCCAGAAATTCCTTTCCTCGGGCTGCACTATTTCGATGAGGAAAACGAGACCATCTTCTTTGGCCGGGAGGAGCAGCTGCGCGATCTGCTCGCGAAACTGGCCGACTCGAGATTTGTGACGGTCATCGGAAGTTCCGGGAGCGGCAAGTCCTCCCTCGCACGAGCGGGACTGATTCCAGCCCTGCGTGCGGGATTTCTTGTCGCCGCCGGGCCCCACTGGCAGATCGTTAAGATCCGCCCAGGAAGTTCCCCCCTCGTCAATCTTGCGCAAGGCATGGAACATGTTTTCGGCGCCACGGGCGTTGAGGTTACTCTTCGCCGAGGTCCCTTAGGTCTGGTCGAGGCGGCCCTCCAGTCCGGGCTTGGGGAACACGAGAACCTGCTCATTATGGTGGACCAGTTCGAGGAGATCTTCCGTTATCAACGGGAAACGAAGAATCCCCAAGCAGCGGTTGAGGAGTCCTCTTCGTTTGTCAAGTTGCTTCTGGAAGCGACATCCAGAGTCGAACCTGCCATTTTTGTTCTGATCACGATGCGATCGGACTATCTCGGCGCATGCGCACAGTTCCGCGACCTGCCGGAACGAATCAACATCGGCCTATACCTGATTCCCCGGATGAGACGTGATCAACTGGAAGATGCGATCACCGGTCCAGCGGCAGTAGCGGGAGCAAGGTTCTCGCCGCCGTTGGTTCAGAAGCTTCTCAACGACGCTGGAGAAGATCCCGATCAGTTACCGGTGCTTCAGCATGCCCTGTTACGAGCCTGGCTGAACTGGAGGAGGGAGAACAATGAGTCACAGGAGATCGACTTCCGGCACTACGATGCGACCGGTGGCGTCCGCGAAGGCCTAGATAATCATGCCGAGGAGATTTACGGCAAGCTGGGCGAAGGGGACAAGAAAATCACGGAGATTTTGTTCAAGTGCTTGACCGAACGGGACCCATCGAACAATGACATTCGTCGCCCATGTATGCTTCGCGAAAGCGCGGCTGTCGCCAATGTGAGCCCGGACGATGTGCGAAGGGTCGCGGACGCATTTCGAGCACCGGGCGTTTCGTTTCTAACCCCTACGTCAGCGGTCCCATTGGCCGAGGACACAGTCCTCGACATTACCCACGAGAGTCTTCTTCGCAAGTGGAAACAGCTTCGCGGCTGGGTGGACGCCGAATCCAAGTCTGCCCAGCTGTACCGCCGAGTGGCGGACTCGGCAGAGCGGAATGCTGCTGGACGGGAAGGAGCATGGCGGGACCCCCAGTTGCAGTTCGCGTTGGACGAGCGGAAGGCAGCAGCCTGGAACAAGTCGTGGGCTCAACGCTACCGCGGAAACTTCGAACAGGCGATGGTTTTTCTGGATGACAGCCAGGCTCAGCGGGACAACGAGGAGCGTGAGCAAGCGGAACGTCAGCAAAGAGAGGTGGAGCAGGCACACGCTCTGGCTGAAGAACAGCGGAAACGCGCCGAGGAGCGGGCACGAGCAGCTCGACGCTCTCGCTGGTTGGCAGCTGCCGCCGGCATCTTGGCTCTGGCGGCACTGCTTGGGTCGCTCTTTGCCACGTACGAGGAAGAGAAGGCACGGAAGGCGTTGGCGGTAGCAGAGGAGGAGAGGAAGAGTGCATATACAGCCGAAGAGGATGCCGAGGACAACGAAGGTAAAGCCCAGTACGAGGAAAAGAAAGCGCAGGAGGCGTTGACGGTCGCAAAGCAGCAAAAGGCCCACGCCGAGCACGAAGCTCGCAGGAATTTGTCGCACGAACTGGCGGGCGCGTCCACGAACTTGACACCTCCCGATCCAGGTTTCAGCCTGTTGCTGGCGCTCGAAGCTGTGAAGATCAGTAGTGACAACGAAGAAACCGTAGAGAAGGAAGCGGAAGAGGCACTGCAGCGTGCTGTTCAATCCTCGCAAAAGCGGCGCTTCTCCTCAGGACATACCGGAACGGTTTTGGCAGCGGCCTTTAGCAGCGACGGGAAGCATTTGGCCACGGCGGGTTGGGATGGGACTGCACGACTGTGGGACCTCACCACTGGATTGTGCGTGCTAACCCTTACTGGTCATTCTGGTCCAGTCCACGCAGTTGCATTCGGTCCGGATGGAAAGCGCCTTGCCACCGCGGGCGAGGACAAAACTGTGAAGCTCTGGGACGTAGATTCAGGCAAAGAATTGCGAAGTCTTCCGGACTCTGGCCCCATTTTAGCGGTCTCGTTCAGTGGGAATGGGAAGTGGTTGGCGACGGGCAGCAAGGATGGATCCGCCAAGGTTTGGGATTTGGCCGGGTCGAGTGGAAATCCAATGACGTTCAGGGGGCATACTGACACCGTTTGGGCCGTCGCGTTTAGCCCAAACGGAAAATACCTTGCAACGGCAAGCCAGGATGGAGACGCGAGAATATGGAGTCTTGATTCTCCGGCAACCACGATTCCCACCTTCTCAGGAAAGCCAGACACTGCGGTATATGCGGTCGCGTTTAGTCAAAACGGCCAACATTTAGTTACTGCGGGTCAGGACAAGTTAATCAGGGTTTGGGATACCGCAGACCCGAAAAAGCCGCCCCTCGAGACCCCAAGCAATCACGTCGGATCAGTGCGGGCGGTTGCATTTAGCCCTGATGGAAAACACTTAGGCACCGCAGGCGAAGACTCTGTCGCAAGAATCTGGGATGTCTCTGGTTTAGATGGAAATGGCGTAACCCTCGGCAAAAGCTTTCCTCTTTCTGGTCATACCAATGTTGTGTACAGCATAGCCTTCAGTCCCGATGGGCTAAGAGTGGCTACGGCTAGCGCGGATTCGACCTCAAGAGTTTGGGACACACAGTTTGGTCAGGAACTACTTGAGCTGAGGGATTCGAGTGTCAAGGAGACAGTCTTGGCTATCAGTTCGGACGGAAAGCTGGTGGCAGCCGCTGGAAACGACAAGAGTGTGAGACTGTTTGACGGCGTTTCCGGCCTTGAGTTGTTTACAGTCTTGCCCAACTCAACTGCCGACAAAATCCGATTGGCCTTCAGTCCCGACAACCGATTTATGGTCGTCAGTACAGATAAGATTGCACGAGTATGGACGACACGAGACGGACGGGAGGTTCGACAGTTCCAAGTCGACGGGTTGCCCGCCGCCCTCGCTTTGAATAATGGCGGCACGCTCCTGGCCACGATGACAGCGAGGGTCCTACAGGTGCGGGAATCGGGTACACCGAACAGCCCAATCCTGAACACGACCTATTCCGCTTATAGCCCGGCTATCGCTTTCACCTCGGACGGGAGCAGCCTAGCTGCCACCACGAGGGACAAAGTTGTAACTGTTTGGGATCTTAAGTCACGAGCCCCACTGCCCCTCACTCACTCCGATATTGTCGCTACGCTGATTTTCAGTCCCGACGGGAAGCGCCTCGTTACTGCCAGTTCGGACACAGTGAGGTTCTGGGACATTAAGTCAGGAAACGAGTTGCACTCCATCCAAATCCAAGCATATGGCGTTTATCGGATGGCGTTGAGCCCCGATGGTTCCACGTTGGCTACTCTGTCTCGTCTTGGAACAGTGAAAGTATGGAAAGTGGGAAAAGCAGAAGAGGAGCTGAGCATTATCGCCGATGGGCTTCAAAAAGGGGGACGTCTGGGCTTCCATCCGGATGGGGATTTGATAACAGCGAGCAGTGACATGGTCGTGAGGGAATATCCCCTGACAATAGAGGAGCTTCTTGCGGATGCTCGGGCGCATGTTGAACGGCCTTGGACGATAGACGAGTGCCGACATTACTTGCACGGGCACCTCCAGAACGGGCATTGTCCCGTTCAGAATGAAGCCCTCTCTTACGTTGTGGAAGGTAACCACTTCTCAGTGCTTGGAGAATCAGGCGCCGCAACCGCGAGCTTCAAGAAAGCACGCGATATTGATCCGACGCTGCGCTCCGATGCTGCGGCACAGTTTAAGGAGCTATGGGCTGAGGCGTTGCTTGCGAGCGGACGGCGTTGGGCCTCAGTCGGTAATTGGGACGATGCGCAGAAAGACTTCCGGAGAGCTATTGCTCTGAATCCTGAGTTTAACTTTGACCCGGGCCAAGCTGCTCGGCATTTGGCTGTTCCTGCTCTAGTTGCGCGAGGACAGAATCTTGCCAGGGCTGGCGATCGAGACGGTGCGGTCTTGAGTTTACATCAAGCTACGGAATTTGATTCCGCCTTGAACCTTGACCCAGAAAAGGAAGCCGTTAATTTCGCGGTGGGTTTTTTGGTCGGCAAGGGCGTTACACAAGCAACTTTGGGTGACATTGATGGGGCCGTAAAATCCTTTCGAGAGGCCCAGAAGTTGGACCCTACTCCCAACCCTGATCGCACCAATAAGGAAGTCAACGCCTTACGCCAAGCCGCCGCGTCGCTCGCGAAATCGGGCGATTTAGACGGGACGATCAAGGCTCTCCTGGAAGCACGCGACTTTGACTCGAAACTGAACTTCGATCCAGAGACTGAGGCAAATCGGCTAATGGCCATTGCACTAGTTGCCAATGCGCGGGAACTTGTGAAACAAGACAATCAATTTGACGAGGCAACTGACGCCCTTAAAAAGGCCATCTCCGTATACTCGAAGTTTGAAACTCTCGACCCACATGGGGAAATTCGCGCGAATGCGTTGAACGCATTTTGTTGGCAAGCCAGCGTAAGAGGTCACGCTGACAAAGTAGTGAAAGGCGCTTGCGATGAGGCCGTAGCCTTGGCACCTGACAATGCGGACATTCGCGATAGCCGTGGCGTAGCAAGAGCTCTCACAAAGGACTTCAGCGGCGCAATCGATGATTTTCAGTATTTTATTGACCACGCCAATCGGCCTGACGACCTGAAGTCCCAGCGAAAACGCTATGTCGACGCCTTGCGAAAGGGCCAAGATCCCTTCAATCCGGCAGAACTGGCAACGTTGGTCAACCAATAAGAGATAATCTTGCCATTCGCTGCCGAGTGCGTTCAGTTGGCAGTGGAACAATTCTGCACCTTGCCGTGACAAGGGAAATATGGTGTCCAAGGCATATGATTTATGACGACAATCGCTCAGTTACTGGATGATTGGCAGTCGGGAACTCGAACAGTTGAACACCAAGGACGAGGCGGCCCATAAGTCGGCTTCGGAGACATAAGATGGAATAACAACAAAAACGCATTGGAGAAGGTAATTGGCTTTTCACGAATGCCTTGCCAGAGCTGCCACGACCACATCTCCGCTGGGAGCAAAGGTAATTGCCCGGTTTGACTGGAGGGATGGCTCTCTCCGCTCCCACACAGGTGGCTCCGAGTGCGGCGGCAAAGTCGAGATGAGAGGCGTCTCGGCTGGGGATATAGACCCCCCGCAGTTCCATGCTTTCAGCAGGGAGATGGCGAGGTGGCCCGAGGCGCCGAATCCGAAGAGTCCGACGTGATCGCCTCGACTGACCTCCGCAACCGCGCAAACTGCGGTAGCCGATGATGCCCGCGCACAAGAGCGGCGCAGCTTGCAGATCATCGAGAGCGGCGGGCAAGGGAAAGACGAAGTCCTTGCCGGCGACGGCGTACTCTGCTGAAGCTGGGGAGCCGGATACAGCAGATTGAAGAAGAGCGGCAAAAGAGGGAATCGGAAAACGGGCAGAGTGGGAGCGGTTGGATTTGACGGGTGGGAAGGGTACGTCTCCGGGGACGTGGCAATCGGAATCGGCTGTGGCTTCGTTCGATGTTGTGGTGCGGGCGATGGAGCTTTCTCTGGCTCGACAGGGAAACAAGGTGTGGTTATCGGCGGAGGACTTTGCGGACTCGTATCAGAAGCTTACCGGACGGTCGCTTGAAAAAGGATTTATGTTTCAGGAAATTGTCCACATCATCGACTTCGTGGGAGTGAAGGCAAAGAAGTCGAAGCAGCGCTACGTGGCTTGTTCCTATCCACTGACGAATCTGGCCGAGGTTCCGGGACAACTCGTGCTGGGGCGTCCTGTGCTGGTGGGAATGAAGGTACAGAATTCCTGGTTAAGGCGCCTATTGCGAAAACGGAATTCGTGGACTTCCATGCGAAGGCTCAGTATGCGGGCGCGGCGATCGGAACGGTGCTAGGTTGGGATCCTCAGACACAGAACTTGAAAGTGCTGTCTCCATGGTCTAGCTGGGGCGAACGCGGGATGGCGACGTTTACCCGGGCGGCGGCGGACGGCGGACGCTTACCTGGACTTAAGCGGGATGTGCTCTATTGAGGCGGTCAGGATGCCCGAGAAGCCGTTCCCATGGAACCCTGAATAGGTTTATCGCCGGGCTCTGTTCTAAAAATTGATTGTTCAAGTGAGACGTATGAGAGCGTTCATTATTCGACCCTTCGGCACTCGGAAAGGGATTGATTTCGATAACGTCGAGAAGCAATTGATTGGTCCTGCCCTGGACAAGATCGGCGCGGAAGGCCGGACGACGGGCGAGATCGTGCAAGCGGGGAACATCCGCATTGATATGTTCCAGCAACTGCTGGTGGCCGACCTCGTGGTGGCGGATATTACGACCAACAATCCGAATGCGTTCTATGAGCTGGGGATTCGTCACGCACTGCAGGAGAAGCGGACGTTTCTCATTCGTGCGAAGCCGACGGCATCTCAAACTTTGACAATCGAGGCGGTGAAAGAAGCCGACGTCCCGTTCGATTTAAAGACAGACCGCTATTTCGAATATGATCCGGCGAATCCAGGGAGTTCATCGCCGCAGTTGAGCGAGGCACTGCGGCTCACGGCCGCGAGCGAACGGCAGGATAGCCCGGTGTTTCTCCTGCTGCCGAATCTGAAGTCGCAGGAAAGGGAGCGGTTTATTCCGGTTCCGCTCGGGTTCGGAGAAGAGGTGCAGAGGGCGGAGAAGGATAAAGATGCACGAAGACTCACGTTGCTCGGGCTGGAGGCGCTGGGATTTCCGTGGGAGCCGACAGGGTTAAGAGCTGTTGGACGTGCTTTGTTTTTGATTAAACGATATGAGGCTTCCAAGACCGCTTGGGAGAGCCTGCGCAAGCTGGACGACTTCGATCTGGAAGCCAATGTCAATTTGGGGAACATTTACCAGCGGCTGGGAGACCTTACCAGTTCTGATCAGGCACTGGAGCGCGCGTCGAAGCGGGCGGTCGAAGCCAAGGACCTGGCCGAGATTCACGGTCAATTAGGCCGCAATAAGAAGGATAGCTGGAAGCGATCGTGGGAAAATGCCGCGCAAAACGACAAACCGAGGATGGCTCTGGATTCTCCGCTACTGGTGGAGGCCTACCAGCAATACTTCACGGCTTACCGGCAGGATTTGAATAGCTATTATCCGGGGCTGAATGCGTTGGGGCTGGCGGTGGTTATCTTGGAGCTGGCGGCGAAGTTTCAGGATGTCTGGAATGCACAATTTGCAGATGAAGATGAGGCCGCGCAGAGTCTCAAGGAAATCAGCCGGAAGCGGGAGGAGATCGCGCACGCATTGCAGTTGCGCTTTGATTCGGTGGATAGTCCCGAGGCGTCTGCGAGCGACAAACAAGACCAGTGGCTGCTGAGCAGTGCAGGCGATCTTTCCATGTTCACCATGCCCACCGCCAAGCGCGCGCTTTATTTTTACAAGAAGGCGGCAGCCGCGCAGGGCCACTTTGTCCTGGATTCGGCGCGAAAACAATTGATGTTGTTTGCGGATTTGGGGGTGCTGCAATCGAACGTGAGCGAAGCGTTGAAAGTTTTGCCGGGAGATGCGGGAAGCCCGTCCGTCGCGCGCATTGAGCGGCTAGTGTTATTTACGGGACACCGCATTGATGCGGCTGGACGCGAGAATCCGCGGTTCCCTGTAGCCAAAGAGGGGGTGGCGCGGAACGCTATCCGCGCGGCGCTCGAGGGAGAAAAGAACATCACGCACGGGTCGATGCTCGGAGTTGCCGGAGGCGCAAATGGCGGAGACCTGCTGTTCCTGGAATTGTGCGAAGAGTTGAATATTCCGACGCAGATGATGTTGGCGCTCCCGGAGGATCAGTTTGTGGAACAGAGCGTACAGGCGGGCGATGTCGCATGGGTGCATCGGTTCTATGCGCAACTGGAGAAGCATGCGCATGCGCCGGTGCTGAGCAAAACA
>Ga0126381_100005580_pt1 | contig 13860 bp, 10 predicted proteins | sample PanSoiMetPlot_28_FD_96465 | JGI IMG/M metagenome (GOLD analysis project Ga0126381, IMG submission 96465) | Tropical forest soil microbial communities from Panama - MetaG Plot_28 | ecosystem: Environmental > Terrestrial > Soil > Tropical forest > Bulk soil | place: Panama | collected 2016-02-17
AAACGCCTCAGGAATCCCTCCCGCAGGATGGCCGGCTCAGGGCCAACAAATCAAGATAGGCGGAGAACATCTCTAGTGTAAGAGGTCGGGCGCAGAGGGTCAAACGCAACTGGGGGTGGTATAAGGAGACGGCAAAATGCTCCCTCCCCCCCACTTCTGGACCTCAATTCAACCGCTTTTGACTTGGGGCCGGGGCCGCCCGCCCGCGTGGGGCTCGTGCGCTTGTGCGTGCGCGCGTGCGTGCAGATTTCGTCTTTTCGAGAGTCTCTGTTACAGAAACCCGACAAAACGCACACTCCGATTCGTGAGCTTAGAGCTCAAATCCGCTTTCATTGCTTCACTTCTGGATCACAATTTCGGATTTCGTGAAAAGGACCTGGTATCTATCTTGATTCCTGCAGGCGACTGCTATTGTTTGGCGCCACAATCAGCGAACAGGATCGCCCAGTGAGAGCGGCGGATTCTCCGTTCCGTTAATCCTTCCTCGCTGCTTCCCTCTGTCTCAAATAGTTCACTGCTAAGAACTCGCTGTTTAGCGTCTGTCCAACATCTCGGCGATGCGGGACGACGCACAGAAGTCCCGAGACTTCATTGGAAAGCGACCTGCCCCATGGCCCCCCGTGTAGCCTATTACTGAAGCTCATTAGCGAACACAACTTATCCGAGCCTTTTGACTCGACGGAGCCGAGCAAGTGGTTGGGGTTGTCCGAACCTTATCTCCTACGACTCTTTCATCGAGAGCTTGGCAAGACCGTTCGGCGGGTCTTGATGGACGTGCGGATATCGAAGGCGGCTCAGCTTTTGAAAGCCAGTGCGACACCCATCAAACAAGTCGCTTCCGAGTGCGGCTACAGCGATATCAGCAACTTTTATCGTGACTTCAAGATTGTTCACGGAATTACTCCGAAAGAGTTTCGCCTCACAATGCTTGCCAATATCGGTCAACCCTACCCGTTTTTCCACCACAAAGCTGTTTCTGACAATAGAGAGCACGTCCCGACAATTGTGGAACGGCCTTTAGATATCCCATCATGAGCGGCACTGTGAAGCTAGGGAAGCTAGCCGCGAGGAATCAGATCGGGAGCGTCAAGCCTTCGACGCGGGTGCCTGACAAACTTCGAAAGCTGCTAGAGAAGGCTAGCGGTAGAGTCGAGCAGTAACAACATCCCCTGTAGCTGAGATGCGTAAGAGCACCGCTCAGATAAAGCGGAGGTCGGTGACGTATGCCCCCTGTCCAACGGGGCAATTTCTGCAGTGATACGGGGCATCGGCTATAGAACCCCGTCTAGAAGTGACACAAGGAAACCACCATGAGCAAACTATTGCGGCAGTATATCGTGTTGATGTTGATGGCAGTGTGTCTGTCAGTGTGTGCGTTCAGCCAACAAGATGGCGTGTCTGTTTGGGGCGCAGCCGATGTCCACGCTGATGTGGTGGATTTAATCACGCTTCGTCCAAGCATCAACATCGCAGTCACTCCCGAACTAACTCTGACTTCACAGCAAGGGTGTTATATAACGGGAACAGGCACTCAGGCCACAATTTCTTGCCAACCTACTTACTGGTTTCAGGCGGCGATCCCCGGTCTGATAGGTTTTCTAAAACCTACGACTACCACAATGGTGACGTGCCCTGACCAGAGTCAATGGCAGATGCCAAGCGGGTATGTGTTTTATTCCTCCGATAGTTTGACTCCTCACCCTTTGAATCCCGCGCTTTACACGGTAGGTACTGGACATGGCAACTGCCTATTAACATCCATTTCCAACGCTATCGCACAGGACAATTCCGGTATAACCATAACCATCAACTCGGATGGCCTATCCGGTTCAGTTATTGCCGCGAACGGTTCCCACGCGACTATCAGCAGCTTGGATACCTTCTCAGACATCGATACTTTTAACAACAGCTTGTCCATCAATACTTGGCCAACGGGAGCTAGCGGGGCAACATTGACAAGCCAATTGGGGGACACTCGGGGTATTCATACGCCCCAAGCTGGCGATACCACAGGTTTCACAGCCAGTTGGAAGGGCACAACGGGCGCTACTCAGCAGATTTCAGCCACGGTGGGGGCAGGAATAGCCAGTGAAATAGCCATCACTCCCTGCACGTCAAAGGGCACGACTATTCCAACGGTGTATCCCATCACGCAAGTCAACTTTCCAGACGGAAAGAACATAACGTTCGGGATGGAGCAAGGTAATTTTGCGAACACCGTAAGCGGACGTATAAACTCATTCACACTTCGAACTGGTGGGACGATTTCGTACACATACGCCACACCTTGCATATCCGCTCAAAACACTAACAACACCCTGACTCGAACCACGTCGGACGGTCCGACCTCCTACACATCAACGCTTTCCGGCACTCTCCGTACCACTACCGTTCTGGACCCCGGTCAAAACAAAACCATCTACTACTTCCAAAATGATCGGTACCTTGTCGGGAAGGATGTCTACCAGAATACCGGATCGGTAGGCACCCCGTCCTACACTCTTTTGAGTTCGGACAGGATTTGCTACCAAGGTGTTGGGACGCAATCCACCTGCAAGACGACTTCGGTGTCTACAACCTCCGTTTTGATTACGCAGCGGGACATATACCACACAGTCGGTACCTCCTCGCTCTTGATGAGCCACACAACCCAGCTATTCGACAGCTACGGCAATGTCACGTCGAGTACAGCGGTTGAGTCCATAACAGGACAGACTCTAGTAACTACGACGACCTTTAGCGGTTGTGGGCAGGGTAGCACCGTAAATAATCATCCTTGTGACATCAAGACGGTCAACGGCGCTAATACCATTGCTGAGAAGAAATTCAACTACAACACCGCCGGCGCGATCACGAAAGCCCAAGTCTGGACTGGATCGTCGTGGTTGGTCACGAACTACACTCCTAATCCGAACGGAAATGGGACAACGACGGCAATTCAATCTCCGAGCGGATTAACAACCACTATCGGGTACGACGGATCGTGCAACGGACTGGTTCCGACGTCTTCGTCCGCGACAGTAAACGGTGTGGTTCTTTCTACGTCGCAGACGTGGAACTGCGACGGGGGTGTCATTATTTCGACAACCGATGCTAATGGACATACACCGCCCAACAACACGTATGATTCGATGTTCCGGCCATTGTCGGTAACGGATGCTGTTGGTTTCACCGTCAACACGTCGTACCTCACAGCCAATAGCACGACAACCTCGTGGTCCATAACCGGGGCCTCATCTTCTACGACAAATACGGTGGACGGTTATGGCCGACTCATCGACTCCCAAATGACAGATGGGACCAATTACGACACCATGTCGTATGTCTATCAATGGGACACCACATTCTTTGAAGTCGATAGCTCCGCCCAACCTTGCTCTACAACGACGCTTGGTGCTAGTTGTTTGCCGTCCAACTATTACAGCTACAGCCACATTGATCCACTCGGTCGGAGTATGGTTGACGGCACACACGCAAGGCAAGCAGTTTCTAATACCTATTCCCAGAATAGCGTTCAGACGACGCTCTCGCCAGCCCCGTCCGGGGAGGTTAACAAAACCCTAACTACCGTAGTAGACGGCTTCGGACGAGCCTCTAGCTCCACGGCAGGCAGCTCATCACAGATTGTTACGAGTTACTCGTACGGTTTCGGAAGCGGACAAACAGTTGTCACTGCGGCTCGTGGGTCGCAGCAGCATGTAACCTATACCGACGCTGCCGGACGAATCGAACAAGTTCAGACGCCAGAGGCGGGAACTACCACGCTTTACTACGATTCCCAGCCCAACCCCTGCGGCTGGGGGTCGTACACCGAGATGGGGCATCTTATTTATATCCAAGATGCGAACCTTATACAGACTTGCTTTCAGCACGACCTTCTGGGCCGAATTGTCGCGGCGACTTCGTCCTCTCCGTTGGTCTGCAAGCGTTTCTATTACGACGGGACGAGTGGTTTCTATGGGCAAGGAGCACCGACTGGATATACCGGAAGCAATTTGAAGGAGCGACTTGTGGAAGCTGAGACAGACGATTGCACTTGGCCTACCTCACCCGCCCACATGCTCACCGATGAGTGGTTCAGCTACGATGCTGACGGACGAACCACTGATGTTTGGGAATCAACCCCGAACTCAGGCGGTTACTACCACACCACCGTAGGCTACTATCTGAACGGCGCGTTCAACAGCTTGTCCGGTATTCCGGGTTACCCGACGTACACCGTTATTCTCGACAGCAACGGTCGTCCGGATTCCAGCACCTTCGGCACGGCGACCATCATCAGCAACGTCACCCGAGACACAGCGGGCCGTCCAACTGAAGCAGACATAGCGTCTGCGGGAGACAAAGATACCTATCAATTCGATCCGTACACGGGGCTGATGACGAACTATACGTTCACCGTTAACGGAAAATCCATGTCCGGTACTCCGGGATGGGATCAAGATGGAGCTCTCGGAACACTGGCAATCACTGACACGTTCAACGCGAGCGGGGCGCAGACCTGCAACTTCGGTTATGACGATGTGGCCCGAATGACAACCGACAATTGCGGTTCCGTCTGGAATATGCCCGTCACCTACGATCAGTACGACAACATCAGTAAATCTGACTGGGCTTACACATACAATCCGGCTAACAACCGGATGCAAGGGGGCCCGACCTATGATGCTGCTGGTCATGTTACCTACGACACGATCAACACGTATACATGGGGCGCTTTCGGAAAGATGACGGCGGTGCGGTCGGGCAACAACGCGCCGGATTGCGTAGCCCCCGGCATCGCGGGAACCTGCATCACCTACGATGCATTCGACCGAGTTGCCGAGACGAACGCCTCCGGAGTGATCCGTCAGATTCTCTACGGTCCTTTCGGTCGCATCGGACAAATGAACGGGCAGACTGTGGTTTCCGCATATCTTCTACAACCCGGAGGCCCGGTTCTATATGCTTCCGGAGTTACTGGAAGCACGAAGAACATCCAGCATAAAGATTGGCTTGGGACCGTCCGGCTGAGCACCTCGCTCGGTAGTCGCGCCCAAGTCTTCGATACCGCCTACGCTCCGTACGGAGAAGCCTATGACTCGTTCGGAACGGTGAAGCCGGACTTCACGGGCGACCTATCGGACATCACCGCTGGGCTGTTCGACACTCCGAACCGCGAATTGATGCAGAGTTCTGGTCGGTGGCTGTCGCCCGACCCTGCCCATGCTAGTTGGAATGCTTATTCATACCCAACGAATCCAAACTCTTCTAGTGATCCTAGCGGTGCCGTTTCGCCAATGGGCCTATACGGAATTAGTTTTGGGGGGTTTGGAGAAAGTGCGGGGATTGATTTGGCAGGAGAAGGATGCTTCGGCATGTTCGGGTGCGGCTATATGGTGAGCGATCCAATTAGCAGGCTACAGGCTGAAAATCTGGCGTGGATGGCTCAGGAGATTGGAAGTGCGTATCAAGAACTCTCGGGTGCAGTGAATTCTTTTCTTTCGAGCACTCCAGACCAAAGTTGGCTTGTTGCTCGTGCTCAAGAGCCCGACGTAATACCAGAACCAGAAAAAGATACTGAAGGGAAAAACGACACAGCTTGGGGAGCACCCTTAGAACCCTTAACCCCCTTGGAGCCCGGCCAAAGTGTCTGGCCGGGAGAGCCTTGGCAGTACAGTATCCTAGAGCCTGGGCCACTCGGCGATGGTGAAGAAGCACAAGCGTTCGCTGGAGGCCGATACACCAGGGCGACAGTTCCGCAGGGGGGATTTGGCTTCTATGCCATGTATCGCAGATTTAGTGATCCCAAGAAGGAGAACGGGCATTGGTACTCCCTAGTTCTCGAAGCTCCAGGACTTCAGACCCAAATAGACATGAATATCCGGCCAGAATGGGGAAACGCCGCCGACAAAGACGTCTGCGTTTACTTGGCGCCCGGAACGACGTATTATATCGGCCCCGCAGCAGCACAGACTGGGTATGCTCCCGCAGGCTATACTAGTCCGAACACGAGAATCTCGTACGGCTCTGGCGGGCCGCAGAGCCTCGGAATCAGTGGAACTTTGCAAATTTATATCCCTTGATCGTGAGTGGATAAGAAACCCGCAGCGATATGACAATTTTTAAAAAAATGCATGAGCTCAGAGTGATTGGCTCAGAGCCGGAATACTTGCACTTAAAGCGGTTACTTGCAGAGGCGATTTCAGAGGGCTATGTAGAGCAAGTACCAGTTATGAGCACAAATCCAGCCCTACCGGACCGAGAATGGTATCGGGATAAGGAAACGGGGGAGATATATTATCTCGTTCCGCCGGGAGATCGCAATGGTCGGTGGGATAGAGTCGATCCTAAAGACCTGATTGGACGGGACGAGAAAGTACATTGATCATCAGAAAACGCCATAGTACGGGTGCTGCATGAACATGAGAGTTCCGGCTGGTGCAACCATGTATATCGGACCTCCAGCTAAACCGATTCCGAAGGAAATAACTGACCCAATTGGCACTGCGCTGGGAAAGTTTACCGATATTCTGGAAGCGCATCTGCCCATGATCTACATTAAGGGACACATTGATCCCCCAGCTCAGGTCCTAGTCGTCGTTCTCGGGGAGAACAGAGGGAACCTGCAAATGAAAATCATGGAAGCGGTCAGAGGCGCCCTGCCAATCGGTTTTCATTTGAACATCACAGACTCCTACCTCGGCGATCCAAACCTTCCCACCATCAGGGCAACGGCTACTCAACTGAATTTCAATCGCAAGCCGCTGTAGGCTCGACGCCCCGCAAACTTGTTCCACGGATGAAAGCGGGGACAGACGGTGGACTGCACCCCTGACCTAAAACGGAAAAACCAGGGATAGACTGGATGCTAAACAGTTTCTGGTCGCGAGTGGTCCACCCAAGCGCAACTTTGGCTTAAGTGGGGCAGTTCGCGCGGCGTGAACGTATGGAAAAACACTGGATATATAACGGGATTCGGCAAGCTTCAGTCGAGTGCGTGGAATCACACGCAACTGTGATCTCGGTCATTGCGCTCGATTGTCGTACAACTACATAGCACCGTTGACTCTGACCAGGTCCGCCAAAACAGACCAGTGCCTTGGATGCGGTCGTCTTCCCCTGCGGATGTGGGACGCATACAGGATTGAGACGCCCAGCGCGGATGCGATCTGGGAGAGCGAGCAATTAGCCAGCGCAGGACGAATCTGATTTTCGTAGAATTCGTCGGTGAGCCAACTCGGCTGGCTGGACGGGTCCCAGTTCCAGCGAGCCGTCGTCTGGCGGCGTTGTGTCTCTGCTAGCCGTGCTTTGGATTCGGGGGACCGGGAGGCAATCCGCCCTTGTTTGGCAATTTCGATCATCTTCCTTCGTGAAACCTCGACTACGCAGATCGCGCAATGCATTTTCCCAGCCGCAATCTCCTTCCCGCATCCTAAACAAACGTTCGGTGGACGACGCCCTGGAGGTGGGGTGGGGACACCTGCGCCCTTCGCTTGCCGTTTGTTGGTCTGGGTTAGCCTGGTCGCAAGTGGAGCATCCGGCTTGCGTATCGTTGACCAAATTGCGCGTGCCACCCATTCTGCAATCGGAGCCACTGCCCGACGCCAGATCAGAGCCGTTTCGGAAAGCCGTGCTGCAAACAACGCGGTCAGCCGACAGTTTCCATCTGACTGCTCAACGAACCACTCTCGCCTCAACGGTTGGCGAGTGATCCAGTCCAGAAGGTACGCATCGACTTGGTAGCGAATGGGCTCCATGAGATCGCAGGCCAAGCTGTCCCGAGCTGACGTGTCAACATGCAGTACGCCCAGGCCGGGATCAAGACCCAAGGTCGCAGCAGCAAGCGTCGCCTCGGACTCAAGAATTGAGTAGAGGTAGTTCAAGCAGGCGTTCGGGGGTGTCGCAGCGAGTCGTGGTGACCCCGTGAGTGGCGAAACTCGTGCTCCGAAGCTCAACCAATGAAGTGGAGTTCGTCGGAGATCGATCTTCGGGAAATTGATTGGCAGCGTACTCCACGCCGACCAGTAAACGCGAGCGGCCTGCGACTCTATCAGACGAATCGAGCTAATGTTGTCCGTGCCAGGCAATTCTGCTCGGAAGCAGGCAATCGAGTCTGCCGTGCGAGTGTCCAGTAGCTTGTTGCGAGCAACCTGTTCCTGCCCTGAAAGCTTGCGACTGATCAGCTCTCGCGAAATGCGTAGCGCCGCACCCGAGGGATGCGCAAGTGCCTGGGCACGTCGGAGCTTTGCTTCGGAGGGACGGACTGGGCCCGTGGTAGCCAGCACGGTTCCATCAGGACTGAGCATTACAAAGCTTGCATCCTGATCGGCTAACCACTGAATCGCCGCAAGGGAAATGAATCCGTCTGAGCCGACGACCACGAGCCTTTTCAGCCCATGACCGACTCGGGCAAGCCTGATCTTTCGGCGTTCTGGGCCAATACCATCTTCAATTTCGAGATGGCCGCATTGCATTCGTACTTTGATTCCGTAGCCAAAAAGCGCAAGAACGCCACTTCTGCCAATCGGAAATTTGCGGGAAAGGTTTGGTTGCGGTAGGGTGCGTGAAGCTGCCATTGGAGCTGATACCTCCGACGGTGGTTAGGGCTTGTCGGCTGCTCTAACAGTCGGCAGGCCCGTTATTTGTCGCCATTCAATTATAAATGTTCGACTAACCTGGACGTGTGCCTAAAAGCTGGTTATGTTTGGCCAATTCGACCTCTGCGACGCTCGGCCCTTCGAAATGATCTAAGAACCTTCCCATTACCTTGTATGGGATGTCAGACGGGCGAATCTTCTTTCCCCGACAATCAGCAAAAGCCAGTGTCATGTAGAACCAGTGGGGAGAGATGTAAGACTGCAGGAGAGCATCCGTGTCTGATTTCAGCAATTCATCCTTCAACTTCGATTCAATCATCTTCAGGTTCGCTGATCGTGTTCTTTTTATGATTCGTTCGAGCAGCTCAAAAACTTGGAACCAGTAGGTTTTTGGAACAGTCCGGACTTTCGGGATTCTTTGACATTTGCGCAACGAATACAGCCAATCATAAAAGGCAAACCTGCCATTGCCTTTGCAAAGTTAGCAGGTGTTTTGCTGTACCGGCGCTCACGATCTCTGATGAAGCTAACGACTTCATTGCGAGCAAGCCAAGCCTCCTGCGACGCTAAAAGACTTTCCAGAGCTTCTCGCTTTTGGTGCGCAGCTTGAACCCTCATGCGCAGCTCCTGAGCCTGTTTCTCCAATTCCTCCAGTCGTAACTGCTTCGCAATTTCTCTCAGCCGACGCTGGCTTTGTTTCGCGTCCGGGCCTTCTGTGTATTCCGCAACGGCAGCATCGAATGCAGTTCGCGCGTTTTGGGCGGGTTGATTTGCATTGTGCGACTCTAGGGAGAGTAGTCCTTCTGCATTCTTGGCAGCTTTGTACTTCTCTCGTGTTTGGCGAACTTCCCGCCAACTCACTTTCGATGATCCGTCCCCTAGCAGGCATCCAGTCGGAAAATCGCGGAAGGCTGGGCACCACTTGGCGTCGCGGACTCGATTGAGAAGCAATTTGACCTTCTCAGGCTTGCGGGCGCGGGGCAATTCCAACCCGAGGCGTCCCCAGTTGTCCTCAAGGAAGCGCTTCATGGCCGCGTACCTTCGCACAAGCTCGTCAGGGTTGATTTCTTCGTCTCGGCCTAACTTTTTGGATGTTTTCCTATTTTTCGGCATATCGCAAAAATCACGTCAAGTCGAAATCCGAAATAAAAGCAGCATTCGTTGGGCTCGATTTTGTCCTCTATCGCACTAAAAGTGTAACGAATTTGGCCGAAAGACCAGCCTATCGCACCAAAATGTTTCGTTACCCAAGAACCGCGAAATTACGCATGGGAAACTGCATCCGAAGGGGAATGCAGTATGAAACGTGCGAAAACGATCAACAAAATTCGGCGTGGCGAAGAACGAAAGGGGCGTAAATCTGAGCTGCTGCATCAGTCAAACAGCGCAGCTCGCGAACGGGCTTTTAGAGCATTGGCCGCAATGCGACGCGGTTACACCCTCTCTAAAGCTGCTCGCGACAATGGCGTCACAGTTCGGACGATCAAGAGGTATGTGGGACCAGCTCTCGTGCAAGATCGTCCAGGCGGACGCATTCGCACAACGAAGAGCGACCGTCTCGTCCGATACCTCCAAATCCCAGGCCTGGATGGACCCAGGGATATAACCGTCCGAGGGTCGAAAGCGGCGAGTCAGTTTGCAAACTACAAAGCGGCGATCAATCGGTTGCTTCGTGGGGATCGCGACGCGATGGCCGCATGGCACGGTAAGAAGATAGCCGGAATCGAGCTGATTACAGATACGAAAACACTGGTAGAGCAAGCCCGCAAGGAAATACTTCCATATTCGCTTTATCGATCACTGTCCGGGAGTGCTGCGTGATACCGAAGCAAGCGCACAAGCACTGCTCAGAGTGTCCGAAGCAGTGTTTTTGTGGCAGTTCGAAGCAGTTGGAAGATAACCATCTCGGGGGTCGCAGGCATGTCCCTGACATTTACCTTCCATTCTGTGCAGAAGACCATGCCGAGTTCCACGTGCTGTGCCGGAGAGCTGGGGTGGACCTCAGAGCAATCAAAAACAGATCAATGGCTCTGGTTCAAGCGCTAAAGGCAATGTTAATAGGGTTGTGGATGGTGGTGGACAGGCTTGAAAGACAGATTACGAGTCAGTCGGTGGCAGGGCAAAGATGGCACCGAGACCGAAGATGATTTCTCACCCAAACGGTAAGAACCTGATTTGAAAAACGCACTTTCGGCCAAACACTTGCGCGATGTGCACGGAGGAACCTAATTCGCGGAGAATTGCACAAGTGATTTCTGACGCGACGAAATGGCGCAAACACATGATATCTTCCTCCGTGCTTACGCGATGCAGGCACGCGTCAAGAAGCAAAGGAAGCGCAATGCTTCCGGGGCCGACACTGAAAAGTGGCCAGAGTTCGCACTTGTTTTCGATACGGAAACGCGGATCACAGCAGACCAGTCGCTAACCTTCGGGGTCTATCGCCTCTGCAAATTGGTTGGCGACGACTACGAGCTAACCGAAGAGGGGATCTTCTACGCCGACGATTTGTCGCCAGCGGAGCTCCGAGTACTCAAGCAGCACGTGGATGCGTCTGTCCCGGATGTAAACGGGTTTCCGCCGATATTTCCCTTGTACACTTGTACAGTCGTTCAGAATTCATACGAAGAGTATTTTGGCCTTCCATCAAGTACAAGGGTGCTGTCATCTGTGGATTTAATCTTCCGTTCGATCTCGCCAGGTTAGCTTTAGCTTGGAACAGGGGCGATCACGACGAATGGTCGCTCACGATGGCGCAGTTTCCCGGTGGAGTGGAAAACCGCTATCGCCCTCGCATCCTCATTACGCCAATTGATAGCAAGAAGGCTTTCATCAGACTGGCAAACCCATGGCATCCAGAGGAGTGGAAGAAAAACGGCAAAGCACATTTCCTGGACCTCCATACACTTCTGTGGGCCCTATACAACAAGTCCTACTCGCTGAAGCGAGCGTGCGACGACGAGGGTGGACCGTTCAAAGGACAGAATCTCCCACAAAAGAAAGATCACGAGCCCACCGGCAAATTAACACCCGAAGAGATTGAATACGCCAGACAAGATGGTCGCTGTACAGTTGCACTTCTCAACGCACTCAAAAAGGAATTCGACAAACATCCTATTGATTTGAAGCCGTGGTCGGCTTATTCCCCTGCAAGCGTAGCGAAAAGCTATCTAGATGCAATGGGAATACTCCCTTCATCTCAGAAGTTCAACATTTCGAATGTGGAACTTGGGATCGCCATGCAAAGCTATTACGGCGGACGTTCTGAGACGCGTATCCGCTGCGCCGAAGTCCCAGTCGTTCCCGTTGACTTTACTAGCGAGTACCCTACTTGCTGCGCATTAATGGGATTGTTTGATGTCCTCACGGCGAAAAGCGTAACGTTCAAGGACGACACGGAGAACATTCGCCAGTTCATCGACAGCATTTCTCTTCAGCGATGCTTCCAGCCCTCCGAATGGCAGAAATTTAAGTTCTTTGCCCTTGTGCAGCCCGAGGATGACATCTTCCCAGTACGCACGGTTTATGACGGTGTGACCCAGAACATCGGCAACAACTACTTAACTTCCAAAACTCCGCTCTGGTTCGCAGGTCCTGATTTGATTGCATCCGTCATCCGAACGGGCAGACCACCCCGCATCATTCGCGCAATTCGTCTTGTCCCAGATGGGAAACAGGCTGGCATGAAGACAGTAAAGTTGCGCGGGAGTATGGTTGAAATCGATCCATACAAAGATGATCTTTTTCGAAAAGTAATTGAGCAACGCAAACGGAATAAAGCAGACAAAGCGCTCTATTACTGGCTCAAGATTCTGGCCAATTCGATCTATGGGTTTTTCGTTGAATTGATCCCCGAAACGCAAAAGAAGAATGTTCCCGTTAACGTCTTCTCAGGAGAAAAGCATTTTCCGGATGACTCGGATGTGATTGAGAAACCCGGCAAATGGTTTTTCCCGCCTTTGGCATCTCTGATTACTTCGGCTGGACGCTTACTACTTGCAATGACGGAAGCTTGCGTGGAAGAGAAACATGGCACATATCTGTTCTGCGACACGGATTCGCTTGCAAGCGTAAGCTCGGAAGGCGGAGGAGAACTCGCTATTCCAGGGAGTGAGGGAAGCAAAGTCTTATCTTGGCAAGATGTTAAAGACATCGCTGGAAGATTCGCATCACTGAATCCCTATGATCCCAAAGCAGTAGAGGGTTCAATTCTCAACCGGGTAGACGCCAGTTTCGTTGATTCTGACCCTAAGAATGAGCCACGCCAGCTTTACGGCTACAGTATCGCTGCAAAGCGTTACGCTTTATATGAGAAGCGATCAGAGAACGAAATCACGATCATCGATCCGAAGGCTCACGGCATTGGCTTCCTTTATCCACCAAAAGACTCGCCGAAGGACTGGAAACAAGATATTCCGTTATGGATCTACGAAGCTTGGGACTACATCTTGCGGGATGCCTTCAACTTGAGAAAAACGCCGCCGACTTGGCTGGATTTGCCCCAAATGATGCGTCTCACAATTACAACTTCCAATGTTCTGGAGATGCTCGGGGACTGGGAAATCGCACGTCCATACAACTTCCTTCTTCTACCCATGGTCGATCCGTTGTTTGGCTATGCATTTCATAAGCAGCCGAACGAAAACGTACTTCTTGTTTGTCCATTTTCCTCCAGACAAGAACAATGGTTTGATCTTGAATGCGTGAACGTCCACAGCGGCAAGACGTACAAGATGATGGACTGCAACAAGAAACTTGATGGCATCCCTTACAACATTGTCTTTCCTTCACAATTTGCGCGTCTTCTTCTTCAATACCGAGAACATCCGGAAGCGAAGAGCCTAGCGCCCGATGGATCACCATGCAAGGCTGACGCAAGTGGGTTTTTAAGGCGTGCACATGTATTCGCAGGAGAATTCCGTTACGTCGGAAAAGAGACAGATCGCAAGTGGGAAGAAGGCGAAGACACCAGTGTTCTTGAGTTCACAGCGACCGAATACGGAAGAACGAAAAGAGTTGTCGCCAGTGAAGAAGTAAAGAATGAAATCTTGAAAATTGGGATCAACAGGTGCGCTCGTGAAAGTGGATTTGATCGCAAGAACGTCATTAGAAAGCTCATTCGAGGTTTACCAGTAAAGCGCAATACGTATGAGGAGTTTGCGCGTTGGCTCCGGAATCATAGAACATCTTGATTTGTCCTAGAACACCATCTCTGGCTAGCACGCTCCCGCGCACGCACGCTCGCACGGGCAAGCGCACACCCCCACGCGCGGGCGGGCGG